>Ga0247841_10001285_pt1 | contig 58133 bp, 39 predicted proteins | sample LaCruzMarch2015__2_FD_192410 | JGI IMG/M metagenome (GOLD analysis project Ga0247841, IMG submission 192410) | Freshwater microbial communities from meromictic Lake La Cruz, Castile-La Mancha, Spain - LaCruzMarch2015_18m | ecosystem: Environmental > Aquatic > Freshwater > Lake | place: Spain... | reverse complement strand
TCAAAACGGTTGTAATGATTCAAGGCATACGACGACTGCGCGAACAGCCCATAGTTGCGATCCCTCCACCAGGCTCCGTTGGTGAAGAACGCATAGGCGTAATGAAAGGCTCCAACGCCAAGACCGAGTCGGTGGGGAAGGAAGTTGTAAAACGTGTAGAAGTTGCTGTTCTCGGCGTTGCGATTCAGGTCGAGGCTCAGGTAAAGCTGATGATTGCCGAGGACGTCGGAAAAGAGCACCATGCCCGAACCTTGCGCCCGGAAGTATGGGCTGTAGGAGGCCGAGAGATAAACATAGTCCGGAGCGAGTGAAGCGTGATAAGGATGGCTCTCGTATTTGCCGGTCGAGTCGCGGCTGCGGATCAACTGATTCGAAGTGTCCGCCTCAATATGTTCCTCTTTTAAGTCTCCGCTGAACAGCCGGTCAAAGACGTATTCGCTATAATCGGCGGTTCCAGTTTCGATCTTGCTGTCAAGCATTGCAGCCGGAGGAACATGATCCGGAACGGGCATCACTCGTGCCGCGATGGACGATTCATTTCCGAAGACGTCGTTCTGCAGAAAAATGTCATAACCCGAGTCGTAGAAACTCGCGAAGGTAAGAGAGTGACTCTTGCCTGCGAGCGACGGTTGGAAACAGCCCGTAGCGACATTTGAAAGTGGATTTTCGACGCCGGTCGAGAGATTGCGTGTATAGAGATTGAAAACTCCGGAGCGATTGCTCACATAGAGGATTGTGTTCTCCTTCGGTGTCCAGATCGGCGTGCGGATGATCGAGTGATCGTCGGTGATTCGCGCAAGGCCGCTTCCGTCCAACGAAATCTCGTACACATCGAACTGTGAAATTGGCAGTCCATCCAAAGTTTTCAGTGAAGTATCGATCTCGACGCCATTCCGGTTGGATGTGAAGAGCAATTTTAAGCCGTCTGGCGACCAGGAAGGATCGGCGTCGTCATAGAGATCATTTGTCACCAATTGCATCTCGCCTGACTTCAGGTCTGTTACCGCAAGGTCACTCTTTCCGTTGGAAACATAGACGAAAGCAATGCGTTCACCGTCGGGTGACCAGAAGGGACTGAAAAGACCGTCGCTGTCATATTTAAGTGATTGGATGACTTTGCCGTTGGAGACATCAACAATTTGAATTGCGTCCCTCGATCCCGCTTTGGCTGCGACGGCAATACGTTTGCCGTCGGGAGACCAACTGATGCCTGGCCGGAGCCATTTCAACTCTTCAAACTCGCCGGTGCGTTGGCCGTGAACAAGCCGTCGCTCGATCTTTCCATCCAGCGTCCGCATCAGATAAATGTCGAAGTAGTCCGACCGGTCAGACAAGAAGGCGATGTACTCGCCATTAGGTGAAATCGACGGGCCGGTGTTGACGTAGCAGAATTCTTTAGTATGGTCGGTCAACTGGGTAGCATGAACGGCGGGAGGATCGAGTTCTGCGACTTGAGGCCAGTAGCGCTCTTTCAGGAAGCGGCGCCACCTTTTGGAGAGTTCTTCCTCGTCGATGCCGATTGTCGCTTTCAGAGCGCGCTCAAAGTCGCGCATCCCCTTCATCTGATGGAGAATCTCCCCAATCTTCTCATCACCATAGCGCCATGCGATATAGTAAAGGATCGATTGCCCGCACTTATATACGCCTAAATACCCCATCTCCTCGAGTTGGTAGATTTCGGGGAGGTTGTCGTTCGCCACAGCGTCCCGGAGAAACATTTCAGTCTCTGAATCGAGACCGTTGCGCGACTGATATTCAGCCAAACCTTCGATAAACCATAGCGGGAGACGGGCTTGGGAGACGCCGCTCAACACGGCGCCGAAGCCCTGACCGTAGAGAAGCGTTAGTGTGATGGCGTGCGTCAGTTCATGGTGAATTACATGCCGGAAGTCTTCGTGGTTTCCCTCGAAGGGGACGACGACGCGCGTCCTAAGGAACTCGGTAAAGCCCCCGACAGATTCTTCCGGCGGTTCGGAAGTTACGTTGGTCTGTTCAAAATCGTTGTGCGACTGATAGGTAACCAGAACGAGAGGTTTATCGCCCGCGCCGGAATAACGGAGCCGTTGAGTCAAGTCGCGGTAGCCTGCTTCGGCTACTTCAATGGCGAAGTCAGCCGTTGCTCGTCCACCTTGATAGTAATACAAGTCGAAGTGTTCGGCGGCGAGATAGCGCCAGTCGAAGTAGCTGTACTGAACCTTATTCTGGCCGAAAGACTGCGCGTGAGCCGTTTTCGTATGCGACAGAAGTCCGCACGCGAACACCGCAAGGAAAATGGCGAACCTAAGGACTATGCGTCTCTTAAGCGTAGGCGTGAAGACCTCCAAAGAAATAATTCCCGAAGAACGAGAGCAAGACGATAAGAAAACCAGCAACTGCCAGTGCAGCGGCTCGGGAACCGGTCCAGCCGCGCTGATATCGTGCGTGAAGGTAGCCGCTGAAGAAAAGCCAGGTGATGAGCGCGCCGACTTCTTTAGGATCCCACGACCAGAATTGTCCCCACGCCTGTTCCGCCCAGATCGCGCCTGCGAACAAAGCGCCAACAGTATATAGCGGGTAGCCGAGAGATACCGATTTGTAACTGATCTCGTCTAACAGGTCGAGACTGATCGGCAGACGCTCGGCTGGAAGCTTGCTGATCGCCTTTAAGACGGGGAACATCGCAAAAGAAGCGATCAATCCGGCTACGTAGGCGACGCCAAAGAATTCAAAGATTAACCACGCCGATTTAGTGACGCCTCCGCCGTCTGCTGAAGGTAGGTCGTGTGTCAGACCTAACCAATCGGTGCGGAGCAGGAGTCCTTCGATTAACCCGCCTGCAAGAAAGCTCATCACTACTGAAATAAAGAGCCAACCTCCAAAACCACTTCGGTCTGTACCCTTTTTCCCGGGCCAGAAGAACGATAGGAGCAACAAGCTGAAAATGAAGGTCATTCCTGCCGAGGCGAAGAAACCACCCGGATTGAAGGAACTTCCTGCCGGGCCAAAGTGTGAATCAGGAGTGGGCGGCGCGAGACCGATGATACTCATAATCGCAGCGAGACCAAGCGGAACCGCGACAAGGAAGATGATGGCGGATTTGTTCATCCTGGATTGAAGTTCGCGAGCCTTAGCGTGGTCCACAGGGACGTATTTACGGATGAGATAGACCGACGATGCTGCGAAGGCGATTAAGAAACAACCGGCTCCCAGCGCTGCCATCGAAACATGGATGGCTAACCAGACGCTGCGAAGAGCGGGCATTAACGACTGACTCATCTCCTTTGGTAGGAGGGCAGCGGCGACCATGAACATGAAGACAACCGGCGAAAGAAATGTCCCGATTGCCGGTTTATCGTAGCGGAAATAGACCCAGAGTAGAGTTACCACTGCCATCCAGCTCATTAATGACATATATTCATACATGTTCGAGAGCGGGACATGCCCGGAGATGCTCCAGCGCGCGATGAACGCAGCAGTGTGAGGGAGCAAGGCGATGATAAAGAGATTTCGCCCGAGCTTATGCCAGACGGCGCCTTTGAAGGCAGCGTGCATGCTGAAGGCGAGGAAGCCGGCGAAGTAAAAGACGAAGGTGATATAGAAAAGGGTAATGTCGAGACCGGGCGTCAATGGAATCTCCCGAATTTAGTGATTTGTGCGTCGGACGGTCTATTGGCGTTTGCGACGGACACATCTTATATTATAATTACGTTGCGACCAGAGCACAAGGTGTATTCGTTACAGTCGCAAATGAACTCAGAGGAGTAAAAAAAGTGCCTCCCAAGGATAAAAAGAGCGCGGCTCCGTGGCCGCCGCCCATCCCAATCGGAAAACGGAACATCCAGCTCTATCTTTTAGGCTTGGTTGTGCTGGTGGTCGGATATATCGTTCTTTCAATCGGACCGTGGGATAATCCGCTCTCACGCAGCGTTGCGCCGTTAATTCTGTTGCTGGCTTACCTCGTTATTTTCCCCCTCGCGGTGATGGCAAAGGATAAGAAGGCGGAGTAGCAGGCAGATCGCGTCGTTCCGACTTTTGAGTTTGTCTAAGAAGTGAGATTTGGCATTCACTCCTACTGTCAACCCGCCGTGGTTGACAGTCTAAACAGTTGAATAGGCACGATATCTGCCAACCGCAGCGGGTTGGCAGTAGGAGTGAATCGCGATATTCGCCTATTCTTAGACGGACTCCTTCGAGAGAGTAACATAGTTTTCCGGGCGATTAGCTCAGTTGGTCAGAGCGCCTGTTTTACACGCAGGAGGTCACTGGTTCGAGACCGGTATCGCCCACTTTTTTCCTTTTAAACAAAATTAGGTCACGCCAATTTCACCCGCCTGCCCGATTCATCCATTGGCGTATCCAAGTTCCTAATTCTTAAACCATCGCATTCGGAGTCCCGCATTGGACGACTACGAATCCCACCTTCGCCCTGATCGGGGCATCTTTCCTTTAAGCGAACTGTCTGAACGCTCAGCGCGCGACTTTGGTAGCCAAATCGTGATGAGAATCTGGACAGGAGAGCAATATCGCGAAATTACCTACAAAGAATTCCATGAAAAGGTGATCGCAGTCGCCCGATGGTTGGTCTCTTTCGGCATCAAGCCGGGAGATCGGGTGGCAATACTGGGCGAGAACCGTCCGGAGTGGGGAGTCGCCTATCTGGGCGCACAGAGTTCCGGCGCAGTGGCTGTACCGGTTGACAGTCTGATGCCTCCTTCGGGAATTCGTCATATACTGGTCGATTCCGGAGCACGGATTCTGATGGCGACGCCAAAGTTTCTGCGCGACGTATCCGAGATGGCGGTGATTCCGAACATCGAGAAGCTGGTCTGTCTCAGCAGTCAAAAAGTTGAAGATGCGCTTCCGATTGAGGATGTCATAGCATCAGGCGCGAAATCAACAACAGCGCTGCCGAAACGCTCACTTGATGATCTCGCCGCGCTACTCTATACGTCCGGAACAACTGGGCACTCGAAAGGCGTAATGCTCAGCCAGCGCAATGTAGCGTTCGATGTTGCGTCAGCGAGTCGTTTGATTCATCTCGGTCCCGGCGACGTATTCCTCTCGGTTCTGCCGATTCATCACGCATTTGAGTGCACAACTGGATTCTTGTTGCCGATCTACTGCGGTGCTGCAATAACCTACGCCCGAAGCCTGAAGAGCACAGACCTGATCGCCGACATGCGGGGGACCAAGGCTACAATAATGGTCGCTGTACCGTTGTTGTACGAGAAACTGCACGCAGGGATAGTTCGCGGAATCAAGAAAAAGGGTCGTATTCCGCATTATCTATTCAATGTGCTCTACGGAACATCATTGTTGGGCGAGAAGGTTGGATTTGATCTCGGTCAGAAACTCTTTGCCGGAATACGCGAGAAGGCTGGGCTTGGTTCGGTAAGGTTGTTTGTGTCAGGCGGCGGCCCGCTGGATCCGCAGGTAGCCGACTTTTTTAATCGCTTTGGGATCCGTATGCTGCAAGGTTACGGACTAACTGAAGCTGCCCCGTGCACTCATGTTAATCCCCCGTGGCGCTCTCGCGCCGTTACTGTCGGCCCACCGCTTCCCGGCGTCCAGCACAAGCTGGTGGATACAAATGAGCAGGGCGTAGGGGAAGTGCTGATCAAGGGCGATAACATCTTCGTTGGCTACTATAAAAACAAACAAGCCACAGAAGACGTGCTTACAAAGGATGGCTGGCTGATGACCGGCGATCTTGCCATCATCCATCCGGATGGCTATTTACAGATCGTAGGGCGAAAGAAGAACATCATCGTGACGGGTGGGGGCAAGAATGTTTACCCTGAGGAGATCGAGTACTACCTTAACCGACAGCGCTTTATCGCAGAGTCACTGGCGCTGGGAACTCCACGGGAATCAGGTTACGGCGAGGAAGTTTGCGCTCTTATCTATCCGGATTACGAACAGGTTGACCTTTACTTCGAAGAGCAGGGGAAGAAAGTAAAGGCGACGCCGGAAGATGTCGATCGTCTTATCAAGGCTGACGTCGAAGCAGCTCAAGTGGATCTGGCTGATTATAAGCGGATCCGGAGTTTCAGAATACAGTCCGAGGAATTCCAGAAGACTTCGACAAGGAAGATTAAGCGATTCCTCTACAAGGGTGAGATGGTGAAGGTTGGGAAGGCGTAAAAACGATAAACGAAAAACGAAGAACGGATAACGAATGATATCGTTATCCGTTCTTCATTATAGAGGATCGCTGCGCAGTTATGACGGGGTGGATTGTAGTTGCAGACGTATTGTCATTCCCGCCTTCGAGCATGTCCGAGAATACTAAATCGCCTCACTCCCACTACCAACCCGCCGTGGTTGGTAGAGCAACCTATGATTCTGCATAATTTCTGCCAACCGCGGCGGGTTGGCAGTAGGGGAAAAGAGAGTATAAATAATACTCGGACAGGTTTCTTATCGGGGAGGACACGCCAAGAAGACTATAAATTGCCCTGTTACAAAATATTCTCGTATTTCAATTCGTTATTCACTGCCGAGTCTCGCTGCCCCGACGACGCCCGCCCAATTGCCCAGAGCTGCCGCTCGAATTTCGATTCCCTGGAGATAAACTCCAAACGCCCTCAGTTTCAGCTCTTCTTGCAACGGTTCTAATAACAACTTCCCGGCTGTGGCTACTCCACCGCCAACTAGCAGTACGGATGGATTAAAGATATTAACCATTCCAGCGAGCCCTATGGCAAGAGTTTGTCCGACATATTTGAAGACTTCCACAGCATTCGAATCTCCTGCCTGACCAATCTCGATCAGATGAGCGATTCCCATGCCTTTCAATGCAGGTTGGTTTCGACTAATCCAACGGAAGATCCCTTTCATCCCGATGAACGTCTCGAGACACCCATTCGCTCCACATCCGCAGCGAGGGCCGTTTCGTTCGATACAAACATGACCAATCTCGCCGCCGCCGCCGGTAAATCCTCGTATCAATCTGCCATCTGATATAATCGCTCCACCGACGCCAGTGCCGAGTGTAACCGCTACGAGGTCGTCACACCTTTGGGCTGCTCCGATAAATCGTTCCCCAAGCGCCATCACATTGGCGTCATTGTCCATCAGACAATAGATGCCGGTGGATTGTTCAACATCGTTTGTGAGTGGTTGTCCGATAACGCCGGGGCAATTCGGCGCCGCCAAGACCTTCCTGCGATCAGCATCGACCAATCCGGCCACACCGATCCCGACAAGCAGCGGCTTTTGATCTGATATTCTAACCAGATCAAGAACAATTTGAGTGATTTGATCTCGAATCGCTGGGTAAGGTTCACGCATACGACTCGGTTCAACGCGCTTCTCGATCAGCGAACCGTCGGGAGCGACCAATGCGGCTTTAAGCCTTGTACCGCCGATGTCTATGCCGATAGCTGTGCTGTTAATCATCACTCGATTTCTGTGCTACAGTCCAGAGTCCCCCGCGGAGTTCGGTAGGCTGGAACAAGGTTACTTCATTAGGTTGTAAAGTGATCGAGCCTAAGGCTCGTTTACCCGGTTCGGGATAGAGTTCTACGGCCAGAGTCACCGGATCTTCCTTGCCAGTTTGAGATGCGGACCAGATATTATCCGCTCGACGAGTCACAGTGATTCTCGCTCCACCGCAATTGAAGGAAAATCTGACTTCTCCCCATTCCGGGGGGAAGTTTGGGTGAATCTCCGGAAGCAATGGCCGGTCGGATTTTATACCGAGAATATGATCATAAAAGATGCGAATATATTCGGCAAGAGAGGCTGAAAATAGGGCATTTTGCGTAGTGTTGTCAAATTCCTCTTCCGGGATTCCGTTGATTGCCTCCGGCAATCCGCCAACGACGCCTTCCTGCATCAATAAATCAGTCAGATTGTTGAACAGAGATAGAATACTGTCCTGCTGTCCGTCAAGTCGATACATATCTGAGAGCCTGCCTGCGGTCCAGACGAGAATGTCGCCGTTGTATTGCGAATACGTTGGAGCGCCGTCATATACATAGATGTGCGTCCCTATGAAACGAGGATCAGTCATCGCTAATGAACGGAAGCCTGTGGCGCTTATCAGACCTACGGAATCTGCATTGGCAAGCAGGCGGGCGTTGAGGCGCTTGTCTCCGCCATCCATCCATCCGAGGGCTAATATGTGCGCGGGCGTCTGTGTGGAGTCCGACTCAGGAGGCCATTTCATCTTGGGATGATATGCCGGATCGGTATTTGATTCGGGGATGAGAAGTCGATTTGACCAGCCTCCGCGTTTCATCTGAAAGAGTTTCATAACCGCTGAGGCAGAGAGCGGTTCGCGATATTCCCAGCCAATCTCATCAACGGCTATCGGAGCGACGGCAGGCAGCGTCCAATTCGCAACTCCCTTGAGAACCACGTCGGGAGTATGTATTACGATACCGGCGATTTGATTTCTCTCACGGAGAAAACGCCGGGTCACTTCAAAGAGCGCTTGTGTTTCAAAGACCGCTCCGGACAGCCTTTGCGACGGGATTCCGGGCGATCTGAACAGACCGGGGCTGGTGAGAAGCCCTGATACGAGACGCCTACCTTTAACCTCACTTCTAACTGCTTGATCGAGATGCCGAGGAAGATCGAAGAAGATCCGCTCTGGAATCGAATCGAGTTGTGCAGCGATGCGTGAATAATTGAGTGACATCGCCCCGGCAGTCAGACCTTTTTGGTAGGTTGGAGTTCCTCGGCAGATTTGGGATGGGAGTCCGCCGAATTCATTGAATCCGGGCGATGAATTGGATGTGTCAAAGAAGGTTTGGTAAAGTTGGATCGGTTTCAGCCATGAACTGTCTGAGAGTGCAAGCCCGACGGAACTGTAGCAGCCATAGAATCCGTCCATGTAGGTTGAATTGGGAAGCCCGCAGAAGAGCATCGCCCGGTTTTTATCGCGGAAGAACATACCGCGCAAGTTAAGTCGAGCCCAAGCCAGTCCTTTAGCTGTTTCGTGATCTTCGCATTGAAATTCGAAACCACTGAGAGCCGCAACCGAGATCGCGGTGCGCTTTTGTCTCCAAATATCAACTGTTTTAGCCCACTCTTCAGCTTTCTTTGCAGCCGGTTGTTTGACTGTCCCAACTGCATAGCAGAATCGGATTTCCTTCGACTTGGGGAAAGGATACTCTTTGGCGCTTGTAAGCGTTGTCTGGCTGACTTCGCCTCTTAGTTCAGATTCCGGATATTCGACGACTTTCGTGGCAGGATTGGAAATCGATTCAACTGAACTGCTCAAACCAATCGACGGAAGTGCGCCATAAGGCGATTCAATGTTGGCAAACGGGAATTCATGGTCGGGAGGATTGGAAAGAACGACAATTTCTCCGATTGGGATTTGTCCGGCCTTCGTCTGGGCAAAGATACAACGACCATCTTCCCAGAGTCGCACGATAGCTTCCCGTTTCTGATCGAAGCGTACGGTTACAACGAGCGCGTTTTCATCAGGAACGATTTCAATCTTCTCCGTCAATCCGTTATCATAGCGCCGAAGAAGATATTCAGGGTGGACAACCGCATATTCAGGCTGATGATTCAGCAACTCCCCTGACTCGCTGATAATATCCCATTTTGCGAGAAAGCGGTAATCATAGAAGTTTAGGCCGTATTGACTCTTGCGAGGGACGCCGAGTGCGTCGTCGTAGTAATAGTAGCCGGTTCCAGAAGCGAGGAAGGCTTCGCGTTTCTCGCCTGCCCAAACCGTATCAGCCAGCGATTCGATCAGGAGTCGCTCAGGCGATAGCTTCTCCTTAGTGCACCCTACATAGATCGTAACGCAGATGATCGACAGGAGCGTTCTATAAAGTTGAATTGGATTCATCACAGTTCGTTTCTGGAACTAATACAAAAGAAATCGGTTACAGCCTTTCCAAATTCATCTGCGTTTGCCGGAATCCTCTGTTCCCCTTGAATCGACCGCCTAATGGTGGATCCGTATCCTTTTGTTACTGTCCGTGAGTCGAGTATCACTACTACGCCCCTATCGGTGGAAGTGCGTATAAGACGTCCTGCTCCCTGTCGAGTGCGGAGAATAGCTGAGGGTAGCTGAAAATCGTTAAAGGGATTGAGTCCCTCTTCGCGCATCTTCTCGATTCTTGCAGCCACGACAGGATCGTTAGGTACGTCGAACGGTAGTTTGGCGATCACGACGATCTCAAGCGCCGCTCCCGGAACGTCGATCCCTTCCCATAATGAATCAGTTCCGAGTAAGACCCCTCCAGAAGATCCACGGAAGCGACGGATCAAACGATCACGGTCGGAACGGCCATACTGAACCAGAACTTCGATGCCCTCACCTGCGAGCGATTGCTTGAGCATCTTTTCGACTTTACGCAGTGCATCATAAGAGGTGAAAAGAGCGAGCATCCCCCGCCGGACATTCAACGCCAGCCAACCGATCGTCTCAGCGACGGCGCTTAAGTGGTCGGAAGGATTCTCATTTGGAACGGGTAAGTAGCGCGGGAATAGCGCGAGGCAATTACGTTTGTAGTCGAAGGGGGAGCCATAGGCAGCGGTGGTCACCCGTTCTTGAGGTAGTTTGTCGAGTCCCGTTCGTGCGAGGAGGAGCTGAAATCCTCCTCGATCAGCGCCCGCAGTCAAGGTGGCAGATGTGAGGATTGCCCCATCCAATCGATTGAAGAGTCCGTCTGCAAGATAGACAGAAACGTCGAGAGGGGCGCTCTTCAAACGCGGCGGGAAGTTTACCCAAGCCGGGATTTCAACCCAATAGACGCGATTCGGTTTATCCGGGTGGAGTGAAAGATGAAGCTCCTCTGCAATCTTACTTAGTTCGTCAACGACGGCTCGAGTCTCCTGAATCGTCGCGGCTGGCATTCCTTCATTTTCAAGCGGGGGGAGAAACTCAAGGAGTTGTTGGAGTCCTTTCGAGATCATCGAGACTTTATCGCTGAGGTCGCCGCCGAGCGACATCAATGCGCCATGTATGGCGTCGCCGAGTGTGTAGCGGTAGGGCGTCGAATAGTTAGCGTCTCCCTTATTGGAATCGAAGAGACTGTGAACTCCTGTGAAGAACGGTTCAATGGCGGCTTCAGCCCGTGGAATTGTCGCCGCAAGCTCGTCCAACAGTGAAACTTCCTCGAGAGTATTTGGGATCAGCGCGAGTCGAATACGCAGTTCACCGTTTTTGCGAAGGTGCCTAGCTGCGCGTTCCAAGGCGCTTTTCACAACAGCTTGGATCAGGTCCGTACCGAATTGATCGGTCGCGACCTGTTCGAGGTGATGTGCTTCATCGAAGATGATTTGTTTGACGTCGCCTAATAGCGCGCCTTCTGCAAGATAGTCTGATAGAACAAGGCTGTGGTTGACGATGACGACATCGGCTTTAGTGGCGGCTTTTCGGATCCGGGACAATGGACACTCACCGCCGCGCTCAGTGCATAACTTGGTTGTACAGTAGCCCGGTTCGGAGGCGACATAGTAGTTGACTGAGTCGTCGCCGTCATAACGGACAGCGGTCACTTCAGTCAGGTCGCCGGTTTGGGTGCTCTCGACCCAGCGAGTAAGATGGACGGCTCGTTCGCGTATGTCGGTCGGCAGACGTTGAGGGTCGAGACTCAGTTCGAGCCACTTGGTATGGCATAGATAATTCCTGCGACCTTTCAGCAACGCTGCTGTGAAACCAAACTTGAATAGTTGACCAAGCCGGGGGATCTCATCGTAAAAGAGCTGATCCTGCAAATGTTTGGTGTGAGTTGAGACGGCCGCGCGCTTGCCAGAGAGCAGCGCCGGGATCAAGTATCCCATCGATTTTCCGACGCCGGTGCCAGCTTCGACGGCCAGAAACTCGCCCTCACGGATCGCCTTGGCGACCGAAACCGCCATCTCTACCTGCTGAGGTCGGATATCGTAGCCGGGTAGAACTTTATTGAAGCGAACCGAATCAGCAAAGAACCGGCGGATGAGGTCTTCGCCGATCGCTTCGGTGGGTTTCTCGCTGCCGGATGATTGGAAAATATTGTTCCGTCCGGCGTGAGATCCCCAGAAAGGATCAGGCGTTTTAACCGAAGCGTCGGTCTCCTCTGTCACACTCTTCATAGCACGGAGTGTATTAAGCAGTGGGGACGTTGTTCCTTCAAGGATTCGCAGACCGAGCGAGATTTCCTTTCGGGCGACTCCGCGTAGATCTTTCAGCAGCTTAACGTAGATCTCTCCGGTTGTAGCTGCGTCGTCAGCAGCGCGGTGGCGAGGACGGGATGGAAAACCGAAGGTCGTGGAAAGACTGGCGAGGCCGTAGCTGTCGAGACAGGGGTAGATAAAACGGGCAAGTAACCCGGCGTCGTGTGAGCGCGGGACAGTTCGCGAACGGGTGAAATGAGCTGCAACCGACGGCGCTGCAGCGAGGAATGAGAGGTCGAACGGGATGTTCTGACCGACAAGAGGAAGGTCGCCGATGAATGCCAAAAATTCATCGGCGACCTTTTCGAGTTTCGGTTTGCCGCGCAGATGTGAGTCTGTGATTCCGGTCAGAGCGACGATTTCATCAGGAAGATGGCGAACGCGCGGCTTGACTAATTGCGTATAGCGCGCGACTTCTTTGCCATCTTCGAAACGGACGGCTCCGAGTTCGATGATCTCACAGTCGCTCGGTGAGAGACCGGTTGTCTCGAGATCGATAGCTACGAAGGAAGGGTGAAGGACGAAAGATGCTGAATCCTGCGCTCCTTGGGAGAGCGAGAATTCTGGCGGGGGCGGAGGGAGTTCTTCCCCGAGGTCGGAGAATGCTTCCAAACGTCCTTCGTTCTCCACCGTTGCCCGCATCGTAGTCCCTCATTTGAGGCTATTCCGTAAACTACATTCCCACTGTCGAGTTTATCGGAGAATGTCATTTACAGTAAGGACGCAAGCTGTCAACCCTCCGTGGTTGACAGAGTAAAATACTATTTGTCAATTATATGACTGTCAACCGCGGAGGGTTGACAGCTTGCGTCCTTAACGAATCACTCTTTTCCGACAAACTCTTTCGCGGGAGTTGTCATGGCGCCGCGCCCGCTACGGAACAAGAAAATGGGTATCGGAGGCGCCGACCTCCGTGTCGGTTAACAGAATAGAACCTGTTGTGTACGCTACCGACACGGAGGTCGGTGCTACCATCACGTCTATTCTCTGAGAAATGGAAAGTGTTCGGATCAATTGCTACTTGTAACAGATATCCAGATTTCTCGCCGCGGCGGCTTCATTGAAGCGAGAAACGGGCGTCATAGTCGGCGCATTGTGCAGAATGTCCGGATTTTCCTTAGCCTCACGGTCGATTTGTAGCATCACATCACAGAAGGCGTCGAGTGTATCGACCGTTTCGGTCTCGGTCGGTTCGATCATCAGCGCTTCGTGGATGACGAGCGGGAAATTGATCGTCGGAGCATGGTAGCCAAAGTCAAGCAGCCGCTTGGCAATATCGACCGCCTTGATTCCGTAGGCGCCCTGATTATCAGCAGAGAAGACGACTTCATGTGTGCAGAAGCGGTCGTATGGCAATTTGTAAGCGCCTTGAAGCTTACACAAGATATAATTGGCGTTCAGAATTGCGGTCTCGGTCATATTCTTCAGACCGTCAGCGCCGAGCGACTTCATATAGGCAAGAGCGCGGACTTGCATTCCGAAATTGCCGAACCAGCCGTGAATCCGTCCGATCGAGAGGGGACGATTCCATTCCCAATCGAGTGAATTATCAGGAAGAGTCTTGACTCGCGGCGATGGGAGGAATTTTTCGAGATCGGCGCGAACTGCGACCGGACCGCTGCCTGGACCGCCGCCGCCGTGAGGCGTCGAGAAGGTCTTGTGCAAGTTAATATGAAGGATGTCGAAACCGAGTTCGCCGGATTTGGCGAGACCGACGAGGCTGTTAAGGTTGGCTCCGTCCATATAGAGCAACGCGCCGACGCCGTGAACCAACGCAGCGACCTCGTTGATGTGATCTTCGAAGACGCCGACTGTGTTCGGATTGGTCACCATCATTGCCGCCACGTCTGGTCCAAGTGCGGCTTTAAGCGCTGCCAGATCGACCCGACCACGACTGTCGGATGGAATCTGAACGACTTCATAACCGGCCATCGCGATTGAGGCGGGATTGGTACCATGCGCTGAGTCCGGGATGATGACCTTGGTGCGAACGTCATTGCGAGCGAGGTGATAGGCGCGGACAATGAAGATGCCGGTCAACTCACCGTGGGATCCAGCGGCTGGTTGAAGCGTTACTGCCGGTAGTCCTGAAATCTCGCCGAGCCATTCTTCGAGTTCCTTCATCAGTTTCAGAGCGCCTTGCACAGTCGAGACTGGTTGATGAGGATGAAGTCCGGCGAATCCAGTCATCGCAGAAATATTCTCGTTTACCTTCGGATTGTACTTCATCGTACAGGAACCGAGCGGGTAGAAACCCTTGTCCAGATGGTGATTGAGGGTTGAGAGGTTGACGAAGTGACGCATCACTTCCGGTTCGGCGACCTGTGGTAGATCGAGTTCATTTCTGAGTAATTCCGGCGCGGGGCCGGCTACCTCTTCGGGGAGGTCAGATACCGGCATATAGCCGCAGCGTAACGCGTCGCGGTTCAATTCGAAAATAAGGGGGAGGGACAATGCAATTCTCCGAACGATATGTGATAATAGACTTTAGGCTTTAGGCGTTAGGTTTTGCTCGATTGGCGAAAAATGGAAAATGGAAAACGGAAAGGATAAAAGACGATCTCGCCAAAGCATCTATAAAATTACGTGTTCTGAATGGTTGAGTCAACCGGAGAGGCGAGGTGGAAGGGTCAATGGTGAAGAGAGTCGGGACATTCGCGCCGTTATCAGGGAGGCAGGCGATCTTAGTCCGTCCAAGAATAACTCATCTCTGTCATTCTGAGCCCGTCGCCGTCTTACATGACTCATGTTGTTTTTAGACTCAAACAGCGACGAGGCGAAGAATCTCTGTTTTCCGAGCGCTTAGAGATCGATTCACCCTCCGCCGGTAAGAGAAGAGAATTTTATCGTGTCCAGTGGCGGAGGGTTCACGATGACAATTCAGAGAGTTTCACATACCCGGACAGTCTGGGGCAGCCTCCCTGATAATCACATTGGCTACTTTTGAATGTTGTGCAGGTGGCTGTGGATTTCAATGCTCTCGAATGGCCAAAGAACCTGAACGCACTCAACGGTCACGTCTTTCGGGCCTTGCCACCAGAGCGTGTCCTTACCCGCGACAATTCCGAGTGTCTGAGCCCAGAGACTATTAGTTGGCGATGGTCCCCAGAAGAGAAGCTGCGTGTTCTCGCGAGCGAGGCTGTCCATGATCGTCGGGATCTGAGGCAGGAACCACGCTTTGTCGAGAACCACCGCGACAACAACCTTCTTGGTGTTGTCATTCTGTACAGGATAGAATCCATGTGCTATAACGTCGAGCTTCTTGTCTCCAGCTTTTATTCTCTCCCACATGCACTTCCCGCCTAAAAGCTTGTGCATCATAGGGCTTCGGAATGTCTTGAAGAGACGCGCTTCATTGAGTAACGCTTCTTCAAGTTTAGCGATGTCCTGAGCTATGTTGTTCGGAGGGGAAATTCTGTTGTCGGCGATTACTGTGCTCTTCACGCCGGGCAACTTGGATAGAGATTCCAGAATCGGAGCGGAAGATGCGTTGTCGCGCAGTTTTTTCTCTGCATCCATCAATGCAAGAGCGTGCGGCAGGTAGAGAGTTTGGAATCGCTCGGAGACCGTGAGGGCAGTGCAGTATGCCCAATCGCTGTTGAACGCAGGTTTGGTCGCAGCGGGCGGTGGAGTTTGTGCGATCAGCTCACTGGAGAATGCGAGTAAGGCGACGAGAACGAAGGATTTCGCCAGTTTCATCGGAAGCCTCTTGATTGCAGATGGTAAATTGAGGATTGCTGCTTGTAATATACTGTCTTATCAATGAACTAATCAAGCGAGGAAGGCTTTAGGCTTTAGGTTTAAGTGTCTTCAGAGAATGTCATTGCGAACCCATAACCGCCCGATTCGACTTTCAACTAATTGGAGTCTGCGGTGATGGGTGCAGCAATCTTATCTAATAAGCTCTTGATATCGCTAAGATTGCTTCGCCTTTCGCCCGTTCAACAGCGGTAATCCGACAAATTTGGAAATGGGCGAAAAGCTCGCAATGACGACTGCATTGCATTCTCGGACAGCTTGAAAAGCCTAAAGCCTACGCTGCCTCTGCGAATTGCAGTCGGTACAGTTTAGCGTAGAGTCCGTTCAGTTCAAGCAATTCGTCATGAGCGCCACTCTCCTGGATCCGACCTTTGTGCATGACAAGAATTTTGGCTGCTTTTCGGATCGTGGAAAGACGATGTGCGATGACCAGCGTCGTCCGACCAACCATCAGCCGTTCGAAAGCTTCCTGGATCCGGTGCTCGGTTTCGGAATCGATCGCGGCGGTTGCTTCATCAAGCAACATTAACGGGGGATTGGCGGCAAGCGCACGAGCAATCGAGAGTAGCTGTTTTTCGCCGCCGGAGATGCGAGCGCCGCGTTCGCCGACTTCTTCAGCCACGCCCTTTGGCAGTCGATCAACGAAACTGGATGCACCGGATTCGACCAGTGCATTCCGTAATATCTCGCCATTTCTGGAGTCCTCGCCGAGTGTAACATTATCGGCGACAGTTCCGCTGAAAAGGAAGGTGTCCTGCTGGACAACGCCGAAGAACCGACGGAGATCGGCGAGCGGATAATCGCGAAGATCCTTTCCATCAAGCATAATCCGACCGGAGTTCACATCCCAGAATCTGAGAAGCAGGCTGATAAGAGTTGTCTTTCCAGCGCCCGTCGCTCCGACAACGGCGACCGTTGAACCGGGCTCTACACGGAAGGAAACTTCTTTCAGGATCGGATCGCCGGGTTTGTATTCAAAGTTGACATTCTCGAAGACGATTTCGCCGCGCACACTCTTGTTATTCCCGTGAAGACGTGAATCCAGTTGCCGTATGATTGCTGGCTGTCCAGTGAGGTTTGACTTGTCTGGATTCCCGCCTTCGCGGGAATGACAAGACTCACTCTCCAGATCGAGCAGCCAAAATACTCTTTCCGCAGCAGCCATTGCGGCCTGCATCGTGTTGTAGCGTTCACTAAGGTCGCGAATCGGACGAAAGAAACGTTCGGCGTATTGTAAAAACGCTACTAACGAGCCCCAGGTAAGCACACTTCCTCGGATCATCAATCCGCCGGTAAGTAGAATCAAGGCCGACGCCAATGCGGAAATGAAGGTGACAGCCGGGAAGAAGAGAGCGTAGTATCGGATCGTCTTCAGATAAGCGTTGCGATAGACGATGTTGTGATCGTGGAATTCGACTTCAGCGCGTTTTTCTCCGCCGAAGAGTTGAACAGTGCGGACGCCGGATATCTGTTCCTGCATAAAACCGTTCAATTTGGCAAGCGCTTCTCGGATGGCGCGGAATTGGTTTCTGACCGCCCGTCGAAAAACCGAGACCACCCAGATTAAAATCGGCAGCACAATAAACGTTGCCATAGCGAGCTTGAAGTTCATCCAGAGCATCACCATAACGATCCCAAAGAGCGCAAAGAGATCGCCGAATACTGAGACGACTACTGACGAGAACATTTCATTTAGCGTCTGGACGTCGTTAGTTACCCGGGTCATCCACCAGCCGACCGGGCGTGAGTCGATTGTCTTTACGTCGAGACGCTGCAGATGGTCATACAATTTCGTGCGCAAATCGAGAACCACTCGCTCACCGATCCAGGCAGTCAGATAGGCCTGATAATACCGCAGAACTGTTCCGGCCAACAGCAATCCCAAGAACAGCAGCACTATCTTGCCGAGTCCTGCAATGTCTCCACCGGCGATATGATGGTCGATCCCGTACTTCACTACGAGCGGCCCGGCGAGTTCCGCCGCGGTTCCGGCAAGGAGCAGCACTACCGCGCTCGCGACCTGCCAGCCGTAGGGCTTGAGGTAGGCGAGCATCCGTCGCATCAGCCGAGAGTCATACGCCTGACCGATAACGCTGTCATCGGGAGCGCCTTTGGGACCGCCGCCTTTGCCTCCCATTCCCCCCATACCCATACCGCCGCGCATCGCCATTAGAGTTCCTCGATTTCGCGAGCGAGTCTCTGGCGGCGGTACATCCGCGCATAGACTCCACCAGCGGCAATCAAGTCGGCAGGCGGACCAAATTCGATCAATCTACCATTTTCGATAACCGCAGCCAGATCAGCCATTTCTGCAGCGGCGAGACGATGGGTGATAAAAAGGAGAGTGCGACCGGATGTTCGTTCGCGCAAACGGCGGATGATCTCGGCTTCGGTATTTGCATCGACGGCGGAGAGTGAGTTATCCAGTAGGAGCACAGGCGCGTCAGTGACGAGCGCTCGCGCCAGCGTAAGTCGCTGTTGCTGCCCACCGGACAAGGTAACTCCGCGTTCGCCGATGCGAGTACGATAGCGGTCGGGGAATTGCTCGATGTCTTTATCAAAGCAAGCGGTATAGGCTGCTGCCTCCATCTGAGTGTCAGTCGCTTCCGGTTTTCCGAATTTGATGTTGCCTTCGATGGTCTCAGAGAAGAGAAACGGCGTCTGATCGACATAGGAAACCACATTGCGGAGTTCCTCGATAGAGAAACTCGACCAATCGACGCCAGCAATCGAAATCGAACCGCTTTGGGGTTCATAGAGTCGAGTCAGGAGTCTTGCAATCGTGCTTTTACCCGAGCCGGTCTGCCCAACTATCGCAAGAGTCAACCCGGCGGGTAAAATGAAGGAGATGTTTTGAAGAACGTCGGGGCCTTCCGGTCTATAGCGGAAGTTAATCGAATCGAAGCGAATTTCAGGCGCGCCATCAGGGATGATATGTTGCGATTGTGACGATCCCAGAGTTTTCAGATCATCGAATTGTTCTTCTTCCTCAAAGACTTGAGTCAAACGGCGGTGAGAAGCCGCGCCCCTTTGGTAAAGATGCACTACCCAACCGAGCGCGATCATCGGCCATGTCATAATCGCCAGATACCCATTGAATGCGATGAAACTACCGAGCGAGATCTCTTTGGCTGCGACTTGCTTCCCTCCAATCCAGAGAATAGCTGCGATGCCGAAGCCGATCAGGCAGGTGATCAACGGGAACATCAAGGCTTGAAGTTGGGCTACTCTTAAACTTCGTTGGAAATAGGTCTTGCATACTTTAGCAAAGCGGTTGGTTTCGTAATCTTCACGTGCATACGATTTAATGACCCGGATCCCGGAAACGTTTTCCTGCACAACCGTTGTCAAGGCTCCGTATGTCTCTTGTTGGCGGAGATTTGCTTTGTGCAAGGCTCGAGCGACCCAGAGCATCGTTGCGCCGACCACAGGAGCGAGAATCAGGAGAATCAGCGCCAATCGGAAATCAACCCAGAACATCATAACGCCAGAGAAGAGAATCGTCAGATTAGTATTGACTGCGTAGAGTAATGCTGGGCCGAGCACCATCCTCACACGCTCGACGTCGTCAGTGGCTCGCGCCATCAGGTCGCCGGTGTGGTTGCGGTCGAAGAAGATAGGAGGAAGTTTCAACAGGTGGGTGAAGAAACTCTCACGGAGATCGCACTCGATCCAGCGCGACGTTCCCACAATGACGTCTCTCATCCAAAAACGGAATAGCCCTCCTATCGCAGCTACAAGCACAATTGCGCCGGAGAGCAAGTAGAGCCACGCATCCGGACGTCCAGCTTGAAGCGCGTCGATTCCCCACTTCAGGAGCATCGGCGACATCGCTTCCGTGAGTGAAGCCATCAACGTCGCCGCCAGACCGAGAGTTATCCTGCGTCTATAGGGTTGGGCGATTGCCCAGAGATGGGGGAGGAACCCGTTTGGGATGGAATTGCTCAGAGGGATTCCGAGAAAAGCGGCAGACTTACTCCGGAGAAGCTGTCAGAAAAGCGATTGAGGTGATTTCTTGTCGGAACGATTGCGATCACTTCGGATCCAAGCGAATGAATATCCAGATCTCCAATCAACCGCCACTCGTTCTCGCCCGACCAATCTGAAGATTTCGGTTGGGAGAGTTGGAAGTAAGGGCGATCAGAGGACAATAGGCGTGTATAATCTTCCTGCGAACCGTATATCACGGGACGCGCTCCAAGACATACGAGAGTTTTCTTCGGAATTGCAACCCCAAAGGCTTCTGTAGTACGATGATGCAATCCCGGTCGAAAAGTGGTCTGGCGAATGAACTCGATCGGATTAGATTCGGTCAGCGAGATTGAAGGTACTTGACTGCGATATAGTCGGTCGCTTCCCCGGAGGACGCCGCTCTTCATAATTGCTGCAAGCGTCGCTGCTTCATCGCGAGGATTATTTCTTTCACTTCCATCAATAAGATCATCATAATAATCTGCGCGTCGTTCACCCGGCCAAGGGGCGTAGTTGCCTCGCGTGAAGTGAATTAAATACTCTTCCCAAGGGAATTCAGCGCTCTCGGTAGATGGATTATGGAGTCTATAGTCCGGGATCGGTAAACCTTCGGGATAGGGCGAGGCGAAACGGGAGTCCACTTTCGCGCCATACGGAATTACTTCTTCCCAGTAGCCGTTCGGCCTTACGGCTACAGGGAGCCAGACCTGCGCCAAAGCGCCTGCGAGTTGATCTCGTGTTCTGAGAGCTTCTTTTCGCGAGAGTTTCTCTGGCGAAGATGGAACGATGAAATTGACCAGAGAAGGGTGAAGATTGAGTTCGCGGGTAGCTTCTTCCACGATTACGCCTGGCTCGTCGGAAGAAGGCGGATAAATAAGCGTGAGGGGAGCTTCGAGTCGTGCAGAGATCCGGGCGGTAACTTCCCAACAGGTAAGACCGACACTCGCCAACACCCTCCAGCCTCGAAGTTTGCATTCGGCAATCGCTTCTGTTAGGCTTACAAGCCACTGTTCTCGAGACGCCAGCCGGATCGGTAGATGGGAAACTATAGGCAGCGCCAAATACCCGCTCGGCGAGCCGATAGGCGCGCTATGCAGGTGTAGAATGTGTTCGGGGAAGAGTCCTTGATTTGGAGCGCTAATGCGAGCGAGTTCCGCGTGCGCTACTGACCAATCCATTATGACTCAAAAGAAAACGGGAACCGGCCCGCCGAAGGGGATGACCTGTTCCCGTCTTGGATCAGCGGCGGCGCCGATTCCTAATAATATCTGTACGCCCTGTAGGAATCGAACCTACAACCTAGTGATTAAGAGTCACTTGCTCTGCCAGTTGAGCTAAGGGCGCATTCTCGCCTGTGACGAGTCAAAGAATATAAAAGATAGATACGGCGCCTGCAAGTACTTGTAAGCCGCCGATGGCGCCGAATCGAAAATGCCTCGCTCGGGGCAACAATCTCAGTTTTACTCGATGGACATAGTACTGATAGATAATACTCCTTCTTGCTTTAAGCGATTCCAATGTGTATCATAAAAGTCGCAACCGGTTTTCTTTTCCTGAGCTAACTCTCAAATTCACCGGTAAACCTGAGGTCAGCCGCGAATAAGAATGCGTCCGATACTTCTCCGAAAACTCAGAGAATTCTGATCGTCGAAGACGAACCGGAACTACTGGAGTTTGTTGAGCGTTATCTACTCGATGCGGGTTATGAAGTAATAACCGCTATGGACGGAATGACGGGATTGCATCTCGCTCGTGAATCCGAACCTTCGCTCATATTGCTCGACATAAATCTACCGAAACTTAATGGCTTTACGATCAGTCGTTTACTGAAGTTCGACGACCTTTATAAGCATATCCCGATCATAATGTGGACATGGCGTGAAGAAGACGAGGATCGCCGGATGGGACTTTATTGCGGTGCGGATGCCTACATTCCCAAACCGTTCAGCATCGCGAAGCTATTCGATGCTATTGTTGCGCTTATCGGCTTACCAGCCAAATCTCGCAACACACCGGTTGACGCCGCGAATGAACCGGTCATTGAAATATCTAATAAATAAAAATTACACTCGATTATCTGTTTCTTGGGAGAACGTATGACACAACTTTTGCTCGCTCTGCTAATCGCGTTTTCGACGGCCCCGGCGCCGGATCAACCGGAAGGTAATTTGCCTGTGTCGCGGGAAGCACGGATCAAAGAATCAGTCTCACCCAATGAATACTCGGTCTATGCCGTCGGTATAGCGGGCGGACCGAAGAAATACCGCGAGACTGCCGCGCTGCTTGATGCTCGCAAAGCGGCGATCTATTACCTTCTGTATTCCAGCAGCGACCCGATTCTGCGCAACGAAGCCGATCGGATGAAGTTCAAGCCGATTGAGCAAGGATTCTTTGAAACGCAGAACGTCGCCAAGTACATTGCGTACGAAAGCCCCGATTTCACGCAGCGAACAGCAATAGACAAGAAAACGCGGCTGAAAGTCGAGAAGATGTTCACAGTCAACGTCGGGCGTTTGAAGGACGATCTGGCGACGCTCGGTGTGTTGGAGACCACCGGATCGATTGTCGCCGATATTGGCTGGCCAAACCTGATGGTGGTTCCCGAAGTTGCGATGAAAGAGGATCCGGTGGCAAAACTGGCGTCAGATCCAATCGCAGCGCACGCCGCGGCAGTGATCGAAGGCTATTTAACCGCGAAAAAGTACGATGTGATCGTCCCCCAGCAGAACGCGCTGCTTAGCGGTATGACCGGCGAGATGGCAATGCTTTCCGGCATCGCGGACGATCCTCAGTATCGGCTGGCGCTTCAACTTGGCAGCGACGTCTATCTTACCTACAGAGTTGAAGTCACTCACCGCACGCTCGGTTCTACGACAGTTGGCAAAGCCTCCGCGACAGTAAAGGCGTTCGAGACGTCAACCGCGCGTTTACTCGGGACGGAAACCGGCTACAGTCAGGAGCGTACTGATCCCGATCAGGTGATGACCGAAGAAGCCGTCAAAGACGCCATCGACAAGGTTCTCGGTCGGATCGACGCCTACTGGAAGGACGACCGGATGCGCGGCTTACAGTATCGCATCATCGTGAAAGTCAACGGTGAGTTCGACCGCGATCAGACGACCAAATTCACTAACTTGGTGGCGGACTTCCTCTCCAATAACTGCGCCAACTCGAAAGAGAATATCCTCGCCGCCAAAACTCTTGACTTCCTCGTCTGGGCGAAGGCGGATCAGTTCGACCGTTCGCGGAAACTCGCGGACGCTCTGACGGTCGATTTCAACAAGGAATTCAAGGGCGGGCAGTTGAATCAGGTCAACGTGAACCGAAAGCTGATTCTGCTTGAGTTGAAGTAACAGAAGTTGAAAGTTGAAAGTTGAAAGTTGAAAGGGGAGCCCGAACGTCAGGCTCCCCTTTTACACTTTCCACTTGCCACTTTCCCACTATCTGACCACCACCACCTTGGCCACCTGCTGCCTTTCTCCCGCCTGCAACCTAACGAGATATATCCCCGCTGGCAGGTCTCTTCCATTGAACATGACCGCGTAGGGGCCTCCTCGCGAAGGCGGGGATTGCTGAGCCCTTTCGTCCACCAGCCTTGCAACTTCCCTTCCCGTCAGATCATGTAGGGAGAGCCGCGTAGGATAAGCGTCTCCGCTTGTCATGTATCGAATCGTCGTCGTCGAGTTAAACGGATTCGGACTAACCGATACAATTCCAAATGTCGAGGGACTTACCTCCCCCCCTTCTATTGAAGGGGGGGTAGGGGGGGTTGTGTTCGGATCTTGCACCGTCACCTCCCACCTGACCGTATCTCCCTCTGCTCCGTCCATCACTATCGCGCTAACCAAGTGGGGGGGATTTCCAATCCGCCGATCATCCCACGCAAACCTGAGCGCTACCGTAGAATCGCTTCCTACCGAGTCCCCATCCACTTCCCACCGATAGCTAAGACTGTCCGACTCAGGATTAAATGGAATAACGCCAAATTCGCCCGATGAATCGGGCGGAACAGAGAGTCGAAGACTCCGAGGCCAGAAATCGAGGATCGCGCTTCTTACCGCAATCGTCCAGATCACATTGTCACTCGACTCTCCCCGATAAGCAGCTCCTTCAACTTGGTAGAAGCCAGTGTAAAGGAACTCTACCACTGCCGTTGACTCAGCGCCTGCATACTCCTCTGAAAGGTCGTCGAGATTCCGCAGTATCCATTGAAAATCAATTTGACCGCCGATTGGCGCACTCACGCTGTCAATCGAAAAGCTCACCGTCGAGCCATGCCTGACTGCAAGGTTTAACTCGGCTGGTGAATATCGTGCAATCGCAATATCGTTTACAGTTAAAATCCAAACGACGCTGTCAAGCGCGCCATTCTGAAACGCTTCTCCAATTAAGCTGAAACGGCCTGCTCGATCCACTGTTACGTCTATTGGGCTGCGGGCTCCGATATATTGCTGATTTAAATCCTCCAAGTCCAAAAGCGACCAACTATAACTGATTTCACCTTCGTTCGCAACTGCAATTGAGTCTATCGAAAATGTTGACGGCTCACCGCGCCAAAGCGTAACTGCTGATGTATCAGGCGAATTTGAAACAATTAACAAGTCACGGACCTGAACCAGCCAAGACGCAGACCTGATCCATTCGCCTGCTTCGACTTGACATTGGACGGTATAATCACCGACAGAATTGAATTCGATTGTCATCGAAGTGTCGGCGTCTTCGGCGAGGGTTGAGTCATTTACAAGCCAAGATATGTTTAATTCCATGTGGGCTGGGTTTCTAATTCGAACGGCGAAGACCTGAGATGATTCTCGCAACATTCTCAGTGAATCTTCTTCAGGATATTTGTAGATCACTCGCGCCGGGGCTCTTTCGGGTGTGACGGTCGCAAATAGAGCGTCCTGCCCCCGGTCGTCATCAGGATTCCAGAACTCACCACAAACTGCGATAATTCCATCCTCATCAATTACAGTAGAATATAAACATTTACGCGAAGGGTCTCGATGCTCTTCAGCCTGCGCAGTAAAACGGTTTACCCAGAGAGTGTCCCCATCCGATTCAGTACGCATTAATTGTGGATAATAGGTAGGATAGTCACCATCACCATAATGAAATGAGTATCCAGCAAGAAGCAAATCCTCTTCTTCAGACTTTGCGATGCCTAATAGCCAATGACCGATATTTCGTCCTTCAGGATAGGTTCTCTGAAATTGTATTTCGCCTTCAGTGTTAATTTCAGTAACGACAAAAGCTGTAGTCTGATAGCCACCCCAATCTCGATTAGAGATTCCCCCGATTATAAAGCCACCTTGAACCGAGACAAGAGAAGTGGCGCTACAGCGCTGATTATCGGCTAAGATGCGCTCCCAGACAATATCTCCCTCAGAATCCACTTTCAACGCAATTCCACGACTTTGAGCCAACATTCCAGCAGCAACAATTCCTCCTTCTGTTTCTCGCAAACTACGAAACCAATAGTTGTCATCGACATTGCCATATAGTCGCTCCCATACTGCTTCTCCTTCGGGTGTGATAATCGCTATGCAACCTTGATGTGACACCCTTCCAACAAGAGCAAAGTTACCATCTTTCAACTCGATTACTGCGTCGCAACCACCAGCTCTATACTGGTAACTCCAGATAGGTTCGCCGTCTTGATTGAACAGATCGGCTCCAAATTGGTTTGAGATATACCCTCCTACCAAGGCTTCATGGCGATCAGTCTCAATCACGGAAACATATGAGTCGGCTTCACCTACAGTGCTCCAAACAACATTGCCCTCTTCATCAAGCTTTAACAGCCACTTTCTATGATCGGAACTTCCACAAACGTAGTACCCTCCTTCAGATAGATTGTATATATCGTTGAAGCACTCGTTTTCTCTCCTGCCTGCATCATAGAGCCGCCATGCATCCACTGGCGGTTGGGAGAAGGCAGGATAAACGGCAAGAATCGAGGATATAAAGATGAGCAGATATTTCATAATAAGGCTCCTTTGAAAGATGGTCGGGGTGCAACGAGTGACCGTTGCACCACACTCCTATTGGTTATTCTTCAACTTGAGCTTGTGTCTGTCTCTGATTCACAAATATCATCGGTATTCAAGGCAACGACGTTCGAAGTAGTGTCGGTCGGCTTCAGAAGAGCCGACACTAATATATGACACCAAAAAAAGGATTTGTCAAGAGGGTAAGGGTATAAAAGTGCAACTATTTAGGCCGCCTCGAAAGGGTTCAAGTGGGTGGGTGAAGGGCAGCGCGGAGGCGGAACAAACTGAAGTTTGAACTCGAAACTCCGGACACGCTGAAGCTGTGAACTCTAAGCGCAGATAAATATAGCGAACTCTAAACAAGGCTGACGTGGGGATTCATTACGGAGCCTCGTTTATCTCGACGAACGGCTGGTCATGCGGTCGCTATGTCGCTATGAACTTAAACCAACCGAGTCACCTTGCCTCATTTGAGACGAAAGACTATATTGGGATAAGGTTCAATCAAGGCAGGATAAATTGACTTTTAGCGAGGAAAGACTGGAGCAACTGTTCGAGGCGATTCGCAAGACGCGCCTCGCGGTCATCGGCGACCTGATGCTCGACAGTTACGTCTGGGGTTTGGTAGAACGGATTTCACCGGAAGCTCCGGTGCCAATTGTCACTCTTACCGGAGAAAGCACCAACCTCGGCGGCGCCGCCAATGTCGCGGCTAATGTCGCTTCGTTGGGAGCGGCGGTTTCAGTGGTCGGAGTGGTTGGCGCAGACCGCGAAGGCGACCATCTCCGCGAATTGGTGCGCAAGAGTGGTTTTTCGGACGACGGCGTTACTTCAGACCCGAACCGTCCAACGTCCGTTAAAACCCGGGTGATCGCTCAGAACCAGCATGTCGTGCGCATCGACCGCGAACGGACAACGCCGCTTTCAGCTGAAATGGAAGACGCTTTACTCAAACGAATCGCAGACATCCTGCCGACCGTTAATGCAGTCATCCTCGAGGATTATAACAAAGGCGTTCTTACGCCGCGAGTGATCCGGACAGTCATCTCCGAATGTCGAAGCAAAGGCATCCTCGTCGGCGTCGATCCCAAGAAGGAGAACTTCTGGGAATACAAAGGAGCGACGCTCTTTAAGCCGAACTTGCGCGAAATCGAAACGGGCGTTGGCAGACGTCTTGCGTCAGACGAAGAACTCACCGAGGCAGGGCGAGATCTCAGAACGAAGATGGATTTTGAGTATCTTCTGGTGACTCGAGGCGAACAAGGAATGGCGCTGTTCACCGATGAGGGCGTCAAGCTCATTCCGACCAAAGCTCATCGCGTCCATGACGTATCCGGGGCGGGCGATACTGTGATTGCGACTATAATGACCACTCTGGTGGGAGGCGCTGATATAAACGAAGCCGCAGCAATCGCCAATCACGCCGCGAGCATCGTCATCGCGGAGATTGGCGCTGCGCCGGTGGACGCCGGCGAGCTGAGAAGAGTATGTCTCGGAAGATAGCTCATGCGGTCGAGGTTCTTGAAGCGCAATTCGGCTTGCCGGTCTGGCGGAGAAAAGACCCGCTTGATGAACTGATGGTTACTTTGCTCTCTCAGAATACTAACGATGCCAATCGGGATCACGCATATCGACGGCTACGAGAGCGTTTCCCCAGATGGGAAGAAGTAAGGGTCGCGGAGGTAAGCGAGATCGAGGATGCGATCCGCCCTGCAGGACTCTCCAAACAGAAGTCGGAGCGGATGAAGGCGATTCTATTCTGGATTGAAGAGACCTTCGGCGGATTGACGCTTGAACCGATTAGAAAGATGTCGGATGATGACGCCATAGCACTTCTGACGACACAGAAGGGTATTGGAGTAAAGACAGCAGCAGTAATGCTTGCGTTTGCCTTCGACCGCGATCTGTGCCCGGTGGATACTCATGTCCATCGGATCGCGCTGAGACTTGGGTGGGTGGAGGAAGGCGCATCTGCTGAGAAGACATTCGCACTGATCCGACCAGAGGTTCCCTCTGGCAAGGCAGCGACATTTCACTTGAACTTATTAAAATTCGGCAGGACGATCTGTCAAGCACGATCTCCCAAGTGCGGCGAATGTCCGCTGGTGGGCGGTTGTGTCTATCCGGGACGAAAGATAACACTATCTGAGGCTTGAAATGCGAATCGCATGTTTCCTGATAGCGGGAAGACCAGCGGTCGGGATCGACAGAGGGCAGGGGTATTTGGATTACGGCGCCATCCTTGACGCTCGCGGCTATGGCACAGACATGAAGGGGGTTGATCCGGAAAGACGTCTGGTTCGGCTTCTTCGGCGCGGTCTTTTGGATGACGCCTTTATTCAAGAACAGCTTGAATGGGCTACCCACAGCGGTTATGACTACTGGTTGAAAAGCGAGGGGATGACGCCGCTATTACCGCACCGCCCGTCAAAGATCATCTGTCTGGCTCGCAACTATAGTGAGCACGCCAAAGAAGGCGGAGGCGAAGTTCCTGAAGCGCCTATCTTTTTCGTAAAAACCGACAATTGCGCGATTGGCGCGGGATGCCCGATTCGTGTGCCGACTGACGTCGGTCGAGTCGATCACGAAGGGGAGTTGGGGGTCGTTATCTCGCGGCGAGCGCAGGGCGTCAAGGCGACCGATTGGGAGAATTTCGTTCTCGGTTACACCATAGTCAACGACGTTACTGCGAGAGAACTTCAGAAGAGTCTCGGCGCTCGAGGAATGCCGTGGTTCCAGGCAAAATCACGGGATACTTTTGCTCCTATTGGACCGATAATCGTCACCAGGGAAGAGTTGCCCGATCTCGACTCGAGACGAGTGCGCGTCACTGTGAACGGGGAAGTCCGACAGAATGGCTTGATCGCCGATATGGTCTGGAAAATACCTCAGTTAATCGAAGTGATAACCGCGATTGTAACTCTGTTGCCGGGAGATATAATCTCAACCGGGACTCCTTCAGGTGTGGGAGGCATCAAACCGGGCGATGAGGTGGCAGTTGAGATAAACGGAATAGGAACATTGCGCAATCCAGTTGAAGCGGCGTAGTCGAACTTTGTTTGAGTCTGATAATAAGTAAAGGCGTCAACCACAGCGGAATGACGCCTTTTCTTTATCGCTGAACTGCGCAGAAGTCTGTCTGAGAATGTCATTTGCAGTTAGGACGCAAGCTGTCAACCCTCCGTGGTTGACAGACAAATTTTTGACAAATATTACTTTATGCAGTCAACCGCGGAGGGTTGACTGCTTGCGTCCTTCACGACATCACTCTTTTTGACAAACTCGCAGGCGGAAATGATACACCAAGAAGACTATAAACCGCCCTGTAATAATATGCAAAGAAATGAAGTTTACTTCTCTTCCGGTTTCTCTTTTAAAAGATAAACCTTTTCTCCTTCTTTGACCATTCCGTGCGCGCGCGCTTCTTCTTCCACTGCGCGAGGATCGCCAGCTTTCAAGGCGGCGATTCGACCTCTCATCAGACGATTCATCTGGGCGAGCGAATCTACAACCGCCGCTTTCTCGGCGATGCGGCGTTTCATTACCATGGTTCGCCAGACGCCATCCGAGCTGAACAGAAAGAAGTAGGCTCCGAGGAGGACTATGGCGGCAATTCCCCACCTCTTTACCTTCTGGAGCGGAATTCCGGCGAACTTATTTTTTAAACTCCCCAATATGTATCCCAAATCCTCATTCAAGGATTAGAAGCCGTAGATCGCCGATCCGCCCAACTCTTCTTCAATCCGGAGAAGTTGGTTGTATTTACAGATCCGGTCTGTCCGAGACGCCGAACCGGTCTTAATCTGACCAACGCCAGTCGCCACTGCGAGGTCCGCGATGAATGTATCTTCAGTCTCGCCTGAACGGTGACTGATAACAGCGCGGTAGTTATTGCGCAGCGCCAGGTTGACAGTCTCTATAGTCTCAGTTAAAGTGCCGATCTGATTCAGCTTGATCAGAATTGAATTGGCAACCTTTTTCTCGAATCCGAGTTTCAACCGTTCGACATTTGTTACGAAAAGATCGTCGCCGACCAATTGGATGCGGTCTCCGATTTGATCGGTCGCCAATTTCCAACCGTTCCAATCGTCTTCGGCAAGCCCATCTTCGATTGAGATAATTGGGTAGTGGTTGACGAGTCCAATCCAGTACTCAACCATCTGAGCTGGATCCAGTTTTCGACCTTCCGATTCGAGAGTATAAACCTGTTCCTTACTGTCGAAGAATTCGCTGGCGGCAGGATCGAGGGCGAGCGAAACCTGTGAACCGGGTTTATAACCGGCGGATTCGATCGCTTTCATAATCAGACCGAGCGCTTCTTCGTTCGACGGGAGATTTGGCGCAAAGCCGCCTTCGTCGCCGACAGCAGTTGAGAGTCCTTTTTTATTCAGGACTTTCTTCAGGTGATGGAACACTTCGACGCCGGCGCGCAAGCCTTCAGAAAAGGTTGGGAAACCGTGCGGGACGATCATGAATTCTTGAATATCCAGCTTGTTGTCGGCGTGACTGCCCCCGTTCATGATGTTCATCATCGGAACAGGAAGCCGCCGGGCGAAGGTTCCGCCGAGATAACGGTAAAGAGGAAGTCCATAAGCCTCTGCCGCGGCTCGGCAAACCGCCATTGAGACGCCGAGAATCGCATTCGCGCCGAGCTTGGATTTGTTGTGAGTTCCGTCAAGATTGATGAGACAACGGTCGATGTCAACCTGTTCGTCGGCGTCTTTACCGGTTAGTGTGGGAGCGATAAGAACATTGACGTTCTCGACCGCTTTCTGTACGCCCTTGCCAAGGAAGTGGGTTGAGTCGCCGTCTCTAAGTTCGATGGCCTCATGTTCACCGGTCGAAGCTCCGGAAGGGACAGCCGCTCTGCCCAAAGCTCCGCCGCCCAGAACTACTTCAACTTCCACAGTTGGATTGCCGCGCGAATCGAGTATGCTGCGCGCAAATACGTCAACTATCTCTGTCATTTTGCCCCCTTGAGATTGCCGATTGTCGGCAGACTCTTGTTATATCGGATTGTTATTCTTCTTCTTCATCAGGAAGGTTCTCGTCACTTGATCCGGGGAGTTCGTCCACCATCGTCTCGATGACTTCTCGTCCCCGATCGTAATCAGGCTCAAGCACGAACACCGTCCCGGTAGCGCCAAAGTAATCTGCCGACGATCCTACGCCGAGTGTAGCGGCAGTTAAATCAGATTGAGTATATGAAGGGATTCCCTCTCGCGTGAGGAGTTCGATTGCCATCCGGGCGTAGAGAGTTCCGGGGAAGGTATAGAGTTCAACCCAGTCAACGTCTTTGTACTCCTCTGGAATCGGCGGAGGCGGTTCAGCGACAAGCTCGACATTACAGTCTTGGCAAATGTCAATATCAGGTAGATATTCGGTACTGCACTTGGGGCAGAATGGCATGATTTTTCCCTATTTCCTCGATGTGTAGATCGAATGGCCGACGCATCTGGAGCGCGCTCGTTTCGACACTACATTTTAAGCAATTTAGAAGGCGAATTGCAACTCTGAGTTGCAGAGCCTTGGACTGGATGCAAAGGATAAGCTTGAGGGCTCTATTCGCTTGACACTTTGAGTCAAAGAAAGGTATATTGCAAGTGTGCGAACAATCACTTTAAAATCCAAACCAAACTCGAACCGTTCAGGAGCAATCGAAACGATCCTACGCAGAGTTATAATCGGGAAGGAATTGCATAGCCGACGAAGTTCGTTAGGCTTCGCTTTGCTTGCTATACTGTTTATTGCGGTGGGTTGCGAGGCTCCACATGATAATCCGTTTGATCCTTCCAGTTCAGCGTATCTGCCGCCGGTTCCACCTTTGCCCGTGACCGATCTCTTGCTGGTCCAGGATAGTCTGAATGCCCTGTCTGCATTGATTCAATGGACCACCCCGGAAGGGGCCGACGAATACTACCTCTATCACGGTCCCGTTGGCTGGGACGGTAAATTGCAAACCGGTTACATTCCCTATGATGGCGAGCTGCCCGGTGTGAAACCGGCTGGAAGTCGCCAGCAACTTTGGATTACTCTGACTCCGGGACTGACTCGTGTCTGGGCGCTCTATTCTCGATCCGAAGCCGGCTTAATGTCGGATCCATCGAATCTCCTGACCATTCAAGCGCCAAACCGAGATCGCCCCAGTTACATCGCGGGCGTCGCGAGATCTTCTTATAAGCGAAGTTGGGGATTTTTCGATCTGGTTGATCTGGACCTTACGGCGACCGTATCCGACACGGATGGCGTCGATAGCGTTTGGGCTACCTCAGATATAGGTTTGCTTGGCGCGCTCGACTTGACGCCTTATGCGTCGCGCTGGGCGGCAACCATTTCTGAAGACTCTCTGCCCGGTAAAAGGCTTGAGATGCTGGTCGGTCATCCGATCTGGATCTATTGTCTCGACGGACTCGGCAACGTTACTCGCTCGGAGGCGAACACCCTCGTGCGCGTGCTTTACATACCGCCACTCCCCGATTACCCAAGCTATCAGGACACCGTGAATATCCGTCCTACCCTGACATGGTATTCCTATTCCGTGGATTTTACTCACACTTTCACCATTGACGTCAGTTTCCTCCGGGCTCCGCAAAATGTAATCACGCTGGTTTACCATAAAGACGAAATATCTCCTGATTCGCTATCTCACACACTCTCATCTGATCTTGAACCTACGCTTGAAGATTCGCTTGATTCAGGGAATTCCTACTATTTCTGGACGCTCACAGTGGTCGATGAGTTTGGCGACCGGATAACGTCGCTGGAAAATACATTTGAGGTGAAGAGTGGCGATTGATGACCGAGATCAAAGCCACTCCGGTCAGCGACTGCTGGCGGAAGCTGCAAAATCGTTGCTTGAAGAGACTTCACTCGACAGTCTCCTGGCGAGGTTGCTGGATCGAGCAGTGGAAGTAGGGCAGGCGGAGCGAGGTTACATTCTTCTGCGCGGAACGGATGGCGAACTACGCCCGGAAGCGTCTCGCGGAATGGATTCGGGTGGGAGCGCGGAAGGCGATCCTTCAGGATCAGTTATTCAAGCTGCGTTGCGCGAACGCAGGCCGATACTTTCGCGGAATGCGTCGAAGGATCCCCGTTTCAGTGGTTCAAATTCGCTGATTATTCGCGGAATTCGAGCGGCTTGTTGTATCCCGCTTCAATTTCATGGAGCGGTGATAGGCGCTCTCTATCTCGACGCAACTGGCGTCGGGCGATTGACAGATGAGGAACTTCCACTGCTTGAAGCATTCGGCGCGATCGCCGGAGCGGCGCTCGGGAAGATGCTGGAGTTGGATGACGCTCGCAATGCTCTACAAGCAGTAACCGGCCGGTTGCGCTACCCCGGCATCGTCGGTGAATCGCCCGCGATGAAGCGACTATTCGACCGGCTCGACAGAATCGCAGCGGCTGATCTACCGGTATTAATCACGGGAGAGTCAGGGACTGGCAAGGAATTGGTTACAAAAGCTCTTCACCAGAACGGTCAACGCTCGAAAGCTCCCATGCGCGCCATCTTTTGCGGAAATCTCACTTCCGATTTACTCGAAAGCGAACTCTTCGGATACCGGAAGGGCGCTTTTACGGGAGCCATATCCGATAAACCGGGTTTGCTCGACCTCGCGGATAAAGGGACTCTCTTCCTTGACGAAATCGCCGATGTTCCTGCCGCGATTCAGGCTAAGCTCCTTCGATTCTTACAAGAAGGTGAGTACCAACGCCTCGGCGATCCGCACCCTCGAAAAGCGGATGTTAGAGTATTGTCTGCAACCAACAAGAATCTTCAAAACGAGATCGCTGCAGGACGTTTTCGCGAGGATCTCTATTATCGCTTGAATGTTCTGACGATTGAGTTGCCGCCTCTAAGGCAGCGAGACGGAGACCTGCCGCTATTGGCAGCGGCAATACTCACCAAGGTCGCCTCTCGAACCGGACAACCGCCGCGGAAAATTTCCCCGGCGGCGCTGCGCAAACTCGAACGCCACACCTGGCCGGGCAATGTTCGGGAACTTGAAAATGTACTGGCTCGCGCTGCAGTTCTTGCCGCTGGCGATGTTATCGAGCCGGAGGAGGTCGATCTTCCTGATTCAGTTCAGTCGGAGCGGCGAGATACTGGCGATGAACTTACGCTCGACGCGGCGATTAAAACTCACATCTTGAAAGTGCTCGGACTGGCTGGGGGAAACCGAAGTGAAGCGGCGAGGATTCTCGGCGTTAGTCGGCGGTACCTGCAGAAGAGTCTTGTGAAGTGGAAGGAAGGAGATCTGGACGAAGGCGATGACGATGAGGAGTAAAAGAAGAACAGGTGAGTCAGGCTCTTCTGCGTTTCAACTCCGGATTTACATCCTTCTGCCTGTAAGGAGATTCTCCCCTGGCGCTTGAAGACCGGTTTGAAGTCGGTCAGGCGATCCACATTGGGCAAGTTGCCGCCGCCTATGAGGCCGTACAGATCCGACTTGACCGAAAAGTCCTGCTCAAGGTCATTCATCCTCAATGGGCGCGCGATCCTGAATTGGTTGAGCGATTCGATCGCGAGGGGAAGGCGATGGCTCGCATCAATCATCCGAATGTGGTGCGAGTGTTTGATTCAGGTTGGGAAGAAGGTTTACCATATCTGGCTCTGGAATGGGTAGAAGGCGGCTCGCTGGGAGAGAAACTCAAAGGCGGTCCGCTTCCACAGAATGCAGTAAAACGGCTGGCGCGGGAACTCTTAGACGGATTGACTGCAGTCCACGAAGCCGGACTGCTCCACCGCGATATTAAGCCAGATAACATAATGATGGCGAGAGACGGGAGCGCTAAACTCACCGACTTTTCTCTTGCCGGGCTGGCGCATCAATCCACTCTCACCGGGCACGACGCAATAGTCGGGTCGCCAGCGTATATCGCTCCCGAACTGATCGATAGAAAACCGCCTGATAAGCGGAGCGACCTCTATGGCGTCGGTGTAGTTCTTTACGAAGCGTTGACCGGTTCCAATCCGTTCGATATGGGCGAACCGATGGCGACACTTGACAGGGTTCGCAGAGGTGGAGCGCAAAAAATAACCGGTCGCGGGCGAATCGAACCGACACTCGCAACGCTTATTGACGCGCTGCTTGAACCTGATCCGAATAAACGTCCATGTGACGCTTCAGAAGCGTTGATGTTTTTGCGAGGCATCCAACCAGTGGCGCCAATTTCTGTCGCTGCGCCGGTTGGGATTAATCGAAGCAGGCGGTTGATGTATCCCGCTATCGCAAGCTTAATTGCGATAGGCCTGATTGGGCTGGTTCTATTCTTAAGACAAAAGCAGGCGATTACCACCATCGCTAAGGCGCCGGAGTTATCGATTCGCTCGGCAGAACCCAATGTTATAGCGCCAGAGGAGAAGATTGTCGAAGAACCGTCTTTGACAGTCGATCATGCCAAATCCCAGCAGCCTCAAAAAGACACCATTAAAATTGCTTCATCAGAAGCGAATATTGAAAGTACGGTTGCGACGCCTTCATCTGCATCAGTTGCATTAGAAGGCTATTTACAATTGGTGGTGCAGCCGTGGGGGAACATAGAGCTTGACGGAGTTGACAAGGGAGCCTCGCCGATTGGCAGAATGAAGTTAAAGAGCGGGAGTCACCAGTTGAGAGTGACTCATCCGACGCTTCCTACTGTAAACAAAGAAATTAATATAGAATCAAATGTCTCTGACACGATTCGTATTGATCTTCGTGCAGAAGCAGCGATGCTTTGGATCTCTGCATCTCCTTGGGGGTATCTCTGGATTGATGGTGATTCGTTGGGGCTTCTGCCGCGTGACGGGCCAATCTGGCTAAGTCCCGGGAAGCGGTTTGTGAAGATTGAGCATACTGATTATGGCAAATGGTCAGATTCCATTGAGTTCAAAGCCGGAGATAAAACAGAAATAAAGGTGAATCTGCAAAACGGCACAATGGTTGCAACACCAAAGACAGGTCAATAGTTTAATTTGGCGGGATTTGATCCCTGGTCGTCGAAAAATGAAGAAGCTAATTTTACATATTCTCGTCTTTCTTGCGAGCGCCGTGCCGGTCTTCGCAGAACTGACATGGACTTCGGCAGCGCCGATGCTTACGCCGCGCGTAGGGCATTGCGCGGCTGTGTCAGGAGGAAAGATCTATGTCTTCGGCGGAGCCGTGATGCGTCGGGAGAATGAGACGTTCTCTACGTCCATCGAAGCATACGATCCGACTGAGGACAGTTGGACTGAAGTCGGCCAACTGCCTCGAGGGATTTCGCAAGCTGCAGCGCTTACTATTGGAAACTATATCTATATCTTTGGCGGATTGACAGCGGAAGGCCCCAGCAGAGAGGTGAACCGTTTCGATCCACAGACCAATCGAATTGATCAACGTGGACGATTGCCGGAACCTCGAATTGCCATGGCAGTTGTTGCGAACCATGGGCGGATATTAATGATTGGCGGGATAACGAACCGTCAGGAGTTCACCAGCGGGGGGTACTGGTTCGAACCCGATTCCAACCGGTGGATAGAAGCGCCAGAGATGAACCAACCTCGCGCAAGCTTCGGATTGGTATCTGATAGCCTCATTTGGGCGATTGGAGGAGTGTATCTCGGACCATCGAATCGGGTCGAAGTTTTTCGGAACAATGCTTGGGCTGAGGTTCCTCGAGGGAATCTGCCTGAACCTCGCGGCGAGATGGGAACGGCTTTCCTGAATGACACGACTTTGGTGACGGCGGGAGGGATCACTCGTGGTGGAACGACGAATAGCGTAATTGCTTATTCTGTTCGAAGCGGGATGTGGCGCAGGCTGCCTCCGCTGAATAGCGAGAGAGCGAGTTTTCCGCTCATCGCGCTGGACAATAAACTCTACGCGATTGGAGGCGGCAGACACGGGGGAGACAGAATGGGCGGGATGATGGCCGATGTGCAGGTGCTGGCCGAAGTTAATGCTACTCCCTTCGAGCCGGTCATTCCAAGCACTCCGAAGTTGATGCAAATACCAATTTGGCCAAATCCCGGAAACGGCCGGTTTTCTTTCGACCTACCCGCCCACGGCTCAGGTATAGAGATCTGGGATCAAACCGGCAGATTGATTTATACGAATCCAATCACGCAATATGGACTTTGGATTTGGGATGCGGGCGATCTTCCTGCAAGCGCTTATCAGATTCGCATTACAGATCGACTGGGTAAGCCGGTGGGTGAGGGTAGAGCGGTTCTCGCCCGATGAAGTGCTACCTTATCTTCATGGCTATGCTTATTCCTCTAGTGGTTTGCGCTGGACCAGCAGACGACGCATGGGATGCTTGGCTAGTAGGCGACTTCGACCGAGTGGTTACCATCGCAGGCAGATCAGGAACCGACGCCAATCTTGCCGATTCAGAACGATCGAGGATCTATTTTACTCTGGGCTGTACTGAAGCTATGCGAGGAAAGGATGGATTTGCGACTGTTGCTTTTCAGAAAGCCCTCGATCTCAATCCTGCCCTTATCGTCACACAAGATGAATTGCCGCCGCCGGTATGGCGAGTATTCGCTTCAATACGAGAACGACAGGCGGTCACTACAGGCAAATCCCAGACGCCTCTTAAAGAGATTGCAGCCCGAGTCGATACAATACGAATTCCCGTTGCGGTGACTCGATCGAAGGCTGCAGCAGTGCGATCCCTTATAGCGCCGGGATGGGGGCATATAACAGAAGGAAAGCAACGCGGTTACTGGATAGCAGGCAGCGAAGCGATATTGACTGCCGGTTGGATCGCGTCGGCGATAGCTTCATCATCTGCTCGGAGCGACTATCTGAAAGCTCGCAGCTCCTCGGATATTTCGAATAAGTACAAAACTTACAATACTTACTATCAGTTGAGTTGGGGATTTGGACTTTCCGCGCTGGCTCTGTACATCGGGACTCAGTACGACTTTTTTACCTCAATGCCATCAATCGAGATCGGGGTAATTCAAAGAGACGACGAATCAATGCTCTCGCTTGGTTTTAGACTGTGAATTAATGTCGCACTCCTGCGAATTGAATTCGCAGATCAATAATCGGCGCTCAGCTTAGTCAGAGCATATTAGGTTGATTTGATCAGGACGCGGGACTTATCTTATCCCGCGTTTTCATTTATAGAAATGGATTTGCCATTAAGTTGGGCTTCTCAACGGGAATATTTTCGCCGAACCGAGCGTATAATGAATAGAATATCAACGCGCTGCAAGCGACGCAAACCAACCTTTTTGTCCTGATAGCGCGGGAAATAAATTTGGTAATCCTTAATAATTAATTCTGAGGCTAATATATATGCCCATCTACGATTTCATCTGCAAAGCCTGTGAGAAGCGTTTTGATTTACTTGTGAACTACGATTGGCGCGCCGCTGGAGCCGCCTGTCCCGCCTGTAATTCAACTAATTTGGAAAAAGCCGTTTCGAGAGTCGGTGGATTCCAAAGCGGTGGGAAAATCCAGATGCTGGGCGACAACTCTTCCTGCTCCTCTTGTTCTACAGGCGCTTGCAGCACCTGTCATTAAAACCGGGTTGGATCATTCTTTATGAATACTGAACCTCCATGGGAAGTCACTCCATTGATTTCCGAACTTCAGATCCACCTGAGAACCGCTCAGATAGCCGAGCAGATAGTCCGCGACTGTCAGGTACGGGAGATGGCTGTGGTTGTCGTTCTGAAAGGCGCTTTTGTCTTTGCGGCAGATTTATTGAGGCGGCTTGCGGAGCAGGGGATGTCACTGGAGGTTGATTTCCTTCGTGCGGCAAGTTACGGAGAAAACGACCGTTCGGCTGGCAAGGTGTCCCTGCAACTCGACGTCTCAATCGACCTTGTGGGTAAGCAAGTTCTCCTGATTGATGACATCTGTGACACCGGATTGACACTCACCAATTTAGTCGCCCATCTGAAACGGAAAGGGACAACGAACATCAAGACGTGTGTGTTGCTTGATAAACCGGATCGCCGTCAGGCCGTATTCAATCCAGACTACTCGGGTTTTATAATACCAGATCGTTTTGTCGTTGGATATGGTTTAGACTATGCCGAACAGTTCCGTTGTCTTCCCTACATAGCCTCAATTGAACCTCGCAAATCCTAATCCGGACGGCTCAATTCAAGCTGGTCTATCGCCGAAATTAGTGGTGGAGGCTCAAGGGCTCACGAAGTTCTATCGAATGAACGGAGTAGAAATCGGCGTATTAAAAGGCGTCGATCTGTGTCTTGGCGCCGGTGAGACGATCGCGATTGTCGGACCATCAGGAGCCGGAAAATCCACCTTACTACATCTGCTCGGATTACTCGATCACCCTACGGGGGGAGCCTATCATTTTGACGGCGTGGAAATTGGTTCTCTTTCTGAATCACAGAAGGCGCTGCTTAGGCTTCGAGGCATAGGCTTCATTTTCCAGTTTCATCATCTCCTTCAGGAATTCACCGCGCTTGAGAATATCATGTTACCGGCGTTGATGATTGGCTCATCGCATCAAGAGGCGGAAGGGCGTGGGAGGGAGTTGTTAGATGCGGTTGGACTCAACGATCGAGCGATCCACAAACCGGGCGAGTTATCAGGCGGCGAGCAACAGAGGATCGCACTGGCGAGAGCGCTGGTGAATCGTCCGCAGTTAATACTTGCCGATGAACCGACCGGAAATCTTGATGCAGACGCCGCTTTCAAGATGAAAGAGATTCTCTGGCAGGTTTGCGCTGAAAGCGGCGCTGCGGTTGTGTTGGTGACGCATAATCTCGCTCTGGCTGCAGAAGCTGGCTCAACGCTTAATATGCTGAATGGCAAACTGACGCCGATGTAATCTCTTGCTTGACAGTATTCACCTTGGAATGTATATTCTTGGAATATCTCTTATACGGATGAGTTATTTTTTTTAGATTCTTCGCTATTTGGTGTGGGTAGCGAGAGCAACAGTCTGGAGCAGGTTAGCGTCAAGTTTCATGTCCGCCTTAATGCTTGGCGCTAACAGCTTACTGAGTTTACCTTACGCACACAAAACAGCGAAAAACCGTTTTGGCGCTCCCCCGTTATCCCTGTGGTCGAATGAGGAATAGATGAGCAGTAGATACTCTTTCCGGGTTCAACAAGTCCTTCAATATGCGCGCGAAGAAGCGCTTAGGCTCAGCCACGATGCAATCGGGACCGAGCATTTATTGCTTGGCATTATTCGGCTGGGCGAGGGGATGGCCATACGCATTATGACGAATCTTGGTTGCGATCCGGACGAGCTTCGCGACGCCCTTGAGGAGACTTCCGGAACCGGTTCGACCGCATTGAAGATCGGCAATATCCCGTACACCAAGCGCGCTGATCGAGTACTCAGACTGTCGAACCTCGAAGTAAAAAACTACAATACCGAGATAATAGGCACCGAGCATCTCCTCCTCGCGTTAACGAAGGACGACGACGGTCTTGCCGGACAAGTACTCGCTGGATTTAATGTTACTTATGAATCAGTTAAGACAGAGTTGGAAGGTCTGACGAGGGAGGGGAGCGGAGCGCACTCCGCAAGAACAATCACGCCGACTGCGGAGAAAAGCAAGACGCCGGTTCTCGACCATTTCAGCAGGGATCTGACAAAACTTGCCCGCGAAGGTGGACTCGACCCGATTATCGGGCGAGACAGCGAGATAGAGCGAGTCGCGCAGATACTCTCGCGTCGCAAGAAAAATAATCCTGTGTTAATTGGCGATCCCGGCGTTGGGAAGACTGCAATTGTTGAAGGACTTGCGCTCCGCATCATCGAACAGAGAGTTTCGCCGATCCTCTTCAACAAGCGTGTAGTGATGCTTGATCTCGGAGCGTTAGTAGCCGGAACAAAGTATCGGGGACAGTTTGAGGAACGGATTAAAGCGATCATTACTGAACTTGAGAAAAATCGCGATGTGATGGTCTTTCTAGATGAGCTGCATACTATCGTCGGGGCGGGATCAGCTTCCGGTTCTCTCGACGCTTCGAATATGTTTAAACCTGCCCTCGCGCGCGGGGAACTCCAGTGTATCGGCGCGACCACTTTAAATGAATACCGTCAGCACATCGAGAAAGACGGCGCACTCGAACGCCGTTTCCAGAAAGTTCTGGTCGAACCGCCATCCGCAGATGAAACGTTTGCCATACTTACCGGACTGAAAGAACGCTACGAACTTCATCATAACGTTCTCTACTCCGCAGAGGCAATTCGAGCTGCCGTGACGCTTTCAGACAGGTATATCACCGATCGTTTCCTCCCCGATAAGGCTCTTGACGTGCTGGATGAGACTGGCTCGCGGGCGCGCTTGACTCATATCACCGTACCGGATCATATTCGCGAGTTAGAGCGAGAATCCGAACACCTGCGTCGCCGTAAAGATGATCTCGTTAGGAGGCAGGAATACGAATTAGCGGCGCAGATGCGCGACCGCAGGAAGCGACTCAACGATCAACTCATTGCGGAGCGCGAAGAGTGGGAGCGAGCCACCCGCGAGAAGCCTGTTCTGATCGGCCCGGATCAAGTTGCCGAGGTAGTCGCGATGATGACGGGGATACCAGCTACCCGAGTGCTGGCGTCGGAGTCGCAGCGTCTGCTGATGATCGAAGAAGATATATCGCATAAAATCATCGGACAGCAGCAAGCGATATCTGCTATCGCAAAGGCGATCCGCCGCAATCGTACCGGATTGAATCTCAGGAATCGCCCGATTGGATCGTTTATCTTCCTTGGACCGTCCGGCGTCGGTAAGACTGAGACCGCGCGAGTACTTGCAGAGTTTCTCTTTGAGGATCCGAAAGCGTTGATCCGGGTAGATATGTCAGAATATATGGAGAAGTTCAACGTCTCACGCTTGATTGGCGCTCCGCCCGGATATGTCGGGTATGACGAAGGGGGACAGTTATCGGAAAAAGTGCGGAGAAAGCCTTATTCGATTGTTTTATTGGACGAGATCGAAAAAGCGCATCCCGACGTCTTCAACCTCTTATTGCAGGTGCTTGACGCAGGGCAACTTACTGATGGAAGCGGTCGCCTCGTTGACTTTAAGAACACAATTCTGATTATGACCTCGAACCTCGGCTCTCGCGAGGCGGCAAAGTCGAGCAAGGGTTTTGGATTTGGCGAGACAGCGGCTCAGAAAGGCCGCGGTTTCGAGGAGATGTCGGAGAAGATGACCGGTATTATGAAGGACATTTTCCGTCCCGAGTTTCTTAATCGTGTCGATGACGTCATCGTCTTTAAAACTCTGGGACATGAGAGCATCCTCTCGATCCTTGACATTTACCTTGCTGAGATAACCAAGCGGATTGCCGAGCAAGGCGTGATTTTAAAGATCTCAGCGGGCGTCCGGGAGCTACTCGCTGATATCGGTTCGAGTCAGGAAACCGGCGCCAGAAGCCTGCGCAGGACAGTCGAGCGGTTGATCGAAGATCCACTTGCAGAAGAACTTCTTAGAGGATTGGTCAGCGCAGGCGGAGTAGTACGAGCCTCAGTGAAACGTGGACAGATTATGCTGAACTCGGTCCAAAGCGTTGAACCGGGCGTGGTTTGATCTGCGACTGAGTAATCCAAAACTTACAATCCCTCCGAACTTCGGAGGGATTGTTGTTTTAGAGCACTGTCTGTTCGCCTTATTCTCCGATTGAAGTTTCTACGCTTGCAACATCTCCATTGCCAACTGTGCAACTCGCGTGGATGCTCCTTTGTCTCCCAAAGCGCGCTGGACGATTTCATAGCCTTCCTTGATTCGCTGCGGAGACTCCGGATCGATAAGCAGCGGTTCCAGTTCCTGTTCAAGCCGACGCGCGGTAAAATCAAACTGGATCAACTCACGCACAACTTCCCGTCCGGTAATGACATTCACAAGACTGACTCTGGGAATTGTGACAAATCTGCGGGCGATCGCATAGTTCAGGAAAGACGTTCGATAAATCACGACCTGCGGCGCTCCCATCAAAGCGGCTTCAAGCGTTGCCGTACCACTACAGACCGCCGCCGCGGTCGCCTGCCTCAATAATGCTCTAGCATCATCCCAATACTCAACATCGACTTTCGCGTGATTATTCTTCCACCACTCTTTCAACGCCGGCGACAATCCTACCGCAATTCGTAAGTTCGGAATCTTCTTTTTTAGGCTCGCTGCTGCATCAAGCATGATCGATACATGCCGTTTGGCGACCGATGGACGACTGCCGGGCAGCAGCGCTAATAATGGCGGTGAGGCAATTACTCTCGGCTCGGATAAATACCGATGCAGTTCGTCCAAAAGTGGGTGGCCAACGAAAACCGGTTCCACATCCCATTTGCGAAAGAAATCGATCTCAAATCTGAAAACCACCGCGAGTTTATCGACGTACTGCTTGATCAACTCGGCGCGACCGGGACGCCACGCCCAAAGCTGTGGTGCTATATAGTAGAGTACTTTCGGAGGATTGGGCAGAGCTTTAAGAGCTTGCGCAAGGTTAAGATTGAAGCCGGGATAGTCGGTGAGAATTGCTAACTTGATATCATCCACGACGACATGGTGGATAATGTCTTTTTTCAACTCGGCAAGTCGGGGAAGTACCTTTGGAATACCTGAAAATCCCATCACAGCAAGCTCGCGGACGGTTGCGAGCAGTTTCACATCCTGTTCGCGTAGCAAGTCTCCACCAGCTCCGACAAAGGTTAAGGTTGGATCAAGGCGTTTCAGTTCTGCAACTACAGGAGCAGCGTGCAGATCGCCAGAGACCTCCCCGGCAACGATTAAGATCTTGTTAGACAAGCGGCAAGTAGAGGATTCGACCAATTAACAGCGCCCAAGAGAGAACCAAGCCCATTATGGTCGAACGTTCTTCGCGCAATGCTTCCATCATGCTGTAGGGCGCTGGAATCTTCTTGCCCTGATTACTAAAGGATGGCCAGAGGCGAGGGACAGACTTGCAGTACGCGGCGTACTCTTCGCCGAAGAGCTTTTTGAGAGTCCCTTCTTCAAGCGAAATGATCATTCCGTATTGCCAAGAAAAGAAGAGTAATGCGGCGACAAAGAGGTATGGCGCGAGCGCTCCTGACGCAAATGCAAATCCGCAATAAAGCATCATATTGGCAAAGTAGAGTGGATTACGCGTGTGAGCGTATGGCCCGCTTGATACCAGTCCGGGCGCTCCAACACTGCGTGTGCGAGTAGCGCCGCCGGCGTGCCTTAGCGACGCGATTCGAAGCAACTCCCCGGCAAGACAGAGAATGGCTCCTATGAGGAGTAGAACCGGGTGCGGTTTCGCCCAGATCAACCCTGTAAGCAGGAATGGTATTGGAGTGAATCCTCGAACACGGAAGAGGACGTCTCGCAAGTCCATCTATTTTCCTTTTATTCGGTCGATTACAAGTTCAGCAAGCTGTAACGCTTTTAGACCTGCCTCCGCAGATATGACAGGAGCGGATCCATTCACGACCATATCGCGGAAGGCTGAGAGTTCGAGTCGCATTGCATCGCCTTCGGGAGCCTCGATGAAACGGCGGAAGACTTTTAGATGACGCTGACCAAACTCGAGATCCCCGAGGATCTCAGTTCCTTCCGGCAATACAGCTCCGGTCATGTCGCCGCCGACGTACTCGCAGGTTCCCTTCCCCATATCGAGCGCGACATACTCCTGCTGCCCGAACAGGCGGAGTTTTCGCATCTGCTTGAGCGAAATTCTACTGGCTGTTACGTTCGCGACAAGTCCTGACGGGAATTCGAGCCTTGCATTGGCAATGTCTATCGAAGGCGACATGACGCCGACGCCGCTGGCGTGGATATGATCGGGAAATTCGCCGGAGAGTGTGAGCAGAAGATCAAGGTCGTGGATCATCAGATCAAGGATTACCGCGACGTCTGCGCCTCGAGGTTTCCATTGAGCCAACCGATGCGCCTCAACAAAACGAGGCCGAACCTTTACCTGATCGAGGGCGCGAAAGGCGCGGTTAAATCGCTCGATATGACCGATCTGTATAGAGACGCTCTGGCGTTCAGCGGCTTCGACCAGTCGTTTTCCTTCTTCAACCGTGGCGCAGACCGGTTTTTCGATGAAGAGGGGGATTCCCGCGCTGACTGCCGCCATACCCACTTCAAAATGAGATGAAGTAGTAGTGACGCAAACCAGAGCGTCACTGAGTCGCAGGAGATGATTGAGCGATTCTGCACGGGGAACGTTATACTTTGTCGATGCTTCCAGCAGGGTGTTAGGGTCGCTATCCCAGATAGCCGGAACGCTTACACCTTCAAGAGTAGTAAGGTGGTTAAGATGCCGTGTTCCGAGATACCCGGCTCCAACCAATCCGATCTTAAGCACGAAAGACCTCATGGAATTCAGACAGGGGAAAAGCAATATAATGATAAAAGAGGGGCTGCGCGCTCCGGCGCAACCCCTCTTCAGGTCATTAGGTAAAAGGGAACCGGCGTGTTCGGTCATTCCCGCAAAAAGTCGGTCCGAGAATAGTGATTTTGACAAAGAAGCCAGCTGTCAACCCTCCGTGGTTGACAGTGTAGATACAATTATCAAGTATATGGCTGTCAACCACGGAGGGTTGACAGCTGGCTTCGTAACCTCGATGGACATTCTATGACTGAATCGATTTCCACTTTGTGGGAATGACCTGCGCTTCACTAACTCAAATAAGCTCTCAGCGCCTTGGAGCGAGTCGGGTGATTGAGCTTTCGAATCGCTTTTTCCTTGATCTGACGGACACGTTCACGAGTCAAGTGAAGCATCTCGCCAATCTCTTCAAGTGTTTTCTGTTCCTTCTCGATGCCAAAGTAGTATTGTATTACTTCGGCTTCGCGGAGAGTCAATGTTGCGAGCGCCCGTTTGACTTCAAGTTTAAGAGATTCTTCCATCAGTTGCGAATCTGGCGGCGGCTGCATCTCATTATGGATAATGTCGAGCAGTCGGTTATCTTCGCCCTGACTGAACGGCGCGTCCATAGAGAGGTGGCGTCCCGACATCTTCAATGTGTCGGTCACCTCCCAGATGTTCATTTTCAGCTCTTCTGCGATCTCTTCAGGAGAAGGTTCCCGCTCGAACTCCTGCTCAAGCACGTTGTACGCCTTGCCGATTTTATTCAGCGCCCCTACCCGGTTGAGCGGGAGCCTGACGACGCGCGACTGCTCGGCTAACGCCTGAAGGATGGACTGTCGAATCCACCAGACCGCGTAGGAAATGAACTTAAATCCACGCGTTTCGTCGAACCGTTGGGCTGCCTTGATCAAGCCGAGGTTGCCTTCGTTGATCAAGTCTCCGAGTGAGAGACCCTGGTTCTGATACTGTTTTGCAACCGAAACTACAAAGCGAAGGTTTGCCTTAACGAGCTTTTCGAGCGCGCGCTGGCGTTGGTCGGGCGTATAGCGTTCTACGCCTCCGGCCGTGACGTCAGAGTCTTCTGCCGCCTTGTAGTTTATTATCCGTGCGAGATGGATCTCTTCTTCGGTATTCAGAAGTTCGACTTCGCCGATCTCCTGAAGATACCGTTCGAGGGATTGGTTCGTGCGGATGTTGACTTTCTTTGCGATCTTTGTCATTAGAACCGATAGGTGTGAGTCAAAATCATTATATTATACGATGCAACTTCAACCATGTCAACCAACATCAACCCTTCAATAAATAATCCGACAGCCTCTTGCCATTGTTTCCGATTGGAAACGCGAGGATGATCTCGGAACACACAGATTTCGCCCTTCGGTCGTTCACTGCTCTTCTTGCAGTGATCGATCCTTTGGCGATACTTCCGGTTTTTATTGCCGTCACTGTCGATCAGACTAAAGCTCAGAGATGCAAAACAGCCCGGTTATCCACGCTCTATGCCTTTTTGCTGCTCGTTCTCTTTATTCTGCTTGGACGTTTGATCCTCGATTTGTTCGGTATAACGCTTGACGCGTTCAAAGTGGCTGGTGGGATATTACTGTTGCTGATTGGCTTGGAGATGGTGCATTCGCGAATGTCTATGGTTGCGCACCCCAACGTGAAGGAGTTCGCCGAGGCGGTGCGCGCGGAGGACGTGGCACTGATGCCCCTTGCAATGCCGATGATCTCCGGTCCCGGTGCAATTACTACAGCGATGACGATTGTCGCTGGCGGATTCAACCTCGTCCATATTCTCATTGCGCTGGCGTCGGCGGCGGTAGTGCTGGTGATTACCTACGCGTTAATGGTCTCGGCTGATAAAGTCTCGAAGAGGATCGGATCGAACGGAATCGGTATTCTAACCCGCTTGATGGGTTTACTCTTGATCGCTTACGCCGTACAGATGGGCTTCGATGGAATCAGAGCGTTAATCCAATCTTAGAGAAACAAAGAGGCGGACGCTCGCCGGAACGTCCGCCTCTTTGTGAAGATTCAGGGTCGCTACTTTGCGCCTTTTAGAAGCAGGTCGCCGAGGGAGATGATGTCGTCTTTCAGCTTGACCAGCGAAGTGCCTGGATCAACCAGGTAATCGTCTCGGTTCAGCATGGAGTTCCGAGGTTCGCGCGAGCCGACTGTGTAGTGATACTGGCTGAGAGGTCGAAGGGCGGCGTCGGATACGATTTGAGAGCGACTCCGTCCAGCTTGAATCAGCCTCTTGAAAAGGAATTCAGAAGCGTAATAATAACCCTCAACTCTGCGGCGAACAGAATCGGGTTTCGATCTTTCGATGGGGAAGAGTACAGTAATTTTTTCGAACAGTTGCTTTGAGGTCTGTTTGCCGCTTGCGACAACAAAGGCGTCGATCAATGAATTGATCTGGCCTATCACCTCGTTGGTGACGTAGAGAAGTTCATGCTCGCGCATCTAACAAACTCCGTTGGGTTATTCCGGCCGGGTGATCGCTGGCCGCGCCCGCCTATAATCGGGTTTAATATAATGCGTCTAAGTTGACGAGTCAACTCTAATCGTAATGTAAGCTCGCTTCCGACTCGTCTCACAAGCTTGTTCGCTTGACATACAAGGGGACGAACGTTACATTTAAGGAAGAGTCAGTTCGACACCGGATTGTCTTTCCAGTCACCAAGTCGAAACAGATAGAGATGGGAGAATTAATGAAGGTTCGTTTGATCACAATTTTAACCGTCCTGCTCGTTAGCTCGGCAGGAGCGGTCCCAACGCTTCCCGGCGCTGCTGCTATGCAATCGAGCATCGCACCGGTGTACCTCGCGCTTCCGCAAGCTGTACGTGACGGCGCGGACGAAGATACGGTATTCTACAATTACGGCTTCGAGAATGGCTGGAACGGCTGGACGACGAGAGACGTCACGGCGTCCGGTGACAAATGGCACATTACAGAATCGCACGCGTTCAGCGGGCGGAGCTGGTGGGCTGGCGACGAAGACGCGGAAGGGTATGAAGACCATTGGCTTCAGTACCTTGAAACGCCTGCGATAGACCTGCGCGGTCGTCAGAATCTTAGTTTGAAGTTCATGGCTTACTGGTCATGCGAAAATCCGACTCTTTCTCCGCCTGCCGATTCCGGCGAAACGGCTGGATACGACGGCTGGGACGGCTGCAATGTTTGGATCTCGGTCAACAACGGCGAGACCTGGCAGGTAATCGAGCCGGTCAGTCCTGCCTACACCGACACAAGCTTGTTCAGCTTCGGCTTTGAGTGGGGTATGGGGACAGGCATTCCCGGATGGACTGAGTCTTCAGGTAATGCGGAATGGCCGGCAGGTCAATGGGTTGAGGCAACGTTCAACCTTTCAGCTTACAATGATGTCCAGCAGGCCAAAATTCGCTGGGCATTTGCTTCCGATCCTGCCTGGCACACCGGCGAAGATCCCGACAACGATGGACAAGCTTGGGGCTTTCTGGTGGACAGCATGTATGTGCGAGCCGGCAATGAAGTCGTCTGGTCGAATAACGGCGAACAACAAGGTGAAATGGCGATAGCATCGGGAGCCGGGAGTGGCAACTTCTGGGAAATCACCGATGACGACGCGCATGACGGGGAGTTCAGCGCTCGCTGTCCGATCGAATCGAAACTTACAAACTCGCTTAACAGCCCGCCAATTGAAGTACAACCGGGTTGGAATACTTATTTTGATTTCTGGGTGCGCTGTGATATGACGATGCCCGACGCCAATGAGGACGGGTATCTCGACGATTACTGGGAAATTCAATATTCCACAGACAATCGGAACTGGAATCGCATGCTGTACGATTGGAGTCGCGATGATACGACTTGGACCGATGACTTCCATTTCTTCAGCGCTGACAGTTTCTTCATGAACCAGACCAACATCGACAAACCGGCCTGGATGAGAAGACTGAACCTCTCGCCATTTGCAGGCGAAACGGTCTATTTGCGCTGGCTTGTTCACACCGATACGGTCGTAACTGAAGGTCAGGGGTCGGGATTCTATTTCGATGATTTCCGCATCTCAGGAAACCTGCGTCAGCAGGATGATGTAGGAATCGAGTGGATCGACGCTAATTACCCCAACACGATGGGTTTGACGACCGTCTGCTCGATCGGTCTCAGGAATTATGGGATTAACGATCAGGGGCAAGTCGTCAAATGGGCGAAGTTGGACGAAAATCCGCGCTTCCCGGTGCAGCAGTGGGATGGTATTCCGTCAGACTCGCTGAAAATTTATAACTTCAATTTCACTTCCGCGCGGCTGCAGTATGCTGACAGCGTCACCATTACCGCCTACTCGGTTCTAAACGTTGACACGAATCGTGTGAACGATACGGGTCACGTGGCTACGGTCGTCTATCCGGCTGGAATCTGGAAGCTTGGTTACGACAGTCGCAAATACGATACGCCCTACAACTTCACCGTGGACAATGGCCCCGCCGTCAGATACACACCGGCGGCTGACGGTATTGCAGGATCGTATGACATTAAAGCGCTGCGAGTTTTGTGGAACAACGCTCAAGACGCGAATGTCACCACGCATATGAGCATCTTCCGCGATAACCGCGGCAACTTTGGCGCCCGTCTTTATGAGGCAGACGTCACGGTCAGGCCCGAGGACTGCCTCCCTGCGGTGCATGTTATCGATTTGAGCGGCGTTCAGGCGCTTCAGAGATTATCTGGCGACTTTTGGGTATATTTCAACATCGAACGGCAGGATAACTGGCCTCAGATAATGGGTCGCGCCGAACAACAAGGACGCGGGCATTACTTCGTTTCCAACGGTCAGGCGCGCGACACAGTTGATATCGAATACCAGATGCACGCCATTCTCATGACAGCCGGTAACTCTCCGACTAATGCGTTGATTGCAGGTCGCGCTACGGTCAACTTCGACACGGTCGCATCAGGCGAAGCGAAAACCCGTCGCGTCGCCCTCTACAATGGCGGCGTCAACGAAGTCACCGTGAGCGAAGCAAACACCGAAAACGGAGCGTTCCAAGTTGTCGGATTCACTCCGACTACCCTTCGTATCGGCGATATGATGACTGTTTACGTCACTTATACCGCTAACGACGGCAATCCGATCGGCTCTCGTCTCGTTTTCAGGACGAGCGATCCGACGCCTCCGGTCGTCGGACTGGTTGCGAATGGCGGCGTAGTTTCAGTAGGGGATGAATCGACGTCGCCCTACACATTCAATCTCGGAATCGCTTACCCCAACCCGTTCAACGCGACGACGGTAATTCCCTACTCGGTGGGCGTCGATGGATTGGTGAAGGTCGCCGTTTACGATCTTTCCGGTCGTCTCGTTACCGAATTGGTTAATGGCGAAATCAAAGCTGGAAACCACAGTATCAAGTTCCACGCCGATGAGTTAGCGGCTGGCTCCTATATGCTTAGAATGGAAGCCGGATCGTTCAAGTCGGTTCAGAAGCTTGTGCTGGTGAAGTAAGGCTTTGGGCTTTGGGATTTAGGCCTTAGGATAAGTACTGCGCCGCGGATTACTCTTTCCGCGGCGCAGTGATTTTATGGGAGTTCATATAGACGAGTCTCGCGCATTTCCCCTTGCAGCTTATTGCTTGGGAGCAGGAATAAGTCTATATTCAACTTCTGCAACGCGCCCGTAGCTCAGTTGGATAGAGCGCAAGCCTCCGGAGCTTGAGGTCATGGGTTCGAATCCCCTCGGGCGTACTATGATATTGCTTGACTTAGGTCGTTGAGTGACCACAGTTTCGCAAAATCTCATTGACACAAGATCTGCCAATTTCAAGCACAAACAGACGCGGTGGACAAAGACACTGTGTCCACCGAATGTGTCCACCGATCCCATCGACGCGAGGAGACGGCGCATCTCGGCTCCACTCGTCGTCTGACGAGTGGAACATTCAGTCTCAACGACCTTTGAATCTGACACACGCCTATCGTGCCGGTAACAGGGGCTCGACGCCCCTACGCGCTACTTTAGATAAGCAATAAGATAGCCCTGCAAACCGCGGGGCTATCTTAGTTATTAGGTGTGCATGAGGGGGTAATGATCGCAGCCTTGCAAATTCCGGTTTTGGTGTGTATCTTTAGTTAAGAAATAAACATTATAAAGGCAACCGTAAGCTCAGTGCACTACATGAGCGAACAGATAGGTGCAGTATTTAACAATGTTGTGTGAGATGAAATCCGGCCCAAGATAAGTTCTTCCCCATAAAATCTGCCCCGGCTACGAAATCAAATTGTTCGAAAATCAATAATTGGCCATTTTGCCAATCTACCCATCAATCACACAGGTACAAATCATGTATCAATGCCTCAAAGCTGCGACGCTGACGCTACTGCTCGCGCTCTCGGTCTTCACCATCGGTTGCTCTGAAGCCGACAATCCAGCCACATCAGCTTCAACGTCATTGAATCCGGACGGCACGACCGTTGATCCACAAACTCCCGCCGGCCTTCCCACCACGCCGGAAGAGAGATTCGCCCAAGCGCACGCGAAAGCCCTCAAAGAGCTTGGTCTCAAAGAGGAACCCAGCTTCAAGGGAGGAATGAAAGGCATAGACTCCTATCGGACCGATGTCCTCTACAACGAGACCGATGGCAAATTCGGCTTCCGGCACGCCCACATGCGCGAGGGAATCAGCGGAACCACGCTCACTCAGGAAATCTACCTCGAGTGGAGATCGGGATACGCTTACAATCTGATTATTCCGATGAGCCGGGAGGACTACAACGCCCTAAGGTTTATCTGGGTCGATTGTGTGTCCTGGCGGTTCGTGGAGAATGATGAAGCAACGGGGCTTAGCGGCCTTTTGATCAGAAACGATCCCCGCGCATGGTGGGGCTGGGGAGTTTTCTACGCCCTCAGGAGCATCAATGGAGAGGGAAACTTCTGGCCGCCCTACGAACCGATCAATTGGATGATCGACGACAATGGCGAGGCGCTCACCCGGGGCCCCTACTACTCCCTCGTCCCCACTGTCGCAGCCACTTATAATCTCTCCGGCGCTGCCTTCTACGACCTGAACGGAAACGGAACTCAGGATGACGGTGAACCGGGGATCGAGGGAATCTCCGTCAGTATCTCAGGTGGCGCTTCAACCACCACGGACGCAAATGGCAACTACTCATTCAGCGATCTTGCCGAGTCTGAATACACCGTTACTGCGGGCGCTTTCAACGACCGCTCTCACACGACTTCCGAATCTGTCTCGGTGACGATTGACGGCTCGGACGGCGCGGCTAATTTTGGATATTCAGGGTATTCAATCACTGGCGCAGTCTGGTATGATCTTAACGGAAATGGCTCGATTGAAGCCGGCGAACCGGGGCTTGGCGGTCAGTCCGTGACGCTGACTCCAGGCAGCTCGACTTCGACCAGCGGCAACGGGGATTACTCGTTCACCAGCCTGCTGCCGGGCAACTACAACGTCTCGGTCGAACCGGTCGGCGGCTTCACCTCGACGACTGGGCTCTCGGCGAACGTTTCGATCACCACCACCGACGGCACGGTAAACTTCGGTAATGCACTCGACATCAACTGGTTCGATGGCAAGCACGTCAGCAGCGTGCAGGGGATGGGCTGGTGGAAGGAAAATATCAACAAGGCGATCCGTGGTCAGGTTCGCGGGATTCAGATTTCTGCCGCGGCGCTAGAGAGCCTTCGTTCGACACTCTCGACTTTCGCTTACCCGGTCTTGAATTACGCCAGCTTGAATGCGGCTTATACCGCCCTGAGTTATGGCGGCGGCAACGCAAGTTCGAGAGCTATTCAACACTTCACGGCTTCAGAGTACAACTTCGCTAACGGCGCCTTGGTCAATGGGGACGCGCTTGCCACTTACGCGCTGATGGTTTGGGGTGAGTACGTCGCAACCAACGCAGGCAGCTTCAGCGACGCTTACTTGAATGCGATGAAGGATCTCTTCGAACACTTCAACGGCGGTGAGCTGGAAGTACCTGATCCGTTGCGGTAAGACTGGTTGATATCTCGTATTACGCAGTACTCTTCAGGGGGCTGTCCCAACAGTATGGGGCGGCCCCTTGTTTTTTGACCAATAGCATCGATCTCACGGTTGGTCGCTTCGATGTACTCTTTGGTTTCCTCGATCCGTCTCGGCGTCAGATCGTAGCCCTCCATGTCGGTCGGTTGCTCAGGAACAACGAAGGGAGCTGCCATATCTGGAAGCGCTAGTTTGCTCGGCGTGATGTCGTCGATTTGGACGATCTCATTGCCGACGGCCTCCTGCTTGCCACGAAGATCTTCAGCTCCCTGCGATAACCCCTGGAGCTTGAGGTCATGGGTTCGAATCCCCTCGGGCGTACTAAAGCCTCCGTCATAATGACGGGTGCTTTGCTTTTCCATAGCTTGGGAATTGCATTATATTGATCTAACTGTCTTCCATTCCAAACCAGTCGCGGAAATCCTATGTCGCGCCTCTCCAATCGGACGATCATCCTCGGTTTCGCAATTCTTGCGGTCATCTCCCTCACCTTCGGAATTCTTAATTTCCACAAAGCGCTGCCAGAGATCGGGATCGACTTCAAGGTCTCGCGGGCTGAAGCGCTGCAGAACGCGCGGGAGTTTATGGCCTCTCGCCGATACGAGATCGCTGGTTTTAAAGAGCGCATTCGATTCTCATACGCGGGCGACTCGAAGATCTATCTCGAACGCGAATTGGGCGTTGAGCGGCTCACTTCGCTGGCTGAGGACTCGCTCGACGTCTGGCGCTGGACTGTCAGGTTCTTCAAACCGCTCCAGAAGCTCGAATACCGCGTGATGCTCGATCCGAAAGGGAGGCCGGTCGCGTTCCGTCGCGACATTCCTGAGAGTCTTCCCGGTCCGACGCTCGATACCCTCGCAGCGCAAACGCTGGGTGAAGCATTCATTGCCGGTCCTATGGCGCAGAGCCTTGATAAATGGCGCCTGATTGAGACAGGAGTTCAAGATCTACCGGCGAGACGGGACTATACTTTCACCTACGAGCTGAAGGATTTCAAAGCGAAGGAAGCCACCTACCGATTAGAAGCCATCGTTCAAGGCGCGGAAGTCGGCGGATTCAGGCGGTTCCTGCGCGAACCCGAAGATTGGTGGCGCGGCTGGGAGAAGCAGAGATCTCAGAATGAGCTCTTTCAAACTTTCGCTGAGGTCGCCGCTCTTCTGATTGCGATTGGGATGCTGATCTACTTCTTCAAGAACGTCAAGCAGGGACAGGTAAACTGGCGGCTGGCGCTTGGATTGGGATTCGCTCTGGCAGCCGCGAAGTTGATTATGAACTTGAACTCGATCCCGCTGGCGATGGGAACTTATCAGACTACTCAGTCCTTTGGCTCTTTCCTGACCGTCGCCATATTCAAGTCGATCACCGGCGCGCTTGGGCTGGGAATGCTACTGACGTTCATGGTAGGCGCTGGAGAGTGGCTCTACCGGCAGGATTTCCCGAACAAGCTTTCACTTGCCGCTTTCTTTACGCGACGGGGTATGAAGTCGCAGGAGTTCTTCCAAGCAACAGTGATGGGCTACCTGCTCTGCGCGTTCGATGTTGGACTGGTGGTGGCGATCTATATGCTTGGGAGCAAAGTTGGCTTCTGGTCTCCAGCCGATATCAAATACGATGAGACGGTTTCTACTTGGCTGCCGTGGATAGCTCCGCTGGCAATCTCGTTGGGCGCATCGCTCCTGGAAGAGTTCATGTTCAGGATGTTTGGGATTTCGCTCTTCAAACGACTCACCAAATCGACCGCTCTCGCGGTAATTATACCTGCGTTCATCTGGGGATTTCTCCACTCCAGCTACCCCCAACAGCCCGGATTTGCGCGCGGCATCGAAGTCGGGATTGTTGGGGTGATCGCAGGCGTAGTGATGTTGCGCTTCGGCATCTGGGCGACACTCGTCTATCACTATCTCTTCGATGCAGTGATGATCGGGCTATTCCTCTTCCGGTCAGACGACCTTTACTTCTGGGTCTCTGGACTGATTGTCTGCGGATTCCTGCTTGCTCCAGCAGTGATTGCGGGGATCATTTATCTGAGGAAACGGAAGTTCGAGGAAGTAGAGGATCTGCTCAATCGGAATGTCCTTCGACCAGTGGATGAACATCCAGAGCCGTCGCCTGAAATCGATCAGGAGCGTCATTTCAGTCAGGTTGCACCGTCCAAGCTATTTAACAGCAGGCTCGCTCTGACCATCGGCGTAATTGGCATTGCCCTCTCTCTGATTCCCGGTCCTCGTGGATTCGGCGACAAATTCACGCTCCAGGTTTCGCTGAAGCAAGCCTTGGAGAAAGCGAAACAATCAGTTGAAGAGACTTATCAGGTAAAACTCGACGATTACAAGGTCGGGATCAGGTCGCTCGCGTCGATGGAAGGCGGAGGAGTTGGCGGCGACCGTAACTTCGCCATGACATATATCAAGCGTTACGGTACGCTTGAAGACGCTGAACGGCTTCTGCTGAATCCGGAGGGACCGAATCACTATCGCTGGCAGGTCCATTTCCAGAAAGAGTATGAACCGACTGAGTACTTTTCGTTCGTTCCGATGGACTCAGGCAGAATTACTACTATCATCCAGATTGCCGATTCGCTGGGCGGGGCTGATTTGAGCGCTGACTCGGCACGTGCTTTGGCTATTTCATCGTTCGAAGCGACCGAGCCGGAACCTGCCAAGTTTCACCTGATTGACGAGAAAAGCACTCGACGACCAAACCGGCGTGACTGGACGTTTATTTGGGAGACCATCGATCCGGTTCTAAAGGACGCCCATTTGCGACGAACCACGTCTGTTAAAGGGAATCTCGTTACGACCGGGCAACGATGGGTAAAACTGCCGGAAGAATGGGAACGCAGCGAAAAAGAGGAGAGTCTCGGCATGACTCTTCTCGTTGCGTTTGTTTCGATTTCCATGATGTGGCTGGCATGGCTGGTAGTCGCGAATTTCGGCAAGGCAGTTAAGAAAGGTGAGGTTGTTTGGAAAGAAGGCATCCTGCCTGCTGTTGTGGTGCTATTCATCAGTCTGCTCGCAGCGTGGAACGACAGGCCGTCGTTCTGGTTCGATTATGAGAGTAGCAAGCCAATCGTTGCCTTTCTCATAATTGAGACGCTTAAAACTTTAGTCGCTGCTTTGGTCTTAGCCGGAGCTACTCTTGTGGCGGTCGTTCTTGCACAAGCTCTGGCGTCGGGGATTGCTGGCAAGCGTGTGAGCCTCTCCCAAAGCGATCAATCACCCGAATCGCTGCAAGACGACCTGTTTGCCGCGCTCGGAGTATCGGGAGTGATCCTAGGAATTGGCTGGTTATTGCAAGGGCTGACCGGGTGGATGAACCTGCCTGTCCATACTTGGGCGGCTATTCTTCCCGGACAAATCGGGAGCAGGCTCCCGCTTGTTAGCGGGCTGACTGACGGTGTACAAGGCGCGCTGATTGGCGGATCGGCTCTCTTCGTCCTTATGGCTGTGGTTAAAGGTTGGGCGAATCGAAACTGGAAGATTGCGTTGCTTCTCGTGTTGTGTGGATTGGCGGGATTGGTCGGCGCGGATGCGTCTCAAGGCAATCTCACAAACGGAGAGATGGTTTGGTCTTTCCTCCAGACGCTTATTACTTGCACAGCGGTCTATGTCGCATTCCAGATGTGGATAGGCCATCGCTTACAAGCGGCTGCGCTCGCGATGTTGTTGATCAGCTTCATTAAAACGGGGGGCTCGCTTGTGGCGTTGGGAGGCTCGATCAGTTGGCAGGGCGGAGTGCTTCTCGGGCTGGCGATAGTGATTGCCACATGGCTCGCAATGAAAGCGCGTCGCGGAACCGTATAGCACTCAAGAATCTTGCCACAAAGTCACTAAGAAACAAAGATTAAAACGGTTCTTCTTTGTGCCTTTGTGACTTAGTGGTGAATCCCTTCCCGGCCGCCAGACTGGATTCCAACCCCCACTTACATGAGGGCATGCTTGCGTTGGAATGATGAAATCAGAGCTTCCTCTAATAACTCAAAGAACTCAACGATAGAATAATGTTCTTCTTTGTGTCTTTGTGGTGAATCCCGTCGCGAACCGCCAATCTTTTTTTCACAAACTTTATTCAACCCCTTGTGGAGCGGGTTTACGGGAATTATATTGCGAGAGTCGGTAGCAGGTTTTGGCGGCAGAAAGCGCCCGACGGTGTGCGTCTTTTCTGGACGCGCCGCAAATGCTGCTGCGAAATCTTTGCCCGGCATGACCGGTAGTTGTTCAGAGGGGAATGGGCGCCCCAGTCTGGCGGCCGGTCGAGTTCGTCGGTTAGAGTTCGAGGCGGAAGTATTGACCCAGCGGCAGACGCTTTGGCGATGCGAGTGAGTCAAGGAAGTCCGAAACTCAGCGACAAGATGGTAAGAGGTAGAGGCAATGGGCAGAAGGCTCTATGTCGGCAATTTGGCTTACTCGGTGACGGGAGACCAGTTGCGGGAATTATTCGCCGCTCACGGCGAAGTGACCGAAGCGTCGGTTATCAGCGACCGCGCCACCGGGCGTTCGAAGGGCTTTGGATTTGTTGAAATGGAGTCCGACGAAGGCGCCAAGACGGCGATCGAAGCGTTGAACGAGGCGAAAGTCGGAGGCCGGAACTTGATCGTAAACGAGGCTCGCGACCGCGAACCTCGCCCCCCACGTCCGATGGGCGGCGGCGGACGTCCCCGCTAAATCCTGAGGAATGAACCAAAGCGCCCGTTCAGAGAGATCTGAATGGGCGCTTTGGTATTTTGCAGTGTCGAAAGATTGGATATGCAGTCATTTACACAGCACGGATAGAAAGTCTTTTCGCATTCGCGTAGGATAGGCGTCCCCGCTTGTCCACTTCGCCGGTAGAACGGGCGTCTCGCCCGTTCATAGACTACCCCGCTTTGATCGAAAATCGACACTGAACATCGTTTTTTTTTTTTTTTTCAAATGCTTGACATCGATTTGTCATCGTGCTAACTTAATATGAGTGAGTATGACGGATCGAACCTTTCCTATGAACTTATTTCGCCCCTTTCCGAAGAGGCGTTCCT
>Ga0247841_10001284_pt1 | contig 58135 bp, 53 predicted proteins | sample LaCruzMarch2015__2_FD_192410 | JGI IMG/M metagenome (GOLD analysis project Ga0247841, IMG submission 192410) | Freshwater microbial communities from meromictic Lake La Cruz, Castile-La Mancha, Spain - LaCruzMarch2015_18m | ecosystem: Environmental > Aquatic > Freshwater > Lake | place: Spain... | reverse complement strand
AGACCGCGTGGGCGATGCTGCATCGCCTGCGCTCCGTGCTGGTGCGCCCGGGCCGGGAGCGGCTGGCCGGGATCGTCGACGTGGAGAGCTGCCGACCTCGGTTCCTCCGGTTAAATGGATACCCCTGTCCGCTGTCATCGGTGTGCTCACGGTGCTGATCATCGTGAGCCTCATAGCGGCTTCGTGCTAGGAAAAGAGCCCTTGGGGACATCGAGCAGGCCCTCCACTACGCGGCCGGGAGCATCCGCGAGCGGGAGATCCCGATCAGGGCAGCCTCCTGATGACGTGGCGGCGGACCCGGAGACCAGAGGATGGCCCGAAGAGCGCGTCCTCAGCGTCACCCTTGACATACTATGATTAGCATATACATAATAGAGCATGTGGCACATCGAAGAACACCGTCGGGTCGACAAGCAACTGTCCGGCTCCGTCCCCATGGAGGTTGTGAAGCGCTACGAGAAGTGGGAGGACATCGCCCGACTCTCGGGGCCGTCCGGATTGCGAGCCATCGTCGGGTTCCACGACGAAGCTCTGTCCGGCCAGTGGAAGGGCCATCGGTCTTCCCGGCTGGGGCTCCAGTGGCGGGTGGTGTACACAGGAGGCAATGAAATGAAGGAGTTCCGCCCTGCGAAGCAGCGCGGCGAGGTCTCGGTGGGGGAGTCTCTGCGCATCCTGCGTGAGCTTCAGGAACTGAGCCAGAACCAGCTTGCCGAGCTCACGGGCATCCCTCAAGCGACGATCTCGGCCATCGAAAACGGTCGCGTGAATCTGGGCGTCGAGCGCGCCAAGGTCTTTGCTCGTGCCCTTCGCTGCCATCCGGCCGTGCTCGTGTTCCCCGGCTGGGAGGTTCCGCTTGAGCCTGCGGCGCCGCTCGGCTCCGCGGTTCCGTGAGGCTTCGGAGCCAAAGGGAGTCGCCTGGGTCCCGTCGTCGCGCAAGCGCCACGCCCAAGCACGACATCGACCTCATCCGTGATCGCCTCGAAGTGGCGCGACAGCTCTATGAGAAGCGGTGCGGTTGTCGGAAAGGAGAGCTGAGATGACGAGCGAAGGACTCGACTACGAGGTCAGCTCGGGGAACGTGTTCGCGGACCTCGGCTTGCCGGACTCTGACGAGTTGCCGGCGAAAGCGGCGCTCGCCCGTCAGATCTCGAGCATCGCCTCGCATCGGCACCTCACCCAATCACAGACCGCGGCCATCCTCGGCACGACCCGGCCCAAGGTGTCGGACCTGTTCGCCGGCAAGCTCGCCGGTTTCTCGATGGAGAGGCTCATGCGGTTTCTGAACGCGCTCGACCGTGATGTGCGCATCGTCGTGACGCCCAAACCGCGCGGTCGCAGCAAGGCCACAGTGAGCGTCGCGGACGCACCAGTCGCTGCCCGTCGGGCTCGGGCCGTCAACGGCTGAGCTGAGGCCGGTTCGTTCGGGGTCCAGCTGGCACGAAGGTAGGCTGCGCGTCGTCGTCTGCAATAGCGCCCGCCAGCCGACGGCGTGGGCGGCCCTCGAGAGCGTCGAGCAACACGCGCGCGGCTGCGATACGACGAAGTGATGCGCAGCTCGCGGCGACGCGCGATGAGCTGCCCCGCGAGGCGGTAGCTCGTCTCGCGCATGCGCAGCTCGGAGACGGCCGCAGGGCCTTCGGCCTCGGCCTCAGCCACGACCTGGGCGTAGTGCTCGTCGAACGTGATCCACATTGTCATCCTTGTGCCGAGGAGCGGCCCTCGCTACGCTCCAGGACGGCATGAACGATACCCCTGAGCACAACGGCGGCGAGGTCGTCCTCTTCGAGTCTCCTGACGGTGAGGTGCACCTCGACGTGCGCCTCGAGCACGAATCGATCTGGCTCACGCAGAAGCAGATGGTCGAGCTGTTCGGCCGCGACCAGTCGGTGATCTCGCGTCACGTTCGCAAGGCGTTCGCCGACGACGAGCTGTCGGCCGAAAGCAATATGCAAAAAGTGCATAATGCATTCTCCGACAAGCCGCTGATCCTCTACAGCCTCGATGCCGTCATCTCCGTGGGCTACCGCGTCAACTCCGCGCGCGGCACGCAGTTCCGCATCTGGGCGACGCGGACCCTGCGCGAGCATCTCCTGCGTGGCTACACGCTGAGCGAGACGCGCCTCCGCGAGAAGGGCTTCGGCGAGATCGAGCAGGCCGTCAGCCTGCTCGCCAGCACGCTCACGCGCCACGAGCTCGTCAGCGGCGAGGGCGCGGCGGTGCTCGACGTCGTGCAGCACTATACGCGCGCTTGGCGGCTGCTTCTCGAGTACGACGAGGGCCGGCTGGCAGAGGCGCCGCCGCGTCCCGAGACCGAGGCGTTTCGGCTCACTCTCACGGTCGCCCACGATCTCATTGCCGGCCTGCGCGCCGCATTGGGCGAACGCGCGCAAGCCGGCAGCCTCTTCGGCCAGGAGCGCGGCGAGCAACTCGCCGCGATCCTCGGCGCCATCGAGCAGACCTTCGACGGGCAGCCGCTCTATCCATCGGTCCAACTGCGCGCCGCGAACCTGCTCTACTTCGTCCTCAAGGATCACCCCTTCTCCGACGGCAACAAGCGCATCGGCGCGTTGCTGTTCCTTGAGTACCTCTCTCGAAACGACCTCCTCGCGCGCGCCGACGGCTCACAGCGCCTGGCCGACAATGCCATGGTCGCCTTGGCGCTGCTGATCGCCGAGAGCGAACCGGGGCAGAGGGACCTCATGATCCGCCTCATCATGAGCCTGCTGGAGGGCGACGAGTGATCCGCGAGAAGCGCTCTGACCACGCCGCTCGGACTCTGGTCAGCCCGAGAAGCGGCGCCCCCCTCAGCTACGCTGGATGGAGCGCATCACCGCGAAGAACATCGACGACGTCGCCCTCGAGCTCTGCCCCGACGACCAGATGGCGCTCGAGCTGGCTGGCAGGACTCGTTCTCGCGCCGCATCCAGCGAGCGACGGAGCTGCTGTCGAAGAAGGCAGCCAATGGCCCCTACGACGCCGTCATCGTGGACGAGACACAGGACCTGGACGTGCAGCGTCTCGCCCTGATCCGCCTGCTTGCCGGCAAAGGGCGCGACGGCCTGACGCTGCTCGGCGACATGAACCAGCGCATCTACGCCGAGCCGTTCGACCTCGAGGATATGCACATCTCGGTCGAGGGTCGGACCTTCACCCTGGTGGCGGGCTACCGGACCACGCGCGAGATCGCCGGGTTTGGGCAGCGGATCCTCGCCGATGAGGACGGCGACGCGCGGGACATCGCGCGGACGGTCGAGGCGCCCGAAGCGGTCGTGTCCGGTCCGCGGCCGGCAATGGTCGAGTTCGCGTCTCCGAAGGAGGAGGCCGTGGCTGTGGCCATGGCGATCCTCGCGAAGATCCAGGCCGGGGTACCCCCGGAACGCATCGCCGTGTTCGCGCGGCGCTGGAAGCGCATTCGCGGTGTCGAGTGCGCGCTGACGGCCCTCGGCGTACCGCGCATGGACACCAGCCTCGGGCGCAAAGCGCCGCGGGTCGGTATGCGCCTGACCACCATGCGCCAGGCTCGAGGCCTCGAGTTCCGCGAAGTGTTCGTCGTCGGGGCATCCGACGCCGAGCTGCCCGACCCGGCTCCGCTCGAGAAGGCCGAGAATGACGCGACGAGGAGCCTGGTCCACGACGCTGAACGCCGCTTGTTCCACGTCAGCGCCACCCGCGCCACTCACGAGCTGCAGGTGTCCTGGGTCGGCAAGCCGACGGACTACCTCGAGCGGTGTGCGGAAGTGGCGGACTGCAAGAGCGGCTTCGACGTCGCCCAGTTCCTTGGCTGCGAGCTGGACACGGCCAGGCTGGTGGACGATCCCGCCGGCTTCCGCATCGCCGGGCAGGACTACGTGGCCGGCGGCCGGCAGATCGCGCTGGTGCTTGCGGCGCACGTCCAAGCGAGCGACGGCGAGCTCGCGACTTGACCTGGGAGCGCTGACGAGAGGGGGCACCCATGGGTCCGTTCGGCAACGGGCACGACTGTATCCGCGGACCGGCCAAAGGTCGGGAAGTCGCCGACTCTGAGAAGTTGAGTCAGGCGATCGCTCTCCTCGACGGCGGTGACACTGCTGGCGGGGAGCGCGTGCTGCGCGACGTCTGTTCGAGGGCTCCAAAGCAGTACGAGTACTGCTCGGTCGTGCCCGCCGGTGGCTCCGGTCCACCGGACGCGCGATCCTCACCGGTAACGTGCCCGCCGGCGACACGTGCCTCGCCCTTTCGCGTTCGCTGAGAAGCCGGACTGCAGCCTGCCCTCACTTGGCTCGCGGACGCCTTGGACGAGCAGGGAGCATAGTCGGGAGCGGAACCGAGGGGAGGTCGTGGCGCTCATGAAGCAGGAGGCGGCGGCAGCGCTTCGGGAACTGAAGCTCAGCTTGGTCGCGCTCTTCGGCCCTGAGGTGGAGCTGAGGCTCTTTGGCTCGGTGGCCCGCGGTGACGACCGCGACTGCTCCGACATCGACGTCCTCGTGCTCCTTCCCGGGCGCGTCGATCACGCGCTCGAAGAGCGAGTCTTCGACGCCGCCTACGATCTCGAGCTGAAGCACGGCGTCGTCTTTGGCGTCGTTGTCTACGAAAAGGCCTTCTGGGATTCCGAGCTCGCCGCCGGCATGTTCCTGCATCGCAGCATCGAGCGTGAAGGGCTGGCGGTGTGAACGAGCTGCTGATTCGCTTTCGCAGAGACAGGGCCAAAGAGACCCTCGCCGACGCCGGCATGCTGCTGCCCGACGGCAGTCCGGCTTCCGCGCTCAACCGCATCTACAACGCCATGTTCTATGAGGTCCTCGCCCTGCTTCACACGCAGGACCTGGCTTCGGCAAAGCACTCCGGCGCGCGCGCTCTTCAACGAGCGCTTCGTCAAGACGGGCATCGTGCCGGTGGAGCAGGGGCGTCTGTTCGCGCGCATGTACGACTTCCGGCAGAAGAGCGACTACGGCGACTTCGTGCAGATTGAACCTGAGAAGGTCGCCGAATGGTATGAGCAGGCTGCGGCGTTCATCGATGGGCTCGACCAGACCATCGAGGGCATCCTGGAAGGCCGCCGAGGTCTGCGTCGGCACCAGATCTCGCCGCGGTCACGTTGTCAAGAGGGGCAGGAGGCGCGCGTCGCGCGCGGGTGCCCTCAGGGCAGGGGGCTTCCTCGTCGGCGCGTGCGCGGCGGGTTGGGCCGCCTGAGCAGCAGGCCCGAGCCCGGCGCGAGGTCTCAAGCCGCCCTGTGCGGTCGCACCATGAGGGGCGCGTCGGGCGTGATGGTGAACTCCAATCCCAGGACCTGGGCGACGCGATGCAAGGTGGTGAGGGTCGGCAGCGTCTCGCCCGCCTCCCAGCGTGCCAAAGCAGGCTGCTTGATCCCCAGCCGTTCCGCCATCTGGCGCTGGGTAAGGCCGGCCTCAAGCCGCGCTGCGATCAGCGCGCGCCGAAACTCGTACTGCGGGCGCAGCTCCTGCCGCGCGGCCTTGAGCGCGGGGTCTGCGGCCTCCATCTCGGCCAGGCATTCCTTCCAGTCCATCAGCCCATCCTCTCAAGATAATCGGCCATGCGCTGCTTCGCTGTTCTCAGCTCCGCCGTTGGGATCTGGGGCGTCTTCTTGCTGAATGCGTGAAGGAGCACCAGCCGCCCGCCTGTGGCCGCAACGTACAGCACCCTGTGCTGCACTTGCCCGCGCACCCGCAGCTCCCACAGCTTGTCCCCGACACTGCGCACGTGTGGCATGCCCAAGGCGAGCCCGAAGGTCTCCAGAAGGTCGATGCCGACCGTGAGGCGCGCTCTTTCGTTGGGGGCCAAACCGCTCAAGTAGTCACGCACCGGGCAACGTCCGGCCTCAGTGGTGTAGAGAGTCACAGTCCATCTGGCCACAGGCTCAGTATAACACCAGTGTTATCGGATCGCGAGGGCAGGGCCCGAGCCCGCGGACCACCGCGGGAGTGCAGTCGACGCCGACCACGAACAAGCGCTCGAGGTCGCGTCTCGAGTGATCGACTGGGCCGGTCGACACGTGGGAAGCGGCCGGCCCGGACGCTGAGGCTCGCCGCTGGCAGCCTCGTGGTGGTGGGGCCACCCTGAAGGTCGAGATCGCGCTCAGGTCTCAAATGGAACACGTTGGGGGAGAAGCCGGCACCGGAGCCTGCCTTCACCTGGCTCGTAGACGCCTCGAGCGAGAATCGGGAGCTGCTGAGTCAAGACTCGCCTCGAGCAGTCCGACCCCCATGGTAGGGTTGGTGAGTCGGCCGGGCCGCCGGCCCCGCCGACGCCGATCGTTGCCAAGGGGGGCCCATGGCACGTCTTGAAGTGATGCCGGGCGTCCCGGCGAGCAGCTCCTCTATCGGGTTGACGAACCAAGCCTCGCTGTCGACGTCAGCGGCCCCGCCTGGTCCCTCTCCGCCGACGGCGCGCTGTTCAGGCTCGTCAGCGAGGCGCGCCGCATCCGGCTCGCCTACCTCTTCGACCCGCTGCTCGCGGTCAGCACCTCCAACGTGATGCCGCTGCCGCATCAGATCTCGGCGGTGTACGAGGAGATGCTCTCCCGCCAGCCCCTGCACTTCCTGCTTGCCGTTGACCCCGGCGCCGGCAAGACCATCATGGCCGGCCTGCGTCGCTGCGTAGGGAGACCCTCAGGTGCCAGCCGGCGGAGTTCACGACGCCGGTCATCAAGCGTACCCAAGACCTGCTTCGCCAAGGGAATGCGGTCACGTTGTTCGAGGCCCCCGACCTGAGCTCCTTGTGATCTCAGCCCGCCGTCGATAGAGAGGATCAGCATGAACAGCGGGTGGGCTCTGTTCATTGTCACCGTCGTGCTGGTCTTGATCATGGCCCGCTACGCCAGAGCGACGTGGGTCATCCCGGATTCGGCGGCCCGGCGGTTTGCGAAATCACTACATCGGTGGGCTCGAGTGCAGGCTGGCTGTTGACATCGGATGGGACCCTGCAGTCTCACGCGCTCAAGACACCGGCACGGTCTTCACTCGATCCTGAGCGTGCTCGCGATGCCCTTCCGGCCCGCGGCTGGCTGATTACCTGCGGCGCCCGCTGAACGCAGCGCTGGCGCGTTTGCAGGCTTCGGAGTGCCGCGACCTGTCGGGGCCGTCGAAGGTGACGTTGACTTCGATCGTGGCTGAGGTCCCGGGGGGCAGAGCAGCGATGGCGTCGCATTGACGCATGATGCTCGGTCCCAGATCCCTGAGCGGACCAAGGAGCGGCTCGATGAAGCGCGACTGCTCGTACGCGACTGGCCGGAGCAAGGGGTCGAGGTCCGCTTGCCGCACCGCGCTGCCCCACTCCAAGGTCTGTCGGTAGGAGGCCGCTACCTGCCTGGCGAAGCGGACGATGGCCCGTGCATCACCGGCCTCCCCGGGAAGGCCCCAGGCGTCCGTGTGATCCGCGTTCAGGCAGTCAGTGACCGCTTCCGAGATACCGTTCAGGACCTGAAGTTGGGCTCCGAGCCACGCTCCACCCTCTTGGAACCCTTGCTCGTGGTGAATGGCTACAGCCGGGGCAGCCGTGAGGTGCGCGATCTCGTCCGTGAGCACTTGGGCGAAGAGCCGAAACTCCCACAGAAGGGGCTCGCCGGCAACGAGGGCGGAGGCTGCCGCCGTCACAGGTGGAGAGAACTGGTCAGGCATCTCGTCTCCTCACTGGGCAATGACTGTATTGCAGGCACTTTGGCCTGACCTGCGCTCTCGTGAATCCAAGAAGCGGCAGGCAGCGCGACACGGTCGACAGTCCTGATCTTGGGGCCGGACCATGACGGCAGGCTGCTGCGGGTCGGTATGCCCCTCCAAATGAAGAACCACGTCGGTCGCTCTGCACCCTACTGCGGAATGGAGACAGCGCAAGGGAATGCCACGAGACCGAGAATGGGCACGGAAAGGGGTGGGTGGCTGAGGAGGCGCTCGGCATCGCGCTGTTCTGCGCGCTGCGTCATCAGGGCGACGTGGCCGCGGCGCTGCGCGCCGCGGCCAACATCAGCGGCGACAGCGACTCGACGGCGTCGATCACCGGCGCGATCCTGGACGCGACGCTTGGGGACATGGCCATTCCTGCGCGCTGGGTCTCTGCCGTTCAGAAACGCGAGCTGCTCGTGGACTTGGCGGACCGTCTCGGCGAGCCCGCCGCAGCGGCCGGCGGCGCATGACAGAGCCTGTCGTGATGCTGCGATGGGGCAGCGCGCGCGACGTCTGCCTTTGGGGGGATCCTTTCCCCCGCTCGCCGCGCACTCTCTGCGCATCTGCTTTTGCCGATACGCTGCGTCCACAGGATAGGCCGTCCACAGCGTCAACTCGTCGACCGCGGCGCGAAGGGCGGCCGAGGTGAGCCACCCGCGCGCGCCGGGGCCGAGTGGCGGCCACAGAGCGCGGTCCTCGCTCGACTATTGTCAATCTCCTCCTCGCGCCTGGGCGGTGCTGCGCTCGTCACTCTATGCACTCGGCGCCGGAATCTGCGCGCGACACGATGTACCTCTCCATCGGCGAAGCCGGCAACCTCGACTTCGGTGAGCACGGCACACGCTTCTTCGCTCTGACCGGCGTGGTCATGCGGCGACCGTTCCGCCATCTGCCCGCGTTGCTGGACGTCAAGTACGTCGCGCTGCAGGCCGGGCTCGACCTGGAGTACTTCCGCGCCTCTGAAGATCGGCAGGCCGTGCGCGAACAGGTGCTCGGCGGCCTCGAGCCGCACCTCGGCGACCTGGCCGCCTACGCAATCGTCATCGACAGGCGCGGGCTCGCTGCCGAGATGCGCCGCGCCGAGCGGTTCTACTCCGCGTCAGGTCCCAGACTGTCTCGTAGACGCGCTGCAGGTACGGCGCCGTGAACCACTCGTCGCAGAAGGCGGTGGCGAGGGCCGTGGTCTCGATCAGCTCACGAGTGCGCTCGACGGCGTCTGCGATGATCTGCGCGTGGTTGCTCGCTACGGATCATCAGGGCCACCAAGTCGACGGTGACCGCGAACAGTGGGTGGGCGGTGATGACGCTGTCAGCTCCATTCCGGCGGCCTGCGCACGATTCTTCCGTTGGGCAACGGCAGCTCGAGCGGGAGCTGACTGTGTTCGAAATGCCAGCGGCGAGGATGAATGCGGAAGTCGCCCTCGGCAGCGAAGGCGCTCTTGGCACGCAGCTGGACGATGCCGACAGGCTTGCCGATGTCGCGGCGCACGATGCGAAGAGGTTCGACGAGATTCCAGACGCGGACCATGCGTGGCGTTCTATGGATCGGCTGCGCAGGCATCACCAGCGGGCGCATGATCTGCCGCACTGCGGAGCGTCCTTTGTGGACGGCCAGGTCGGGCAACGAGCGCAACGCACGAAGGTAGACTCTCTGGCGGTCGGCAGGGCCCGGATCCCCCTTGAGCGGATGCAGATCCGCGGTGAAGTACCTGACCAGCGTGACGTGGTTGTGCGGCAGAAGAACCCGGCAGAAGCGCACGACGTCGAGCCAGCGGAACTCGCCGAAGCGGCCGTGCTTCATGGCTCGGTAGTAGAGGTTGAACCCGTCAACGTAGACGTGCGTCGTGGGCCACGCCGGCTTCACGATCTTCGTCACCCCCGTTGACAAAAGCGGCCCGAGAAAAGGCAAAGACCGCCAAAGGGCGGTCTCTGCGCCCCGGGCCAAAGACCCGGGGGTGGTACGTCAGGACTCAGTATCACCTCGTCAACCCGGGAGCGTCAAGTGCCGCGAGCGAGTGTCAACCGCGCGAACGCTCTCTGCGCAGCCTGAGCTCACGCCGGAGACCTACTGCCGTATGCGCACGCGAATGCTGCATCTGGGCCTGATCGCGCCCGCGACAAAGCGAGTGGGGCGCCAGAGAGATGCCGAGCCGTCGGCTTCGTTACGGCATGCTCTGCCGTCGCGGATGACCTCCTTCGCAGCCACAGCCGGCGCGACAGAGAAGACGCCATCGGCGGCGCGGTCTTCGGCACGCTGGAAGACGTCACCCCGGTGTTGACGTGCCGTGGCGCCCGCGTCCGCTACCATGCGCCGGCAGACGCGTTGACACCGTGGCGTTGAGATACTATAGTATCGTATCAGTTACTATAGTCATCTATCACTGACGAAAGTTGCAGCATGCGTCCAATCGCCACACGACGGAACGCCTTGCGCTACCCCTTGGACGGCGTCCTTGGCTCCGAAGCGCAGGTGCGCCTCCTGCGCGCGCTCATTCATGACGTGGATGCTCCCCTCGGCGTGTCCGACGCGGCCAAGCTGTCCGGCTTGACCCAGGCGGGCGCGCGAAAGGCGCTCGACCGGCTGGAGGCGTCCGGCCTCGTTGAGCGCATCGGAGGCGGCGGAACGCGGCAGTACGGCGTGCGTGCCCAGGAGCCGCTCGTGCAAGCTCTCAGCCGCCTGTTCGGCGATGAGCAGCGGCGGTACGACGAGCTCATCGCTGCGCTGCGCATCATGCTGCACGGCCTGCACGAGGTGCAAACGGCCTGGATAGAGAGGCTTCCTGCGGCGCCCGGCGACCCACTGGAAGTGGTCGTGGTCGCGGATGCCCGGTCGATCGGTTGGCTGGGAGCAGAGCTGCGCACTCGTCTGGCGCCCATCGAAAAGCAGCTCAACCTCATCATCGAGTCCGCCCTTTTCAGCCGCGCGGACGCGCCGCAGCGCGGCGCAGACGCGCTCCTGCTGTGGGCGGCTGAGCCGGACTGTGGTCCCGGGTCCGCGCAGCGTCCCCGGACGCACCGTGAGGCGGAGCGGCGAGCGCTGCTCATGGCGCGCGCCGTCGCCGAGCTCATGCGCTCAGATCCCTCCCTGACCAGGCGGGCGGCGCATCATCTGAGCCGTCTGGCGGAGGAGGGGCAGGGTGCCGCGGCAGGCGACGTTGCCGAGTGGCGCCAGGTGCTGGAGACCTATGCCCCGGAGCGGCTCAGGAAGTTCCTCGTTTCGGACAGCTCACGAGCCCAGCGACTCCGTCAAAGCTCGCCGTTTCTGGCGGTGCTCTCGCCGCAGGAGCGCGATCGGCTCCTGGCCATGATGGAGACGCGGCGCTGACGCGCAGCGCGAACAGCTCGAACACGCGATTCGCGCGGCTTGCGCTGTGTCGGGAGACACGGAGCTGCTGGTGTTCGGGTCTCAGGCCATCCTCGGGACCTTCCCGGAGGCGCCGGAGGATCTTCGGGCGTCGATCGAGGTCGACGTTCAGGCCAAGAACCTGTCCGACAGGACTGACTTCATCGACGGCGCACTCGGTGAGCTCTCCCAGTTCCACACCACACATGGCTTCTATGTGCATGGAGTATCCATCGACTCGGCGACACTCCCCATCGGATGGGAGAGTCGGACTGTGGCGATCTCGAGTCTCCAGGGAACCAAGGGAAACATCGGCCACTGCCTGGAAGCCCACGACCTCGCCCTCAGCAAGCTCGTCGCGAATCGTGAGAAGGACCGAGCCTTCGTGAGCACGCTGCTTGTGGAGAAACTGATTGATGGTGAGACGCTGACGGCTCGGGTGGAGGCCCTCCCGGTGGCAGCGGAGCGTAGAGAATCGATTGGGCGATGGGTGCGCTTGACTCTTGAAGACCTCGTTTGACTGCTCCACACGCCGGGTCTGCCCGCGATCTGACAGCTCGCAGACCAGGAGAAGGTTTCGACGTCCCAGGATCGAGCGAGGGCGTTCATCGAGAGGACGAAGAGCAGCGAGGCCCTCCCGCGTTGAGATCGCCTCGGAGGGTACGCGGTCATGATTCGGCGATCATGCTCCGCAGCGCGCGCCGCAGCTCCACGGGCTCCCTGCCCGGCTGCATCGGCAGCGCGCCGACCCCGATCATGTCTTCGCGACGGCCGGGCACGGCGCTCACCCTGCCGCTGGTCTCGGAGAAGAAGGCGGTGGCGTCGCCGGGGTAGAGCACCCAGACGCTGCGGACCTCCTGTCGCTCCTGGCCGCGTCGTGCGCCCAGGGCATCCTTGTAGGCGTGCATCTTGTGGATGTCCGAAGGCTGGAATGTGGTCCACTGGCGTAGGCCGACCACCTGGAGCTCGTCATCGTCGGCAGCGGAATCGATGGTCGCGGCGCCGATGGACTGCAACCTGAACTTGGCGTCGAGCAGGTGCAGCTCGTCGCCCACGGTGAGCGTGACGTCGGGGCGTAGCGTGACCGAATAGGAGCCGGCCATGTTGCCGCCGTACGAGCGGTTGTACGAAAGCGTGACGTCCTGCGGGAAGTCGATCGTGACGCCCTCGCGCACTGACGCTTGCCCGTCATCTGTCTGGACCTCGCGTTTGCGAAGGGCGAACGACTGCCGGTCGCGCTTTGGAGACGGCGCCCAGCGCCGTGTGCGCACTCGAGCGCCGCGCGAAGCCTCCGCGGGCCTACGGCCACCATAAGACGGCGTGCTCCTGCCAGTCGATGGCCGCGAGCTGAGTGATCACGAGCGGGTCGATCGGGAACGCGAAGGAATCCTGGAACCAGATCACGAGGAGGTTGAGGGAGACGCCGTCGGAGTCGTTCGCCGGCGTACTGGACGTGAATCCGGCGATGCACGTGACGCGCGGAAGCTTGGCCGGCGTGTCTTGGGGGTTCGAGCGCAGGAGCATGCGCGCCCACGTGTCCGGCGTGCACTTCCGGGGTTTCGAGCGAGGATTGGTCAGGGGCGTCTCCTTGGGCTTGATGAGGTAGGGCACTCCGTAGCCCTCAGGCTGCGTGTGCCGCGTGATCAGTTGTTCAAGGTGCCTCTGGTTGCTCTCGCTCGTCGGGCGACCCATCATGAGCCCTTCGTAGGTCCGGTACTGGTTGAGCGCCAAGAGCCATATCGTGCGCCCGGAATCGAGCGTGAATTCGTTCTCTCTGCTCATCAGTGACCTCCCGGGGCGACCGTGTGCCCATGCTGCGGACAAACGCGGATCACAGGGTGATCGTGGGCAACGCAGGGTCGCTCACGTCGAGACTTGGCCAGCCGCGCGACAACGCCTCGGCGTTACCCAGTCCCCGACGCACGAGCACGTCGGTGGGCGACACTGCGCGGCCTTTAGCGAGCTGCATCGTCGCCTGCACGAAGCGCAGCCACTCCGCATAGTTGACGACCAGCATGTTGCCGCCGGCAATGACGACTTTGCCCGCGTTCGCCGCGGCCGCGACTCCGTGCGCACCGAACGCAAGAGCCTGGTATCTCGGGTGGTCGCCGACGCCGCTGCTGCAAGCGATCTCGGCCTCACGGCGCGCGTCCTCGGCGAACTCGGGATCGTACTCGCAGCGCAGCGACCAGTACGCGCGAAGCACCGGCTCCGCCGCCACGACCGACGCGCTCATCGTGAGGAAGTGCCGGGAGTCGTAGCCTTTCGCGTACATCTGCACGGCGCGCTTTGAGATCGCGTCCCCGTCCTGCCCGAGCGAACCGTACGGCAGCGCGCTCAGCATCGTCCACCCCGGCGCGGGGATGCCCCTCGGTGTGAAGGCGTCGGAGAGCAGGTGCGCGATCACGGTCACTATCGCCTGCAGCGGGTCACCGACCGGAGCCCGAGAGCCCTCCATCACGACAATCTGCCCGTACCTGCCGATCGTGGTCATGTCGCCACCCATAACGTCCTTGACGCCGGCGACCAGCGCCAGGAGAGGGTCGTGCCCAAGGCTCAGGTCGCGATGCGTGTTGGGCGTGAGCCCCTGGATGGCGGCGCCGGTCGAGGCGTTCCTCTGCTGGTCGAATGAAGCGTGCGACAGATCGCCGAGCCAATTGTCCGAGTCGACTGAATGGTCGTGGAAGAACGCGGTCAGCGGACTGTCCTCCGGCTTGAAAGCCCGCAAACCAACGAGCGTCACGGGCGCCCCCATGACGAGGTAGTCGACCAGAGCGGCCGTGAGCCCGGCGATGAGGATCATCGCCAGATCGTAGCGATCGAGATGCGTGCGAACGGTGAAGCCCCCGATGAACCTGCGCACGATGCGGGCGATCTCCTCCGGGTCCAGGAGCCCGTCGAGGTCGACGTCGCGTGGGTCGACGCCGCGCGATTTGAGGCATTGCTCCGCTTGCCGCCGCAGCGCCTCCCACTCGGGAGTGGCAGCCTCACGTGCGGCAGGCCTGCGGAGCACCTCTCTCGGGAAGAGCGCCGCCGGCTGCGAGACCGTCGCGCCGAGGTCGAGCTCCTCGCGCAGCCTGGCGGCGCGTGCCTCCAGCTCATCAAGCGCCTCGCCGGTGGCCTCGGCGCTAGTCACGTCGGCGCGCGCCTGCGCCAGCAGCTCGGCCGTATCGCGAGCGAGCCAGGTGAGAACGACGTCCAAGCCGTCGTCGGCGCTCACGCCGCGCGCTGCTTCTTCATCCAGCCGAGGCTGTCCTCGACGGCCTCAATGGTCTGCTCGAGCTCCTTCACTCGAGTGGCGTTCCTGTCGTTGAGCTGACGCTCCTCGTCCAGTTGCTCATGGAGCTCCTCGTGCTGACGCGCCAGGTTCTTGACCACGAGCTGCGCCTTGGCTGCATCGGCCTGGTTGCGCAGCAGCACCTCCTTGTAGGTGACCTGCAGCTTGATGAGCTCCGCCTTGGAGCCGGCGGCGCCGATCTGCATCATTACCATCGCCCCGCTGGCGCCGCCGAAACCTGCGACTGCGCCAACGCCGGTGACAACCACCATGCCGCCCGCCATCCCGAAACCACCTGCGGCCAGGCTGCCACCGCCGAGGAGCGCCAATCCGAAGTTCGAGGCCGCTGCGCCGCTGAGGCCAGCCGCTGCGCCGATGGAAGCCGCGATCACGGGGATCGCGAGGAACGCTGTCGTGGCGAGGATCGCGGCGGCGCCCGCGCCGACGGCCGCCACCTTGACTGCGCTCACCTTGATGTGGGCTCTCGCCGCGGCGGTCTGCGCGGCGCGGATCGCGGCCACATCCGCCTTGGAGAGGCCCAGCGCCGAGGCGACCGTGCCGAGGGCGAGATCCATGTCGCTCTTCCGGGACTTGAGCTCATAGGGAGCGAACGGATCCGAGAAGGTGAGGTCGATCAGCAGAGTGCGCCGGGTGTCTTCATCCTCGTGCTGGCCGAGTCGGGAAGGAAGAGCGCTGAACTGCGCGGACCCGAGCCCCGTGAGCTCGTCTGGGTATGTGGCGATGAGCAGCTCAGTCTTCTTTTCAACGACTCGACGCTTGCGCTCCCGGCGTGCCTTGTCGGTCTCAAGCTGGGTAAGGCGCTGCGCGAGTGCGTGGCTGCCGATGGCCAGGTGATATGTGTAGTGTGCGTCTTCTGGCTTCATGGTCCCTCCGTCGTCGCGTCTCCGCACGCCAGTCGTAGGCATTCGGCCTCCAGCACCATGTACTTCTTCGCGATGGCCTCGGCGCGCTTCTCCGCCTGCACCTTCTTGTGTACAGCCGAGCACAAGGCATCGAGGTAGCCGGCTTCGCTGCGACGGCCGCGGCGTTCGATCGCCGCGAGCTTCACGAGCGCCTCCAGGGCGGCGCCGGCGCGACGGCGCGCTTCGGCGTCTTGCGGGTCTGTGCTCGCCTCGAGCGCGTCCAGCTCCGGGCACTCGAGCCCGTCCATTCTCAGCCTCTCAGGGAGGCCGGCCGCGTCCCACACCTCTTGGCGCGCTTGCGCTTCCCTGTCCGCCTGACTTCCGTACTTGCGCATGTGCTGGACGGTCGCTTCCTCGTAGATGTGCTTCGCCCACGACGTCTTCAGCCGGTCGTGCTCCCCGGCCGCCTCGAGCTCCGTCCGAAGCCTCTCCCGCTCCTCGGCCGTGAGCTCAGCGTTCTCCAGCGCCAGCTCCATCGTCTGCCGGTACTCGAGCGTCATCTCCGCCGGCGGATCGCCGCCGGCGTGTGGCTCGGGCTCGCCGTGCTCCGCCGGGATGCCGCCGAGGTACACCTCCTTGCCGGACGCGCGGTCGTAGAAGACATCCACTCCGTCCGCCTCATGCCGCAGGAACTGCAGTCTCTCGGTGAGGTCCTCGTCCGGGATGAAGCCGGCGTTGGCGCTCATCGAGCGCTCCCACGTCCATCCCGCGGGAAAGGCGACCTGCACCCCTTCTGACGAGTAGTGAAACCCGGTGGCGAACTGGACCCCGTCCCACAGCTGGCAGACGGCGATCTCGTGCCCGGCGCCGTCGTGGTCGAGATGCGTGAACTCGAGCCAATCGGCAGGCCTCATGGGACCCGTGAACTGGTCGACGACCGTGAAGTCGATGGCCTTGCCGTCCTGCAGGAAGGTGAGGCCCGCAGCCTGCAGGGCGTCGCAATACTCCTCCGTGTCGGGCGGGGTCTGGAAGCCGACGCGGGCGAGGACGTCGTCGGTGCAAAGCGTCTGGTTCGGGACCGCCCGCCAGAACGCGTCCCAGCCGCCGTTGTACCAGAGCTCGATCGCCTCGCGGCGAACGACGACCGAGAAACACTCGACCAACACTGCCATGACGCCTCCTCACACCTCTCGACCACCGCCTACGTGTCCGCGGACGCTGAGGCCGCGGCGCAGCCGGCACGATTCCATGCCCACAATAGTCCGGCGCCGGGACCGAATGCCGGTCCTGGCCCGTCTCGAGACGAGATCTGGATGGTGTGCTCTCTGGAGCACCCGCGCGAGGTCAGCGCTAGCTTGCGCTCCAGCTCGTCGGCGTCGGTCGTGAGCCACGTGAGGACAACGTCGCTCGTGCTGTCGGTCACTCTGCCTCCTCAACGCCGCTCAGGCGCCCGGGAAGACGGCCACGCAGTTCGCGCACACGTCGGCAACTGGGACCCGCCGCCCCACTCCCGCGCAGTAGCTACAGCCGTGCTTGCCGAGGAAGCGCAGGGCGGGATCGAGGGCAGCGCCTGTGTTCGCAAGAGACATGTTGGGTCCGACGGCGCCGTGCCGATCAACGTCGCTGTACCACGCCCGCTGGATGATGGGGCGCGCTGCGGCGAGCCGCATGCCCTGCGTGGTGGCGATGCCGAGATACTCGCTTGCCTGCCGCACTGGCACATCGACGGCGACGGGAAGCCCCCGGAGATCGATGTGCGCGGCTCCGGGGTAGGCAAGCATGCGCACCCATTGGTGCTCGACGCTGGGCTTGCGGGCCATCCAAAGGAGCCCCCTGCGGGTGCCGATCCGCCCAAGCACGGCAGCATCATGAACGAGCCACCCCCCCCGCCGTTGCTCACCGTCGTAGAGTGCAGACCTGACACTCTCCCACACATCGGGCGGAGCAAGCCTCCTTGCCAGTGACACCCATGTCTCCAGGTCGCGACCGTCTTGCTGACCCACCGCGAAGTCGCAGAGTCCCGCGGCGACCGTCTCCTCATGCTCCAGCACGTACTGAGGATCGAACAGAAGCGGCGCAGCGAGGAACAGCTCGGTAGCCGCAGCCCAGATGCGCTCTGCGTCGCGGGTACGGATCATGGCGCACGCGAAGGTAAGAAAGAGGCGCACCTCGACGTCGCTCGCGCCGGCGGCGCGCAGTCGGGCCGCGGCCTGCGCCTCGGGCAAGCCCTCCCAGCCCACGAGGGCTGTCTCTGGGCGAGCAGAGAGATCGATGTCGCCGGCCGTGAACGCCTGCGTGAGCTGCCGCGCTATGCCGGCCATGTTCAGTGGGAGGACGGCCGTCGGCGGCGGAGCCGCCTTGTCGGGTTCCTCTGAGGTCTCCTCGTCGGGGTTTGGCCGATCAGGCGCGGCCCGGCGCGCGCAGCAGCGATGCTCAATGATCGCCGTAGGCGGCACCTCTGCGTTCCAGCGCGCTTCGGCGAGAAACGCGAACGGGCCGTGCCAGCGACCGTAGGTGAGCCGAGACCCGCGTTCCCGTGACCCGCGGCCCTCCTTGCAGAAGCCGCAGCTGCCCACGTGGATCGTCGCGCGATGCGGTCCAGATCCCCAGCTTTCGTAGATCCAGAAGCTCTCCCCGACCTCCCAGGGGTACACGTCGTCGCTCGGCCTCGCGGCGACCCCGGGCGTCGGGCCCCGATGCACGTGCCACTCCTGGCCGACTGGGACGTCGAAGGACGTCCCGGTGGACGAAACAGCGAGCGAGAAGAAGCCGGCCTGGGAACGTGCGGGGTCATAGTCGAGGGTGCGATGCAGCGAGACCCTGAGGTCGGGGTTCAGAACGCAGATGTGGAAGGCGATGCGCTTGGGCCAGGGCTCCGGCGGGACGTCCTCTGCCAGGTACTGCCGTAGCACCTTGGGGTCGCTGAGCTCCGTGACCGCCGCGTCCAGCGTCGTGAGCAGGCCCTGCAGCGTTTCGCTGCTGGCGCTGCGCAGCACGTGAAACCAGACCGCATGGGAGTCCTCCGCGAGCAGCACGGCGAGGTGCTTCCGAATGCTCACGTCCCGACCGGACGTGCCCCTCCAGCCGCCCGCCTTGCAGACGATCGAGGTCTTCGGGGTGTAAGGGTTGTCGCGGCTGTAGAGGGCGAGATCGATGAGGGCCGGCCGCGCCGACGAGGAGGCTTCCGCATGCGGGTCACGGTACGAGAGCACCGACGGCACGTCGGTGGCGAACGCCTGCCACGGGTGGCCGCCTTGGCCATGCAGCGCCCCGAAGACAGCCTCGCGCACCTCCTGCGCGCCGACCCGCCTCTCCCTGCCTGCCTCGGGGAAGATGAGGCGCGGCCAGGCAGCGCCGGGCTCCCGGAGCGCATAGCTGTAACTCTCCCAGAGGAGGTGGTCGGCGCGCCGGCAGATCCACTCAAGCCACTGATCGTGGGAGCCGCCAAGCTTCTGCCGATAGGGGCCGAACCCCGCGTAGGCGGGAGGGATCAGCTCGGCATCGACAGCGTCCTCATACATCCCGAATGACTTCTCGAACTCAGCGAACCTCTGCAGGTAGACGGCGCGGGCCAGGCCGTACCTTTCCCGCGTCCACTGGTTGAAGTCCGTGAAGTGCGACGCAGTCGTGAATGCTGAGTGCAGCAGTTGCCACTCAGCACTGGTCAGGGACCGGTCCTTCAAAGCGATCTCGCAGATGGGCTTGTGGATGGGGTCAGTTAGCAGGGACACGCTGGCCCGGCGCCTTGATCCTCGATCATCCTCGGTCTCCCCTCCGCGTGCTCGGTCTAGCAATCGAGCTCCTCATCTCGGCCCAAGGCAACGTAGGTCCGGGTGAGGGTCGGGTCGTAGCTGCCCGCTCATGGCGTTCCTTCAGAGCGTTCCAGTAGAGGCGACGTGGTGTCGGACCGAGCGAGCTGCGACAACTCCGCTCGCGACAACTCGCCTTGACCGCTCATTGCGGCGGGCATAGCGATGCCCGGCCTCGTCGCCGAGGTCGCGACGTCGAAGGGGCTGTGCGCCAGCGCAAAACGCACCTTCGCCAGCTTCGGGCCCAGCACGCCGGCGTAGATCTCGTCCGTGCTGTCCAGTTCCCTCAAGATCGCCAGCGCCTCGGCATCATCGCCCGCGTACCCGGCGAAGCGCCGCGTTGCCTCGCTGAGCGCGCCTTGAACGTCCGCGTGGCGAGCGAAGCGGTTGAAGCCGAAGTCCGCCAAGCGAATCGATGCTCCGGACATGGTCGCGACCGCCTTGTCGACCCCCGGGAGGCTAGCCTGAGCGTCGTTCTCCTCGGCGGACGCGTAGGTGAGCGTCACTCTGTCCGCGGCGCCGGCGAGCACCTCGTCACGGTCGCTGAGCGCGACGGCGACGAGCTGCTTCGCCCCGTGAGGCCCGGGCGGGAAGATGACCCTGATGACTACATCGAGCACCTGCTCGGAGACCAGCGCGCCGATCGCGATGTTCAGACGGGTGCGATCCGGCTTGGCCCAGAGATCGTTGAGCACGCGCACGCGCACGCCGGCCGGCGCCTCGACCAGAAGGCGCACGTCACGGGCCACGATCTCGCGCGCCTCTCTGACCTCGGTCGCGACGAAGTCGGGGATCTGCGCGGGGCTCTCCACATAGTAGGCGGCGCCTGCGCCGGCCTCCGCCAAGGCGGCAAGCAGCCGCTCGTCGCAATCGCGACCGACGGCGAAGGTGGTCGTGACGACGCCGCGCGCGGCAAGCGCAAGGGCGTGGCCGATGATCTCGCCGTGGTCAGTGAGGCCGAAGTTGGCGATCCCGTCGCTGAGCAGCAGGCAGCATCCCACCGCATGTTCGTCGAGCGCCCCGGCGACCTGCTCGCAGCCGGCGAGCCAGCCGCCGGCGAGGTCGCTCAACCCGCGAGCCGTCACCCTGCGCACGGCGCCCTCGGCCGCGAGGACGGCCGTCGTGGTCACAGGAGTCGAGGGGACGATGAGGTCCACCTCGTGGTCGCAGGCCACGACGGCGAAGCGGTCTCCCTCCCGCAGGCTGCGGATGGCGGAGAGGACGGCCGCTCGCGCGAGCTCGATCTTGTCGCCGTACATCGAGGCGCTACGGTCGAGCACGAATGCGACGTTGACCGGCAGCTCTGCGAAGTCCGAGAGCGAGGCCGGCGCTGCGATGCGAGCAAGGATGTAGCGGGTGCTGCCCGCGGCGCAAATCAGCCTGCGGTCTACGCTCAGATTCAGGCTCACGACGGCTCCTCGGGGAAAAGCTCCCTCGCCTTCTCGAGCAGTTGCCTTAGGCCCGACTTCTGGCTCGGGGGCAATGGCCGCCTCACCAGCAGATCGATGTCGGCCGTCAGGGCGAAGTGGTCCCACTTGGATGGCTCGACCATGCTCGACGAGGAGCCTGTCGGCCGCCGCAACCTCTTGGCCAGCGCCGGCGCCGCGGCGCCGGCCCATTTGATGTAGCTGAGCGCCGCGTCTGCGGGGCCCTGCGCTCCAGCCTCCGACGCCGGGAGGTCATGCTCAGGGTGATCTGCCCCGGCGGGCGACGGCTCCCTGCTCCCGGACTTCGACTCCGGCGGCTCGGGACTCTGCGACTCTTCCACCGGACTCGAGAGCCGATTCAGAGTCTCGCGGATGACGTCCAGCGGCAGCGGTACGTCCTGGAGTTTGCGTATGACACGTAGCCGCGCCAGGTGCTCGTCGGTGTATCGGCTCTGCGAGCCTCGGCGGGGCCCCGGAAGCAGTTCCCTCTGGATGTAGAAGCGGATGGTCCTCGGGGGGACTCCGGCGAGTTCGGCGAGCTCTGTGAGCTTGTACTCTCCGTCAGCCATCACGACTCCTCCATGCCTGCTACGATACCAATAGCACTAAAGCAATTATGCCACCAGTCGTTGCAACTGTCAATATAAACCGCGCTTCTTCCTCCTCGGCGCACTGATGCAGTACGTCGAAGATCCTACGATTGCGTTTATGCTGCCACCGAAATACTCTGGTGTCGAATGATTATCCGCGACGATTCCAGGAGGAGTCCTATGCCGCCTTCACCATCAGTGTGCCCCGACTTGAGAGCGGGAAAGCCCATTCCGCTGGATGAGCTCAGGGATGCCTGCGCCGAGTACGACCAGCGCAGTGTCGGGCGCATGAACTACAACAGGTGGCTCAGGGAGTTCCGCGACCTCATTGGCATCGATCTCGAATGCGATGAATCTCAGAAGCTGCTGGACCTCACGAAGCGCGAGCACGGCAAGGCTCTCATCCTCCTGCTCAACCAGTGGGGCTGTCACATTCCGTCCAGAATCCCTCGGCACTACGAGGCTATGCTGAAAGGCTTGGGCGACTGGTGGAGGAGTCGCGAAGAGGCGCCCCTTCCGACCCCTCATGATCGGCTCACCGACGGCGCGCTCGACCTCGCCACGATCGCTACTCGCTTGGCGTCGTTGAGTAGAATCCGGGCGAACGAGAGCCGGAAGTTCAGTCACGTTGCGTCGTCGAAGACCCTCTACTTTGCTCGCCCCCACGTGTTCGTCGCTTGGGACAATAAGATCAAGGACACGTTGGAGCATCGCCATGGGACCGTCGAAGAATATGTCGACTACTTGGAAGGGGTCCGCGGCACGCTGCTGGCGATCAAGAAGACGTACAAGGCGCCAGACTACGACCTCGACAAACTACCGGGCGAGATCGGGCAGGCGGGCTGCACTGCCCCGGAGGTGATCAACAAGTTCTACTGGGTGAAGACCCACCCCAAGAACGGCTGAGTGACGGTTCGACGCCGGCCTTCATGTCGCGGGTCCGAACAGCAGCAGACAGGTCGATCCCGACGCCGCCGAACCGAAAGGCACACACCGTGACAAGCCTGATCCCCCCAGATGACGATCCACAAGCCGAAGCACTCGACGCCGCCGCCGCGTACGCCGCTGCCGCGGCCATCTACGCCAACGTCGCCGCCGCCTACGCCAGCGCCGCAGCGGCCTACGTTGGCGCCGCGGCGGTCTACGCCGACCCCGAGGATGCCACCGGCGCCGCAGAGGCCTACAAACGGACCGCAGACGCCGCCTACGCCGCTCGCGCCGCCCGCGCCAACGTACCCCGTTAGCTGCAATGGTCGCCGGCGCCGATGCGCCGCAGTTGAGTCGGCCGATATACCCGAAGACGTGGCCCTCGTGTGGTCGCTGTCTGATGATCGATCTGCCATCAGCAGTACCGCCACCTCAGCACTCCTTGCGCCAGGGAGGAGACCGACTACATCGTCAACGGTTCCGTCGCTGCGTGAGCAAGCGCGATTCGACACTCTTCATCGATGAGTCCGGCGGGAGCAGAGGGGCAGGGCGGCTGCGCGAAGCCTCCGCGGGCTCTACGGCCACCAATAGACGGCGTGCTTCTGCCAGTCGATAGCCGCGAGCTGAGTGATCACGAGCGGGTCGATCGGGAAGGCGAAGGAATCCTGGAACCAGATCACGCGGAGGTTGAGGGAGGCGCCGTCGGAGTCGTTCGCCAGCGTACCGGACGTGAACCTGGCGATGCACGTGATGCGCGGAAGCCTGGCCGGCGTGCCGTCTCGGGGGTCTGAGCGTGGCATGTTCCGCATCCAAAGGGGCCCATCGCGGCGGGGTCTTGAGGGTGGCAGTTTCAGGGGCGTCTCCGTGGGCTTGATGAGGTAGGGCGCTCCGTCGCCCTCTGGCTGCGTGTGCCGCGCGACCAGTTGCTCAAGGTCCCTCTGGTTGCTCTGGCTCGTCGGGTGACCCATCATGCGCCCTCCGGAGGTCCCGAATTGGTTGAGGGCTACGAGCCATATCGTGCGCCCGGAATCGAGCGTGAATTCATTCCCTTTGCTCATCAGTGACCTCCCGGGGTGACCCGGTGCCCATGATAGGCCCGCGCGCGGACGGAAGGGCCGTTTTCGCCGGGTGCCCTTCCGTCCACCACGCGTGCCATACTCGACGGCCTATCCCATGCGACGGACCTGCGGAGGTGTGCCGTGCTCGAAGGACTACCGGACGTGTTCGAGTGGGCGATCAGCCTCGTGAAGCAGCGCCGGCGGGGCTCGCTGCAGATCGTCATCTACCACCTGCTCGGAGACGTCGTGAACGCCGCCGACGTCGCCCTGACCCGGTACGGCTCGCTCGCGCAGCGCGAGCCGTACTCGGAGCAGTCCCGTGTCGGGACTGCCTACGAGAAGTGGGCCAAGTCCGCGAACGACGACTTCGAGAAGCTCGACGCGTGCGTGCGCAGGCTGTTGCTGGCCGTGGGGAACTGGTACGAGCAGACCATGGATCGGTCAGGCGGCTGGGAGGAGGCTGCGTGCCAGTACGCCTGGCAGTGGTTCAACTCCGCCGAGCATCGCTACGCGTCCTGTGTTGTCGACGCGCGGAAACCGGCGCTCACGCTGGCGGCCATCACGGTCGGCGGCTGGGTGGAGCAGTCCTCGGGACGCTTCATCTTTGGCGGCGCTGGGCGCCCCGTCGATTCACACGGTGAGTATCAGATCGTCGCAGAGTCGGTCCACGACATCTCCGAGCGGGGGACGGCTATGGCGCTGCAGCGGGAGGGCCTTCGGAGGCTGGAGGAGATGCGGGCCCTGAACGCCGGGTTCGCCGAGTGGCTTCGCGCCGAGTGCACGCTTGAAGAGGTGACGGCCCCGCACGACGGCACTTTGTCGAACGATCTCCTCGGGGACGGCAGGAAGGGCAGCTGGCGGAGGGATTGGAGCCGACCGCGAGCGGCGACTCCAAAGCCAGAGCCGCCGAGCGGCGACATCGATGGGGTGCGGGGAGTGGAGTGGGCAGCGACCAGCGACGTGACGTGCGCCGTGTGCGGCACCGTGAGCAGGCAGTTGCGCATGATCGCCACGGGCACGTGGGCTGGGACGCACCTCGACGGGCGCACGACGGGAATGGGCGAGGGAACCCTGGGCCGGTGGATCGATCGCTGCCCGGGGTGCGGGTATCGGGCGGCATCCATCGCCAGGGCGCCGGCGGCGGCCGCCAAGGCCGTGCGCTCGCGCGCGTATCGACGGCTGCTCATCGACCCGGCCATGCCCATGGTGGCGAGGTGGTACGTCTGCGCGGCGATGGTCGCGGAGGCTGATGGCGCACGCGCCTCCCGTGCCGTGGTGGAGTATCTCCTCCACGCCGCGTGGGCCTGCGACGATGCCGGCGACGTCGACGCCGCCAGCGACTGCCGGAATCGGACGGTCGCTGCCCTCCAAGCCTTGCACGAGGCCGGCGATCGGTACAGGTTCGACGACGCGAGCGCCGATTGGGCGCTGCTGGCCGATCTGCATCGCAGGTCCGGGCGGCTCCTGGAAGCCGGGGAGGCTGCGCGCGCCGGCCGCGAGCTCGCGGACTCTCCCTTCTTCCGCCGGCTTCTTGAGCTGCAACTGCGTCTGGCCGAGCTCTGCGACACGGACGCGCACCTCTACGAGGAGGCGGTCGCCGATGCCGGCGTGGAACCCGGCGAGCAGGTCGTGGGCGACACGTGAGGCGGCGCGATCGTGCAGCGTTGGCTGCGGTGCGGCGGTGGGTGGGGAGGCGACAGATGCACCTCTTGGAGCCGTGTCAGTCGGCGTGTTCGGGCTTGTGCAGACATACCAAGTCTGGGATACTGCTCGTATGACTGCTTCGGAGCAGAAGGGAGTCGTCTGGGTCGCGGCGTCGCGGAAGCGCCACGCCCAAGCACTACGTCGACCTCGTCCGTGATCGCCTCGAAGTGGCGCGACGGCTCCATGAGAAGCGGTGCGGTTCTCGGAACGGAGAGCTGAGATGACCACAGAAGGACTCGACTACGAGGTCAGCTCGGGGAACGTGTTCGCGGACCTCGGTCTGCCGGACTCTGACGAGCTGCTGGCGAAGGCGGCGCTGGCCGGTCAGATCTCGAGCATCGCCTCGCATCGGCACCTCACCCAGTCACAGACCGCATCCATCCTCGGCACGACCCAGCCCAAGGTGTCGGACCTGTTCGCCGGCAAGCTCGCCGGTTTCTCGATGGAGAGGCTCATGCGGTTTCTGAACGCGCTCGACCGTGATGTGCGGATCGTCGTCTCGCCGAAGCCTCGAGGTCGAAGCAAGGCCACAGTGAGCGTCGCGGACGCACCGGTCGCTGCTCGTCGGGCTCGGGCCGTCAACGGCTGAGCTGAGGCCGATTCGTTCGGGGTTCAACAGGGGGATCGACCTGACTCAATGCGCTCGCACGTTGCCCTAACGTGTTGGGAAGGCCGACGTCTTGCCAAGCTGTCGTCGGAGACGAATGGTACTTGGCCGGCTCCGGCATCGCACCGCCCGCCACAGCGCCTGCGACTGGTGCTACGGTGAAGGCGAAGCGTCAGCTGTCAGGGACGGACGACTGCCATGGAGGCCAGAACGCCATGAAGTTCGAGCGAATCATCACAGACCCCGCGCAAATGGGCGGACTTCCGTGCATACGTGGACTCCGCATCCCGGTGGCCGCGGTGATCGACATGGTCGCTGACGGCATGTCGCCCGCCGACATCATCGACGCTTTCCCGGACCTGCAGCCGCAAGACATCGAGCAGGCGCTCCACTACGCGGCCGAGAGCGTCCGCGAGCGGGAGATCCCGATCAGGGCAGCCTCCTGATGCCGACTTCGGCACCATCCTTGCCATCGGTGCTCAGAGCAAGCCCTCGGTGATCCTCTTCAGGCGTGGCGCCGACCGCCGTCCCGACGCTCAACTCACGCTCCTGATCGACAACCTGGGGGGAGCTCGCCAGCGACCTTCAGGCAGGGAGCGTCGTCGTCATCGCGCAGGCGAGGATCCGCATCAGGTCACGGCCGATCGGTGGATAGGCGGCGCGCGGCGGGGCCGTGTGCCTTCAGCGACCACCGCGGAGATATGCGGGCGGCGCCGGCTGAGTGGCGCATCTGGCCGCCACCCGGCTCGCAGATGCGGATGGCCGTCTGGCGTCTGGTCCAGGGCGGCTGCGATTCACGTCCGCTGTGGCTCTTCGTCGCAAGGCGAGAGGAACTGAGGCTTGCGCCATGTCGGTGGGTCGTTGTCCGCCATGATGGCGGAATGGTCGCTCAGTCCATCCTCGCACACACCATGCACGAAGCGGCACCCCACGGCGCTCAGCGACTCGCTGGCGGAGATGTGGTCGAAGCGGCGGCCGTAGGGCTGGCCGCCGCCACACCAGCACCAGCCGAGCTCTCTGGCCCGTGGGTGGTGCGCGGAACACGTCGCTGAAGTCGTGCGTGGCGAGGCCTTCGAGAACGCTGCTCTCGCCATCGCCCCAAGGGTCTGCGCCGGGCCCGCGAGCAGTACACCTTCATGCGTGAGGTCCTGATTGAGCTGTAGGCGCCGGGCAATGCGCCCTGTTTCGAGCCCGACTTCAAGGGGACGGCTGGTATTGGCCACCCTAGCACGCGACCGTCGGCTGCTCCTCTCGTGGCGACTGCGACACAGGGCAGACGTCGTGCCGTCCACGGCTCGCGGTCAGCTCGTCGTGCAGGTAGTTGTGGGACTGTCTCGGCATCAGGTGCCTCTGGGCGCAATCGCACTTGGGCCGGCGGACTCCGCGGCCGATGTGTCCCGGCTTTCCGGCGCCGGCGTGCGCGGCTCGCGGCACCCGTGACACCTGCACCACTCGACGGCCTTCGCTCGCTCGGCCTCGACGAACTCCATGCGGTCGGTGACGTCGTGCTCGCACTGCTCCGCCAGGACGAAGAAGTGCTCGCCTGGAAAGCCGGTCTCCGCGTTCGTGACGAGGACTGTGAGCAGGACTCCCCAAGCCTTGAACGTCTCCACGCACACTGCATTGAGCAGCGAGAAGTAGCTGCCGACGAAGTGTGGAAGGCCTACGACTTCTGCAAGCTCGCCGTGGTGGATGCTGTTCCCGTCCTGAGCTCGCTCGCAGATGGTCTTCATGGTCAACTGCTTCAGGTTGTCCCAGTCGGCGGGCTCGATGCTTGGCGGTCGCTTGACCACCGGGAGCGGCCGACGAGCCCGCGGCGCGTCCTCATAGGGCCGTCGTACTTGCAGGTCTGGCGGCGCCGCTCCGTCGTCAAGCTTCACGCCTCTGGTCAACGTGACCCAAAGGTGACCCAAACGTACTCGAGCCAGAGCTGTCCAACAGTCGTGTAGCAGCGGCGGCCCAGCTTCGCCGGGAGATCCTCCAGGCTGTGGCCTTCCTTGGCGAAGAGCTGCTCAGTGGCAAGAAGCCGGCGGCGCTGCACCCTGAGGAACTCAGCGTACGAGGCGCTTGAGCCGTCGAGCTTGAACTGGCTCCGTATGAAGCGGTCCCACATGAGATAGATGTCGGGACGCAGAATCGCCAGCAGCTTCGCCGCGGCGGTCGGGCCGAAGTACCGGACGCGGGGCGCACCTGTCCCTGCCCCCTTCATGGTTGCGAGAAGGGAGTCGTAGGCGCCGGCGAAGCGTTCGAGCTCAGCATCGTCCGCGTCGATCAGCCGGAGATCAGGGTCGGGGAGCTGCTCGTGGAGGGCGCGGAACCAACGGTCGAGCCGCCCCTTCGCCAGTGGCTGGTCGAGCTTCCAGATCCGGGCCTGCATGCGGTTCAGCCAGAGGATCAAGGCGTCGCGATGCGCCGGGGTCGTGAGATCGAGCTGACAGCCGATGGTCTTGTGGAGATCGTCGAGCCACTTCAGGTAGTTGGTGTGCTGCTCGTACCATCGGCAGGCGGCCTCGAGCTCGGCCGGCGGAACCGGTGCGCACGGCAACTCCGTGCTCTCGAAATCGGGAAGCGGCATTTGTACTCCGCTTGGGACTGCCGGCGGGCCGACGCCCCGTCCTGATCCGCCGAGTTGATCCGCGAGATCGAGGAGCATCTCACGGTTCTCCACCTGCTCTACCCAAGCCGCGGGAATGCCCGCGACGCCCAGCGTCGCGCCGAGGACCGCGCCGGCCACCGATGCCGTGGAGTCGCTGTCGCCGCTGATGTTGGCGGCGGCGCCGAGCGCGGCGGCGAAGTCGCGCGGGAAGCGCAGCGCGGCGAACAGGCCGATGCCCAGAGTCTCCTCAGCGACCCAGCCCTTGCCGCTCCCGCCGGGGGTCTCGTCGCCGACGTGGCCGATCTGCTGGATGGCGGCGTAGGGCTCGCCCGCCTGCGCCGCCAGGCGGACCGCGGCGTCCACCACGTCGAGGGTCTCGGCCACCCCCTCGGGCGCGGCGACGTCGGCGTTCTTCCAGGCGGCGAGAAAGGCGCGGGCGCGGGCGATGGCCGCAGGCAGATCGAGGCCGCTCACGAGGTGGCCAATCAGCAGCGCGAGGAACCCTGAGCTGGCGTCGCTGGTGGGATGGCCGTGCGTCAGGATGGCGGCTCTGGCGGCGGCCTCGAAGGCCGCGTCCCCGAGCCCCGCGAGGCCGAGGGGTGCAACGCGCATCACGCCGCCGCACCCTTTGTTGCCGGGGTTGACGCGCTGGGTGGGGAGGCCCGGCTTGCCGCCGCGGAGCGCACCCATGGTCGCCATGCCTGGAGCCTTGCCGAAGTGCTCACGCGATTCCATCCACTCGAGGTAGCGCCTGTGGATCGCGAGACTCAGAGCCTCAAGGTCAGTGGATTCAAGCTCGGTGGCCGGGGTCCAGCCCGAAGCCCGGCGCCAGTCGAGGATCCCCCGGGCGGTGGCCACGGACATCTGCCCATCGTCGGTGTAGGAGCCCGCGGGAAATCCGCCCCAAGGGAGCAGGCCGGTGACCCCATGCGGGCCGTATACCTCGAGAATCGCCGTGCGTCTGCAGAACTCGACCGGAGCGCCGAACGCGTCGCCGATGCAGATGCCCAGCATGCAGCCCCAGTAGCGAGACCGGCGCTGGGCGTTCGCTCTGGGCTGGGCGCTCGTCGGGGGAGCAGTCATCGCCTTCTCCTTCTGCATCTGCCGAAGCTCGTCTGGGCTACCGCGGTGGTCGGCATCAAGCTCTTTATATCATGTTCGATGAACATAAACGTATGACAGGCCAATGTCAAGACCGCGTCACCGGAGAGAAGGACTGCGCGCGAAATGGCCGTCACAAGGCGAAATGGAGGTAGGTTAGGGCGCACTCGCAGACGGCCGTGGCGCAGCGGATCGAAATCGAGAGTGCGCGCGCGGCGGGCCGGCTTCAGTCTCGCCTGACGACCTCAGTGCCCTCAGGTGGAAGCGCGGAGCAGATCATCTGCCCGCGCTCAGGATGCTCGCGGATCCACTCAAAGGCGCGTCGTCGCTCCTTCTCGATGAAGTCCCCCAGGCTGGTGACGTCGCGCCCGAGCCTCTCACCAAGAATCGCGAAGCGCTCACCCGGCAAGCCTGTCGTTCGGTTCGTCACCAAGACCGTCACCATAGGGCCGCCGGCATCTACCTCGTCAAGGCACAGCGCGTCGAGCAGAGCGAAGTAGTTGCCCGAGAACCAGTGGATGCCCAGGGTCTTCGCGAGCTCTCCGTACGAGATATCGTCCTCCGCCCTGCCTCGCTCCCAGATGATGCCTCGAGCTCGGTGCTTCAGCGCTTCCCAGGCTTCCGGCGTAGTGCTCGGAGGCCTGTTGACTAGCGGTCGCGGCGGCTTCGTGGACGTCGACGCGTCACCGACCGGCACGCCTCTGGTGAGTGTCACCCAGTAGTACTCGATGACCAATTGTTCCACCGTGGTGTACGGCGGGCGCCCGAGCTTGTTCGGAAGGTCGTCCAGTCTGAGGCCCTCTTGCGCGAAGACCTTCTCGGTCGCGCGAATCCGGGCGCCGACCGTCTTCAGGAAGCGCGCGTAGGACTCGCCTGAGTCGCCAAGCTCGAGCCGGCGCCGCATGGGGCCGTCCCAAGCCAGATAGAAATGGGGACGGAGGACGAACAGGGTCTTTGCGACGGCCGTCTGGCCGAAGTTGTGAGCCTGTCGGCCATCGCCATCGGCGCCTCTCATCTCCGCGACGAGGGAGTCGAAGACCACGGCGGCCTGGTCGAGAATGATGTCGTCGGCGTCCGACAGGCTGAGGCCGAGTGGTGGCAGAAGATGCGCGATGCTGCGGAACCAGCGGTCAAGGCGCCCCTTCACGAGGGGGAAATCGGCCTTCGAAACACGGCAACGCCAGCGGTTCAGCCACAGCAGCAGCGCGTCACGATGCTTGGGGATAGTGAGATCGAGATCGGTGCCCACCGAGGCGCGGAACGCGTCGAGCGACTTCGCGTAGTCGGTGATCCGTTCGTACAGGCGGCAGGCGGTTTCGAGCTCGCTTGGCGAGATCGGTCCATCCGTTCTGAGCGTGTCTAGGCGAAGTTCGCGCGCCGCGGGCTGCGCGGCGCGCGTTGACACCGACACAGTGCTATTCACTTCTTGCCAGACATCGGGGCGGCTCTCCGCGGGTCTCACGATGGGCCTCTCGAGACGGGCTGCTCGCCCCGACTCGCGGACGAGCACGCCGTTCTTGAAGAGTCTCGGCGGGCGGCCGCGGCCGCCCGCCGCCGGATCGACCCTGTGGGAGGCTGACGTGGCGCTGCGTTCGGCGCCAAGCTCGTCGTCGCTGACCGGCTCGACGAAGCCCGGCATGCTAGTAGCGCGATGGTAGAAGTTGCCCGGATCCAGTGTGTCGCGCGGCAGGTCCCAGACGATCTCGTAGATGCGCCGCAGATCGGGCAGCGTGAACCACTCGTCGCAGAACGAGGTCGCGACGGCGGTGGTCTCGACAAGCTCGCGCGTGCGCTCCGCCGCGTCTCCGATGATCGACCTATGGTCGAACGCGACTTCCCGGGATCCACCAAGCACCTCGTTGACCGGCAACCAGAGGGCCTGGGCGGCGTCCCCGCCGGCACTCAGCCGGCGCACCACGGGCGCGATGGCCAGGTACGCGACCGTCACCACATTGTCTCGTGGGTCGCGGTCAGGCTCTCCGTAGGCGCCGAGTTGGGCCAGGTAGGCGGCTTGCAGTGGCAGACCGGTCTCCTCCCTGAATTCGCGTTGGGCGGCCGAGTCGAGACCCTCCGGTGCCTTGTCCGGCCCGCGCTGCACGAAGCCGCCAGGAAGTGCCCAGTACCCCTTGAACGGGTCCTCCGCTCGCTCGATCAGTACGACGCACAGCTGCTCGTCAAGGACGGCCAGGGCGACAAGGTCGACCGTGACCGAGAAGCGCGGAAAGGCTTTGATGTCGTATTCGGCGGCCATTTCAGTCTCTGGCTCCTTGCCCATGGGTGTGGGCGGTGGATGGTTCCACGTGTCGAGCTGGTCTAGTTAGTGTGTCATGAACATAGAATAAGAAGCCGCCGCGGTCAATCTCACGGTTCCGCCGTAAACCATTTCGGAGCCAGGCTATGGCGCTGCCCGTTTCGACAACACGGACCATAAATAGTGTGTTGACAATAAGAAGTAGTGCGTGTATCGTCGCCATTAGTAAATGTGAGATGCACATATAATACAATCTAAGCCTGTGGTCAGAGTCGATCGGCGGCCGCTGGACAACACGACGAAAGGGGCCGCCGTGAGCCTGCAAAGCGACGCGGATCGCCGGCTGATCCGTGGCGAGACGGAAGGCACGCGACGCGTCTTGGCGCGCGCCGAAGTGCGGCCCGCGCATCAGACGGCGGGACACCAGCCATGACGTTGCCGTTCGAGAGCAAAGAAACGTGCGCGGTGTGCGGCGCGGCGAGCGAGCAGACGCAGTTGCTGTCCACGAGCGTCTTCGGCGCCTCAGACCTCGACGGGCGGCCGCCTGAGATGTTGCGCTCCACCATGGAGTGGTGGGTCCAGCGGTGTCCGCGGTGCGGATACTGTGCGCCGCGCATCGCCGAGGCGTCGGCGGAGGCCGGCGCCGTCGTGCGCTCGGAAGCCTATCGGCGCCGGCTCGCCGACCCGCTCATGCCGGACCTCGCGCGCTCGTTTGTCTGCGCGGCGACGATCGCTGAGGCCGACGGCGGACGGGGCTCACGCGCTGTGCTGGATGCTCTGCTCCGCGCCGCGTGGTCCTGCGACGACTCCGGAGATGCTGACGCCGCGGGCCGCTGCCGGCTGCACGCGACCTTTGCTCTGGAAGCCGTGCGAGAAGCCGGCGGCTCGTACATCGACGACGATTCCGGCGGCGACGATGCGTTGCTCGCGGACCTGTACCGCCGGGTCGGGCGTTTCGAGAAGGCCGCGGAAGCTGCGCGCGCCGGCCTGCAGCGCGCAGACTCGGCCTTCTTCCGCGAGCTCCTCAAGTTGCAGCTACGACTGGTTGCGGAGCGCGACGCGGATGCGCACACCTGCGAGGAGGTCGACGCAGACGCCGGGGATCCGGAAGCCGTTTGACTGCACAGGCGTACGTGGGCCTTCGCGTTGCTGAAAGCGAGTCGTCACGGCGTCCGCTCCGGGAACCTGGTGCGCCGCGTCCTCACCGCCGGTCGATCTCCCGGCGCCGCCACGGTTCGGCTCCCGTGCAGAAGGTGGCGCTGTCCGTCCTGACAACGCACGCTGTACTAGTTGTCTTGACAGCATGAAGTACGTTGCCTATGCTCACGTATAGTTCTTGCGAATCGAACATGAAACAAACTTGACACCTGCCGTCAAGGCACGTGGTGGCCGCGAACCAATCGTCGGAGGGAGTCACATGAGCCTTGAGTTGCGAGCAGACCGCAGGCTGATCCGCGCCGAGGCGCACAGCAGGCGCTACGTCGTGGCGCGCATCGAGGCGCCGGTCGCGCCGGGGCAATCGGGAAGGCTGCCGGTCAACATCGCTTTCGTACTCGACGGCTCGGGTTCCATGCACGGGGAGAAGGTTCGCCTTGCGCGAGAGGCCGTCCTCACGGCCATCCGCAGCCTCCACGACGCCGACCACTTCAGCGTCGTGGTCTACGAGAGCGAGGTCGATGTGGTGGTGCCCTCGACGCCGGCGACGGCCTCGGCCCGGCGTGAGGCCGAGGGCATCGTGCGCAGGGTCGAGGCCCGGGGCATGACCGACCTCGCCGGCGGCTGGTTTGCCGGTGGCGAGCAGGTCGCCAAGGAGCTCCACTCCGCCGCCGTAGGCCGCTGCCTGCTGCTCACGGACGGACTCGCCAACAGGGGCGTCACGGACCACGAAGCGCTCGTAGACCATGCTCGTCAGTTAGCGGCGCGCAGCATCGCCACCACGACCATCGGCGTCGGGAGCGACTTCGACGAACAGCTTCTCGGTCAAATTGCGGACGCCGGCTCCGGCGCCTTCTACTACGTCGAGAGCGCGGCGCAGATCCCCGACTTCATGGCGAGTGAGGTCGGCGAGGCCCTCGAGGTCGTGGCCCGCGACGTGCGGCTTGTGGTGGAGGCGCCGGCCGGCGTGGCCGTCAGCCTGCTGAACGACTTGCGGACCACGCAGGACGGCCGGCGGCTGACGATCGACGTGGGCACGCTCGTCTCTGAGCAGCTGTTCGCCGTGGTGCTCAAGCTCGAGCTTCCGCGAGGATCGGACCGGGCGGAGTTGCTCGTGACCGGCACGCTGACAGACCGCGAAGGCGTGCTCGCGGACGACGTGGGGAGCGTGGCGTTCGCCTACGCTTCCCACACCAAGAACGACGCGCAAAGGCGCGACCGCATGGTCGAGCGTGAGGTCGCCGCCGTGTACGCGGCGCGAGCCCGCGCTACGGCGCTGGGCCTCAACGATCGCGGCCGCTACGCGGAGGCCCAGAGGGTGCTGAGCGGAACCGCGCGTCGGATCGCCGAGTACGCCGCCGAAGACGCCGAGCTTCTGGCCATCGTCAGCGAGCTGGAGAGCCTGGATGCGAGCTACGCGCGACTGATGTCACGCAAGAGCAGGAAGCTTGAGCACATGATGTCGCGCAGCGGGCTACACAGTCGCGACGCGTGCGGCGGGGCCAGGCGGATCGACGACAGTCGGGATAATCGTTGAGTGCCTCTGCACTTCGGGTCGCACACGCGGTCTTCTCCCGCCGGCACCAAGAGTTCAACCAGCGTCAAGCCGCTGCCCGCGGCACCCACGCCCGCACGCGCGACGAGGTGGCGAAGGACGACGAGGGGAAAGACATGGGGACCATCGGCCAGCGAATCATCCTGGCGGCGCTGGCGCTACTGGAGGAGAACCCGGACGGCGTCAGGTACTCCGACGTCGTCCGTGCCGTCCGAGTCGTGGTACCTTCGGTCAATCCAGAGACAGTCAGATACTACGTCTGGAAGCTCGGCGACGAGCAGACGGACGTCGTCTACAAACCCTCCCGCGGGCTGTTCCGCCTTGTGAAGTTCGCCCCCGGAACGCCGCCGCTGCCGTCGGCGCAGGAGCCCACCAGGCTCGTCAGCATCATCACCCCGAGTGCGGGGGAGATCCGAGCCGCTGTTGACAAGTTCGATGCCGCCTGGGGTGGCGTGGATCAGGTCCTGTACGGTGTCTGCCGCGACCACCCGGATCACACCTCACGGCGCTCGGTCATGACGAAGTCCATCTTGATAGAGCGCGCCTACGCCGCAGGACTGCAGCGGTTGGTTCCGCCTCCAGAAGGGGGACAGGCTGTGGACCGGATCGGGGACTGCCTCTACGAGTATGGAGCCGATGTCGACACGATCATCGCCGGTCTGGACGACGTGCATGAACCCCTGACGTCGGAAGGTATGAGGAGTGTGGTCTGCCGGCACGGCGAGCTCACGAGGCTGCTTGCTGACCGCCTGACGGACGGCAAGTCCGCCAGGTCGTTCGTCTCGAAGTACCTCCACTTCCACAGGCCCGTCGTGCCGATCTACGACGACTACTGCAAGAGGTCCCTTGCGCACTGGGTCCGGCGGGTGGCCGGAGCCGTGCCCGTCCGGGCGCCTGACGGCGCTGACCGCGAGTACTACTCGTTCTGCGTGAGCTTCTGGCGCCTCTACGACGCCTGTCGCCGCGAAGGCATGGGCTTCAGCGTCAAGGACTTCGATGCGTTTCTCTGGCAGGTGCCGGAGTGATCGGCCCGTGGCCAGGCGGTGCAAGACGGCGTTCGAAGGTCCGTCGGCACTGGGTGTCCGTACGAGCACCGGGAAGCCCTTGCCACGAGTCCCGGGCCACGGAACCAACGAGGCCTCGCATCAGGCGGCCAGGGACGGTCCTTGGAGCGCCATCGTCGTTGGGCGAGTGTCATGGAGTGGCGCCAGAGTCATGCCGACGCACGAAGGTTCCACAATGACGTGGTTGCTCGGGATCGACTGCTCGACGAGTCCGCGGAAGACAGGATTGGCCCTCGGCGAGCTTCGCGGCGAGACGGTGGCCATCACACGATGCACCCGTGGTTCGAAGGCGCAGCCGCCGGCGGCGATCGCCGCCGAATGGCTTCGCGACTGCGACGAAGTGGTCATCGCCATGGATTCGCCGCTCGGATGGCCGATGGATCTCGCTCCGAGTCTCGGGAGTCATCGAGCCGGCATGGTCATCGCGGTCGAGGCCAACCGGCTGTTTCGACGCATTACCGATGACGAGATCAAGCGGCGCCTGGGCAAGCGGCCGCTCGATGTCGGTGCTGACCGGATTGCGCGCACCGCTGTGGCAGCCTTGAAGCTGCTCGATGAGATGCGACGAGACGCGGGAAGGGCGATTCCGCTGGCGTGGGCGCCCGTTGAGGCCGAGCCGTGGCGCTTGATCGAGGTCTATCCCGCCGCGACACGCATCGCCCATGGTTCGAAGGGCAAAGGCGGCAGTATCGAGGGGCTGGACAAGCTTCTCGATTGCTCGGCGGTGCTCGACATCGTCAGAGAGTCAGTGGATGCCGCGGATGCGTGCGTCTGCGCGCTGGCTGCCGCCGACTTCCGGCTCGATCGCGCCGTGCCGCCGCTTGACCAAGAGACTGCGGAAACCGAAGGCTGGATCTGGGCGCCGGATGCGCAGTCGGAGTCGAGTGGTCCGCCCGCGTCGGCCTCGCGGAACCAGCACGCAGTTGCCCGAGTTGGCGCGGCGAAGGTCGCGACGATCCCGGAGGAGTCGGCTGATGGCGGTCGTGCTCGCACGCGAATGTGTGTTGCGTGCCAGAAGGGGCTTCCGCCCGATCCGCCGCGGCGATGCCCCGAGTGCGGCTACGTGTTCGCGGGCAGGGGTTGGGGAGGCATCGATGCCCACTGGAAGGCGAGGCACACCGACGTGATGTCGTATGCGGACTTCTGGACCTCGCTTTGTCCTGCTCATGGAGGCCGCTGACTTCGCCCCTCAGATAGGCACGGTCGGCTACTGGCGTGGCCCAGCCGCCTTGTCATGCTCCCAGCAGTAGTAGTCGACAAGCTGAACTGTCCAGCCACCCTCGGCGTTGATGTCGCGAAGCTCAACGACCAGCTCGCGAAGCCGCGCCATGTAGCGGCGGTACTCGGAGAGCTCGAATTCGCTCACGTCGGCGCCAAAGAGCCGGCGCCACATGCGGAAGTCGATTCGGAAGGGGTATCATCATCGCATCGGGTGGCGAGGTGGAGAATCTCTCTTCGACCACGCGCCGTTGACGTAGCCTGACCCATGCTGCTGATCGGAACTTGAGTGTTCCGGGGCCTTGGAGTCCCGGCGCCACCCGCACAAAGAGGAGGGCCTCGGCCGTCCTCTTTGTCATTGTGAACTTCTTCCTCCAAGTGGATAGTGGGCGAACCGCGGCAGTCAAGGTCGGTGTGCGGCTGCACTACGTCCAAGACAAGGCGTGTCGCAGGCTGGACCGCCGAGGAATCCACGGCTGTTCCAGCCTCGACGAACTCGTCCTAGCTCCGCTGCGGCGTTGGAGACTGGACGCATGGAAGTAGATGACCGGTCGGACGGAAGCCCGACGACCCCGGTCAGATCTTCTCCGTGTGGGTGCACGTGAAGGCAGACTCGCCGGGCTTGCCTCGGTAGTTGCTGCAGCCCCAGAACCGGCTGTTGGGTCCGCTACGCTCGACCATCGAGCCGCCGCACTCGGGGCAGATCGGCACGACGCCTCCGCAGTTGGTGCACACCTTCTGCCGGCCCTGCTTCTGCATCATTCCGCCGCACAACGGGCACGGCTTGTCGATGTGGCTGCAGCGCGGGAAATGGCTGCATCCAAAGAACGCCCCGTAGGGCCCTACCCGCGGCACAAGATAGCCCGATTCGCAGTTGGGACATCTGACGCGAGGGAACTCCGCGCAGACCCCGTCTGACTCGCCGAACTCGTCCGTGGTCACCGGACACGACCTGGGGTCGTCGAGTAGCTCCGGGATGAACGCGGACGATGCCATCGGGTTGTACGCGAGGTAGACGCGATGCCTGGCTCGCGTCAGTGCGACATAGAAGAGGCGCCGCTCCTCAGCATGCGTGAACTCCTCGGCCTCGGGGAGCAGCAGTTCGAAGATCTTGTCTGTGGGAACCTCGCACGGGAATCCGTACTTGCCCTCCGCAAGCCCCACGACGATCACATAGTCGGCTTCTTTGCCCTTGGCCGAGTGCACGGTGGCAAACTCGACGGCGATGCTGGGGCGGTCGTCGGCAAGCGTTCGTTTGAACCCGGGAGCTCGCCAGTCACTGACCTCGAAGTTGTACCGGCCGAGCACGAGGACAGTTGCCCGATCTCGAGTCTCCGCCGATGCCACGCGTCTCTCGATCGCGCTCAGGGCCGCCATGAGCCCTTGTTCTTTGAGCAGCACACGGATGAGCGAGACGGCCGGCTCCTCGCTCGCCACGAGTGACGTGATCGTCTTCCGCATCTGCGCTGGGTTCCGAAGAATGAAGGCTGACGACACCTTCTCGATGCTGTCGTTGAAGCGGAACGTGGTGTCGAGGGCGGTAGTGACCGTCGCACCGAAGTGCTTCTCGAAGTAACGCGTGTAACCGATGTCGCTGCCGGCGAAGCGGTAGATCGCCTGCCAGTCGTCGCCGACTGTGAACACGATTGCGTCGTCACGCTGCGCGCGGAGGGCCTTGACGAGATCCGCGCGGGGAGCGCTGATGTCCTGGAACTCGTCGACCATGATGTGCGTGAACGGGGAGGAGTACGCTCCCGACTGCACGTGGCCAATGGCCCTGTGGATCATGTCGTTGAAATCGATTTGCCGACGTTCGGACAAATGTGCCTCGTAGGCCTCGATCACGGGGACGAAGAGCTCCAGCAGAAGGGTCAGGCGGGCGCAGTCTCTGTGGTGCGCGATCGTCTTCTGGATGCTCTTCAGGCTCAGGCCCGACTGCTTGAACAAGGTCAGGAACTGCCCCAGCATCTCGGCGAAGTCCGTCACCGAAGAAGACCGTCGCAGTTCCTCAAAGATCTCCTCGTCGCGGCGCCTGTCGAGCGTGACTCCAGCCTCGATGAGCTTCTCCTCGAGCGCTTTCTCGAGAACGCCACTGCGCTGCAGGTGCGAGTAGGTTTCGATCAGCGTTGTCCCGTGCTTTTCGTGCAGATCGCGCTTCCAGGCGATGCCGTCCAGATACCCCGTCTGATCGAAGTGCCTGGGGGGTCTTCCGTTCTCGTCGAGGGCGAAGTGCTCGATGTAGATGCCGTAGCTCGGCAGATAGAAGTCCGGCTTGTACTGCCTGTAGTCTGGCCCCGCCGTCTCCACCTCGTAGGGCGCCTCGTATTCGTAGTCAACGCCGAACATCGTCAAGAAGTTGGCGACCACCGTTTCCTCGTAGCTCTTGACCAGCTCTCCCATGAGCGTCCTGAGCTCGTTCGTGCGCACGTACTCCATGTACTCGTGCATGGAGGCGAAGTCGAAGGGGCTGCGGTAGGGGTACTGCTCGCTCCCGAGGTAGCGGATGAGCTCCCGGCGATACTCCCGCTGAACGCATAGCGCGTCGACTTGCTCGGTGATGAACCGTGCGTACGCGCGGGAATCCTCGGCCATGGGCGAGACGTCCGGGCGCTTGCCCTCGACGTTGCCGATGATCTCGAGGCCGAGGGCGTGGAACGTCTTGATCTTGGGGCTGCCGCCGTCGAGCCATGGAGCGAGGCGGGTGTCTTGCCGCTCCTGCATCTCGCCGGCGGCCTTGCGTCCGTAGGCGAGCATGAGCAGTTCGGACGGCTGCACGCGGGCAGACGCGAGCAGGTAGCCGGCGCGGCCGATGATGGTGCTGGTCTTGCCCGTACCTGCGCCGGCGAGGACGAGGTTGTTGTCTTCGCTGATCACGCACGCGCGGCGTTGGGAGATCGTCAATGGTTGGCTCTCCACGCTGTCGAAGAACGTTGCATAGCGGTTGAGCTCAGCTTCGACGAAGCGCTCGTTTGCGTGCTCGACCAGCTTGGCGGAGCCCTCAACGAACCTCTGCGCGGACTGGGCCAGTTCTCGCTGCTGATCAGTCGCGAAATCGGGCCAGAGCGCGTGATTCGTTACCTCGAGGGCGCTCTTGGTGTGCGTGACCACGGCCTTCCTCTGGGACGCGCGCACGTAGCGCTTCTCGCTCAAAAGGTCGACGGTGCCGGCCACGGCGTCTACCAGAGGCGCACAGGCATGATTCAGAGTCCGCTCGAAATGCGGCTGGAGTTGAGCATTGACGTCATCCACGAACGCAGCGGTCTGGTCTTTCGGAAACCCGCCGAACCTGCGAGCGTCGCGACTGGTCGTGAATACGACTCCCGCCCAGAACACCCCGTTCTCTTTGCTGGCGAGGCGCACCAGATCGCGAAGGGCAATCACGGACGGCGCGCCGTCTCCGTCGAGACGCAGGCACTCGGCTTCGAGGGTGAGGACAGAGTTGGCGGCGCCGTGAAACAGTCTGGCAATGCCGCCTCTCCGCAGCGACTTGGCCTTCATGCGTACTCCTCCTTCCTTCCGGGAGCCCCTCGGACTGTGGGAAGTCTATGTACCAGGTCTCCAACTTCCATCGGGCTCCAGAGGCTTCCAGTTGAGCCCTGCCATCCGTCAACCTGAACTGCTACAGTCCAGCCAGAGCAGTTGAGACCAGAGGGTGGGGAATTGTTTGACGCTACAGGCCTTCAGCCTGGGGAATGACTTGATCGCCGACAATCGAGTTCCGCCCCCCACACGCCGACAATCGAAGTGCACGGATTGGCCTGGAGGGGCCCCGATGAAGGTCGTGCTGAGTCATTGCACCGACCTTGCCGGCTGGGCAAGTTGGGTGAGCCCCTCCATTTCACAAGTGAGGTGCGGCGTGGGGAGCATGAACTACAGCCGTCGTTCCTGCCACGGCTCAGAACGACTTCCGAGATGCGACCCAGGAGAGATCAGACATCCGAACCTCGGCCCTCCTTACGATGACGAGCTGCGGTGGGACGAGGACACCGGCCGTCACACCGACACCGTGACGTCGCAGCAGCGCGAGCGGCTGACTCAGGTTGGGCTGGGGGGAGACGACCACTGCTTGGATGGGGCGGGAGCCGACACTGTTCTGGCCGTGCTCGAGCCGTTGGGAGTCACCAAGCGGCGCATCAAAGGTGCGGCCAGGCTTGCCGACCCGCTCGCACGTAGGAAGCAGCTCGAGTCCTGTTTGGCAGCTCTCGTGTTCGGATTCGCCCACGTCGACGCTCGCCTTCGCGCGGCGGCACGATCGAATCCGTCCTTCGCAACACGCGCCGAAGCCCTCGTTGAGGCGGGCATCTTCAATCTACACCGCACGATTGTCGAGCAACTGAGCCTTCCTGCGCCGGCCAGGCGCCGCGAAGACAAGCGCTGCTCGCGAAGCACCGAGCAACCACGTGTTGGCCGCAAGCCCCGCATCAAGAGAGACTGGCTACCTTGATTAGGCAGGTGCGCGCGGAGACGCGGGAGGCCCCATTCGGAATGGCGCGGCGCTGATGTGCGACGAGTTGGAGACGCGCCTTCGACGGATTGCCGCCGACCTGCGTGCCGGCGAGACCTCGCCCAGGATAACCGTCCGCCAGTTCATCGCCTTGATCGGGGCGAAGGGTCGCGGCTACAAGAAGGTCAACGTGTTGCGGGGGGCGCTTGCCCGGCACGGATTGAAGACGCTGCCGGACTTCGTCTCTGCGGACATCGATTCGCCTGTCGCATTCGTCAGCACCTCAGACGGTCGCGGGGTGACGCCGGCTGATGCCGGCACCCGCGTCGCAATCGAGGTCCCAGCAGGGCATGCCTGCGGCCGAGGAAGCGGCGGAGGTGCGGCACCATCGTCCGGCACATCGGCAGACGTGCGTGCGGTCCCCGAGTCGGAGGACACCTGGGTGGCCATCGACTTCGAGACTGCGACGGGCAGCCACGATTCCGCCTGCGCGCTCGGTGTTGCAGTAATCGAGAACGGCCGGGTCGTGAGTAGCGGCAGCTGGCTCATCAAGCCGCCGGGCAACGACTTCAGCTCCTGGAACATCCGCGTGCACGGCATCAGGCCTGAGGACACAAGCTTCTCACCAGACTACGCAGACCTCTTTCCGTCCATCCGTGACCTGCTGGAGGAAAGGTTCGTTCTGGCACATTGGGCGTCGTTCGACATGTCTGTGCTGAGGTCCGTCCACGCCTACTACGGCATCCCGCTGCCGAACTTGCGGTACGCATGCTCTTGCCTGATGGCTCGCAGGGCCTTCCCAGCGCTGCCAAACCACAAGCTGCCGACGGTGTGCGATCACTGCGGGATCGTGCTTGAGCACCATCACGATGCCGCTGAGGATGCCGTCGCGTGCGCTGAAGTGGCTCTTCACTGCCGCAGGACGACGGGTACCCGCTCACTGCACGAGGCAGTGCAACTCCTCGTCGACGGACCTCGCCGGCTGTGACCCGCACCAGCGGATCCCTGGTACGCCGCGTTGTGGCAGGCCGAGTGCCTTCTGCGGCCAGCTGGCGTGGCGCGTCTCTGGGGGTGTCAGAGCTCGGAGGAGGAGCTGGGTCCATCTGGGGGGAGCGACCAGGCCCCTTCACCGTCGGTGTTCGGAGGCGTCAGGGCCTCGACCCAGTCCATGTCTGGCCAAGCGGTCTCGGCTGCGATGCCGGAGAGCATGGTCACCATCCACACGACGCCGTCGGCGGGGAAGAGGCGTTTCGACAAGGCGAGGCTCCTCTCGTCGAACTACTCGTGCACTCGCTTGTCGGCTGATACGCCGGCGCGCTCTGGGCCAACGGTAGCACCTCGCGGTGTCGGAACGGATGGTCGAGGATGCCCCGTAGTGCCCTCCTTGTGACTTCGGAGCGCGCGCTCAGCTGGACGCGGTCAAACGCGCGAACGGTGACCGCTCATGGTAATGGGGGTAGGCTGCCGATGAATGCTGCGTAGTCTGCGCCATCGGCGTGGGCGGACCACGGCCAACCAGGGGGTGAGCGTGCGAGGCTGCCAGCCGGGCAGATGTGTTGAAGCTGCTCACGAATCGCTCTCCATCACTCGAGAGGCGCGGGGCTGATGACTACCTACTACGCAGCCACTCGCGGCGACAACGAGCGACGATATGGCTGGGACGGCGGTCGCGTTGCGAAGGAGTACGCGGACGACCACTGCGCCGACCGCACGCACTTCATTCTCGAGCCGAGACATCTGAGTGCTGAGGAGCAGGACCAGCTGGCGTTGTCTGGCGCTGCCGACCCACCGGACTCCGGTCGGACGGAGCCGTGACCTCGATGACGGACCATCTCACCGTTTGCGCAGCTTGGCGCGAGACCAGGGACAGGGCCGCGTGCTCGCGTCCCCGCGCGAACTCCTACCGCATCGCGCCATGATGACCGGGAGGGTGCCCCCGACCTACTTCGAGCGCGTTCAGAATCATGCTCGGGGACTCTGGGATAAGCTGGAATCAGATCCCGAGATTGCCGGGCCATGGAGACTCCTTTTCGAGCAGGTCCAGAGTCCTCGGCACGTGCTCTCAGAGCTGCTTCAGAACGCGGACGACGCGGGCGCGTCGAAGGCGAGCGTGACTATTCATAACAGCCTGTTCGTCTTCGAGCACGACGGTCATGACTTCAACGAGGAGGAGTTCGCCTCACTCTGTCGCTTCGCTTGCTCTAACAAGCGGAATCTCCACACGATTGGATTCCGCGGCGTGGGCTTCAAGTCGACATTCAGCTTGGGAGACATCGTCGAGGTCCAGACTCCCTCCCTGGCCGTCAGCTTCGGCAAGCGCCGCTTCACCGAACCGGAGTGGAAGCCCGATGCGCCGGCATGTTCCGTCACGAGAATCGTCGTCCAGATCCAGGACGAGCACCGTGAACGCGAGGTCGGCAAGAACCTCAGAGAATGGGTGGAGAGCCCCGCGTCGCTCCTTTTCTTCAATCACCTTGAAGAGTTGACCCTGGGCGATGTCGTGTTGCGCAAACAGCTGCTTGGCTCGGGCCCGGTTCCCAATTCGAAGAGAATCAAGATCAGTGGCGGCGATGAGTGTGAAGTCCTCCAGATCACGTCTGAGGAGGAGGCTTTTCCGCAGGACGCTATCGAGGAGGTGCTCAGGGAGCGCTATTCCGAGGACCGGGAGCTACCTCCGAGCCGTGTGGAGTTGGTCGTTGGATTGCCGGGAGCACGCAAACTGTACGTGGTGCTCCCAACAGGAGTCACTCTCGACTTGCCGTTCTCCTGCAACGCACCGTTCATTCAGGACCCGGCCCGCATGGGTATCAAGGAGCCCTCGTTGTCGCCGACCAATCGATGGCTTCTGGATCGAGCCGGTCGTCTGGCGGCCGAGACTATGTCCGAGTGGCTGCGGAACGACTCTCTTGATCTCAGGGAGCGCGCCGAGGCGTACTGCTTGCTGCCCGTCAGGAGTGGGGACCGAGACGGCTTGCGCGAGGAGATCTTCACGTCGGTATCTCAAGGCTTCCGGCAGCTTGGGTCGGACAGCTCTGTTCTGCTGACGGCCGATGAGGAGGTTGCACGCGCCGGCGAGTGCCTTGCCCCGCCACCCGCGGCATATGCAGTCTGGTCGAACGATGAGCTCCTGGCTCTCTTCGATGCCACTGTAGGAAAGGTGCTCTCCGGGGTCATCACGCAAGACCAACGCGCGCGACTACAATCATGGGACTGGATCCAGCCCTTGACGGACCGGGATCTGTGGGCCTGCCTGGAGAGGGGCAAGCCGGTCCCGAAACCCCAGACCAACCAACAGCTCTCTGCCCTCTGGGAATCAGCCCAGCGGCAGCTCACCAATGACGGGAGCGGGGATCAACGGCGGAGTCTGGCCATCGTTCCCGTAGACGGCTCCGACTTCCTTCTCTCGTCAAAGAAGGTAGTGCGCCTCCCGCAGACGAGGGAGGGCATTGACGATGCTGCTTGGGCCTTCTTGGTCGAGCTCGTGCGGCTGGTGGACCGCGGCTGGATCCACTACCTCGGTCTACTCGATGAAGGGGCCGGAACCGATTCCGTTCGGGACCTGCTCCGGATGCTCGGCCTTGATCGCACGAGCGACTTGGCCGCAGTCATGGCGATGGCGCTCGACGGCCTCGATGCCCGAGAAGAGACCCCGGTCTCAGACTACGTCTTGGTCGCTCAGTTGGCTGCGGCGCTAGACGTCAAAGCTCCGCCGACGATGCGCTACGTGACTCGCGACACGTACGTGCGAGAGGCCGGCAGCGGACTCGTAGCCACCGCGGACGTGGGCGTGGACAGTCTTCTCCCGGAGGCTTGGGCCAATGAGCACGTGCTGCACAAGTTGTATTTCGGAATGCGTGGCGCGTGCAGTCTGGAGCAGTGGCTCGAATGGATCCGATCCGGCAAGAGCGGAACCGTGCCTTTCCCGGCATTCGAGTCAAGGAGCGCCCGGTTCCGCCGCCGTTTTCGGCTTGAGAAGTTCCTTGCATCAAGGGGAGCCCATGCGCCAAACGACTACCCGCTCAAGATCGATGACTTTCGTATCGAAGACCACGACTGGGAGGGGCAGCTGGTGGCGTTCTGGGAGGCTGCGGCGCGTGAAGACGAGACCGTGTGGGTGGGGGTGCTTGAATGCACCCTCGCATCGCCGGCCGCGTACTGGCGGTCAGCCCTTCAGACGAGCGTGAGCCAGCGGTCTGGGGCAGGCAGACTGCGGACTCTGGACACTGGTCCAGTCATACCGGAATGGGTGAACCGGTTTGCAGGCCTGAAGTGTTTGCGCGACACCAACGGACAGCCTCACACTCCGGCAGAGCTGTACCTGCGCACTCCAGAGACCGAGCCTCTCTTTGGAGTCGAGCCCTTCGTCCGCGCCGACTTGGACACAGAGGCAACCAAGCCCCTGCTTAGGCTGCTGGGAGTTCGCGACGCACCGGCCGAAGTCGAGGGCCTGATCGAGCGCATTCGAACTCTCGCTGCCGCGCCGGATCCCGGCCTCCGCTTGCCAGAAATCCTGAAGTGGTACACGGCGCTGGGTGCCGCGACTGCTCGTATGGGGGCGGATGAGATTGGCCCCGTTCGTGAAGTCTTCCTTCAGGAGCGCCTGATTCTCACGGACTCTGAGGAATGGAGGACGTCTGCTGAGGTGTCCCAGTATCCGGGGGAGCAGGAGAGGCCGGAGGCTTCTGCTATTCACCGTGCCGCCAATGACCTCCCGCTCTGGACGCGCATCGGGGTCACAACCCGTCCGACAGCTGAGGCGGTGGTGGAGTGGCTGAAGGGGCTGCCCTCAGGTGAGCCGGTGCCGGAGGGGGAGCTAGTCAAGGTGCGCGCCGCCCAGCGCGCATTTCCGGAAGAGGTTTGGGCGTCCTGCGAGCACTGGCTTGCCCTCGACTCCACTTGGCAGCCAGTCGCAAGTCTGCGATTCCGGCTTTCCATGTCGGGCCTCATCAAGCGGTTGACCTTCCTTCCATGGATCAAGGCGACGACGGCGGACTCCCAGATGCTGTCCCTGCACACGGCGGAACGCACACCGTTCTGTGATCTACGTGAGCTTTCCAACGAAATCGACTACAGGGTGACAAAGCGGCCACTTGTGGAGGGCACAGCCGAAATGCGCCGTTGGGTGCAGGACCTGGCAGCGGCTCTCATGAGGGTGAAAGGGCCTGATGAGGACGCAACTACTCGCATTCGAACCGAGGGAGCGCGGCTTTCGCACTCGGTCTGGCACCAATACCAGGGGGATGACGCCTTGCGCGTCACGCCGTACGTCGACGACGCCCCTTGCGGAGAGCCGTTCCCTCCCGAGGCATTGTGGGACGAGACAACCATCTTCGTCAGGGACGGCCGGTCCGCGAAGTGCTTCGACGAAGTTGTTCTGGAGCTGGCCAAGCCCTTCCAGAGTCAGGCGATCACCGAGGCGGTTAAGGCATGCTACGAGCGCGGTCACCCATTCATACTGGACTACATGGAGGCGCACTTCGGGCTGGACGAGGCACAGGTTGACGACGATGAGGAGATAACCAAGACGGGCACTCAGTACCCGCCCGAGCAGTGGCCTACTGATGAGGAAAGGCCCAGACACGAGCCTAAGGAACCAGGCGATCCTGACCCAGATCGTGACAAGGCACCGCCACGCAGTCCCGGCGATTATGAGTTCATCTCCTATGTCGCCGTTCACCATGACGACGCGGAGGCTGACCCGGACAAGCTCAATCAAAAGGCCCGCATGGATCTGGAGGAGACTGCAATCGAGTTCATCCGTCAGCTCGAACCGGGGTTGCAGCCCACGCCCCCGAACAATCCAGGCTTCGACCTGTTCGAGTCCCGTGACGGCGGCGAGGTGATTCGTTGGGTAGAAGTGAAGTCGATGACCGGCGGGCTGGAAAATCGGCCCGTAACACTCTCAAGCACGCAGTTTGACTTCGCGCTCAAGCATCGTGAGGCGTACTGGATCTACGTCGTTGAGCACGCTCGCTCCGCCGACACGAGGCGCCTCGTGAAAATCCAGAACCCAGCAGGTAAGGCGCGGACGTTCACCTTTGACCGCGGCTGGCGGAAGATCGCGGTCGTGATTGCCGCACACGGGGGCCGACAGACTGACACGCAGGACGAAGTCGAACGCGGGTGAGGTGGCCTCTGACGGAGCGTCCTCGGCAGTGAGCGAGGCCTTGCGACAGAGCCAGGGACTGAACGCACGTACTGAATGCACGGGCCGACCGCCTGTTCTCTCCAAGAACCGAGCGGCGGCCTCAACCCAAGATAGAGGAGGGATTCATGAATGTCAGCGTTCCAATAGAGACGGTGCTCCGGGAGCGCACAGGGTTCGCCAAGCGGATCATTGGGATCTCGGCAATGGAAGAATGCGGACGGAAGGCCGGGTATGTGAATCTGAACCTCAAGAGGACGACCATGGCCCAGATCCATTCGCAGCCGCTTGAGCGCGGCATCGGCCTCGTGCTGCGATCAAGAAGCGATGACCAGCCGGTGACGCGCTTTGCGGAGATCCCAGTGGACACGCTCACGGGCTACGAGGGCGGATCCAATAGAACCTGGCTGGACGGCACGGGAAACAAGTTCAATGTGAAGAAGGGCCCCGCCATCGCCTTTCTGATCCCCGATTCGGTCGCGCAACTCGATGACGACGCACCGGAATGGCGGGATATCGCGAGACTCCTCGAGCACTCCAAGACACTCGAGTGACGGGGAGCGCGTCGCCTCATCGGCGTCGCGAGCCCGTCACACGTTGCGGTGAACTCACTGGACGGTGCGCATCGCAGTCAGTTGCCAAGTCGAACGCGTTGTCGGAGACGCGGACATAGTGGCTTGAGCAGAACCGCAGGAGGTGCGCAGAGTGAGTCAGGAGGACGGGCGTCTGCTTGAGTTCAAGACGCTTTTCGCAGGATGGCCTTGACGCGAAGGAGGGCCGCAAGCGGCAACGTGAACGCAACCCCGAGCCATACCTATTCGGCGGGCTATGAACTACTGCCGACCCTGGGCAATGACCTCCGAGATCTCCGCGGGTCTGATGTGCTCATCTACGAGCTGATCCAGAACGCGGATGACGCCGTCGGAGCGACCAAGATGGTGTTCGACGTGACGGAGGAGGCGCTCGTCGTCGAGAACGATGGTGTCTTCAGCGACTGCGGCCACCTCAGCGAGTCTCAGTGCCCTGGAGTGGAGCTGGGGGGGCGGTCAGTGCGCTGCGACTTCCACAGCTTTCTCAAGATCTCGGGGCAGGCGAAACGACAGAAATCCGGTACGACTGGCGCATTTGGCATTGGCTTCACCTCGGTCTTTCAGATTACCGACTATCCGGAACTCCTCTCAGCCGGTCGGCACCTGATACTCCGATACGACGAGCTGCCAGCCGCGAACGTCCACGACTGTGCCGGATGTACTTACGACCACGACCTAGCGGGAACCACGTTCGTCCTGCCATGGGCGCGTGACCCGGACTCGGCCATGAGGGTGGGGCTGGGGGTCGAAATACCCCCACAAGATATCGCCCAAGAGCTTCTTGATGTCGCAGGAGACTGTATCCCCGACGCGATGGTCTTCCTGCGTCGCCTGAGGCGGATAGAGGTTCGCCGGGATGGCATCGCCCAATTCAAGTGCGCTCGCTCTGATGCCGACAAGTGGACGGTCATCGACGACGGTCTCGCCGAGCACAGCTTCCACATTCTGAAAGGTGAGTTCGAGGCGGCAGCCAAGGCACTTCGCGCCGGGCATCCGTCGCTCCTCGGCATGGACGTGCGTGAGGCGTCTGTGACAATCGCCATTCCTATGGACAGAGACGAGTTGCGTCTGCCCATTCACGCCGTTTTGCCCACGCAGGAGTCCGTGCCCCTCGGATTCCGCCTGAGCGCCTCGCTCTACCCGTTCCAAGACCGGAAGCGGCTGAAGTTCGAGTCCGCATCGGACGGAGAGTCCGAATGGAATCGAGCAGCCGTTCGCGGAGCTGCGGAGCGCCTTGAACAAGACGTCCTGGCGTTGGCAGAGGACATTGGTCCTGAACGTGCCTGGCGACTCTTCCGCGCCGCTCACGACGTTGCCGCCCATGTAGAGGACGCCCCCGACGCCACCTTCACGAGCTTCTGGGATAGCCTCGCACCGGAACTCCGACGTGCCGAGATCGTATGGACGGCGGACAAGCGGTGGGCGCGTGCCGCCGATGTCCTCCTCCTGCAACCCCAGTGGCACTCTGCGGTCGAGGTCCTCCAAGAGCTCGGTCTCAGCTTCGTGAATCTCTCCATTGTGCGCGACGTCACACCTGTGGCGGCGAAGATCGGCGTGACCGAACTCGACCTCGAGGGGCTGGCGTCCGCAATCAAGGGCGCCGGGGCGACCAGCATGGCTCCGGCTGCCAGTCTCCCCGGGCAAATCGGCAAAGCCGAAGGGCTCGACGAGTTGCTCGCCGTCGCTGCGGATCTCGTGAGACGCGAAGAGGATTCCACCGATCCTCTGGATGTCCTTGATGGCTGCGGCATCATCCCTTGCCATAGGGGGATAGTCGCGCCCCCAGAGAGCGTCTCGGCTGAGGATGACGACACCAGGCGGCTTTTCGATGGCCTCCCCGACATTGGCTTCGCGGACTTGGAACGCATCGATGCCGTTGCTGTTGCCCTGCGTCGGGTGCTGTGGCCGCTGCAGCCGCATGATGTCGTGGCGGCGCTATCGCGCGCTGCGCAGGAGAATCGGCTCGACGACTTCCTCTCGAAGAGTGACGCGCGTGGTGTACTGCGCTGGATCGCCAGCCACGCAGGTGACCTGACTTCCAACGACACGGACGTGCTACGTTCGCTCCCGATCTTCCCGACTTCTGTCGGATGGCAGCCGCTCGACAAGCTCCAGCTTCCGGGACCGTTCACGAAGGATCCGCTGGGTATCGCAGCGACCGTCGACCTGACCGACATCGAGAACCTACGCGGCTTCCTTGGCGAGGAGTGCCTGGGTGCCAAGACGTTGAGCCTCAATGTCTACGTTCGTGACCGGCTGGTCCCCGCGATTAAAGACGGCCGAGACTTCGAGGACGCGGCGGTTGAGAAGCTGCTCTTCGTCCTGGCATTCAACATCGATGACCTGAACGCGGCCATCGTGGAGCAACTCGCGGAGGTTCCTTTGCTCCCGACGTCGATCGGCAGACGCTCAGCGGCCGAGACGTACTTTGCAAACGACATCGTGCGCGCGGTTCTTGGCGACGCTCCTCTCGTCGCCCTGGATGAGCGGCGGCTGCGCCGTCTCAAGACGCTCCTCGAACTACTCGGCGTGACGACAGACCCAAGGCCGTCCGACATCGTCGCCGCAGTCAAGATGACGGTCTCGAAGCCGAAGACTGCTGACCGTGCCGCGCGCATTCGAACGATTATCGAACACCTCGGCCCGAGGTACCGGTTTGCTGCGAGGGACCGGGAGCAGACGCTCGAACGGCTGGAGAAGCACTTTGGCGAACTGCTGGAGCTCGAGTGGATGCCAGTCGCGGGCACCGACGAGTGGGCGAGGCCGGGCGGGACTCACCGCACGGAATGGCGCACAGCCTTCGAGTCAACTGGGGCCTTCGTCGATCTCCCAGAGAAGACGGTGCAACAGCCACATGCCGACCTGCTCGACCTCCTCGGCGTCCAGATGCGACCGACATCCGATCTGGTCACAGGCCACCTGCTGAACTACTCGAGAGGCGGTTTGGCGGTCGCCAAGCGCGTGTACGAGGCACTGGACGGCGTGGGTCGGGACGAAGTCGCACGTCTTAGCGACGAAGACTGCGTTCTCGTCCAACGAACACCGACAGTTCGGTACGTGACTCCCTCACAGGTCGTCCGCGATCCCGGCGCCTTGCGTGGCTACCTCTGGGCGCTGCCCAGCGAGCTTACGGGGTTCAGCAACCTCATCGAGGGCCTCGGCATCGCGGACCACCCCCAAACAGAGCATGTGCTCAGCGTTCTCAGACAGATAGGGGCCGCGGCGCCCGAGGGACCGGCGACCGAACGGGAACTGGCTGCTGCGGAAGCGTGCTGGCGGATTCTCGAACATGGCCTGCACGGCGAGGGTGAAACCTGGCAGGAGGACGACGTCGAAGACATCGACGAGGTGGGGCGCGTCAAGGTCAGTATCCGCGAGGACCTGGCCGACAGCCGAACGTGGCCAGATAGGCGGGGCGTGCTTCGTCGACCCAGCGAGCTCTACATCGACGACCGGCCCGCTCTGCGGAAGTTCATCCCTGACGACGTCCTCGAACGACTCGTCGACCGGCCCCGATTCGGCGCCGAGGCGCTGGGGGCAGCAGGATTGGAGTTCCTCTCGTTCGCTATGGTGCAGGAGGTTATTCATGTACCGAACGCGCGCGAGAGTATCGAGCTCAGAGCCCTAGTGCGCGACCGCGAGGATGCTCTGGCTCGAATCGTCTCGGTTGAGACCGGAACGGCTGAGGCCATCTGTCTGCTTCGCGGGTTCAACATACTGGAGGCAGACGAGATCATCATCCGCCGGTCCATTGTGGGTGAAGCGACAGTCGCACTCGGGGAGCATCCAGTCGGGGCTCACCTCGACAGGGACGGCGACCGCCTCTTCGTGCAGCGTATCGAGCCTCCGCCCTGGACCGAGATAGCTGTCGAACTCGCCGGGTTTCTCTGTGCAGACCATGCTTCACACGCGGTCGGCGCGGCCGCCGCGATCGAGAAGATCCTGACGGCCGCCACTGCCAATGCCGCGCATGCCGCGCTCGACCTCTTTCAGATACCGCGACTCGCGACCGATATCCGCGTAGACCTCGGAGAGGACGGGGACTCGGAAACGCTGTTTGACGACGAAGGCTCACTCTCGGACGAGGACGTCGTCGACGAGGCGTCCGGGGAACTCGGTCGAAAGGCAGCCGACCGGGTTGACACGGGCGAGGCCGACGTCGACGACGATGGGACGCAGCACATGTCCCCCGATTCCTCCCGTGAGGGCGAGGCCGACGTCGACGACGGGACGCAGTACATGTCCCCCGATTCCTCAGGTGAGGGCGAGAACCGGCCCATCGGCATAGGGCGGCAGGATGGCAGTACACCTGCAGCCCAATCTCGCGCTGCCTCGACCGGAAAGGTCGCTGCGCGGCAGTCTACGGGCGCAACTATTCGCAATCCGAGTCACCGGACCGAGCCACAGCGCGGTGAAGGTGCCCATCGGGACACCGACACGCCCTGGCGGGTCTGGGTGAGCGGGCGACGAGGCAGACACCAGCAGGAAAGAAGTGAGGCAGCAAAGGAGCTGCAGCTCAAGGTCTCCCGCAGGGGAGTGGAGCGTGTTCTCCAATACGAGACGGAGCATGGACGATTGGCGGCCGAGATGCCGGTGAACCACCCCGGCTTCGACGTGGAGTCACGGGCAGCGCCGGGCCGGCAACCTATCCGGCTCATCGAGGTCAAGGGTCTTTCAGGGTCGTGGGAGGCCGAGTGGAACACGGCTGCCAACCCACCTCAGATGACGAGCGAGCAGTTTCGACTCTCGGGGCAGGAGGGCAGGCACTGGCTCTACGTCGTCGAGCATGCTCTTGACGATGAGGCGTGGGTGGTGTTTCCGATCCAGACGGTCGGCTCCCGCGCAAACAGGTATCTCTTCGACCACGGATGGAAGGAAGCGGCTGACCGCCCGTTCGGGCCCGGACTCGGAGCGGACAAGCCCTTCGAGGTTCTCTCTCCCGACGTCCCATCGGTCGATGGGGTCCTCTTCGGAAGGGCGGAGCGCGAGGATGGTGACATCCCGTTCTTGACCTGGGAGCACATAGCGCTCGCCGGCGACCCGCAGCTGTCTGACGCCTGGGATGCCTGGTTCACATCACCAATTGACGTCGAGGAAGCCGACTTCGCGGTGCAGCAGTTGGAGACTGCGATGGGGCCGACGCTTCCACTCGGAGCAGTGGCCGTGTTTCGTCCGGTGCAGGGGTCTTTCAGGGACGGCGCTGTGATGATTGCAGATGTAGGCGAGGATGGCATACAGCAGTACGCAATTCGGCGTGCCTACGTTGTCCGAGACGAGAATGGCGCCGTGGAAGGGCTTCATCTCCGGGTTGACGTTCCAGGTCGGGGCGATGAGTACGAGTTCCATGATCCGGCCGCCGTCGCTCGAATACGCGCAAGCTACGTGGCGCACCAGAAGCTGTGATTGCCTGCCGGCAGATCCGCGAGATCAGCTAACCACCGAGGCGTGAACCGCGAAGACCGACGCAATCCTCCTCGTCGTCATCCCAGAAGGCGAACGCGGGCCACATGGTCTCGGAGGGCGTGCCCTCCGGCATCGACACCAGCCAGAAGACACTGTCGGCGGGGAAGAGGCGTTTGGTCAAGGCGGGGCTCCTTTCTGCGATTTCTTCGGGCACCCAATGCAAGATGGCTTCCGGGCTGCCGTGTAAACGTTATGGGTGACAAGTGCCCTGCCGGCCAGTGAACCGCCCGCCCCGTCCCTTTCTGTTGTCAACGCAAGCGGCTAGGATGTCCGTGGCGAGCGGGGTGGGGCTGTGGATCCTTGTCAACTTGTTCCGGCGTGGAAAGCGTTGTACGGGTGGTCGTCGGTCGGCGCCTGGTACGTGCTGGACGAGTCGAAGACGGGCTGGAGCTCCAAGCCCACGAGGCCGTGGCTGGTGGTTGCCGACGTGGGATCGGGTCCCTTTGTCGAGATGATGCCCCGCACGAGGAGCGCGCGCGGCTCGAGGTCCGACATCCTCCACGCGGGCCACGAGCACGACGACGGTGATCCGGACGGCAGGACCTGTCGCATCGATTCGGCTGGACGAATCGTGGCCCGTGACAGGAGACCGATCCCGCGCGACTGGACTGATGGACCACGACGCTTCTCGTGCTACGAACCGGACGACGCGGTCCTGACGGCGGCGGGATGCCGGCGGTGACCTGGGCGGACATCCAGGCCGAGTACGCTGCCGTCGAGATCGGACCGCTGATCCTGGCCGAGGCGCGTCGTTGCGTGGAGTCGGTCATCCGGCGCTATGACCCGACCGTATACGCGCGAACCGCCAACTGGGCCGACGCCATTGACGACGTAGTCCAGCAGCTCGCGGGCGACCTGCTGATCGGCGACGGGCAGCTCGAGTACATGATGAGCGTCTCGCACGACCTCGAGGCTTTCCGAGCCCTGATGGCGTTTCAGGTACCACGTGTTCTGGGTCGCACGAGAACTCGCACGGTCGTCGACAACCTGATCGATCGCGCGCGCGTGATTCTGCGGTCGGCTGAGTTCGTGCAACACCCCGAAGGCCAGAACCGGGAGACGTACGCCCTGGAGGGGGCCGACGCTCGGAGGCCCTCCGAGGACGAGCTTTGGCGAGCCGCGCGGAAGGCCGCCCTCATCCCGCTCGTGGGCGTCGGCCGCAGCGACCGGGCGCCCCTCGTCTACACGGAGCAGGCCCTGAAGGCGCTGCTCGTAGGGGTGGCGACCGACCTCGGGTGCCGGTTCTCGCTGAGGGATGTGGACACCATGTTGAGCCACGTTTTGACAGACTTCCTTCCAAGCTTCCTTGATAGTGATGAAGGAGCGTCGGAGGTCCGCTCTCCGACCCTGACCCCCGAGGAAGACGTCGTCGTGACGCAAGCCGTTGACAGTGTCTTGAAGTGTCTGGAAGGTGACCAGCGAACGCTGGTGCGCGACAAGTTGGCCGGCACTCCCGACGCTGAGATGGCCAGGGCGCGCGGCATCTCGCGCCCCACGTTGGCGGGCCGAAAGCACACCGTGTTCGCCGTGCTCGAATCTGAACTTCGCGGCCTGGAGCGCACACTGCAGATCGCTGCCATGGACCGGCTCGGGCTGGCTCTAGCCCAGGGGGAGGTCACAACGTGAGCGACTTCGAGCGGCCGGCCTGGCTGGAGAAGGCATTGGCAGAGCGGGCGGCTCCATCACGCCGCACCTCGCTGCAGGATTCGAGCGTCCAGACGCCTCCCGCGGTCGGGCAGCTACGCGTGCTGCGGCACTGGGACCCGCGGATCACAGCGGATCGTCTGGGACTCATCGTCGACGTCGAGGAGTCTCTTGCCGTTGCGCGCTTTCTCCTCGTGTCGCCGCTCACCGAGTACCGTACCGCCGTCGACTACCTGCTGGAGCCCGCGGATTCGGGTTCGACGATGCGGCTCATCGTCGAGTGCGATCTGCGCGGGGCGGTGTGGTACCCGTCCCAGATGGGGCGGAGTGTGGGTGTCTGCACGCCGGGGCTGGCGGCTGGCCTCGACGCTGTTGGCGGCGGGGCGCTGCCGGTGGACGTGGGCCTGGCGCAGTCCAGGTTCGGCCTCCCCGCCCGCGACGACAGGGATCCACGCTGGGCGTGGAAGCTGTCGGAGTTCGACGAGTTGACCAGCCTCACGCACGAGTGCGACGAATGGCTCTTCAGTGACGAGCGGGGTCCCGGCATCTTCGACCCCGCGCTTCTGGAGGAGTTGGCCGGTTTGTCGCAGATCACTCAGGAGTTGGCTCTGTCACTCGCGTCGCTTGTCACCGAGTACGACGCTGCGACGACTGGAGACCGGGACTCGCTCAATGCGTTGTTCGCGATCATGGAGAAGGTCGACCACGACGAGCGCGATGCCCTCAGGCAGTGGTTCGAGAGAGAACTCACTCGTATGCCTGCAGCCAAGGCAGGGTCACTAGAGCAGGTCACGTTGGAGCCTCCGCCGGCTCGCCGCACGGCGGACGTGTCGTCTTTGCCTGGTGCCATCGTCTCGCGCACACGGGAGACTCATCACTGCGCGGTCGTCATCACGAGTCCGCGTGCCTGGACTGGCAAGCTGTCGGGAACGCTGGATCACGCCGTCGCGAACGTGGCGGATGAAGAACGCCGCCAAGTCACACTCATCGATTTCTATTCCCAGTTCAGTGAGGTAGCGGCATGAGTGGAGAACAGAGTCCTGGTCTGCCCCTGAAAAGCTGGAGGCTAGTGAACTTCAAGTCGGTGCGGAAGGCCACCATCGATTTCCGCCCGCTGACCCTCCTGGTGGGGGCCAACTCCTCCGGCAAGAGCAGTGTCCTGCAGTCGATACTTCTCGTCGTGCAGTCTATCCAGTCCGGTGCTGCAAACGGTGAGTTCGGGCTGAACGGGCAGCTCGTCAACCTTGGCACTCACTCCGATGTGCACAACGTGCGCGCCAGCGGGCGGACGGGTTTCGGCGCATCGCTCGAGCTGCCGTTGTCGTTGCCCAGAGACGTGGATGTCACGGCAAGCAAGCGCTTGTCGTTTCTGGCCCTGCAGACAGATTGGCCGGTTGAGGACGAGGCAACAGCCCCAGTCTCTCTTCAAGAGAAGTACCCGCTGCCTCCCACCGACGCCCCCCACGGGCTGGCGTCACTATGTTGGGACGCGACCATCGCGCCCGTTGGCGGCAAAGCCAGCGGCGCCGCACTGGTCCGCTCGGTCGACATCGGCGTCACAGCTGGCTCGGCAGCGGCACCACATCGCTATGCACTACGGATGACCAAGTCTCCCGCGGCCGCCACCCGGGTCACCTTGTGGCCCGATTCCGGGAGCTACGACCGACGGCCGGGCGCAGAGACCGGTCTTCTCCCCGCCTACACGGGCGCGGCCAAGCGCGTCAAACCAAAGGCGAGGAGCGAGCACCTCGGGGCGGCCAAATACGCTGGGGTTCTTCCAGTCTTCTGCGCTGCGGGGGAGTCAGCCGTCGGCAGCGCTGTGCGACACTGGATCCGTTACGTGCGGGGAGTGCGGGTGACCAGGGTGACCGTCAGTCCAGACGTAGTAGCTGCAGCGCCATGGCCCGCGCCGGCAGTTCGTGACGCTTCGGCTGAGGTCGTGCGAGGTCTTGCCGAGACACTTCAAGAGTATCGCGCAGCCTCAGCGGATGAACCCGAGTGGTTCTGGCGTCTGGTCGACACCGTCCAGTACTTCCGTAGTGCGAGCTATGAGGACCCGGTTGCTTTCGCGTCGGAGGCGGCTCGCAACCCGCTCGGGAAACTGGTCCTGGGACTGGGGTTCCACAGCTGGGCAGAGTTCCAAGAGGGGTACCACAACCGGGACTACGGGGACTACCCCGCAGCCTCGTCGGACTTTTCCGCTGCGGAAGGGGCTCGGCAGCCGATCGAGCCATGGAAGTGCGAATTCGCAAATCAGGCTGAGCGCGACTGGTACTCTTTCGGCTCGGCGGTGTGGGACGTGCTCCTCAGGGAAAGCGACGCGCTCTGTGACTCCGTTGCCGCGCGCTTCCCGGACGCAGGCAGCGCGTGCGTGGAGCCTGGCCCTGATGCGAGCTTCCTTGCGCGTGCATCATCGACTGCGGCGAAGTTCTTCGAGCGCGACGTGTACTACCTTGGTCCCCTCAGGGAAGAGCCCCACCCGATCAACCGCAGGTCTCCGGTTCCGGGGAGCAGCGCCTTGGGCACGAGGGGCGAGTACATGGCCGCCGTCCTGCTGGACCACTCGGACCAGGTCGTCGACGCACCGTGGCCCGGCGACAGTGAGACCAACCAGGAGAGCCCCAGGCTGAAGGACGCGGTGCAAGAGTGGTTGCGTTTCTTCGGTGTCGCCGAAGAGATCCAGATGGAAGAGACGAGTCTGGGGCCGGTCCTTCAGGTCAGAGAGCAGCCGAACGGCAAATGGCTGCACCTCACGCACGTGGGCGTCGGTGTCAGTCAGCTTCTACCGGTGATCGTTCTCTGTCTCATGGCCGGCAAGGGCTCCGTGGTCATGCTCGAGCAGCCAGAGCTTCACCTGCACCCCAAGCTGCAGCAGCAGCTCGGCGACTTCCTGCTCGCGTGCGCGCTGTCGGGGCGACAGCTGATCGTCGAGACCCATAGCGAGTACATCGTCTCGAGGCTGAGACGGCGCATCGCGGCGGCCCCAGACGACTCGCTGGTGCCCGCCGTCGAGATCGTGTTCGCCGAAAAGAACTTCAGGGGCGACACTCACTTCCGCACGGTCCGCACGAATGAGTACGGCGGCATCGAGGAGTGGCCCAAGAACTACTTCTTCGACCAGTCGACGTCCGAGGCTCAGGAGATCCTCAGGGCAGCGGTCAAGAAGCGCAGGGCAGAGGCTGAGAAGGGTTCGACAGACGGGTAGAACGGTGCGGCGAGCTTCGGTGAGCTCCTCGGCGTGAGCTGGAAGTGCCGGAGGCGCAGCCCCACTCGATCGGACTGATTCTGCGACAGAGGTCCGCCTGCTGCGCTGCCAGGATGCGCGACACCGGGGCCTCCATCATGATCGCGCGCCGTGCCTCCTGGACCTCCGGGGCATCCGGCGCGGCGCGGAGGAGGCGGGTGAGGGGTGCGGGGCGCCGCGCCGCGCTACCCTCGAGGAACCAGCCTGGGCGGGACCCCGCCCAACTCCACTCTCCGTCCGCAGGGTCCTGTACACTGCGAGTCGTGAGTACTTTCGATTGTAACGGACGCGGATACCTGGACACGGAACTGCCTTACGCGGCGACCTCCATGCCGTGCTGAGCGTACCACGCCGCCCGGGTCGCTGAAGGACTTATGAAGCCGTTCTTCTCGGGCAGCCACTGCT
>Ga0247841_10001283_pt1 | contig 58135 bp, 43 predicted proteins | sample LaCruzMarch2015__2_FD_192410 | JGI IMG/M metagenome (GOLD analysis project Ga0247841, IMG submission 192410) | Freshwater microbial communities from meromictic Lake La Cruz, Castile-La Mancha, Spain - LaCruzMarch2015_18m | ecosystem: Environmental > Aquatic > Freshwater > Lake | place: Spain... | reverse complement strand
GCCGAGATCGTTCGTCCAGATGACGATTCAATAGTTCAAACCGGGTTTTGATTGGTTCAGACTGCATACTGATTATTTGCGGGTAAGGTAATAATAATTGTGTAGTTTATTTTTGCACAAATCCTAAAGATAGGTTGATGAAACACCATGGAATCCCGAAAAAAAATCTACTGATAGTAAAGAGATGGAATGGTGGTATAACAACAGGGAAAAATTTATTGGGAGTTTTTGTGAAATAGATGGTCGATTAGATCGTGTTTTTAGTGTATGCCACATAATTTCCAAAGAGCCCCTGATGAACCATACCGGTTCAGGCAAACTGTGATGAAAGTCGGCTTGCCGACTTTCATGCCAGCCGCCGATGAGCTGCTGACAGTGCAAAGATACGGGCATGAAAGCGGCGAAAGCCGTTTTCGTAAGAAAATTACCTATATCCAGCATTCCTAACGATTATCGGGAACAAATGAGAAAGAAAGACCTTGCAGCCATTGTCATTGCGTGCTGGCTTGTCATCATCAGCTGCTTCATGCTCCTTGCCTATCGCATTGACCTCGAAATTTTTTTTGTTCTCTGGCTGATCGGGCTGCTTGTCATTGTCGAATTGATGGACACCCGGTTCACCCTCCCGCCCTACCTGCGGTACATAAAATACCTTGTTGCCGTTGGCATCATCCTATTCGGGGCGATCGTGACCCAAAAAGTGCTGGAGATCCTATCTAAATGAAAATTTCCGTGCGCTATCTGGTCCTCGCAGCGCTGGTGCTGGGTATTTTTACTGCACTTTTATTCACGGTATCTGCACCGCTCATCTATTCACGGGAACAGGACACCTTCATCTCCGGTTACCACGACAATATCGACGTGCTCAAGGCACAGCAACTGAACAGCACGACGGATATTTTGCCCCTGATGCAGGACCTGATGGATTATACCGGGCCAATCATCCTGAATATCAACCTTAAAGACATGGACCAGGCTCGCCGGGATCTCGCGCTCTTTAAAACGTATAACAAAAATCTGGACAACCTGATCATAAAACTTGATATGAAAGAGAGCGAGATTAATGACTTTTCAAAGAGCAAAACGAAACAGAGGGAACTCTTGGACGAACTGGTGAACGCATCAGTCTCCCTTGACGAATTAAAGAACCTCGAAATACAATATCGTGACCAGAATAATCCCAACATGCTGGTCTCGGTTACCTTACAACAGGAAGCGATCCGTAAAAAAGTAAAGGAGATCTATGGGCAATATGAGAATGAGACGAAGAAGGTTGTAGAGATCGGTTCGAAATTTGGTGCAAATGCCACAAAAGAAGCAGCATCTGTGCAGGAATTTAAACAAATTGTCGAAATAAATGACAAAACAGCGCCGATAATCGATACTCGTCGCACGCGAATTCCGACCATGTCCCTTCTTTTAACACCAGATGCGGGAAAATATCTGGATGTCATCGATATATCTGCGTTCTATTCGTCGAGCGAAGTGAAAAAAAACAGTTATCCAATCACCATTTTCATCGATAACAATCCTGTTCGCCAGGCAAGTACTGATACCGAAGGAGTATTTCATGATACATATGTGATTGAAAAAATCACTGCCGGAACCCACCAGGTCAATGCTAAATCCGGATATACCGTGTCGGAACCCAGAACATTGAATATTACTGCGGTGCCCTCGAAGACATCAATTATTCTTAAACCCGTATCAAATAAACCCGAGATCCAGGTTTCCGGGACGGTTGTTGCAAATAAACCGGTACGATATGCCCCGGTGAATATTGTGGTGGATTCCCGCCCAAGTACCCAACTTACTGCCAACACGAACGGACTCTACCAGACCCAGATGAGGTTCTCCCCGGGCACACACTGGATTGATGCACGATTTGGCAATGCGAGTTATCCTGTCCTCTCATCCATCAGTTCCGCGTATGAGATTGTCGCATCTCAGGATAAAATTATGAGTGTCAAACTCATCAATGTGACAAGAAATGCAGATACACTCCGGCTTACCCTTATCCCTGATACTGCAACATATAAAGATACCATCAATATAAGTGGGATATTATCTGGAAGAGATCCAAAATACCGGAATGTCGATGTATTCATTGATGATGCTTATTTTCGGACTATCCAGACGGGATCAGAGGGTTCGTATGCCGAACCCTATGTTATAGAAAAGATCAGGACTGGAAATCATACGGTTTTTACACATTACATGGAACCGGGCGAGGGGGAGATCTATTCTGAATCCCGGCAGTTTGTCGTAAATCCTGTGGATTCCCTCACCTTGCTTGAGATTGAGATGACGGATGGCGGGACCAGACTCACCTGCCGGGGGAATGTGACTGCAAATACACAGAGAGTATCTTCAGCCCCGCTGGAACTTGTCTGGGGTGATCGGAATGTCATCACCATACGGACCGATGTAAATGGATCATTCCTGCAGAAAGTGGTACTTCCAGAAGGCAACCACAGCATCTATGCACGGTTTACATCCGGGGAATATCCGGTGAATTCCTCCCGGAGCAGTTCATATCCAGTCACAATAATGCCTCCAGCACCGGGACTATCGCTTGAAGTAAAACCAATATCAGGCATCTATAATGATACTCTCACGTTTGAAGGGGTGTTGGATCAACCCGACAATCTGGAGAAGGCAGTGGATATATTCGTTGACAATCAATTCCTGACGTCGATAACGATTACCGGCTCCGGATCTTTTATCCAGAACATGGTGATCGAACAGTTGCCCGCAGGTCAGCATGCAGTACAGGCACGATTAAATGAAATGTCCTCTGGAGTCAGGACATTCAATGTTCTTCCCGCACAATCCCGGACCACATTAACTATCACACCGGTCAACAACTCCGCGCTCTTTACCTGCAATGGCACGGTAATCGCTTTTGACCGGACAGTGGATGTAATCAGACAACCGGTGAACATCAATAACGTTCTTGATATTCTCACTAAATTCAGGAGAGTTCCGTTAGATGCCGTAAGACCGGTCAGTTCTGCCTCGGTTGCGCTCATCGTCAACAATGAAACCCTGCTGGAGATGCAGACCGATGCATTCGGGAGTTTCTCTCGCGTTGTTGCGCTCCCGACCGGAGATACTATCGTTACCGCCCGTTTCATCAACGATAGTTTCCCGCTCCTCACTTCACAGAGTAAAGAGATCGCAGTGAATATTCAATCAGCAAACACAACCCCGTTGGTCGAGACCAGGAGTGCCCCGAACAGCGTGCTGGTGCCAGTCACAATAGCTGCCATACTTCTCCTCTTTACCGGCGGATCGATCTTCTACCTGAAACGGCGATCGATACTGTTCAGGGAAAAACAAACCCCCGCAGCACTCAGCCCCGGACCGGAGACTCTCGCTTCAGCCGATGCACTATCCAAAGAGATCGAAGCAGCTGACTCCTTCCTCGCCTCCGTCTTCCCGCCGGATCCAGATATGGACTCAACCGATCCCATCCTCACCCGCTATATCCGGATCCTGAATGCACGGGGACTGAGTACTGCCGCGCGCGCAGTCTATGTGCATTTCACCGGAACCATCGCGCAGAGACTGCACATCCGTCACCACCGGGCTCTCACCCCGCGCGAGTTCCTGCGGTCATGCGATAAGAGACCGTTTGCCGGAACGTTCTCAACATTTGTCACGATCTATGAACAGGTCCGGTATGGCGGTGCCAAATCTCAAAATAAAGAGGGAGAATTCGAAGAAGCAACCAAAAAGACCGATGAATCCCTTGGAGGTGAAGAAGATTAAGGCTGCCTTCTGGTTCGCGGGACTGGTGCTGCTCTGTGCAGCACTCATCCTCGTCGGGCACCTCTCCACGAACAGTTTGGAATTCTCCCGGTATAACACCGGCTGGAACGGCACCTCACAGTTCTTCTCGGACCTCGACCGGCACCGGGTGGTCGAGATCTCAAACCTCACGCAGCTCACGACATCCCCAGCCAACGCCACACTCCTGATCATTGCTCCGTACCGGCAACCGACAACCGGGGAGCGTGTGGCATACCGCGCGTTCGTTGAACGGGGCAATACGATCATTCTCGCTGATGATTTCGGGACTGGCAACGCCATCCTGCGCGGAATCGGGAGCCGGATCTCGATCCTGCAGGGCAACGTATCCAGCATCGACCGGGAGTATGCGGACTCTTACTCTGCGGTTGCCTATCGATCAGCCAATGTGACCCCGGTGCAGAATATACAAAAAATCCTGCTGAACCGTGCCGCACCTCTTGAAGGGGGCACGACACTTGTGCGGACATCGAGCATGAGCTGGATCGATGAGAATGGCGACCGGCGGATCAACAACAACGAGCCGCTGGGTTCCTTTGCCGTGATGGCGGCAGATCAGATCGGCAGCGGCAGGCTCATCGTTATCTCTGATCCGAGTATCTTCATCAACTCGATGTATGCCGAAGACGCGAGATGGGACAACCGGCTGCTCATCAATAATCTTGTGGGAGGGGATGGTGCGATACTCGTTGACGGGACAAACTCGCGCACCCGAAACGCACAGGGATTAAATGAAATACTTCATGTCATAAGAACCACATTATTAATAGAACTTGTACTCTTCGGCGTGCTGATGCTCGGTGTCGCATGGACGTGGAGACAGAAGAAGATATAGGTGACAGGATGGAAATGCCAGAGCTGGAGACCAAAATCGCCGAGATAGCCCAATTGTATTCGACCGTAAACGAGAAGATAGGAACCTTTGTTGTGGGCAACCAGAAGCTCGTCGATTTCATCCTTGTTGCCATGCTGTCCGAGGGGCATATCCTGATCGAAGGAGTGCCGGGCACTGCAAAGACCACGATTGCAAAATCGATTGCCCTGATCACCGGCTGCGGGTTCAACCGTATCCAGGGCGCGATCGATCTCCAGCCTGCTGATATGATCGGGGTGCGGATCTACGATCCCGACCAGAAGGAGTTCTCCCTGCGCAAAGGACCGGTCTTCACCAACATCCTCCTCGCCGACGAGATCAACCGTGTCAACCCGAAATCCCAGAGTGCCTTTATTGAAGCGATGAGCGAGCGGCAGGTGACCCTCGATGGGATCACGATGGCGCTGCCGAGCCCGTACTTTGTGATTGCGACACAGAACCCGTATGAGTTCGAGGGCACGTTCCCCTTAATTGAAGCCCAGCGGGACCGGTTCATGTTCGGTATCAGCTCTGCGTACCTGAGCGCGGAAGAAGAGCTCATTATCATCAAACGGGTCCACTCCTGGCAACTCGACTGGGATACGTTTGCCCGTACCCTGGCACCACTTCTCTCCCCACAGAAGATACAGGACCATATCGAGGCGATCCGTCACGTCACGGTTGAGGAACCGGTCCTCGCGTATATCCGGGACTTAATTATCGCTACCCGGACTCACCCGGATATAAATCTCGGGGGTTCAAGCCGTGCGTCCATCGCGTTCGTCAAAGGAGGCAAGGCACTGGCAGCTCTGCGGAACCGTTCCTTTGTACTTCCGGATGATATCAAGGATCTCGCGCCGGCAGTCCTCAATCACCGTATTCTGATCTCCCGTGAGGCAGAAGTCGGGGGGCTCACCACCCGGCAGGTGCTCGATGAGATCTTAGGGAAAGTCGAGGTGCTCTGAGTTGTGCTGATGCGACGGTGCGCACAAGGGTTGAGCCTGATTGTCATCCTCCTTGCCTCCTGTGCATACATCCTCGATGACATGGCGCTCCTTCTTGCTTGCGGGACTCTTCTCGCCGCCCTTGTCGGGCAGTACCTCCTCTTTCTTCACCGGTTCCGGGGCATCGTCACCTCCGTTGCGGTACAGCGTTCCCTTGAACGTTCACAGGTACGGAAGGGAGCGACCCTGCGTGTCGCAACAACGGTTACCGTGACGGTTCCCCCCACGATGCATGCGCGGATAACAGAGAGACTCTCCCCGCAGGTGGTTGTCCAGGACGGCGACACCACCCTTTCGGTAGAACCGGATCCGAACCCCAGTACCTGCCAGTTCAGGTACCGGATCACACCAGTGGTTCACGGGAAGATGCGGTTCTCCGGGATCACCCTCTCGGTACAAAACGTCCTCTTCTCTCACGAGGTTGACCTTTTTTCCGATCAGTTCAGTGGACCCGATCTTCTCATCCAGCCGGTGGGCATATTCGAACCTTCCGGGAAACGGTCAACTACCGAATCCCGCGAGATCGAGAAGTTAAAAGTGGTAAGTGGGTTTGGCATCCGCGCGTTGCGGGAGTACTACGCCGGAGATGACCTGCGCCGCATCGACTGGAAACTCTCCGCGAAGCACAACAAGCTCTATGTCCGGGAGTATACAGGGATGATAAGCCTGCCCCCGTTGCTCATCATCGATCTCCCGTGGCGCGGGGTGCCCTGTTCCGACGCGGATCTGGATCGTATGGTAAGTGCTGTCGCCGGGCAGGCAGAGCATGCCATCCGTTCGTACCAGTATGTCTCCCTTCTCATTATCTCGGGTGCAAATATTCTTTTTTTCTCGAGTGAGGAGAAAGACCTTCAGCGGTGCATGTCGGTACTCCGGGAATGGATGCACCCGGTGGAGCGCGTGGTACACCAGTACCATACCCGGGATCGCGCTGACATCCGGGAAGATGTCCGGCATCTGGAGACGGTGATTGTGCAGGGCGGACAGCCGGGGAGCATTACATTCTCTGGTACCCTGCGAAAACAGTATCTTAATATGATGATGCACATGCAGGCACCTGCATTTACCGGGCAGGTTGCACGGACGCTCTCTTCGGTTGCGATCGATGAGTGTTATCTCTTCTCGATCGGATGCGGGGACGAAAGCCATATCAGGCAGATCATCCGGCAGGCAAAAATTGCGAAGATCGTGATACATCTCCGCCTGCCTGGTGCCCTAGCTGCATCCGTTGATCCTGACAACAGGATCTACCGGGCTGCCGATACCGTGGAGGCATTCGCATGAGGCAGGACCAGCGGGACTACGTGTTTCTGGGAGTTCTCGCAGCGGGGGTGATTGGGATCACCGCATGGAGCGGGTCTCCGGTATGGTATCTCAGCCTCATCTTCCTCTGCCTGTTCGGGTGTATCTTCTCTGCGATCCGAAGCTGGCATGACCGGGTGTTCTATCTTGTCTGTGCTGGGGAACCGCTCATCGTTGCCTGCGGTGCCACAAACCTCTGGACGGGTTTATTTGTGGTGTGGATGGTTGCAGGGATCATGTGCAACGCGATGGGGATGCTGGAATTTTCCGGGGGGATCAAATCGTTCGTTCTCTTCTGTGGTGTTGCAGCAATTGTCGCGGCACTCGTCCAGGTATCAAACCATGTCGTTTTGCCGTTACTGATCCTTGCCGCTGGCACTGGAGCAGTCCTTGCCGTGCAGGCGATCCGTGACCACCAGTTTAAAAAACAGTTCGGAGCCTGTCCATGAAAGTTCCCCACCTGAATCCGTATTACCGTGCCGCGCTCGTTCTCGTAGTGGCAGCGGCTGCGCTTGTCGCCATCGCCATATTGACCAACAGCCGGGATATCACGACTGCTGCTGTTGTGATCTCAGCCCTCATCTGTCTTTTAACCGGCATCTTCCTTGCCACGCTCTCAAGGAGCGAGCCGCTTGATCTCCAGTACGTGAGCCTGCTTCCGGTACAGGGGAGCATCAATCTCTTCCGGATCTGCGCAGAGTTGGGCATCCAGGGGAATGCAACGATCATCCCGAAAGGGAAGAATGGCAGCACACGGACGATGCAGTTTTTGCCGGTCGCGGATTACGATGGCGCACCCCTGCCAGGAGAGACCTTTGTGTCAAGCCCGGATAATGCCGGTGTGCTGATGATCCCTTCCGGTGAACCACTGCTCAGTGAGATCAGGGAGCGGGGGCAACTGGTCATCCCGCAGGAGATGGCAACGGTAAAAGACCTGATCCGGGAGATCGGGGTGGATGTCCTTGAGGTCGCAGAACGGGTTTTTGTGACTGAGGATAACGAACACATCACGGTCACGATGGAAGGTTACCGGCTCATTGACGGGTGCCAGGCAATCGCCCGCGAATCCCCCAAGTGCTGCACGGCGATCCCCTGCCCGGTCTGCAGCCTGTTTGCGTGTATTCTTGCCGAGGCGACAGGATCGGTTGTGGAGGTGGAACGCTGCACCGTGCATCCCGGGAAGGGTTCAGTCGATGCGGTGTTTGTTCTTCTGCCGTGATCTTTTTTATCGTGACTTGATCGTGACCCAGAGATGCAGATCCCGGTAACTCTGGCTGATCCGGTCCATGCCCTGTACCTGTTCGGCAGGAACAGTGCTATTGAAGAGGAGGAACTCGATACGGTTGTATCCGGTTGTCGTTGGCGCAAAGGAATGCGGGGAGATGACCGTCTGGTTATGTGCTACCGGTACCGTGAACCGGCTGATCGGGGTCATCACGTTTACGGTTGAAGTATTGTCAGTTTCGTTAAAGGTCATCTGCACAAAATAGGTCTCCACGGTATAGGTGATGTCGCGGTACTCGTGGTTGCCGATGCCGATGTAGAGGGGACTGTTCTGTCCGGTATAGAGCTGGGGGGGATAGTCTGCCGCCATCTTTTTTTCGCCGAGAATAAAAAATTCTGTAAACTTCTCACCCTCTTTTGGGACAACGATCACATAGACCGTTGTTGCCACTGCTGCGACAATGGCGATTGCGAGGATGATGGAGAGCGCGAGAGCGCGGTGGAGGGTTTGGGACCTTGGAGACAAACTGTTTTCCATTATCAAAGTAAATTTCACGCAGGATTCTTCCAGCGCGGAGTGCCCGGCAGAGAGCATTGACTGCTGAGGCAGCATCTTTGTGAAGATCGACTTGCTCTTCACCCGATAGCATGAGCAGTCATCAGTACAGCCGGTGACATAGACCTTGCCGACGCCCTGAATGCGGAACTGGAATGTGTCACCCTGCCACACGCTGTCAACGGTGTTTCTTTGAAACTATTTACACGGCGGTTGTGGTTTTACCTAGATTCTTATGAGAAGTACCTATCGTTTGAAAATTCGATGTACTGTGTTCCAGGAACACTGGAGATTGAATTGGTGCTTGATACGACGGGCTCCCCATGCAGGATATTTCTCTTTGAGTCAGATAATTCGTAGTTCCACTGTCGTTGTTATTGCCCGGGCTTCTTTGGCCGTAATCCGTTCCCCTGGTCCTGACTATGGGCCTTGGTCAATCGCCTCACCGTACTTTTAGAGAGGTTATACGTCTTTCCGATTTCCTTTGCACTTCGTATCCCTTCTTCATAGAATACCACTGCTTTCGTCCTGATTTCCATGGTCGCTTTCACTGCATGCACCTGAACGGTGCTCTTGAAAGAGGATAAAAATACTGTCACGTTTTTATGGCAGAAACTCTGGCACTCTACATTATTCTAATGGGATAGTCAGGTTATTGCAATAAATGCAATAAACCGGGAAGTATAAATCCCGAGCCGGTATTTGGATAACAATCAAAAGGTATATTATGAAAGGTAAAAATGAAAGTGCAAAAAAAATTTTCTCCATTGTTTTTACCGTAGCATTTATCTGCCTTATGACTGCTGCGATAATACCCGGCGTGATGGGTACTTCAATAGTGGATCTTGGGTCGGCCGACAATTATGCGATTCTGGCAAAAACAGCAATCACGACCACAGGAACTACACATGTCACCGGAGATATTGGAATTAGCCCAGCCACTGCAACGGCCTTAACTGGATTTGGACTAATCATGGATCCATCAGGTGAATTTTCGACATCGACTTATGTGGTAGGAAGGGTATATGCATCCGATTATGCGGTTCCTACACCATCCAGAATGACCATAGCTATAAGCGACATGGAAATGGCGTACACTGATGCCTCCACACGACCTTCACCGGATTTTACTGATGTTGGAACAATTGGTGGAGATATTGGTGGGATGACACTCTATCCCGGTCTTTATAAGTTTACTACCGCTGCCGTGACAATATCAAACGATGTCAACCTCAGTGGAAGCACAAATGATGTATGGATATTCCAGATACCAGGAACTCTCGATATCAGCTCTGGTAAGCACATTATCCTCAGTAGCGGTGCACAGGAACAGAATATCTTCTGGGTGGTCGGTGGCGCCACGACACTCGGAACAACATCTGTTTTCGAGGGAAATATTCTGGATAAAACAGCAATTACGCTAAATACTGGCGCAACCTTAAACGGAAGAGCATTGGCGCAATCAGCTGTTACCGTTGGCGGGAGTACGGTGGCTTTCCCAGTGGTGACGGCACCGGTTGCAAATTTTGCCGGAACACCGACGTTAGGCACAGCGCGGCTTACGGTCACGTTCACTGACTCCACGACAAACGGACCAACGGTCTGGCAATGGAATTTCGGTGACGGCAGCATCGTAAACGCGTCAAACCAGAACCCGGTTCATACCTATCTGGAACCCGGCACATACACGGTCACGCTGACGGCGAGTAATGCCGGTGGATCGAACACGCTGACGAGAACAAATTATATCGTTGTGTCAGCGGCTGCGATTCCAGCACCGGTAGCAGGTTTCACCGGAACACCGCTATCCGGGACAGCACCTCTGACGGTTACGTTCACTGACACCACCACGAACGGACCCACAATCTGGCAGTGGAACTTCGGTGACGGTACCACTGATACGGTTAAGAATCCGGTGCACATCTATCAGGCACCCGGTTCATATACGGTAACACTGACCGCGAGCAATGCTGGGGGAAGCAGTACGGTGACCCAGATGAATTATATCGTCGTGTCAGCGGCTGCGATTCCGGCACCGGTAGCAGGTTTTACCGGAACACCGACGTTAGGCACAGCGCCGTTAACAGTCACCTTCACTGACACCACCACGAACGGACCCACAGTCTGGCAGTGGAATTTCGGTGACGGCACCACTGGTACTGTTAAGAACCCGGTGCATATCTATCAGGCACCCGGCACGTACACCGTGACACTGACCGCAAGCAATGCCGGGGGAAGCAGTACGGCGACCCAGATGAATTATATCGTCGTGTCAGCGGCTGCGATTCCGGCACCGGCATCAGGTTTCACCGGAACACCGACTTCAGGGACAGCACCTCTGACGGTCACGTTCACTGACACCACCACGAACGGACCTACAATCTGGCAGTGGAATTTCGGTGATGGTACCGCTGATACGGTTAAGAACCCGGTGCACATCTATCAGGCACCCGGTACGTACACGGTAACACTGACCGCGAGCAATGCCGGGGGAAGCAGTGCGGCGACCCAGATGAATTATATCGTTGTGTCAACGGCTGCGATTCCAGCACCGGTATCAGGTTTTACCGGAACACCGACGTTAGGCACAGCGCCGCTGACAGTCACGTTCACTGATACCACCACGAACGGACCCACAATCTGGCAGTGGAATTTCGGTGATGGCAGCATCGTGAACGCGACAGTCAAGAACCCGGTGCACGCGTATCTTAGCCCGGGAACCTACACGGTAACACTGACCGCGAGCAATGCCGGGGGAAGCAGTACGGCGACCCGGTCGAGTTATATCGCTGTGTCAGCTGCCCAGGTCACCCCGCCGACTGCATCATTTACCGGAACACCGACGTTAGGCACAGCGCCGCTGACAGTCACGTTCACTGATACCACCACGAACGGACCTACAATCTGGCAGTGGAATTTCGGTGATGGCAGCATCGTGAACGCGACAGTCAAGAACCCGGTGCACATCTATCAGGCACCCGGCACGTACACCGTGACACTGACCGCGAGCAATGCCGGGGGAAGCAGTGCAGTGACCCGGTCGAGTTATATCGCCGTCTCAGCCGCTGCAATCACCCCACCGACTGCATCATTTACCGGAACACCGACGTTAGGCACAGCGCCGCTGACAGTCACGTTCACTGATACCACCACGAACGGACCTACAATCTGGCAGTGGAATTTCGGTGATGGCAGCATCGTGAACGCGACAGTCAAGAACCCGGTGCACATCTATCAGGCACCCGGCACGTACACCGTGACACTGACCGCGAGCAATGCCGGGGGAAGCAGTGCAGTGACCCGGTCGAGTTATATCGCCGTCTCAGCCGCTGCAATCACCCCACCGACTGCATCATTTACCGGAACACCGACATTAGGCACAGCGCCGCTTACAGTCACGTTCACTGATACCACCACGAACGGACCCACAATCTGGCAGTGGAACTTCGGTGACAGCAGCATCGTGAACGCGACAGTCAAGAACCCGGTGCACGCGTATCTTAGCCCGGGAACCTACACGGTAACACTGACCGCGAGCAATGCCGGGGGAAGCAGTACAGCGACCCGGTCGAGTTATATCGCCGTCTCAGCCGCTACAATCACTCCACCGACCGCATCATTCTCCGGAACACCGACATCAGGCACAGCACCGCTGACAGTCACGTTCACTGATACCACCACTAACGTACCAACGATCTGGCAATGGAATTTCGGTGACGGTACCACTGATACCGTTAAGAACCCGGTGCACATCTATCAGGCACCCGGCACGTACACCGTGACACTGACCGCAAGCAATGCCGGGGGAAGCAGTACTGCGACCCGGTCGAGTTATATCGTTGTGTCAGCCGCCCAGATTACGCCGCCGACCGCATCATTCACCGGAACACCGACATCAGGCACAGCTCCGTTAACAGTCACGTTCACTGATTTATCGATCAATGCACCGACCGTATGGCAGTGGAACTTCGGTGACGGTACCACTGACACGGTTAGGAGCCCGGTGCACATCTATCAGGCACCTGGCACGTACACGGTGACATTGACCGCGAGCAATGCCGGGGGAAGCAGTGCGGCGACCCAGATGAATTATATCGTCGTGTCAGCCGCTGCAATCACCCCACCGACCGCATCATTCACCGGAACACCGACATTAGGCACAGCGCCGTTAACGGTTACGTTCACTGATACCACCACGAACGGACCCACAATCTGGCAGTGGAACTTCGGTGACGGTACCACTGATACGGTTAAGAGCCCGGTGCACATCTATCAGGCACCTGGCACGTACACGGTGACATTGACCGCGAGCAATGCCGGGGGAAGCAGTGCGGCAACCCGGTCGAGTTATATCGTCGTGTCAGCCGCCCAGATTACGCCGCCGACCGCATCATTCACCGGAACACCGACATTAGGCACAGCGCCGTTAACAGTCACCTTCACTGACACCACCACGAATGGACCCACAATCTGGCAGTGGAACTTCGGTGACGGCAGCATCGTGAACGCGACAGTCAAGAACCCGATCCACACCTATCTGGCACCCGGCACGTACACGGTGACACTGACTGCGAGCAATGCCGGTGGATCGAACACGTTGACGAGAACTAATTATATCGTCGTATCAGCCGCTACAATCACTCCACCGACCGCATCATTCACCGGAACACCGATTTCGGGAACCGCACCGCGGACGGTCACGTTCACTGACACCACCACGAACGGACCCACAATCTGGCAGTGGAACTTCGGTGATGGTACAACTGGTTCCGTTCAGAGCCCGGTCCACACCTATATGGCACCCGGTTCATATACCGTGACGCTAACCGCGAGCAATGCCGGGGGAAGCAGTGCGGCGACCCGGTCGAGTTATATCGCCGTCTCAGCCGCTGCAATCACCCCGCCGACCGCATCATTCACCGGAACACCGACATTAGGCACAGCGCCGTTAACAGTCACCTTCACTGACACCACCACGAATGGACCCACAATCTGGCAGTGGAATTTCGGTGATGGTACAACTGGTTCCGTTCAGAGCCCGGTCCACACCTATATGGCACCCGGCACGTATACCGTGACACTGACCGCAAGCAATGCCGGTGGATCGAACACGTTGACGAGAACTAATTACATCGCCGTGTCAGTTGCCCAGATCACCCCGCCAACTGCATCATTCACCGGAACACCGCTATCCGGGACAGCACCTCTGACAGTCACGTTCACTGACACCACCACGAATGGACCCACAATCTGGCAGTGGAATTTCGGTGATGGTACAACTGGTTCCGTTCAGAGCCCGGTGCACTCTTATCTGGCACCCGGCACGTATACCGTGACACTGACCGCAAGCAATGCCGGTGGATCGAACACGTTTACGAGAACTAATTACATTGCCGTGTCAGCTGCCCAGATCACCCCGCCGACTGTATCATTCACCGGAACACCGATTTCAGGAACCGCACCGCGGACGGTCACGTTCATTGATTTATCGATCAATGCACCGACAGTATGGCAGTGGAATTTCGGGGATGGTGCCTTTGATACCGTTCAGAACCCGATCCACACCTATCTGTCACCCGGTACATACACAGTGACATTGACCGCAAGCAATGCCGGTGGATCGAACACGTTGACGAGAACTAATTACATTGCCGTGTCAGCTGCCCAGATCACCCCGCCGACCGCATCATTCACCGGAACACCGACATCTGGGACAGCACCTCTGACAGTCACGTTCACAGACACCACCACGAACAGCCCAACAGTCTGGCAGTGGAATTTCGGTGACGGCAGCAGCGTGAACTCGACTGTCAGGAACCCGGTGCACTCCTATCTGGCACCCGGCACGTACACGGTGACACTGACTGCGAGCAATGCCGGGGGAAGCAGTGCGGCGACCCGGACGAGTTATATCGCTGTGTCCGGGGTGATGATCCCAGTGCCGGTAGCAGGTTTCACCGGAACACCGACATCAGGGACCGCACCTCTGGAGGTCACGTTCACTGACTCCACCACGAACAGTCCAACAGTCTGGCAGTGGAATTTCGGTGACGGTAGCAGCGAGAACTCGACAGTCAAGAACCCGGTACATATCTATCAGGCACCCGGTTCATATACCGTGACGCTAACCGCGAGCAATGCCGGGGGAAGCAGTACTGCAACCAAGACGAGTTATATCGCCGTGTCCGGGGCGATGATCCCAGTGCCGGTAGCAGATTTCACCGGAACACCACCATCAGGGACCGCACCGCTGACGGTCATGTTCACTGACTCCACTACGAACGGACCCACGGTCTGGCAATGGAATTTCGGGGATAATACCACTGCTACCGTTCAGAACCCGGTGCACGCGTACCTGAGCCCGGGAGCCTACACGGTCAGCCTAACTGCGAGCAATGCCGGGGGAAGCAGTACGGTGACTAAAACGAGTTATATCGCTGTATCCGGGGCGATGATCCCAGCACCGGTAGCAGGTTTCACCGGAACACCGTCATCAGGGACAGCACCGCTGACGGTCACGTTCACTGACTCCACCACGAACAGCCCAACAGTCTGGCAGTGGAACTTCGGAGATGGCAATACCACGAATTCAGCAGTTCAGAACCCGGTACACACCTATCTGGCACCCGGCACGTATACGGTGACTTTGACCGCGAGCAATGCCGGGGGAAGCAGTACATCGACTCGGACGAATTATATCGCCGTGTCCGGGGCGATGATCCCAGTGCCGGTAGCAGGTTTCACCGGAACACCGTCATCAGGGACAGCACCTCTGACAGTCACGTTCACTGACTCCACCATTAACGTACCAACGATCTGGCAGTGGAATTTCGGTGACGGTAGCAGTGAGAACTCGACAGTCAAGAACCCGGTACACACCTATCTGGCACCCGGCACGTATACGGTGACTTTGACCGCGAGCAATGCCGGTGGAAGCAGTACTGCGACCAAGACGAGTTATATCACCATGTCCGGTGCGATGATCCCAGCGCCGGTAGCAGGTTTTACCGGAACACCGCTATCAGGGACAGCACCTCTGACGGTCACGTTCACTGACTCCACCACGAACGGACCCACGGTCTGGCAATGGAATTTCGGTGACGGCAGCAGCGTGAACTCGACCGTCAAGAACCCGGTGCACGTGTACCTCAATTCAGGAACCTACACGGTCAGCCTAACTGCGAGCAATGCTGGGGGAAGCAGTACTGCGATACGGACGAGTTATATCGCCGTGTCCGGTGCGATGATCCCAGCGCCGGTAGCAGGTTTCACCGGAACACCGCCATCAGGAACCGCACCGTTGACGGTCACGTTCACTGACTCCACAACGAACGGACCTGCGGTCTGGCAGTGGAATTTCGGTGATAATACCACTGATACCGTTCAGAACCCGGTGCATGTGTATCTCAATCCAGGAACCTACACGGTCAGCCTAACTGCGAGCAATGCCGGGGGAAGCAGTACTGCGACCAAGACGAGTTATATCGCCGTGTCCGGTGCTATGACCCCAGCGCCGGTAGCAGGTTTCACCGGAACACCGCCATCAGGAACCGCACCGTTGACGGTCACGTTCACTGACTCCACAACGAACGGACCTGCGGTCTGGCAGTGGAATTTCGGTGACGGCAGCAGCGTGAACTCGACCGTCAAGAACCCGGTGCACGTGTACCTCAATCCAGGAACCTACACGGTTAGCCTAACTGCGAGTAATACCGGGGGAAGCAGTACTGCGACCAAGACGAGTTATATCGCCGTGTCCGGTGCTATGACCCCAGCACCGGTAGCAGGTTTCGCCGGAACACCGCCATCAGGGACAGCACCGTTGACGGTCACCTTCACAGACACCACCACTAAAGTACCAACGATCTGGCAGTGGAATTTCGGTGACGGCAGCAGCGTGAACTCAACAGTCAAGAACCCGGTGCACGTGTACCTCAATCCAGGAACCTACACGGTCAGCCTAACTGCGAGTAATACCGGGGGAAGCAGTACTGCGACCAAGACGAGTTATATCGCCGTGTCCGGTGCGATGACCCCAGCGCCGGTAGCAGGTTTCACCGGAACTCCGCCATCCGGGACAGCACCGTTGACGGTCACGTTTACAGACACCACCACGAACGTACCAACGATCTGGCAGTGGAATTTCGGTGATAATACAACTGATACCGTTCAGAACCCGGTCCACACCTATCTGGCATCCGGCACGTATACGGTGACATTGACCGCGAGCAATGCCGGTGGAAGCAGTACATCGACTCGGATGAGTTATATTGCCGTGTCCGGTGCGATGACCCCAGCGCCGGTAGCAGGTTTCACCGGAACACCGCCATCCGGGACAGCACCGTTGACGGTCACGTTTACAGACACCACCACGAACGGACCCACGGTCTGGCAGTGGAATTTCGGTGACAGCAGCAGCGTGAACTCGACCGTCAAGAGCCCGGTTCATACCTATCTGGCACCAGGCACGTATACGGTGACATTGACCGCGAGCAATGCCGGTGGAAGCAGTACGGCCACCCGGACGAGTTATATCGTTGTGTCAGCCGCCCCGATCAACCCGCCGACTTCATCATTCACCGGAACGCCGACATCAGGAACCGCACCACTGACGGTCACGTTCACAGACACCACCACGAACAGCCCAACGATCTGGCAGTGGAATTTCGGTGACGGTAGTAGCGTGAACTCGACCGTCAAGAACCCTGTGCATGCGTACCTAAGCCCGGGAACCTACACGGTCAGCCTAACTGCGAGCAACGCAGGTGGATCGAACACCTCGACCCGGACGAGGTATATCACCGTGTCCGGGGCGATGATCCCAGCGCCGGTAGCAGGTTTCACCGGAACGCCGACATCAGGAACCGCACCACTGACGGTCACGTTCACAGACACCACCACGAACAGCCCAACAGTCTGGCAGTGGAATTTTGGTGACGGCAGCAGCGTGAACTCGACCGTCAAGAGCCCGGTACACACCTATCTGGCACCCGGCACGTATACGGTGACATTGACTGCGAGCAATGCCGGTGGATCAAACACTTCGACCCGGACGAGTTATATCGTCGTGTCCGGGTCGATGATTCCAGTGCCGGTAGCGGGTTTTACCGGAACACCGACATCTGGCACAACACCTCTGACGGTCATGTTCACTGACTCCACCACGAACGGACCGACGGTCTGGCAGTGGAATTTCGGTGACGGTAGCAGCGAGAACTCGACAGTCAAGAACCCGGTACACACCTATCTGGCACCCGGCACGTATACGGTGACTTTGACCGCGAGCAATGCCGGGGGAAGCAATACAGCGACCCGGACGAGTTATATCGTCGTGTCCGGGTCGATGATTCCAGTGCCGGTAGCGGGTTTTACCGGAACACCGACATCAGGCACAGCACCTCTGACGGTCATGTTCACTGACTCCACCACGAACGGACCGACGGTCTGGCAGTGGAATTTCGGTGACGGCAGCAGTGTGAACTCGACCGTCAAGAGCCCGGTCCACACCTATCTGGCACCCGGCACGTATACGGTGACATTGACTGCGAGCAATGCCGGTGGATCAAACACTTCGACCCGGACGAGTTATATCGCCGTATCCGGGGCAATGATTCCAGTGCCGGTTGCAGGTTTCACCGGAACACCGCCATCAGGCACAGCACCTCTGACAGTCACGTTCACTGACTCCACCACGAACGGACCGACGGTCTGGCAGTGGAATTTCGGTGATGGTACCACTGATACCGTTCAGAACCCGGTGCACGCGTTCCTGAGCCCGGGAACCTACACGGTGACATTGACTGCGAGCAATGCAGGAGGAAGCAGTACTGCGACCAAGACGAGTTATATTGCCGTGTCCGGAGCGATGGTCCCAGTGCCGGTTGCAGGTTTCACCGGAACACCGCCATCAGGAACAGCACCGTTGACAGTCACGTTCACTGACTCCACCACAAACGGACCCACGGTCTGGCAGTGGAATTTCGGTGATGGTACCACTGATACCGTTCAGAACCCAGTGCACGCGTACCTGAGCCCGGGAACCTACACGGTGACATTGACTGCGAGTAATGCCGGGGGAAGCAGTACTGCGACCAAGACGAGTTATATCGCTGTATCCGGGGTGATGATCCCCGAGCCGGTTGCAGGTTTCACCGGAACGCCGCATTCAGGGACAGCACCTCAGACGGTCACGTTCACTGACTCCACCACTAACGTACCAACGATCTGGGAGTGGAATTTCGGTGACGGCAGCAGTGTGAACTCGACCGTTCAGAACCCGGTGCACGCGTTCCTGAGCCCGGGAACCTACACGGTGACATTGACTGCGAGCAATGCAGGAGGAAGCAGTACTGCGACCAAGACGAGTTATATTGCCGTGTCCGGAGCGATGATTCCCGAGCCAGTTGCAGGTTTCACCGGAACCCCGCCATCAGGGACAGCACCGTTGACAGTCACGTTCACTGACTCCACCACAAACGGACCCACGGTCTGGCAGTGGAATTTCGGTGATGATACCACGGATACCGTTCAGAACCCAGTGCACGCGTTCCTGAGCCCGGGAACCTATACGGTGACATTGACTGCGAGTAATGCCGGTGGAAGCAGTACTGCGACCAAGACGAGTTATATCGCTGTATCCGGGGCGATGATCCCCGAGCCGGTTGCAGGTTTCACCGGAACGCCGCATTCAGGCACAACACCTCTGACGGTCACGTTCACTGACTCCACCACAAACGGACCTACGGTCTGGCAGTGGAATTTCGGTGATGATACCACGGATACCGTTCAGAACCCGGTGCACGCGTACCTGAGGCCGGGAACCAACACGGTGACATTGACTGCGAGCAATGCCGGTGGAAGCAGTACTGCAACCAAGACGGGTTATATCGCAGTGACTGCGGCAGCAGGTCCAACAAATGTGGATCTTGGATTGGCCGGCAATTATGCGATTCTGGCAAAATCAGGAATCTCAACCACTGGAACCACTTCCATTGTCGGAGATATTGGAGTTAGCCCAATCGATGCGACGGCAATAACTGGATTTGACCTAAGCATGGATCCCTCGAATCAATTTTCGACATCCCCTCTGGTGGCAGGAAGGGTATATGCAGCCGACTATGCGTCTCCTACTCCTGCTATCCTTACAACGGCCATAAGCAACATGGAAACTGCATACAGTGACGCAGCAGGACGAGTACCTCCCGATGCTACCGAACTGTACTCGGGAAATCTCGGTGGAAAAACCCTTGCCCCTGGCGTTTATAAATGGTCTACCGACGTGTTAATACCATCATCAACGGATCTCACTCTGGATGCCCAGGGCAATGAGAATGCTGTCTGGATCTTCCAGGTTGCGCAAGGTCTCACAATGAATTACGCTTCGAGGGTTGTATTGATCAACGGCGCAAAAGCGGAGAATGTCTATTGGCAGATCGCCGGTGACGCTGGTGTGACTATCGGTACGGGTTCGAATGCTGAAGGTAATATACTCGCGGCAAAGGCGATCACTATGGATAGTGGAACGTCATTAAATGGGAGGGCACTGGCACAGACCGCGGTTACCTTGATCGAAAATACAGTGACTAATCCAACGGATACGGCATTGAACCCGGTAGGTGTGTTCCGCGGTGGTGTGTTCTATCTCAAGGATGCTACCGACATTGTTTATGGTCTATCAACAGATACACCGGTAATCGGTGACTGGAACGGAGATCTCAAGTCTGAGGTTGGTGTGTTCCGCGGTGGTGTGTTCTATCTCAGGAACACCGATGGTTCTACTACCACAATTGTGTACGGTCTACCAACAGATACACCGGTAATCGGTGACTGGAACGGAGATCTCAAGTCTGAGGTTGGTGTGTTCCGTGGCGGTGTGTTCTATCGCAATGGTGCAGACCCGATTGTGTTTGGTCTACCAACAGATACACCGGTAACCGGCGATTGGAACGGAGATCACTTATTTGGAGTAGGCGTGTGGCGCAGCAACAACGACTCTGGTACATTCTATATCAGGAACTGGGATAGTAGCACTACCACGATTTGGTACGGTTATTCAACAGATACACCGGTAATCGGCGACTGGAACGAAGATCTCAAGTCTGAGGTTGGTGTGTGGCGCAACAGCGCTGGTAGTGTGTTCTATCTCAGGGACAGCGCTTTTCAAACTACCATAACTCCGTATGGTCTACCAACTGATACACCTATAGCCGGCAAGTGGACTGGATAAGAAGACGTGGGAAAAAATCACAACGAATATTTTTTTTTGGAGTGGTCCCAATCTAGCGATGAGCCCTCGTATTCCTGCAACGCGACAATTCGCTTAACTGCATTCTTTTTTATCTAGTCTCTGTGATAATACCGTCCTGCATATTCTCCCGGATAGAATGGCAGCCATCAGTCATCAGTTCAATGGACTTTTAGTTTTATGGAACCGATGTTCCGCTGTTGCGGTGAGTAAAATCATGCAGATCACCATTCGCCGAATTGACACTTGGCGTGGATGAGGGATTGGGTGCTTCCGGTTGTAGATTGTGTTGATCCTTATCCGCCTCGAAGAAGGAATAATCACCAGATTGGCTGCTCGTGAAGGATCTCCCTAATCGCCTTGCAGATCATCAGCCCACCTGACTCATCAACAAATAAGTCCGGGTCCAGCATCTCCCGTGCCTGCTTCGCCGTAAGTACACGGGCGTCCTGCTCGGCTGACTCATCCATCTATACATAGCGACAAAAGTTCTCAAGTAAACTTATTAAGGAAACATCCTTTGTATGATTGAGGGGATATTACTGCAGAAACTCATTGTAAAAGATGCAGATAAAAGAGTTCTTAAGATACAGCAAGAAATCGGACGTTCTGATGATTCAAGATACAATCATCGTTTACATGGTGTACTCCTCGTAGCGAACGGCAGAGATTGTTATGAGGTCGCAGAAATTTTAGGGCATTCTCCAACAACAATTGAAAGTTGGGTCAATTTGTTCAATGAACAAGGGTTTGAAGGACTGCACGATGCAGCTCGTTCAGGGAGGCCCTCACAGATATCAGAGAGTATGGTCAAGGAAATTAACAAAGATTTACGGAAAAATCCCCGAGAGTTTGGGTATCCTCAAAATTTATGGGATGGCAAGTTGTTAAGTCATCACCTGCACGAAAAATACTCTCTCACAATAGGAGTCCGTCAGGCCCAACGATTATTTCACAAATTGGGATTCCGTCAACGGAAACCACGTCCCGTAATATCCAGGGGCGATCCCATCGCTCAAGAAATCTTTAAAAAAACTCATTGAGTTGAGCAAAGAGGAAAATGCTGACATATAGTCTGTTGACGACTGCCACTTCCAACAGCACGGGTCGCGATGTGTCATGTGGATCCCTCCTGAAGAAAAGGATCCTATCGTTTTGCAAGAGCCAACCAGATTTCATACCAGTGTCTTTGGCGCGGTGAATGTCGGAACCGGGCAGCTCGTACACCAAATGAGGGACACGTTCAATGCGGTTACTTTTTTGGATTTTCTTAAAAATCTCTTAGCTTTTCGAATAGCCTCGAAGGTAATTCATCTTATTCTCGATAACAGCAGATATCATCACGCAAAATTACTGGAGCCTTGGCTGAATGAGCACAAAACAGAAATTATTCTCGATTTTCTGCCACCTTATAGTCCTCAATTAAATCCAATCGAACGGGTGTGGAAACAGACCCGACAAAAAGCTACACATAATCGATACTCCCCTGCACTTTCCGACCTCATCCATGCTGTACAAATGCAATTCTCCCGTTGGAGTCTACCAAATGACGCTCTGACTCGATTATGCTCAATTAGTTAAGGCGCTATGTATAGAATGTGAGCATCCGGTTCATTACCTGATCGTCACAGGGCCCTTCCTTCTTCGCAATTCACCACCCGCACCGCTCAGGAATGGTGCAGAGCTGCGTGATCAGATCCTTCGTGCCTGTCGCGTGCGTTATCGGTTCGTGGAAGTTCGAGGTTGCATACTTCAGTATCTCCTAAATACCATCCGAAAGGGAAGAATGGTAGCACACGGACGATGCAGTTTTTGCCGGTCACGGTCTATGATGGCGCACCCCAGCAAGGTGAGACATTTGTGTCGAGCCCCGTGCATATCACTGTCACGATGGAAGGGTACCGGCTCATTGACGGGTGCCAGGCAATCGCCCGCGAATCCCCAAAGTGCTGCACCGCGATCCCCTGCCCGGTCTGCAGCTTGTTTGCGTGCCTTCTTGCCGAGGGAACGGGATCGGTTGTGGAAGTGGAGCGCTGCACCGCGCATCCCGGGAAGGGTTCAGTCGATGCGGTATTTGTTCTTCTGCTGTGATCTTTTTTATCGTGACTTGATGGTGACCCAGAGATGAAGATCCCGGTAACTCTGGCTGATCCGGTCCATGCCCTGTACCTGTTCGGCGGGAACGGTGCTATTGAAGAGGAGGAACTCGATACGATTGTATCCGGTCGTTTTTGGCGCAAAGGAATACGGGGAGATGACCGTCTGGTTATGTGCAACCGGAACGGTAAACCGGCTGATAGGGGTCATCGCGTTCACGGTTGAAGTATTGTCCGTCTCGTTAAAGGTCATCTGCACAAAATAGGTCTCCACGGTATAGGTGATGTCGCGGTACTCGTGGTTGCCGATGCCGATATAGAGGGAACTGTTCTGCCCGGTGAAGAGCTGGGTGGGATAGTCTGCCGCCATCTTTTTTTCGCCGAGAATGAAAAATTCTGTGAACTTCTCACCCTCTTTTGGGACGACGATCACATAGACCGTTGTTGCCACTGCTGCGACAATGGCGATTAAGAGGATGATGGAGAGCGCGCGATCGAGGCGGGAGGTCTGTGCAGGGAAGAACTCTTCTTTCGCCGACTGCTGCATCGCCCGGAGCGGGACAACAAACCGCTCTTCTTCGGGAACCCGCGCCCGCCGGTACAGCGCGATGATACTCATTGCGACAGTGAAGATGACAAGACTTATGACGATCGGGTCGAGACGGATGCCCCACGGGGTGTAGTTCAGGGCGAGCCCGATGAGGGGGACGACGGCGATGGAGAGCCCGAACGAGAGGGCAACACGCTCGATGCCGTCGATGTCCTTTGACCCGGGGAAGAGGGCGGCGATCAGGGTATAGCCTGGAATGAAGAGTACCATGGGCAGCCCGAACAGGATGCGCAGGAAGGTTTCGTTTACGAGCGGCACGTATATGCCGATGACCGTGAGAACGAGCCAGCAAAAAATGATTTTAAGGTCGATGGGGACGGTCTCTTTATAGATCATCCGGTAGAGTGTATCGGGGATCGCTTCAAAAGACCGTTCTCTATTCATTAAAAATTATTATTGTTTTAATCGTTTATAGATGAGGATACACACGAGACCTGCGCCAATCAATGGAATTATCGAGAGCGGTGCTGGTTTTGCGGGGGTATCAGGAGCTTTTGTCAAGGGTGTAACCACGGGAGTTCCTGGTGTAGTCACTGCTGGTTGGGATGCACCGGTGGCGGGAGTTGTAATTCCCGCTGTGGGTGTGGAGTTAACGGGTTTTAGTGCCATGAGTGCAAAGGTGCCAGCTCTATTGACTTTGATCATCACTACGTTATTGGCAGGGGTTGAAGGGATACTGATCCATTTACCGTTTTGGTACTGCCCGATAAAGTATGCGGTGTCTGGACTGGAGCCGGTTTTTGCAGGGATGCTGATAGTGAGATCTCCTGGAGGGGAAAACATCATATTATCCGGGGTGATCGTGTATGCATCGCTAAATTTGATCCATCCTTCGGGAATATTTTTTGCATCGACAGAAAGGAGACCAACATAGTCCACGCGCTCAGCAGTGAATGACACAATACGATCAGCAGAATAAAATGTTTTGCTGACTGTAGGGACTGTAGTGGGTGCAGTGGTTGGATCTGGCCAGATTACATCCCCATCGTCAGAACCTGTGCCGGTTGGAGTCGGACTTACTGTCGGAGTCGGACTCACGGTCTGTGTTGGACTTACTGTCGGAGTCGGACTCACGACAGGGATTCCAGTACCGATGGTGACTTTTTTGGAGAGTGCCTGCTCGCTGTTGACGAGTACGGTGAGACGGACTTCTCCGTTGTCCACACCATCGACAATAAACGATATCTGGGAGTTAACTGGCCCGGTCTTTGTCCCTCGCATATTCAGTTGTGTTTCGATCCGGTTCTTGTCCGGAAGTGTAGTACCTTCAAACAAAAGTGTTTCATAGACTCCCGCACTGATATCCCCTTCACTTGTTGTTGTATAGATGCCGTTTGTTGAACTTCCTGCAACCCGGTATGTACTCCCCCCACTCTTTTTGATTGTAAATCCCGTAATATCCGTATTAATCGTGGTTGCCGAGGTACGACCATTGGTGAGGGTGAATGGCATATTCAGGTTGTTTGTTCCGAAGCTGAACCTTGCTCCCGGTTCTGAACCAAATGCACCGTCTATTAACAGAGAAAATTCAGAATTGTCCGGAAGATCCTGTATCGAGATGAGGATCTGACCTCCGCGAGTGATAGTGTCCGGACTCTCGGTGATGATGACTGCGGATGCCGGGATACAGAACACAAGTGCGAGAAGTCCTATAAGAATCCATATCAGCGTAATGCTTCTTCTTTTTAGTTTCACTTTCACTTTCTCGGAACTCATAATGCGAATATTTATCATGCACTGGTTAATAAGAGTATCATACTATCATCAGGGGATGTGATAAAAATTTTCAAGAACAGAATTAAATTGGTTCTCGCGTTGCTTCTCATTGTAGTTCTTCTCGGGATCGGAACTGTTTCCGCAACCGGTATTCATACCACACTCGATAAAACCTACAAGTTTAAGGCGATGAATGTATCGAGTATTGATACAATCGATGTTGGCAACCTGTCTATATCAAAAGTGGAGGTACTAAGTACTATCGGTGATAATTCTGACCTCAAAACCATAAATAACCCTACTTTTCGGTATATTACCCGTAATTTTACCTCCTCTTCAGGTACTTTCGAAGGGATAACGGTAACGATCAACGGGAGTCAAATAACCACTGTTGACTGGACTAACCAACCTGCATATAACATTTACACCCAGTATGTTGTTCCCACGATCAAGATGACCGTTCCGGGTTATACTGGAAACCCGTTTATAACCAAGTATAACGATAGCTGGATAAAATCGGATACGAGCAGTATAGAGACACTGCTCAGGGGATCTCAGTTTGCGTATATGTACAAGGAGAGTGCGCCTGGTATTCTCCATATAAATGTGTCAAATGATATGTATACTGTTTACGGAGGTTTCACTTCTGATGATTATAACAAAAATAATATAACCTATACTCTGGACAGGAATAAACTTTCACTCACCAGTTTCAGTGCTGATCCGGCGAACTCCCGTGGACTGGGATTCTATTCAGATACAAAACCGATGAAAGGGAAATATTTTGCCACTGCCATCTACCAGAATGAACCCACTGCTAACCTGAGCGTCTATGCCGTATATCCGATGATCATCCTTGACCAGAATACCACGCTGCAATGGAATCAAAGCGGCACCTACCTGGATACTCCGCCCGTTTATTATCAGGGTCAGAATGGAAGTGTTACACTCCGGTTCAAGAGTTCCAACACGGATATAGCAAGTATCAATAGTACCACATACCTCCTAATCAACAAATCAACCACCTATGATATGATCGTGGATATCGATCCCAGTAAACTTGCGGTGAACGCCCAGAATCGCTGGCAAACCTCGTTCAATCCCGGGACACAGATCAGTGACCTCCTCTATGAAGCGATCCGCTATGATGTGGGCACCCCGTTCAACTACACTATCACCGCCGTAGGGCAATCCTCTCCTGCACCTGCATCATCATGGTCAAATATCTCCATCACATCAGGATATGGGATCTCTGGGTACTCAGGGTTCGCGAACGGAAATAATAACGTGACGATCCCTCAATCTGCCATGAATTCCCTGAATAAGGGCGTATATTACGTGTACCTGATGGGTCTGAACAACGTGAATGATACCATCGCGCTGGACGTGAAGGAAGTGACCGTCAGTGGAGACGCCCCGGTCGCCGGCTTTTCCGGAACACCTACATCCGGCTACGCACCGCTGACTGTCCAGTTTACTGACAGCTCGACGGGTTCACCGACAACATGGAGCTGGACCTTCGGCGATGGAACCACGTCAACGCTCCAGAACCCCTCTAAAACGTACTCAAGCGCCAGTACTTACACTGTGGCACTAACTGCGACAAATGCTGCGGGAAGCAGTACGGAGACCAAGACAAATTACATCACGGTAAGTTCGGTACCACCCACCCCAGCCCCGGTTGCAGCTTTCACAGGCTCTCCCACATCCGGCACCGCACCGCTGACCGTCACATTCACTGATAGCTCGACCAACACGCCAACCAGCTGGAGCTGGGACTTCGGTGATGGGGGTACATCCACTACCCAGAGCCCGTCACATATCTATGCCAGCAACGGCACCTACACAGTCTCGCTGACCGCGACAAACGCCGGCGGAAGTAATACCCTCCCACGGTCAGGTTACATCTCGGTCGGTTCCGGTGTAGCAGTCCCGGTTGCCAACTTTGCGGGAACTCCCACTGCCGGTACCGCACCGTTACTCGTCACCTTCACTGACAGCTCGACCAATACGCCAACCAGCTGGAGCTGGACCTTCGGCGATGGAACCACATCAACGGTCCAGAGCCCCTCTAACACGTACTCAAGTGTCGGTACTTACACCGTCTCGCTGACCGCAACCAACTCTGCGGGAAGTAATACCAAGACACAGACAAATTATATCACCGTCAGTGCATTTGGTGCCCCAACGGTCACCAGTATCACCCCGGCAACTGGCTCAAATAACGGAACAGTCAGTATCATAGACCTCGCGGGTACCGGGTTCATTACCGGCACAACGATAAAACTGACGAAAAGTGGTCAAACGGACATTGCGGCATCCACTTATACATTCGTTTCTTCAACCAAGATGACCTGCACATTTGATTTGACAGGAAAGGCTGTTGGGCAGTGGAATGTTGTGGTTACCAACCCGGATACCCAGACCGCGACACTCACCAACGGGTTCACTATCACCTCCGGCATCATGGCACCGGTCGCCAACTTTGCGGGAACACCCACTACCGGCACCGCACCGCTACTCGTCACCTTCACGGACAGCTCGACCGGTTCGCCAACCAGTTGGAGTTGGACATTCGGTGATGGTGGCACGTCAACGCTCCAGAACCCAACCCACACCTATTCGGTCAATGGTACTTACACGGTGGCATTAACTGCTACGAATGCAGTCGGGTCGAATACCAAAACGGCTGCTAACTATATCACGGTCGGTTCGGGTATAGCAGCCCCGGTCGCCAATTTCGTGGGAACTCCCACTACCGGCACCGCACCGCTACTCGTCACCTTCACGGACAGCTCGACCGGTTCGCCAACCAGTTGGAGTTGGACATTCGGTGATGATGGCACGTCACCGCTCCAGAACCCGACACACACCTATTCGGTCAATGGTACTTACACAGTTGCACTGACGGCGACAAACGCTGCCGGAAGCAACACCAAGACACAGACGAATTACATAACGGTCGGTTCAGGTATAGCAGCCCCGGTCGCCAACTTTGCGGGAACTCCTACTACTGGCAATGCACCGCTACTCGTCACCTTCACGGATAGCTCGACAGGTTCACCGACCAGCTGGAGCTGGACATTCGGTGATGGTAGCACGTCACCGCTCCAGAACCCGACCCACACCTATTCGGTCAACGGTACTTACACGGTGGCACTGACGGCGACGAATGCAGCCGGGTCGAATACCAAAACGGCTGCTAACTATATCACGGTCGGTTCGGGTATAGCAGCCCCGGTCGCCAACTTTGCGGGAACTCCTACTACTGGCAATGCACCGCTACTCGTCACCTTCACGGACAGCTCGACAGGTTCGCCGACCAGCTGGAGTTGGACCTTCGGTGATGGTGGCACGTCACCGCTCAAGAACCCAACCTACACCTATTCAACAGCTGGCAACTATACCGTTTCACTGACCGCGACAAACGCGGGCGGGAGCAACACCATAACACGAAATAACTACATATACGTAATTTCTACTAAGCCACAAGCGGACTTCACCGGAACCCCCTCCACAGGAGCAGCACCGTTAAACGTCACATTCACTGACACCTCAACAAGATCCCCCACGAGTTGGAGCTGGAACTTCGGTGATGGTGGCACGTCAACGCTCCAGAACCCGACGCACACCTATTCGACAGCCGGCACCTACACCGTCTCGCTGATCGCGACAAACGCGGGTGGAAGTGACACTATCACACGGAACGGCTACATATTCGTCTATTCTTCTAACCCCCTACCCTACTTCTACGGAACCCCATCCACAGGAGCATCCCCGTTAAACGTCACATTCACCGACACAACAACAGGATCCCCAACGAGTTGGATCTGGGACTTCGGTGATGGTGGCACGTCAACACTCCAGAACCCGACGCACACCTATTCGACAGCCGGCACCTACACCGTCCGACTGTCCGTGAAAAACGCTAACGGAGGATGGGTCACTATCATACGGTTTTACTACATATACGTATATTCTTCTAAGCCACAAGCCTTCTTCACCGGATCCCCCTCATCAGGAGCATCCCCGTTAAACGTCACATTTACCGATAGCACAACGGGATCCCCTACGAGCTGGTACTGGGACTTCGGTGATGGTGGCACGTCAACGCTCCAGAACCCGTCCCACACCTATTCGGCAACCGGAACCTACACCGTTTCGCTGACTGCAACAAACATAGGCGGCAGCGACACCATAACACGGAGCGGCTACGTATACGTATTTTCTTCTGAGCCGCTTGCAGACTTTTCCGGAACCCCATCCACAGGAGCAGCACCATTAGCGGTCCAGTTCACCGACAGAACAACGGGATCCCCTGCGACTTGGAACTGGGACTTCGGTGATGGTGGCACGTCAACGCTCCAGAACCCGTCCCACACCTATTCGGCATCCGGCACCTATTCTGTCACGCTGACTGCAACAAACACGGGCGGAAGTGACAACATAACCCGGAGCAGTTACATAAACGCATTCTCCTCTAAACCACAAGCGTACTTCACCTTTACCCCCTCATTCGGCACTGCCCCGTTACCTGTCACATTCACTGACACCTCAATACAATCCCCCACGAGCTGGAGCTGGAACTTCGGTGATGGTGGCACGTCCACTTCCCAGAACCCGACGCACACCTATTCGGCAGCCGGCGCCTACACCATCACGCTGACCGCGACAAACTCCGGCGGTAGCGATACGACATCCCGAACCCTCACGGTATATGAGACTGTGCCCGAATATGTAACTGTAGCAGAATTCATCCCCACACAAGTGACCTTTGGAAGCCCGACCATTGTAATCGCTTCCGGCGGCACGACGAATGCGTCCTGCTGGTACTGGGACTTCGGTGACGGAACCACATCAACGGAACCGAACCCGACACACACCTATTCGGTACCCGGCACCTACACCATCACGCTGATAACAACAAGCGGCACAACGTGCAGCAGTACCGCTACAATGGTTCGCAACACCGAAACAGAGGAATCCAGCAGCACCATGACCATGGCCGTCACAGTATATGCATTGGCACCGCAATCAGACTTCACCGCCACTCCTCTGTTAGGTAATGCCCCGTTAAACGTTACATTCACTGACAGATCGACCAACGCGCCAACAGGCTGGAGGTGGACCTTTGGTGATGGTGGCACGTCAACGCTCCAGAATCCTTCCCATACCTACAACTCAATCGGTACCTATACCATCTCGTTGACCACGACAAACACAATTGGTAGCGACACCATAACACGGAACAGCTACATTATGGCTTATGCGTTGGCGCCACAATCAGACTTCACCGCCACTCCCCTGCTCGGTAATGCTCCATTAAACGTCACATTTACCGACACCTCAACAAGATTCCCGACAAGCTGGAGCTGGACCTTCGGGGATGGCGGCACGTCAACACTCCAGAACCCGACGCACATCTATAACTCAACCGGTACCTACAACGTCTCGCTGACCGCAACAAACACTATTGGTAGCGACACCATAACACGGAACAGCTACATTATGGCTTATGCGTTGGCGCCACAATCAGACTTCACTGCCACTCCCCTGCTCGGTAATGCTCCGTTAAACGTCACATTCACCGACACCTCAACAAGATCCCCCACGAGCTGGAGCTGGACCTTCGGGGATGGCGGCACGTCAACGCTCCAGAACCCGACGCACATCTATAGTTCAACCGGCACCTACAACGTCTCGCTGACCGCAACAAACGCTATCGGAAGCGACACCATAACACGGAACAGCTACATCATGGCATATGCGTTGGCGCCGCAAGCGTACTTCACCGGAACCCCAACCACAGGTGCAGCACCGTTATCCGTCACATTCACTGACGGCTCGACCAATACGCCGACAAGCTGGAGCTGGAACTTTGGTGATGGTGGTACGTCCATAGAAAAGAACCCGGTTCACACCTATACCAGCAATGGGCTCTACACGGTCTCTCTGACTGCAACGAATGCAATCGGGTCGAATACCAAAACGGTTGATAACTACATCACGGTGACTGCTGTAACAGGCGGTGATAATGTAGGTGTGTTCCGCGACGGTGTGTTCTATCGTAATGGTGCTGACCCGATTGTGTACGGTCTACCAACTGATACACCGGTAATCGGCGACTGGAACGGCGATGGCATGTCCGATGTTGGCGTGTTCCGCGATGGTGTGTTCTATCGCAAGGATGCTACCGACATTGTGTATGGTCTATCAACTGATACACCGGTAATCGGCGACTGGAACGGCGATGGCATGTCTGAAGTAGGCGTGTTCCGCGATGGTGTGTTCTATCGCAAGGATGCTACCGACATTGTGTATGGTCTCTCAACTGATACACCGGTTATCGGCGACTGGAATGGAGATGGCATGTCTGAAGTAGGCGTGTTCCGCGATGGTGTGTTCTATCGCAATGGTGCTACCGACATTGTGTATGGTCTACCAACTGACACACCGGTAATCGGTACGTGGAACGCAGATCTAACATCTGAAGTAGGTGTGTTCCGCGATGGTGTGTTCTATCGCAATGGTGCTACCGATATTGTGTATGGTCTATCAACTGATACACCGATAATCGGCAAGTGGAACACAGATCTCAAGTTCGAAGTAGGCGTGTTCCGCGACGGAGTGTTCTATCGCAATGGTGCTACCGATATTGTGTATGGTCTACCAACTGATACACCGGTAATCGGTGACTGGAACACAGATCGCATATCTGAAGTAGGCGTGTTCCGCGATGGTGTGTTCTATCGCAAAGATGCTACCGACATTGTATATGGTCTCTCAACTGATACACCGGTTATCGGCGACTGGAACGGCGATGGCATGTCTGAAGTAGGCGTGTTCCGCGACGGTGTGTTCTATCGCAAAGATGCTACCGACATTGTATATGGTCTCTCAACTGATACACCGGTTATCGGCGACTGGAACGGCGATGGCATGTCTGAAGTAGGCGTGTTCCGCGACGGTGTGTTCTATCGCAAGGATGCTACCGACATTGTGTATGGTCTACCAACTGATACACCGGTTATCGGCGACTGGAACGGAGATGGCATGTCTGAAGTAGGCGTGTTCCGCGATGGTGTGTTCTATCGCAAGGATGCTACCGACATTGTGTATGGTCTACCAACTGATACTCCCCTAGCCGGCAAGTGGACGTGACTGTAAAAAAAATGTGGAGAAAAATTCCTACAAATTTTTTTGGGGAATAGTCGCAATCTAACGACATACCCTCGTGTTCCCGCAACGCGATAATTCGCTTGCTTCACGTTTTTTAACCAGAGTTAAAAAGAGCCATCGCCATTTGCGTTTCTGCTGGCTGATCTCATACATGATGGGTGAAAGTATCCGTATGATGAAAGTTAAACAGAAAATTTCCGGTACATACGGGGGGAAAAGAAGGCGCCGATTGGTTCTGCCGCATCATGGGATCTATTTCAACGGTAAGAAAATATAACCGCCTGGTTCTCTCTGCTATTAGAGAGGCGTTTCATGGGAAACTGTACATCCCCCCGCATCTTCACCATCAGGCTAAACAGTTACAAAAGAGTATAGTATTATTTGTATTCTATCATGTATTCAACGGGTGCCGGATTGCGGGAATGCTGATCTGGTCATTGAATTCCTCGGTGTATTCATCCGGGAAATTCACGCGGGTAACCGAAGGAGAGAAGTCCGGGTTGATGAGCGGGGCAAACCAGTACTGGTTTAAGATCTTATCAGCATCAACAAACGAAAGCGCCGGTGTTTTAAGGGTGACCGTACCGTTGCGCGTCTCTTTTGATGCAAAGCCCTGCACGACGAACCGTGACTCGCCTCCATCTGTTTTTGTCACAAGAACCGGCTTGCCATAACTGCTTTCCAATGCTTTTTTTAGCTCTGTGCCGGGATCAGCAATGTGCATGAAGACCGCAATATTTTCAAACCATGAGAGTTCGTAATCGAAAGTAATGACCGCATCGGTATTCTCCTGCACCGTGATGTCAAGAGTTTTTGCCGTGAACGCATGGACAGGGCTTACCGCAAGAAATCCCACAAGCACTATGAAACCTGCCAGAACGAACAGACGCAGACGGTTCAGAATAAATCAACCTCAGTGCAATGATATTGCGGGGCTGCTCTATTAAGGTTTCTGGTGGCAACACATTGACGAAAAAGACGGTGTGCAGACGGTTTCAGGAACGTCTTATTTTTTGTGTACGGATGCTCTTTAGAAAACTCACGTAACAATCCGTTGATTCGTCTCGTAACCGGATTGCATTCCCCGCCTGGCTCCCCCCACCACCCCAAAAAAGAACCTCCCCGCCCCGGATGAACCGGGCAGGGGGAATGTGCTGCACAGGAGTTCTATGAATTGCGGCGACGCACCCGCCGGCTGTCTACCCTGCATTATCCCAGAGGTTTCAGGTGAAAACGTGCAACTTCACGGCGCCCCCGTCGTCAGCACCCCCACCACCTGCTGCGCCATGCCCGGGTCCAGAACCTTCGTGATCATCAACCCCGTTATAGCGATAACAAGCGTCCAAATCACCTTCATCACCTGATCGTTCTTCCCAAAAGCATCAACAACAGCCTGAGCATCCGCCTGCATCCCGCGTTGGATCAATTTCGGCAGGAACTCGAAAGAGTGGCGAGTCCGAGCCCCACGTGCGTCGCGCGAGTGAGTCACTGAGCGTTATGCCCTTGCCCGATCAACAGCGACGAACATGGCGCATCAGCGCGATGTGAGGAGCGTGCGAAAACAGCCGATGGCGACAGAGCGGAACGGAAGTGAAGCGACGAGCCATGGGTGTCACCGGCTCAACAGTACACCGCGAGAAGAGCAGGGAGGTGATGTGAAGCGAGCCGGAGCGAAGTGAGCGCAAGCGAACGATAGCGAGGACGAGTGAACATGACCGAGCGTTATCATGAAGCACAAAATAAGTTCTCGTTGGGGAATCCCCGTTGAACATAGAACCTGATACCATCTCATGGCATAAGAGAACGCCGACCGTTCCGCACGCTTCGCACAGTTTCACCGTGCTCGCACCTGCTCCGCGATCGGCTCCTTGCAACTCAAATTCCTTGTTCAAATTACGGTAAACTTTGTGCGATCACTTGATCAATTTCGTCTGATTCTTTGAGGAAGGCGCGGTGGATATGCTCGACTCCATGATCTTTTTCTGTGCCAGGTCCCGCTGCTGTCGTGCGTCGCGGTTATTCGGATTGATCGCAATGGCTTTGTCAAAGGTACGAATTGCTTCGAGATACTTCCCGAGAGTCATGAGTGCAATTCCCTTGTTGTACCATGCCTCTGCGAATCCGGGGTCGATGTCCGCAGCCTGGGCGAATGAATTGCGAGCGTCCTGGTATCGGCACATTTTGAAAAGAAGAATCCCTTTGTTATACCACGCATTCGCGTTATTGGGATCGGTTTTAATTTCCCGGTTCACGAGTTCGAGTGCCTTCTCGTATTGCCCGGACTCGGCGAGTTCGTGCGCCTTATCTGACAACCCCCGGACATTGTACATGTACGGTAGTGTCACAGTCGAAACCGATGAAGGTTGTGATACGCGAGAACGGTTATATCGAGGCAGTAGATCGGCATTTTATCATTGATAACTTGTCATTGAAAATTTCAATCGGAGAATTCGGAAGATTACCAAAAACAAGAGTTCATTCCCAACAGATGATTCCCTGTTTAAAATTCTCTACCTTGTCGTCATGGATGCTTCTGAAAAGTGGACCATGCCTATTCAGAATTGCGGGATTATCCTGAACCAACTTCAGGTCTATTTTGGTGAACGGGTGGATGTTTATTTATGATCGTGAGGTAGACCAGAATGTGTAGTTTCAGCAAAATATGTTACACTCCCGTCACTTGCTTTGATGATAATTTTGATGACATTTTTAATTATTCTCTCTCTGTAGGCATCGCAGGATGTTCATCGAAGGCTCCATCTGCATCACCAGTAACCCACCCCGCAAGGCACACACGCCATTCCATCCAAACCATTATGCTATTGCACTTTGAGTATCATATTAAATAATAAAAATTCTGCTTGGGAAGTGTATACGATGTCACGATTTATTGTTACGGTCATTATTCCCATTTTCCTGCTCATGTCTGTCGTATGTATGCCAGTATCATCATCATCTGGTGGTATCACATACCAGGGAACGGTTGTTGAGATAGATCAAACCGCTGGCACCCTTGCCATCAATGCAACTGCCACGTTGTATGTTATCTACCCGTCAGGCCTGAAACCTTCAATATTATATTCCCCGAAAGACCCCGTGGTCATGAAAAAAAGTGTCCCGGACCGACAGATATTCGGGCTTGTAAACGTAGGGGATGCGGTTCGCATGACAACCCCCTCCAATGAAGATACAAATTGGTCAAGTGTTGCGGGTATCAAGCATGAGCATCAGACCTCTGAGCCGGTACTCTGGCTTGTCGGGCAACCGGATCCGCTTATTTACGTGATTACAACAGCACCTAAAGAAGCAGGCACTATAACACCGGCGCCACCCGGCATCACAATGACGGTACAGGCCGAACCATTTTTGATCGGTAACACGATCTATGTGCGGGGACAGGCTTTACGGATGAATATCTCAAAAGTGTATCTCGTCCTTGAAGGGTCCGGTCTCGATACCGGCGGGGTGATGCTTGATGATATCACGAAAAAAGCAGCAAACGGTGCATTCACAGAAGTTCCGGTGGATGCAGCAACCGGGGACTTCCGATACGATTGGGAGACCCGCGTGCTTACCGGGAAGATCCTTCCCGGGAGATATTCTATATATGCCCTTTCACGCCCAGTCAATCTCGCAAGTCCCGAATTCAAAAATGTGGTTATGACCCGTGTCAGGTTTGATCTCTACTCCCCCATCACCGAAGCCTACGCTCCGGTATTTACGCCGGCTCATTGGGCATCTACGCCAACTCAGCAGGCATCTGTGTCATGGATTGTGCCTTGCATCGCAGCCGGTGCCGTTCTTGTCATCGTTCGGAGGCGAGGATAGCAAAGACAGTAGATCTGTTGTTACCAGATGGTGGGTAACAAGCGCGTGGCAGGAGAACGAACAACCATATTTTGTCATAGTATTCTGAGGTTGTTGCACAGACCTTTTCAATTCTACATTTGTATTAGATGACCCCTAAAATATCGTTGGAAATTTGTCAGAAACCATGCCATTTTTTGCAAATTCTACAATTGGGTTAAATTTTTCGAACTGTGCAACAGCCTCATTCTGTCCCCGGATATTGGCACAGCGCTTCCCGCCGGGCGTCCCCCGGATTTTCTGTACAATCTCAATTGCTTCTTAGATATTTGCATGTGCGTCTCCACGGCTATTACTTTGGCTAATCACCACGGGATACTCCAGACACTGGAGAGTAAATCCCCTTTCCTCCGGGTGTTCGAGCACAACCATGAAATTCATGAAGCACTATTATTGCACGACCCATGCATCTGTATGTAATTCCTGGTTAGGCAGGCTCGTTTGTATGTTCCGCACGTTGATTATATCTCTTCACGATTCCGGGTTTACACGCGTCGGATCGAGTTCGGCGGCTTTTGCATAGGATGCATTCGCATCATCGATTCTACCAAGGTACCGGAGTGCGTCGCACTTGTTGTAGTATGCAATCGACCATGTGGGGGTGATGTTGCCCGGTGCAGCGATGGCGATATCGGTACGGTATTGGCTTCTTCATTCCTACCAATCAGGACAAGGATGCCGGCACGATTAGCCTAGATGAGCACCTCGAGAATAATAGCAAGTTTACAAATCAAGAATCGCTGCGCAATGAGATATTCAAAATTCTGGCGGAATAAACGAGTTTTTCAAATTAACAAAATTGATATGATAACCTGTTGATAACTATTATTCAGTAGGGACTTTTAGCCAATGTTCTTACACGACCGACTTCTTTGATATCATTATACATTTTCAATGGTGAGAAAGATGGTAATCTGTCAACAATGTGGTCAAAATGTCAAAGAGGGGGCATTCTGTGAGAACTGTGGTGCCCCACTTACACCACTTCAGGTAACGAGGAGTCCCCCATCAGAACCACCTCCTGGGGTCAGATCTTATAGTCCCGGACCTCCCATTCCTGTTCCGGATCGTGGGAAAAGCCGACGCCCGGTTCTGTTGATTATTGGGGTAATTGCAATTATTATTGTAATTCTGGCACTATTTTTTGTGATTCCGATGTTTTTTTCACAGAGTTTTGTCGGTGGGGGATCTGCATTCACTCCTGGTGCATACTATCCGGAGGGCTATGAGGATGTGGGGTATGCATTATTTGGAACTGATGGGTCATTGAACAGTTATGATTCTTCGGGTAAGTTACTTGACAGTATAGGGTATTATGTTGTCAGTGGCTCATCCATCTATGCTGCTGAAGAGAAAAACCCGGCTATCAAAAAAGAGAACCTTGCGTTCATCATCAAAGATGGTGGAAACGCGATTGTAGATAGTGATGGCGAAAAATGGATCAGGAAAACTCAATCAGTACCCTATACTACGACCACTCAACCGACTGTTTCAAGGACTTCGATGACAACCACACGACCGACGACAACCACTCAGCCAACTGCTTCAAGGACTTCGATGACAACAACGAGACCTACGCTTAACCCATACGCAACACCAGTTTCCTATTCCACAACAGTCCCGACACCCACGAAGTCCGTCACTTCCGCACCAAAAGCATTTAACTCGATGAACTTTAATACCGGGGGGTGGACTGACGTTACATCCGTCTTTGCACACGGCACCGACGTTATTGTAGCTACGAACACTAAAAATGGGGGTACTGCCACAGCAACGTTCTGGCTCTCATTTGCCAAATCCTCACCAGACATCAGTTTGTCTATCTGTCCGGATGCAGCCGATCCAATGAGTGGTGAGCAGAACTACGCAAATAGGGCAACGATTGATATTGTTTCTTACCCTTTCCCGGACTTCCTCATGCCGTCCAACGTTCCTACCGACATGACTAAAGATGGAGTCCCCCAAAATCTGCAATCCCAGCTCAATACATATACATATGTATACCGCGTGAAGATCACCGCACCTGATGGAGGTTACCATTCTTCGTCATTACTCAGGTTATCAGATACCCCGGATTATGCCATCGTAACAGCGTCCTTGGATTCTACAGACTCATATCGTGCAATTCTCGCGGCGTACGGGAGCGGGTGAAACTGGTGTACGAACGTAAGGCATTCAGTAAAAGGGTTATGAATCTACAATCCGGGTAATGAACTACAAAAAGGGAACTGGGAATCATTCCCTGATCAATCAGAGAAATTTTTTTTTATTCGTTTTTATTATCCGCTTTCTTACCGCATGTCCGGCAAAACTGCATCCCGTGAGTAACGGGTGTTCCGCACTGTGGACAGAGTTGAGATTTTCTATCAGTCATTTTCTCTGCTGCCTGTGATACAGCCATACCGCAGTTGTTGCAGAACTTAAATGGTGCTAAAAGCGGAGCACCGCAGGACGGGCAGAAGTTCTTGATCTTTGTAAGGGCTTCTTTGGAAGTTGGCGGTATCTTTTGGGAGACTGGGTCCAGTTTGGCGATGACGGTTGCGTCTTTCAGAAATGCTGACACATACTCATGGATTTCGGCGGAAGCCACCGAGCGGAGTTCAATGTCATCCCCGTTATAATCGATGAACAGGAGATCATGGATACCGCCGATGATGCACGAGAACCCGGCTATGTTTGTCTTTCCTGAAGAAGTTGCTTTCCCGGAGGTCATTGTCAGGTACATACTGGGCAGGAGGTGCCCCCGCGAGAGCAGGAAGCCATCATCTGAAAGGGTATACCCGTTGCCCTCGCGCTTTGCGAGCCCTTTTCCTGCAAGTGACGCAAGGATGCTGCCGATTGCATCAGGTTTTGGGATACGGTCCCGGGAGAAGAGATCGATAAAGGTGCTGGATAACCACTGGAAATTGCCTGGTGGGATCTCCAGCATCGCAGAGATTGCCGGGGGGGTATGGACAAGGCGGGTTGCCGTATTGCCATCTGAGAATTTCCGGAGCATCTCTTTTCGCTGGAGATCGATCATGGCCGAGAGAACAAGGGTTTCCCCACGGGTGAGATGAGCTTCAAAGGAGCCGTTCTTGTAGATGGAGAAACCGATGGTCTGCCGGATACGCATCAGCATATCCTTGTTCGGTGCCGGAAACGTGATGATCTGCTTCCCGTCGTCATTGATGACACTGGCGATCGTCCCTTCAGGTGCGAAGTAGGCGATATATTCCATGACTCCCTGGGGGGTAGTCAGGTATATCCGTGTGAACGCATCAGCCCGTGCAAGGGTTGATACGGCATCCTTCTTATCCGGCAGAAGTGTTCCCTGTGCGTTACAGATCCCGAGACCGGCAAGCTGGGCTATCCCCTCCGGCCCGGAGATGTTCCCTTTCCCATAATTGAAGGGAGAGATGATGCTCACGGGGGTCCTGGCAAGCGTTCCCAGGGTCCCGAGCAGTTCTGGTTTAACCGTAAACTGAATCTGGCCTGTCATGATTTTTTCTCCACCTCTGGTACTTCACTTGAGATTCCCAACCATTTCTTGATGGGGTCCCAGAAGAGTCCTATACCTTGTCCCTGACTTGCACTTTTGGCTGCGTTGGTTGTCGCCTTGTTGATATCGATGAAGTCTCTGGTTTTATCGAGATCGTCGTAAAGGGTGTTTGTGTTTAACTGAGGCGGTCCAGAGCTCTTCATGCCTATGATGTCGGATATGGACTTATTACCATAATCGCCACTTTGCGAACCATAGTTTCCGAACCCGGGGATTTTCCCCTTGGTATAATCGGTAAACTCATTGGTACCATATTCAAGTATTTTGTCGGCCCCGTATTCTAAAAGACCTTTAAAGAACCCCATGGGGATACCTTTATCGTTCGCATTGCTGATACTGATGTTTTTTCCGATGGTTTTTGTAAAGCCATAGATATTCTTTATTGTGCCACCCCCAACGGGAGAGAGGGTTGCGCCAATATCTATTGAGATATCCGCAGTTTTTTCAACCCACCAGAGTTTATCTTCCCACCATTGCATATCATCGCCAAAGTCATCCCAATATGATGCCTCCATCATATCCTGCAGCTGTTCATTCAATAGCGATTCTTTCTTAGCCTGATCAATTTTTTTCTGGGCTTCCTCGGTCAAATTATCGAGGTTTTTCAAGGTATTGTCAATTGCATCCCAATCAATGACCTTCTCGCCTTCGTTTACCGGCTTAGTGGTTGGAGGCGGCGGTGTTTTCGTGGAGGGAACGTCCTGTGGAGGGATTTCCGTTGGCGGTGTCGTTCCTGCTCCGGGTGATATGCCCCCCCCGATGAGTGCCTGGAGAATGATCGGTCCGTTGACAAGCATGGAAAGGATGGTGGCAACAAGCCCTGCCATCACTTCGGCATATCCGCTTGTTCTCAGGCAGTCCTGGGCATTGAGGGGATCACTGGCACAGTCATCTGCAAGAACCGGCGCGATGAGCATTGAGCAGAGCATAATCGTGATGATGATCATTGCTGAGCCTGCAATGAATCCTCTGCCTGCCTGCCTTCCCGGGGCGATCTGGGGATCGCGGGTGATTGCATACGCCGCCAATGTTCCGACGACAATATTTGCCTGCATCAGCGGATACTGGCTGATGTGGAAGATATTGTAAAGGAGCCAAGCAGTCAGGAAGGGGATGGCTATCCCAAGACCGATCAGGATAATCCGCGATACCTTCTTCCGGTAAGGCTGGAGTGGCAGGAGCAGCTTGTCAATATTCGGACGGAACCAGACCAGAATTATCGGGATTGCAATCATCAGGAGCGGCGTGATGAAATCAAACCCCTCTCTGCCGCTCCGTATACCCCCATAGATAAACCAGATAATGGCTGCGACGATACCGCCAAGAATTGAGAGAAGATCCCACCATTTCTGGGGGCGTTTGGCAAGCGGGACATTTTTAGAGGTCTTCCTGAACTCATCAACAGACATCAGGGATGACTTGAACTCGTTGAAATTCTTTACCTGTTCAGGAGATACTGTCCCGGTTTGAACTGGAGCGGGAATTCCAGCTTGCCCAAATCCCGGAGGGGTTCCAGGTTGCCATGCCGAACCATTCCAGACTATCCAGCCCCCGCCGCCCGGATCTGGCTGCCACACAAATCCGGAACTATCAGTTACCCTAAGTGCATTTATTGCGACAGTGTAACGTTCCGGGGTGATCTGGCCCCGTTGTAGCTGGGCAGACAATTGCGCCCGTTTATTCTCTGCTTCAGTAAAGTTCATGCCCTCCCCCGATTTTTCAACTACGGAAAGATATAATTAGAATATATCCCATTACACAGTTTACCTATTTGAGCGTATGGAATTTTACCAACGGTTGCGAACAGGATAAAATGAAGAAAAATATCCGAGGATTTCACGGCGGAATTAATGACTCATATATACAAAGCGGGTCACAGTGTTTTTTTCCGGTTTTTTCACAATTCTTTCCGGCATTATTCACACAGGAAACAGTTACACAATCACAGCATCAGCAGAAATCCGTGAGAGCCCCTTATTTGTCCCGAGCCAGTACGTGCCGTCCTGATCCTGTCTCATTATCTTTACTTCGTTGCCGGCAAGACCGTTGTTTTCGGTAAGAATTTTCCATGTCCCGTTTACGCTTACGGCAATGCCGTCATATTCTGAGCCTACCCATATCCTTCCTGCCGTGTCCTGGTACACGGATCTGGTGGATTCTCCGGCAAGACCATCAGATTTTGTGATATTGGTCCACAGCCCTTGGTAAAAGAGCGCTGCCCCGCCGTTGCGGGAATACCCGGTGGCGACCCAGACAATCCCGTTCCGGTCCTCAGTGATTGCTCTGACTGCCGGATACGGCAGCCCGTCGCTGACCGTGAACTGCTGCCAGCTGGTTCCCTGCAACCGGTAAAGAGCGCCATGCATGAGTGCCCCACAACCGACCCAGAGATCCCCCACCAGATCTTCATACAAGACATCAGCGGATGCAATGGAGGGACTGTTTTCACCGAGCAAACTCTGCCATCTCGATCCATCATACGAATAAACATCCCTATCGGTCCCAATCACAATGCTGCTGTCCCGACGCTCCACTATACTCAAAACTTTTGTGAAGGGTATACCGGGCCCGGGAGCAATTACCTGCCAGCTGGCGTTCCGGTACGTGACAAGACCCCCGTCATGCCCTATCCAGATTGTACCGGAATGATCCCGGATAATCTGCCGTACATAACCAAACGAGGGGGCACCCTTAAGGATTTCTTTATTCCCGGATACACGGTTAACCAGTATCACCCCTTCCTTTCCTCCGGTCCAGACAGTGTCGTTATCGATTAACAGTGCAGATACTTCGCTGGGGGGTCTGATGATCGTCCATCCCGGAGGAGTTCCCTGCACCTGAATGTACCCGGAAATGTTCTGTAAAACGACCACGACGACAACAATAATAAGAATTCCGGCGACGAGCTGCAGGCTGCCTTTAGCGTAGTTGCGTATCCTTTGTGTAGCCATGGAGGATAATCACCGGGCAATCGTTCCATTCTGGAAACGGATGATGGTATCAGCAACGCGCTCTGCTTCAGATTCTTCATGGGTCACGTACACCATGGTGGATCCCGTTGCCCGCACCGTCTCAGTGATCAGGTTGAGCAGGTCATCCCGCAGTTCCCGGTCAAGATTGGTGAGCGGCTCATCAAAGAGAAGGGTGGATGGTTGTGGTGCGAGAGCCCGGGCAAGGGCAACCCGCCGTGCTTCCCCGCCGGAGATTTGATCCGGGAACCGGTCTTTCACATGGGTGATCCTCATACGTTCCAGCAGGATTCCGAGACGTTGGTGTTGTTCTTCTTCTGACAGGTGATCCATGCCAAAGAGGATATTATCCGAAACGGTCATGTGTGGCCAGAGGGCTGCTGACTGGAAGGCAAAACCGATGGAACGCCCTGATGGCGGATCCATATATTCTGGGCAGCTGACTATCCTGCCATCAAAAGAAATTGTCCCGGCATCCGGTATTTCGAGACCGGCAACGAGACGAAGGAGCGTAGTTTTCCCGCTCCCGGACGGTCCGAGAAGTGCAACCCGGGCATGATCAGGAATGGTAAGCGATACATTGGCAAGAGCCGGAAAGTTTCCGAATGATTTACTGATACCCGCAAGTTCGATCATGGTTTTAACCTTTCTTATCTTCCTGATATTTCGGATCTTTTAAACAGCCATCGCAGGGATAGTATGGCACCAGTGCCGGCAATAAGCGTAAGTATCGTGATCATAAGACATAAGCCTGCCACTTCACTTGCCGCACCATAATGGAGGTAATTATAGATGCGCATCGTTAAGGTTGCATGTCCCGGCGGTGCAACAATCAGGGTTGCCCCGAGTTCTGCAAGGGTGAGGGCAAATAGAATTCCTGCAGCGACAAGAAGCCCCGGGGCGAGTAGGGGGAGACGGATCCGTGTCCATGTTTTCAATTGACTTCTAGAAAAAACAGCTGCGGCATCAAACAGGACGGGATCAAGAAAACGCATCTGGACAAATAGTATTATCGCTGCAACCGGTGCAAAACGGGAGACAGCAACAAGTACCGGCATTATTATGCCGGGATAGGGGAATACAAGAAACGGACCATTCCAGAGGGTGATCATCCCAATCCCTATCAGGGGCGCCGGAATCGCAAGCGGTATAAGGATGCAGACCCATGCAAGAGACCCGCGGAGACCCGGTTTTTTCAGTTCATTTGCAGCAGCAAGCGCAAGAGGCAGGGATATGAGGATGACGAGGAGGGCAGTAATAAGGCTGAACTGCAGCTCGCTTCCAGCCCTTGAGACTGATGAAACAAAGGTATTCCAGCTGCCGGACGTGTAAATAAGACCGAAAAAAAGCACCGCGATCTGGGTGATTACTACAATGACTGCTACTGCCTGTAATACCCGGAAGTATTTTGGAAAACGTGGGGGGTTGCCAAACCGGGTCGCAAGCCAGTTGGGGGTCTGGGCGAGGGTACGGATGCCGGACCGGCAGCCAACCATGACACACAGCGTAACGACAAGGAGTGGCAGGGCATAGAGAAGTGCCTGCGCTGCGATGTTTGATGCGCTGTACTGTGCAAAGATATCCAGTGCATATACATCTGCCCCAAAGAGGGAGGGGACGGAATAATCCGAGCAACAAATGACGAATAAAAAACCAAGAGCTGCACCCAGTGCAGGGGCAGCAAGGGGCAGCTGGATTTTATAAAAAACCTCCATATCAGTTCTGGATACCCTGCCGGCATCCGTTAGCTGGTGATCAACCGATGCAAACGCGATCCAAGACAGGAAGATGGCAAGCGGCAACAGTGCCATCAGTTCCACCCAGAAACTTATGATCCACCCGGTTGGGGAAACTACAGGAAGGATCGTACCAATGTCAGTGATCGCTGCCGACCAGGTAAGTGCGTGGATATAAGAGGGAATCCCGGCAAGTGCGAGCAGGGCAAGCAGGATGACGAGGAGGACTTTTTGCGATGCACTCCACAATGCCGACACAATAAGCATGCCGATGAGTACACCGGCGCAGGCGACTGATGCGGCGAGACCCACGCTCGAAACGAGAAGTCCCCACCTCCGCGAAGAGAGGAGCAGTGGGGAGAGAAGATCCAGGGATCCTGCCATGAATGCATGGATAAAATCCACGATCAATCCGATTATCGGACAGAGAATCAAAAAGAAAAAAATGCCAAGCACCACGGCATACACGACACTTTCTGCTGACAAGCGGGGGTGAACCTGCCAGAAAAAGGGGCGTGGGGGCATGGGAGGTTATCGGATGAAGATCTCGATGAGGTCTTTCTGGGTAGTCTGGAGACCGGTGTAGACATCCTGGTACGTGACGGGAATTGTCCTGATTCCCGTGGTTTTTACACAGGATGTGACGGCGGATACATTCCGGACCGGAATCTGGATCCAGCCGGATTTTACCATCGCTTCTTCGGTTTGTTTGTCGAGCAGATAATCAATAAATTTCGTTGCATCGGCAGGATGGGAAGATCCGGCAACCAGTGCCACCGTGTTGGGAATGACGAGAGTTCCCATTTCACCTTCGCGCTGATCCGGGATGATGATGGTCACATGCTCCCCGTTCTGGACTGCACTGCAGGCATCATCGGTATCGGTAAGCCCGTACGCAAGCTGCCCGTTCACGACAAGATCCCGGACCACTGAGTTTCCATCAACTACCCGGACACCTCGTTTCGTCATGCTGCCAAAAAACGTCCGTGCTTGCTCCCTGCCGAGGTAACTGTATATCGCTGCGGCGTGTGTTGAGGTCGTGCCAAACATCGGGTATGCAATGCCAATTGAACTGCCCTCGTACCGGTGATCGAGCATGTCATATACAGATTTGGGGTACATATCCGGCGTAAGCCTGTCGGTATTGACAATAAAAATCCGGGCCCTCCCGCCAAAACCGGTCCAGTAGCCCTCAGGATCTTTATATTGCTGTGGAATATCAGAAGCTGATGGGGATATGTAGGGAGCAAGGATGCTTTCATTCTTTAAGAGGAGTGTCTGCCCGACTTCCCCGCTCCAGAATACATCCGCCTGGGGACGGTTTTTTTCGGCTATAAGACGGTTAACGAGACCGGTGGTTTTTGTCGCCTCCACATCATACACTGCCAGAACCTGAATGCCGGTCTGGTTTTCAAATGCACGGAATACCGCTTCTGAATAAACCTGATCGACAGAAGTATAGACAACTACTGTTTTTTTCTGGTTCTTTGGGAGTAACATTATTGATGCTGCGAAAATTACGAACAGTACAATAATGACTGCCAGTATCTTCAGAGAGCGTGTATGGTTCATGGTAATATCCTGATTTGGTTGTATGGTATCTTAACCGCGATTTTTAAAAACATGCCTTTTTTTTATTTCCCCAAATTTCATCTCTAATAAGCAGCCATAGAGAAACCGGATTATCCAAATTTTATCAGTTCATCCAGTACCGAACTCCCCGTCACCTTCCGGTACGCATCAATCCCGTCAAACGGGCGTTTTGCAATCACTGCCGCCACTTTTTTCTTTCCGGCACCGGGCAACCATTTGAGCGCTGGTACCGGGAGCGTGTTGATCAGAACAGGGACCGGCAATGCCGTGACGGATCGCATACCCCAGTCCACGACAACGGCGTCGATAACGCATCTTTTTGCAAGCCTGATCGGGGTGCCGACAAAAATCGGGTACGAGCCCAGCTGCCCCCGAACGACAGATATCCTGTGACTTCGATATGCACATTAAAAAGTGTTCATGGCTGGTTTGCCACAGGGAACCATGGATATAAGATATCCATAGCAGGATATTACCGATCGGAAAAACCCGCTGGAAGATAATGGTTGAAATGGCCTCCCGAAATAGCTTGGAGTTTGAAGTATTCCTCGATTCTTTTGACAATCCGGGGATTTTGATTTGTAAAGGATTTGAGGGGTTAATTTTTGATATAATTCCTTCGGGTGAAAACGTGCAACTTCATGGCGCCCCCGTCGTCATCACCCCCACCACCTCCTGCGCCATGCCCGGGTCCAGAACCTTTGTAATCACAAGCCCGGTAATGGCAATAAATAAAGCCCAGATCACCTTCATCACTTGCTCGTTCTTCCCAAAAGCATCAATCACAGCCTGCGCATCCGCCTGCATCCCCCGCTGGATCAGTTTCGGCAGGAAGACAAACAGCGGCATGAACACAATCATCGACAGGATAAATGCGAGGGCGATCCCGGTTCTGCCCGCGAGATAAATCCCCGCCGGAACTGCAAATGTACCAGCGAGGATAGAAGCCATTCCCACTTCGCCGAGCCAGAAGTAGTGCGGTTGCTCTGTATAGATCTCAAGATCCTCCGGGTCGAGCCGGTCTATGCGGAAGACCCCAAGAGCGTTCATCATGCCGTACCAGATCGCGTGCGTGTGGTACGGATCTGCCGTCAGCCCGATAAACAGCACCGCAACCGGAACGATAAACAGAATAACCGGAAAATGGGCGATGAGGAAGATCGCCCCGAGCAGGACCCCGGTCCCGCATATTGCACACCGGGTCTGCCACTCGTTCTCAAACATTCTCCTCACCCCGAAATCTTAAAGAGGAACGCCGGGCTCGTGCACCCGCCATTCTCCGGTGAGAAATCCCGGGCCCGTCCTATCTGCGCCCACTTCCGGCTCCCGGTCCGGATCCGCACCGTGTGGATACCCGGCGCCCGGGGATAGACGAGGCGACCATCAATGTCGTGCATCTCGTCATACGGCGGGATGTCGAACCAGTCCATCCAGAACCGGACGCCGTGCGGCATATCCGTGCCCCGGCGCATGTCATTGAGCCGGATGGGTGCAAGGTCATCGTAGATGAGATCGATAATCAGGTTCTCATCCGTCTTATCCGGGTTCAGGTCGAGCTGATAGAAGATCGGATTGCGACGCACTTCTTCCGGGGAGAGAGGCGTGTCGAGCGTTAAGGGCGTAAGCCCGTTAAACATGCCCCGGTACAGCCCGGTCACTTTTGCAATTGGTTGCATTACACTTTCAGTTTCCATGATACTTCTCCTTTAATCGTTCATGTTCATCCCGGAGCACGCAAAACTCCTCGCACACGACATCGTATTTGCCAATCTTCTGGTAGATGACAAACAGCGCCGGGTACAGCGGGAGCAGAGCTCCGAGAAAGATCGCTAATAATTCAATATCCATGACAGGTCTCCGCAGTGACGGAAAGCAGCAAAAAGAGTGAAGACCGGGGGGTCTTCACCCTCCCCAGGTCCCGTCAAGGTAGGATCAGGCGAGTGCCGCTTCGCCGTCCGCCCAAGCTTCGACCTTGGTCAGGATGGCGTCGTCCGCGTAGGATGTGACATCGACGTGGTCACGGCTCATATTCACGTAGTAGATCTCATCGTTCGCATCGTGGCACCGGATCTGTGCCGAGAAGGTGTCCAGTTCGGGATCATGGATGCACGTGCCGCCGTGCTGGGTTGCGAGCGGGGCGCTTGCCATGATGATCGCACAACCGGCGGCAAACCCTGCCTTGGTGCCGTACTTCTCGGTGGTGGTCCCGACGTTCTTTGCATCGACATCTTCCCACACAAGGCGGGCTCCGTAGGTGCGCTTGGTGATGGCAACGGCTGCCATCGCATCCCCTCCGACGGAATAGGCAGTGCAGTCAAACGGGTTGTCGGTGACAATCGCTTCAATGAGCGTTTCAAAAGTATCCGCATCGGCGATCGGCGCTGCGAGCACGCGGGTTGCGGACTTGGTTATCGATTGCTGAACAAAATTTCCCATAGTTTTGGTAGTCTCCTGCCTGAGGTAATCAGGCATAATCATATATTACCTACAGTAATAAATACTTTGTTAAAAATTACTTCTGGTAATAGTTAATAAGATAACGGTTGAGGGATTTAGTAGAGGTCGTAACGATGGGCGGTATTAAGTAATCACCATCAATTTTGCCATCGCTACTGGTCTCACCCTGCCTTTTTCCGGTATGCCGGAACCATGCCGGAATTTCTGGGGAGTTCCGAAAAAAAAATTAAACACGTGAAAAATCCGGCTGGAACTGATCAGACCATTGAATATCCTTCAATATCTGAAATCCGTCGGGATCGTGTGGATGAGAAGATCTCACGAGAGATCTTCGATTTCCCCAATCACGTTCTCAAATACCCGGTCAAACTCCGGAATATCACGAATCTGATGCTTCAGGGAAACCCGCCACAGTGCGGCAAACTGATCCCGCTTCGCCCGCAGGATATCGGCATCTACCGCAACCCCCTTGTATTCGCACTTTCGGTGGACGATCGATCCCACCACATCCCGGTTTACCCTGTTTGCCAGCTGCCCGATGTCATAGAGATCGCGGGAGCGCGTCCGCTGGAAGATCGAGCGGATCTTCTCCGCCATGATCTCTTCGAGCGTGTATGCGGTTACAGATGTATTGAGCCCATCGGAATAGTCATGGAAAACCGGGCGCTCGCTGACCGGGAGCAGGATCTGTTCGTTGTCCGCTCCGGTCAGGTCCAAATCGATTTTTATCGGGGATGTCTGACCCCGGTGCAGAATTCTGAACCGGGCGGTCGCCTTAAAACCATTCCTTGTTTTTCTGAAACCGATCTCGTCTTCGAACTGGATGCCGCTCTCCTCACGGACCCGGGTCATTGCATCGATCACGGCAGTCTGCAAGGTCTGGGCATCAACCGCCTCCAACAGCGTAAAATCAAGGTCGTCGGAGAACCGGTAGTTTTCAATATACACTTTCCGGATGCCGGTCCCGCCTTTCAACGCCATCTTGATCGGATGCAGGGCGGACAGGAACCAGTTCTGCACATAGTCCCGTTCGATGGTTGACGTAGGTACACCGAACTCGCGGGCTCGTTCCTTGATCTCGCGCTCGGGGATCATTCAAGAGACTCCGGCAAGACGGTTTCGTGATTGATAACAAGCCGCCATTTTGGATCGTTCTTACCCGTCGCAGGCATTGTCGGATCCAGCAGCAGGTATTTTTTTGATGGCGGGAGGGGAAGATTTATCGGGATCCCCATCCGCTCGCACAGGTACCCGAGCCTCCGGACGACGGCGAAATTGTCGATTTTGAGCGCATATTCACTGAGATGGTTGTAATTCAGTGAACCGGTTTTCAGCGCTTTGGCTACTTCGATGATCCCCCCCGCGTAGTGGGGCTTGTCCAGGCAGTCGATGATCGTCTTCTCCTTGTCCGTGATGCTGACCGGCATCTCTTCGATCCATTCCTTGCGGACGCCGAAGAATTTCTCCTCCTTCACCCGCACGATCTGGTAATTCACGCCAAAGATCTCCATAAGGTTCTTTTTCTTGCGTGCCGGGGTCTGGACAAAGACCGTGCCCGGGATCTGTTCGGTAAGCCCGTAGTGGTGTAGGGCACTCCAGTACGATATGGCGGAGGGTTCGATGAGATAGGAGGCAATGACAAATTCGTGAAGCGTGTATTTTCCTTTCTCGCTCCCAAGCGGAATGATCAGGTACTTGCCTTTCTCAATCCTTTCGATGTAACCTTTCTCCTCCATGCGGGAGAGGATGACCCAGAGTATCTCTTTTTTGATGTGGGTTTTCAGGTACAACTGAGTAAATGAAAATACCTGGTTCTCCTTTGCCATAGACTTCAGGATCTCAATTGTCATAAGATGCTCCTCCTCCAGATTTCCTCATTAGGTACACCAACCTTAACATTTATGTTAATTTTGGTGTACGCAAGGGGGAATTTTGCACATATGGACCGGAGTTATCATTCAGCGGTGGCATAATTGCATTCGGGTCGTATGGAATAAGGTGCTCGTTGCGACGATAAACACCATCAAAAAGGTTAAAGGGATTGGAGGCGCATTAGATATTCCCCCAGTTTGATTTATGATATGGTTGTGGTAAACTTGTCTTTTATTCAGGCGGGGGGGTTTTCTTTTGGTGTAATGAACGGGTGAATGCGGGAGTTGGTGCCCCTGCGGGTTGGGTATCGGTGATCATGGGTTGATCAGTTTCTTTGCCTCTTTCATTTTTCTCCGTCGTTCCAACTCCTTTATTGGATCTGCACAAATACCGCGTGTCATTTTTTCCCGGCTTTCCTGAAACAAGTAATCTTCTTACCTCAAAAAAAAATAGAATGAATTAACGTTTGTCGTTTCTCTTACTGTTAGGTGTATACCGGATTTGATACCGCCCGTGCTGCGAACAATCCCCATACACCGGACCGGGGGGTGTACCGTATTTCTCTAAGAGTTCTCCGCATTCCGGACACGTATCCCCGATTGTGGCTTTTGTTTTTGTTTTGTATGACACGCGCCATTCACCCCTCTTGCTTATATCGCCCAGCGGCAAAACCCATAAACTGCCCTATCCGCCAGGTAACGATAATCTCGGCGAGTAGAGATTCAGGGAATGTCATCTCTCCATCTCCTGCTGTATGTATGATATTGGGATATTTTTAAAGAGCGGGGTGGAGGTTCTGCATGATAGATATTGATAAGGGACCGCTAAATGAAAATACGTATAGGAAGATCACTCTCAGAATGAGAAGTCGACTTTTGAGAGGTTATTACGTTAGCATTCTTCTTCGTTATCCACTGTTCATAAAACCCACGCTGACGGGGTTGTATTAATGGACACCATTTTTTTCTGTCCGGTAACGATCCCGAACGATTCGAGTATTCCACCCCTTTTTGATCTTCGCTTCAGCCAGATCCCCCTGGTTCAAATGTTATATATAGTTATATAACAAAAATCGTCCTATGATATCAGAGACCAAAGCGGTTCACTCCCCCCAGCTCGATACCGTACTGATGGTCGAGGCATTCATCAGGGAACATAGCGGGGAATACAAAAAAAGGGCATTGTGGGAGAACCTGCCCAAGAAGATGATGTACCAAACATTCTCCACGATCATCAGCTACCTCCAGGATTCTGGAAAGATTGCAACCGATGCCGACAAGAAAATCTGCTGGATCTATAATCCTGAAATTGTAAACCGATATCTCAGTAACAATAACTTAAGGGTCCGATGAAATCTACTCTTTACTTCGCTGATGACCAGATCAGACACGCTTTTTTTATGCTCCAGTCCGGGAGGGCAGAAGAAAAAGAGATTTTTAATCAACTGAATATAGTGTTCGATATGATCACGATGGATCCCTTTTGCGGGATTCAGGTACCAAAACGGCTAATCCCAAAGGTGTACATCACGAAATATGGTATTGACAACCTGTGGAAAGTTAACTTTCATAAAAACTGGCGCCTCTTGTATTCGGTTGCCGGTGACGGGACGCAGGTGGTTACCCTGGTACTGGAATGGCTGTCACATAAGGAATACGAACGAAGATTTGGGTACTGATCAGCGGTACCAGAATCACCTATAACAGGATGGATCAAAACTAAAAATAAAGGCAGTCATTTATAAAGTGCAAAAGAAAATCTCTGCAATTTGAAGGTATTTTATTTCCGATGAGAGGTTTTGATCCAGCTCGCCCCACTTTTTTTATCATTTCGTAGCACTTCTCCATAAGAAATGATGGTATTACCGATGAATATATTTTCGAAAAACGTTTTTGTAAATTGAGCCCGGATTACGATTTCGAAGTATAACTACCCTTGAATGGTTATTTCTGGAAAGTAGTTTCGTCGACTCTTCTAAGGGACTTTAGAGAAATGATAATCTATGCTCTTTTATGCTTCGAAATTCAAAACAAGTCACAATTTGACATTTTCTTTTTCTTTAAAATCGGTTTGGATCTCGCTTTGGGTTTTGAGCCGGATTCCTACATAACTTCTTCTTCCCGTAGTCGTACTTTTGATACGCTCAAAGCCATGATCAGCCATTTCAAAACCGAACGCCCGGACACTTTTAGCTTTTTCGTCCGGTGCGTTCATGTTGTGCCAATTTTTGTATGCGTTGTAAAGATCCGTTGCCCCGACCGCCGTGTTGGGCTTAATGATACAAACATCTGTGAAGAAATCTCCTAAAAAGTCCTGCTCATCCCGGTAATTCTGGGTTGCCTGGGTGACTTCGTTCGGCTCTTTAAGTCCGATTATCTGATATGATTTGAGCCCGGCGATCATCCATTGCAGGATCCCCGGTGCTTCTGCGAGTAGTTTATCAAGTAATTTCTTATCCCGCTTATCTTCCGGGATAATCACCGAGAACGGGATTAATTTTACACGGTCCCAAATGCTGTTTGTTGTATCTGTGATCCTCGGTGCTGAGTTGAAACTCCACCATATTTTACATTCTGGTGTAAATTCGAAATATTCCTGAAACAAGAATCTGGCTTGTATCTTATCGCCGCCACCGGTGAGCCGCTTAATAACATCCTCATCAAGTCGTTTTCCTTTGCCCGCCTCAGTCGCTGATACAAACCGGGCTCCCCGCAATGCTGCGAGATCATTTCTTACCCCTTCATTCCTGCTTATACAGAGAGTGGACGATTCAACAGATTTCCCGTAATCTCCAAGAATCGCAAGCAGGGTATTAAGAAAAGTGCTTTTTCCGTTCGCCCCGCTGCCATGACAAAGGAATATTGCCCGCTCCCCGGTGCGTCCAGTGAGTGAATACCCGGCGGACCGCTGGAGATAACTGATAAGATTCTCGTTACCCTTCATAATCTGGTTAAGGAAATTTAACCAGATCGGACACGTTGCCCCCGGATTATAAACGGTTCCGGTAATTTTTGTTATGTAGTCATCGCGCATGGGCTCGGTAAAAGCGAACGAATTAAGGTTTAATACCCCGTTCGGAAAGTTCAACTGATCAGGGTTTGCATCCATCCGGTCCGGAGTTATCGGCAATGCGGATTTTGCCAAATCGATCATTGCATCGATCCGTCCGTACCCCTGAGAGATACCCGCCCATTTATAAAACTCGTTTCGTTCTGCCGGCGTTTCAATGATTGCCGCTTCATCCCCGATCCTGATCGTTGCCTCTTTTGCCAGCTCCCGGACGAATAAGGATTCATCCCTTTTCCACCGTTGCCCATCCCAGATAAACCAACTCTTAAATGCATTGCAAAATCGTAGATCCTTCCCAAACCGCATTGTGAGCCGGTCACTATTACCGAGATCTGATCGGGGATTGGTCGCACAATTCAGGTTTCGTATTTTTTGGGTTTCTTCTTCGCTGTCCGATAAAAAAAGGCGGTGCGAGGATTCGTTCAGAGTCCATCCCGCCGTTATTGGTTCCTGGCGTACCTCGCAAATCTGTTCCTGTACTGCCGGCTCTGATGACGGAGGAGCTTGAGGAGCGCTCGTTACTTTGCTTGGTACTGAAGCTATAGCCCACGCCTCTAAAAACAGAGACGGGTCCCGAACTTTTGTTGCATCCCCGCCCGCCGTCATCAGGATCTCAAAGAGCTGCTCCCTCGTCATGCCGCAATAAAGGTTGCCGGGCAGTGCCTCCGGTGTTGAGTTTTCACAGGCTCGCAGTCGGTTCACTTCGCTCCCGTCCCCCATCTGTTCCGCCACTCGAATCACCTTCTCCTACAGGCCCGGTGCTGCGCTGCTCAATCGTCCCGCCAATCCGGCAATTACCTTTTGGATAAAAACATCATGAGAAATATCATTGACTTTTATGACTTCCCTGACGAACAGATCACACACGCGCAGTCATGCCCGTCCATCCCCCGATGGAAGCCGGTTCAAAAGGTGCTGTCTCACCTGAACCACTGCATCAATTCTTTTTTGCGCCTCATTTACGTCTCCGGAACTAAAATAAATCGTAATTTTGCCCTTTTTTCCGGGAGTACCGATGGTTATTGAATCCGCGTATTCGGTGCGATGAATGACAATTTTAGGCATTATTGCACCTCCGCGTGTGGCTGATCAAAAAACCCGCTCGCGAGGATGTATTCATTGGATCTTTCGATATCGCCGAGGATGGCATATACACAACCCGCCGAATAGAGCGCACCCATCAGAGCATCGCTTTCGTCCGGGGCTTCTGCCATTACCCGGTTGAATGTTTTCAATGCCGAAACAAGGTTTTCCGGGGTGTGTTCTCCCTCCATCAGTAAGGTCATGGCTCCCTCTGCCAGCGACCATAAATCATGTGCCGGGGGGTCACTCATGATCGTTCCACGTCGTTAAGAACCGACAACAGATGCCACAAATAATATTTATTAAAGATTATGCCGGGTAGTTCAACCCGCAGAAGAGCAACCTGATCGGCATCCGTCACCATTTTCAGATCTGCCGCAAGTTGGTGGAACTGTATCCTGCACCGTATCCCATACTGCCGGATATCTGCGATAAGTGCCTGGATATCTTCCAGTGCATACAGAGACAGCTCCCCGGATATTACAAGGGATGCGACAGTTTCGTCCGAGTCAAGGCGATACAATCTCCTGAATGCAGCAACTTGCTCGGGTGTGAGATTCTCATTCCCTGCCGCATCAGCGACAAGGACCGCGTCTTCACGCGACGTTGGAATTATTTCCATGATCGCGTCCCTCATCAACAATTTCAAAATCCAGATCAAACAAGGTGCCACTTCCCGGTCTGGATGGCAACCTCAGCCGCCGCACGGTGTAGCGGCGACAGGTGTTCAAGAGTCTCCCGGTCGATCGTGAATCCTGCTATCGGTCGGGGCTTGAGTAAAGTTGATACTTCAGAAGCAGCAAAATTATTCATGTCTGCCCTTCCTTTTCGGCTTGGGCGACAGTGCGCCGGGTGAACTTGCTGGCGCATGAACCCCGGCGCATTCTTGTCTTTTCAATCTGTTTTTGATACCTTCTACAAGAACCTGGGTCATGTTGATCCCCTGTTCTTTTGCCGCCTGTTTGAGATCATAGGGGATCTGAAGACAGGTGTTCTGGAAAAGTTGTTCTTTGCGAATTACAATTACCATCTGTTTTCTCCACTCCCTTCACGGGATTGTAAGTAATTTGAGGGGTCATTATATATGGTACGTATGATCACATATGATATTATGAATCATAGTATGGAATTTTCAGAAAACGAACTGTATATACTAAACCAAATAGCCAGATCCTCAGTTCCTGTGTCTGCCTACGAACTATCCACTACAATGGAGAAAGATTATTCAACCATTCATAAGGCGTGTAAAAAATTAATCGATCTTGGTTATTTGGAGACGGTAGAGGGGATCAATGATAGAAACTCCAAAAAAAATGTTTTGCGATTCACTCTATGCGGTTTTTGCCTGTTTGTCACACAAAGCGAATTGTTTGGCAGCCTGGGGAACGGATTATCAATACACCCGGACGGCGGCAAAACGATGGGAGAATACACGAAGACTGATGAACATATGAAGATTTTAAAAAAATGGAAATATCTTCATGAATCTATTGGCTGGGTATATTCCCTTATTTTAAAAATACCGGAAAAAGACGAGGGCTTTAAACCGTTTTTATTGCGGCAGTTTGATGCTTCATGTTACAGGACGACAAAAGAAGCACTCTCCCCGAAACACACGTACTACATAGAAAATGAATCTCCAGAACGAACGAATACAGAGATTTTGGAATTTATCAATTCTAAGTTGTATGAAGAGGTCTTTAGAGGGTTTGAACTTTTTATTCGTGTCCTTATGTTAGCTGAATATCCCCCCAATCTGTTCAATGAAACAATCACCATTATTAAAAAATCTAAAAAAGGGCAACCAATAATAAAAGAATATTTAAAACGTGAATTGGTTGGATACGAAATATCAAAAAAAATTGATAAATTATTGTGAAGTCTTCACGCTGATCCGTTCGCCTGCATAGCGATAATCTGGTTCTGGAGATCTTTAATCTGTTTCTTCATCGCCGCAAATTCCGGTAAGAGCTCTGCCTGTTCTGTTGCTACCAAAACCTTCTGTCGCGCTTCTTCTGTCAATTCAAGAGCACAGACCGGGCACCACTGGTGAGTGGGTCCTGCTATCGTGCCGCACCGGGGACACTGCCGGGGTTCCAGAACCTTTGATTTCGGTTTGCCCTCAATCTGCACACCGGCTAACCGTGCCATCTCTATCCGGACATCGGAGGGACCGACATGCGAATAGCACTTGTCCATCATGATCGTGGAGGTGTCCCCCCATCCGAGCAGCTTGATCATCGATTCCTGGCATCCGTCCTGGATCAAATGCGTGATTTTGCTGTGCCGGAACAGGTGCGGTGTGATCTTCCTTGTGATCTTGGCTCGCTCTGCAATGACCCTGATCTGTTTGGCAACACCGGCATACTGAAGCTGGTTCCTGCCGGTCCGGTTCCGTCCCCCGCCGGATGTCAGAAATACGAAGTTCTCTCCGGCAGGTTCTCCCGGATAATCGTTTTTCCATGCTGAGAGATATTGCCGAGCCATGAATAACGGGATAAGCCGGGTTTTCTCTGTCTTGAATTTCACCGTAACGGTCGCATCAACATCGGTGAATTGAACCTGGTTCCATCGCAGGGTTCCCAGTTCCCCGACACGCAGGGCACCGTCATACAAGACGCTGATAATTGCCCGGTCCCGGCTGGTCTGGCAGGCTTTTAACATTGCGTGGATCTCTTCTTTGGTGAACAGATCATCTGCCTTTTTTGTGTCGTAACGGTAAGCTGGCGGAGAAATGTCTCCCAGTTTCTTCTCGGGGATTGCAGAATATCCGTTCTCTACCATCCACAAAAAAATCCGTTTCATGAACCGGACAAAATCGGCAATCGTGTTCGCCTTGTACCGGGTGGACCCATCCGGCTTTAGTGCGGTCTCAAGACCTTCGCGTGCAGCATATACGTCTTTGATAGCACATTCCCGGAATGGTTTTGGAAAAAACTCCCGGAGGCGGATCAGAGTAACGGTGAGTTTGAAACATCGTGAAGCGGTGATCTTTTTGTTGACCGCTTTTGTTTCCTGTACAAATTCAAGGATGAGATCTGCATCGTCCTGTGTGATCCTCTGGCTATTCACTGCCTTCTTTAAAGCACCGTTTGAATATTCCCGGTACTTTGCTTCGGTGGTATGGAAACGGCTTTCCTGACTTGCTGGCGCAGTCACAAAAGATACTTTTGCATGAAAAGTATATAAAGAATGTGTTTAGAACATAACCGAGTGACAATATGCCCCATAACAGCATCCGACAAAAAGTTCGAATCCCTAAGCAAACCCTTTTAATTAAACACTTTTTAACAATCGTATATGTTTACCGCAATATCGAAAGCAAGAGATCTTTTTTCAGATATCAGACCA
>Ga0247841_10001281_pt1 | contig 58233 bp, 51 predicted proteins | sample LaCruzMarch2015__2_FD_192410 | JGI IMG/M metagenome (GOLD analysis project Ga0247841, IMG submission 192410) | Freshwater microbial communities from meromictic Lake La Cruz, Castile-La Mancha, Spain - LaCruzMarch2015_18m | ecosystem: Environmental > Aquatic > Freshwater > Lake | place: Spain... | reverse complement strand
TTGTTCCAGAGCTTCTCTGGAAGCAATTAGATTATATCGGCGTATTCGACGTTTTGCCGATACAAGTTTACGTGTACGGGTGGTCCGCCTTAATTTTGCTTTGCGGTTCATATATCATTCCTCCTTTCGTTATGTGTTTATAGTTATTTCGGATTATTTTTGTTACGATATAATTATATTAGTCTTGTATTAACCAGATATAAAGATTATGTTAATTTTCGGTTAATTATACGAGGACAGTTATCCTTTTTCAAAGTAACTCTAATGTTATCTCATCTGTCTGTTCTATTTCCTGACTAAAAGTTTTATCAATCCATTCTTTTATTTCATCTCTTGTATGTCTAAAAGTTGGTAGCATTTCTTCCCTTGTTCCCTTAAATTGAGATGGATCATTGAAACTCTTATGCAAATATCTTGCACCATCAGGGAAAAATGGACATGCCTCTTTTGCGTTGTCACATACTGTAATCACGTAATCAATTTTCATTCCTCGAAATTCTTCCATACTTTTTGAACGGTGATTTGATATATCGATTCCAATCTCTTTCATCGCTTCTATGGCATAAGGACTTACGCTTGATGGCTTAGTCCCAGCACTAAAGGCATCAAAGCGATCACCATACAAATTTTTGAGCAATCCCTCTGCTATCTGTGAACGAGCGGAATTATGAGTGCAGAGAAACAGCACTTTTTTCTTATTCATATATGTTTCCTGTCTATCCTTTTATAAACCACAGAGACACAGAGAAAAAATCGGTTCTCTCCGTGACTCCGTGTCTCTGTGTTTTTATATCTTACTTTGTAATCGCATTTATTTAACAATCTTGACGCTACCATAAGCCGCTGATTTTAGAATGACTTCCGCCTTTGTGACTACTGCCTTTGAAAGCGGGGCATATTGAAGCGGCTCAACCAAAGATTGACCTTCGTGGATCATCCATCCAAGCAATTTTAGAAGCTCATCAGCCTTTTCTTTTGTTCTGTTGCCATATTGTTGTTCTTTGTATATCACTATCCAAGTGAAACCACTTATTGGATAACCATCTTTTGCGGATGTATCCGTAATTGACGTCCTTGTGTCAGCCGGCATAGCTACGTTAGCGGCGGCACTGGTTGATTTTATTGTCGGCTCAATATAATTCCCTGACTTATTTTTTACAACAGCAACGGGCATTTTGTTCTGCATGGCGTAGATTAACTCAACGTATCCAAATGAGCCGGGTAGCTGTTTTATAAGTCCAGCGACTCCCGGATTACCTTTGGCGCCTAGTCCTACTGGCCAATTCAAAGATTTGCCTGTTCCCGGATTAGCTTTCCAATCTTTACTGACTTTGCTGAGATAATCACTGAATATGAATGTTGTTCCACTACCATCAGAGCGATGAACGACTGCGATACCCAAATCTGGCAAAGATGTTCCCAGATTATCAGAGGCTATCTTCGGATCATTCCACTGTGTTATTTTACCAAGAAAAATATCTGCTATAACATCAGGAGAAAACTTGAGTTTTGGGCTATTCGGCAGATTGTATGTAAGTACAACAGCACCAAGAGCTATTGGAACGTGGAGTATATCTGCTCCTGATTTTTTGATCTCTTCATCAGTCATAAATGCGTCAGTAGCGCCGAAATCTACTGTTTTATTTGTGAGTTGCGTTATACCTGCACCTGAACCAACTCCCTGATAATTTACTTTAACACCTGTTTTTTGATTGTAGGAATCAAACATCTTTGTATATAACGGTAATGGGAAGGTTGCGCCTGCCCCTAATAACTCTGTGTCTGCGGATAGAGCAATAGAACTGAATAGACATATAGATACTATTGTCGCTAACATTGCACCAAAAACTTTCTTCATTGTGTACCTCCATTAAAATTTAACTTCAACTTGACACATTATCTGTGAGGTTGAGTTTTTATCACTTGCTTGATAGCTTGTTTGTTGCAAATCAAGCACTGCACGAACATTGTAAGCATTCTTGAGTCGAACTGACCAGCCATCATAGTATGACGCTATTTGAATACTCTTAGCATCTGTATTATCTGCTTTTGAGCCATCTTCAGCCTTGAAACTTGTGACTTTAGCATTTTGGTATATATCAGTAGTAACTCTCATCTTTACTTTGTCAGCAATTGCTGATTCAAACGTAAGATAAGTTCGATCTATGTCGAATCTATTGAAGCCTTTGCCTTTACCAAGATCGTCAACGTCATAAATGTAGTTTATATATATAACACCTGATGTTTTTATTTCACCCAACGCAGGCTTTTTTGTTTCTGTGGGCTTTGTATCAGTTGCAAATACAGTAACTACGAATATGATTGATAATGAAACCATACATATAAAGGAAATTATCCTACTCATTCCGTTCTCCTCTTTTTGTGATTGCACTTATATTTTTTGTGATTGCACTTATATTTAATGCATAAAAATATAAGTAATGTCTTGACTCAATATACTCTATTCTCGTTTACTGCTATAAGTTTACACTTTAATTGTTAATATAGTATAAAGGAAATGTTAATTTTTGGTTAAGAATACGAGTTTAGGTAAGATTTATCGGGAGAGTTATAATAAATTTTGTACCGAAGCCATAAGTGCTTTCTACATCTATTTTGCCATCATGTAAAAGCACAATATGTTTAACGATGGAAAGTCCAAGACCAGTGCCACCCAGTTTTTTTGAATGGGATTTGTCCACAACGTAAAACCTTTCAAAAATTCGAGATAAATGCGATTCTGTGATACCAATACCTGTATCCTGTATCTCGATTATTACTTTATCGTCTTTTTTCTTTAATGATATGCTGATAAATCCTTTTTCGGTATACTTAATAGCATTGTCAATAATATTAATAAACATCTGCTCAAGCTTGAATACGTCCGCTTTTATCAAAGGAAGGTTATTATCTACATATCTCGTTCCGCCGAGTGACGGAAGAACAGAAAGCTTTAGATCAAGTTTTTTATCTATTAGCTTTTGCTCAAATATCCGCAAGACGTCTTCTATCAAATTCTTTAGATTTACTTCCTCTAATTGCAAGGTTGATCCTTTTTCTTCAAGCTCTGATAGTAATAGCAAATCCTGCACAATATTTATTAGTCTTTCTGTATTTCTCTTAATAATATCCAGATAATATAATTTTTCATCTTCATCAATTTCATCTTCAAGCGTTTCTGCGTATCCCTTTATTGACGTAAGTGGAGTACGTAATTCGTGGGAAAGATTTGCCACAAAATCTCTTTTAATTTTCTCTAACTTCCGAATCTCCGTAATATCATAGAAAGTTATTACAAGCTCTTTTCTGGAATTAAGAAAAACTACATTGCATAAAAAAGTTCTATCATGCAGTACCAGTTCTGAGGATTCACTCCCTTTTTTATTAGTCACTTTTTCTATCAATTCACCAAGATAATGTCCCCTTATAACTTCCCAGTAATATTTTCCATCAACAAGAAAAACCTGAAAGAATTTCCTGAAGCTTTCATTACTTAGCAGTATTTTACCTTTACTATCGAGTACCAGAATCCCTTCTTGAATTGAAGATACAATGCTATTTAGTTCTTCTTTTTGACGGGAAAGCTCCTCAAATGAAACTTCCATCTGTTCAGTCATGTAATTAAAACTGTCAGCGAGTTCCTTGAATTCGTCTCTATTTCTTAAAAAAACTTTTGATTTGAAATTTCCGATGGACAGGTTACGGATGGCAGTATTTATCTCTTTGATTGGTTTCGATAATATCCGTGAAAAGATCAATGCAATTAGTAGAGAAATAGCAGTAATAATCACAGCGGAGATAAAAATACTGCTTCTTAGTTGGCTGGTCAGTACTTTGACATCCCCATAGTAATCCTCTATGGCTTTAAGAAAAATAACAAATACCAGACATGAAAATGTAAATATTATTATCAGGCATACAATGAATATTTTGAGGAACATTTCACTCTTCCATTTTATATCCTATACCTCTTACACTTTTAATAAATTTTGACGCTTCACCGAGTTTTTCTCTCAGGTTCCTGACATGTACGTCAACCGTTCTATCCACTACGAACTTCTCGTCACTCCACAGATGGTCCAGAATCTGATTTCTGGTGAATACCCAGCCCTTTTTTGAGCAAAGTAATTGTAATATTCTAAACTCAGTTGACGTTAATTCAATCTTTTCATCATTGATTGTGACTTCGTATTTCTCCGTATCTATTGTCAGAATACCGCCGATACTAATTTTCTGTCCGTCGTTTTTTTGCTCGCCTCTTCTTAAAACAGCCTTTACTCTGGCAACAAGCTCTCTTGGTGAAAAAGGTTTTGTGACGTAATCATCAGCGCCCAATTCCAATCCTAAAACTTTATCCGTTTCATCACCCTTTGCAGTAAGCATTATAATAGGGATAGATGTGTATTTATCTTGCTTTTTCAGGTATTTGCATATTTCAAACCCGTCAGTATCGGGTAACATTAAATCCAGAATGATCAGGTCTGGAATTCGAGAATCAATAAAATTATAGAAACTCTCTACATCCACAAAACCCTCAACAACAAATCCTGCTTTTTTAAGGTGCAAAGAAACAAGTTGGACTATATCTTCTTCATCATCCAATATGATTACCAAATTACTCATTTTACATCATCCAATATTTAAGCAACTTTAATAAATGATGTTAAATTTTTAGGAATAGAACGCGGATGACGCGGATTAAACGGATTTTCGCAGATTTTTCTTTATTTCTTTCGATCCGCGTTTATCCGCCTGATCCGCGTTCTATTCCTAAAGTTTTAAAAGGTTTCTTAAACTTGCTTAAAGGTAATTTTCGAAAATATTATCACTAAATCAAGATACATAAGGTAGAAGCAGATCTCTTAGTCTGCGAGTAGCCCTAAAAAGATGCGCCTTCACTGTTCCCAATGAACAATTCAGTGTTTCTGCTATGTCTTTTAGTGATAAACCTTCGTAATGTCGCAGGACAAAAACTTTTCGCTGTCCTTTCGGAAGACGCTCTACTGCTCTGAAAATTATCTTTTGTAATTCCCCGGTTTCCATCAATTGGTCAGAATTTCTGTCATCGCTTGAAATGCTATTATGCAAGCAAGAAATATCATCCAGCGTTTCCTCGTTGACTTGCTTTCTAAGATAATCTGTGCAGGCATTTATTGTAATCCTTCTCAACCATAAGACGAATGCTGACCCATTCCTCAAATTATCCAGCGATCTATAGACCTTTATAAACACCTCCTGAGAAATATCATAAGCATCTTCATAATTTCCAATGAAACTATAAGCCAAATTATGGACCTGCTTCTGGTACTTTTTCATTATATCATCAAATGCTCCAAGCTCACCTTTCTTAAATCGTTCTACTAAAATAGCTTGTTCCAGTTGCGTTGTATTTACTAAGCTAGCGACTCCCATTTATCATCCCTCATCAGTATTAAAAGTTATTTTATCATCTTATTTATTATTCTACAACTACATTTATAGCATTTTGCAAGAACTTTGCCAATCTCATAATGGATTAAAGATTACAATTGAAGATTAGGTTTGAATCTCCATTCTGTAATCTTTACCCTTACGTTGTTGCGATAATGACACAGAATAGTTGCATAAATGATACAATATCCAACATCCATATTTAAGAAAAAAACACAAAGACATAAATGATTTTTAATGTTATCTATATTAGTAACATTTTCGTTCATAAAGCACCTTCGGTGATGTGTTATAGCTTGGTATTACTATATTTTATCACATGGGGGTTATTTTTGTCCAAATTAATGTCCTAAGCTCAGGATTTCATTATTGACATTATCGTCTTTATGCTATAAGATTTTAGAAAGTGAACATGAAATATTTCTTATCGTAATCGTTAAAAAAATGGATTCTTTTGCTTAATTCGGAAGTCTAAAGCCATCCGCTACTTAGTAGTGGGAGGCTTCAGACTTCTAAAAGACTTATTTTTAACTTCGCCCTACCTTAATTATCAAACTTTGAGAAAGGAGAAATGAAATGGATCAAGAGGATATTATAGCTGTTATTCTGGGAGGTGGGCGTGGAGATCGTCTATATCCACTCACAAAAGACAGGGCAAAACCCGCTGTTCCTATCGCAGGTAAGTTTAGATTGGTGGATATACCCGTTAGCAACTGCCTTCACGCGGATATAGATAGAATCTTTGTACTGACGCAGTTTAACTCAACATCACTTAACAGGCACATAGTACAGACTTACAGATTCGATATATTTTCTAATGGATACGTTCAGATACTTGCGGCACAACAGACACTTGAGAACGCAGACTGGTATCAGGGAACTGCTGATGCTGTAAGGCAGAACTTGCGCAGATTCCTTGATATGAACTCAAAATATATCTTGATACTGTCTGGTGATCAACTATACAGGATGGATTACAAGAAGATGCTTCAAGAACACATAGACAACAAGGCAGAGATAACAGTCGCAGTTCTACCTGTTGGGCGTGATCAGGTCAAAGAATTTGGGATATTAAAAACTGATTCTGATGGTCGAATCACTGAATTCAAAGAGAAACCTCAAACTGAAGAAGATATATCCAGCATGGAGATAAAAAAAGAATTGCTTGAACAGCATGAAATAGACCCAGGAGATAGGTCTCATGTTGCTTCGATGGGCATATATATATTCAACACTGACGTTCTGAAAGACACTCTTGGGGACAGAATAGACTTCGGCATACACGTTATTCCAGATGCGCTGAATTCTCGTAGAGTATATGCGCATTATTTCGATGGATATTGGCGTGACGTTGGAACGATAAGGTCATTCTACGAGGCTAACCTTGAGCTTACAAATATAGTTCCGCCATTTGATTTTTATGATGAACACTTCCTGATATATACTCGCCCAAGATTTTTACCGGGGTCAAAGATAAATAGCTGTATGGTAACGTCATCTATCCTGTGTGAAGGGGCTATAATGACCGACGCCATCATAAAAAGCTCTGTAATCGGGGTGAGAAGCATAATTAACTCAGGGGCTGTGATCGAGAACTCTGTCATAATGGGAGCGGACAAATACGATAAAATAAAGGACTCGTGTGATGAATTAACACTTATGGGTATCGGCAGAGGTAGCGTAATACGAAATGCGATAGTTGACAAAAATGCACGGATCGGTTGCAACGTTAGGATATTTAATGAAGGGGGATTGACAAAATTCGACTCGGATAATTACAGCATTCGAGAGGGAATCGTTATTATACACAAAAATGCTACTATCCCTGATAACACGGTAATATAATGTCAATAACCCCACGCATAATGAAGGTTAAGAAAATAATCGGGTAATAAATAAAAATATTAAACTCGTAATCTTATGTGAAGTTTTACAGAGGTATAAGTAATGAATAAAGTCAGAAAAGCAGTGATACCAGCCGCTGGTTATGGAACACGCTTGTATCCTGCGTCTAAGGTTATAAAAAAAGAATTTTTTCCAATCGTTGACAGAGATGGTATGATTAAACCCATAATTCAAGTAATAATTGAGGAGGCGATTAATTCTGGTATTGAGGAAGTTTGCGTAATAGTTAGAGAAGATGAAAAGCAAACTTTTTTAAAGTACTTTAATGAACCCGAAAGCCCTGAATTTGAAAGGCGTATATCAGACCTTCCATGGGCACTAAACGAATCAAGACGATTATTGGATCTGTCTAAACGCTTATCCTATATTGTCCAAAAGGAACAGGCAGGATTCGGTCATGCCGTATATTGTGCAAAGGAATGGGTTGGTGATGAACCATTTCTTCTGTTGCTTGGTGACCACGTTTATATCTCGAATACTAACGAGAAATGCGCTCAACAGATCATAAATGTTTTCGCTGGACTTGGCGAAAACGTCTGCTCAGTCATGCGAACATCCGAAGATATGCTTCACCTTTATGGAACTGTCGGTGGGAAGATAAACCCAAAGTATCCAAGATTTTATGAAGCGCTGGAGATCAAAGAAAAACCAGCCATAGAGTATGCAGAAAAACATCTTCAAACGGAAGGCATTCCGCTTGGAGAATACTTGTGTTTCTTTGGGCAATATATCCTGATGCCTGACCTTTTTGAATACATCAAACATATTATGGATAAAAATATAAGAGAAAGGGGAGAGATACAACTCACGAGTGCTTTAGATATGGCTAGAAAAGAGAGAGGTATTTTTTACGTTTACGAAACTGATGGTGAACGCTATGATACCGGTGTTCCTGTCAGTTATGCAAATACGGTAACAGAGTTTGCAAAGCGTCGAAGGTAGTGGTCAACCAGATTAATTATTTAGGTTACACGGATTAACACAGATAACACAAATAAAAATAGTGATCAGTAATCAGTTTTAGTATTACGACTTTTTCAGTTATTAAACACAAAGAAAAAGTAGGTTGGATTGAGGAACGAAATCCAACTTTCAGGAATTAAACACAAAGACACAAAGGTCACTAAGAACACAAAGAAATCAAGTTATGAGTATTTTCTATCTAGTTGTTTTACTGATTACTGATTACTGATTATACTTGAAGGAACCATATCCCTTGTGAATCAGTAAGTTTCTCAGGATGAAATGCGGATTCATATCCGAGTTTCTTCAAATCGTCTTCGGAAAAATTCCAGCTTTGAGGATTCAAATCTTTGTTATAATGGAAATGCCATCCACCTTTTTTTGTAATCTTCACGAGGATACCAAAAACTTCAAGCTCTAATTGCTTTATTCTTTCTTTAAATCCATCGCTAAATGGGTTCAGAGAATATTGTCGGATAGACCAATTAGTAAAAGGAACGCCAAAAACTGCGGTGCTTATCATAATGTCAAACTGTCTTCCCTCGAAGACCTGATCTGCCCTGTCAACACTTGCTCTGTAATAATTACATCCTTTGTATTCTGATGGACCGTTATAGTTGACATCTATGGCTGATACTTTTGCCCCCATTTGAGCAAGTATAACAGGTATTGAAAAAATTTCTGGCTCTCGTCCGGCACCAAGCACCAGAACGTCTTTATCTTTCCATTCACCAACCAGTGATTCAAGCATTCTTATTTCATCAAGATAGGGACCTACATATTCATCATTTTCGATAGGTTTCTGATCCACGTTAATATTTTCGTTCACATTTTCCATTACAACAGCCTCCTGCACGTTAAAATCTTCTTGTGGTATTTCCGTTACTTCCTCTTTGAACATATCCACGTCCTCTTCTTCTCTAGTAAAACCATCAAATAACTTGCTTATGCTACCAAGATAGCTTGATAATGATACGTCATCTCTAAAACCAGAAAGGGTTTCCTTTCCAGATTTTAATTTTTTCAAGAGCGCATCTTTTGCTTCTAATAAAAGTTTGAACCTCTGTTCTTTTTCTTCTTTGTGTGGATCATTTGGGTTTTTATCTGGATGGTATATCTTGGCTAGTTTTTTAAATGCGTCCTTAATTTCTTTTTCAGTTACGCTTTTAGCATTATTCAACCCCAGTATTGTATAGTAATCAGATGGCTGGAAAAACATGCTCAGATATTGTGAAGCTATCTCAAAGTTAGGGTTCTGTCCGCGCGTAATCCTATATAATTCATCGTCTTCTATAAAAATTTTTGATCTTCCGCCAAGTCTATAAATGATTTCCTGTCTGAGTTTGGCAAACATTCCCGCCTCTTCCCTGATAGCAGAGATAACATCCTTGCCCATCTCTAATATATCGTTAAAGTTTAACTTTTCCCAGAAAGATTTATTTTTGTTTATCCTTTTGAAAGCGGATATATATTCATCCTCAAGAGTTTTCATTGCTTCTGCTCGTTTTTGTTTATCCTCTGGCGTCTTTTCTTCTTCATCATTTTTATCTGGCTTGTCTGGTTCTTTTTTTTCGGGATTTTGCTGTGCTTTAATCTCTCCGACATGCTCCAGACAATAGCTTGCTATGTGATACTTGATCTCAAGGTCTGATGGGTCAGAAAAATAGACCATCTCGTAATCAGAATATTTCAGGGCAGAGAATTCTGATAGCTTGACGGATAACTCGTCATTTTTACATTCAGACATTAAGGCTTCGCAGGCTATTTTACCAGATATACCTTCAGGAAATATCTGAACCGCTTTTCTTACGGTCAATGCTCTATAAAGATTTTGAACAATTGGCCAGATAAGCTCCTTTTTCATTTCCAGCGATATTTCTTTGAAGTTTATATTGTTTAATCCCTCATGGAGCGGTACCTTATATTTAGCAAATACCCTCTTTATTTCTTGACTTGCATAAATCTCACAATTATCGTCATTGGATAATATGCTGATGGCTTCTGAATATGTCAGTGCGATAGCAACATTATATTTAGCAGAAAATGGTATTGAGTCAGACCTGAAGTCGAATTCCACCTCGGAATTACGATTTTGTACGTGCTTCTTGTCGTTATCATCAATGAAACGCAGACTTAAATCGTCAACTTTATTGAAACCGTAGCTTCTCAATTGTCTGTCAATAGAATTCCAATCTAAAATTTGAAACCTCTTCTTTGTAGATAGTCCGAAGTCAGTTTCTAAGTTCTGAGGTGAGTTTAACACAAAAGTTTCATCTATGTGACTATTTTCTATTTCTGATGGAAGTTCTGGCTCGTTTTCCTCATCTAATAAGTCAATTGTTCTTCTTTGTATCATGGATGGTTTTTTTTGAATCCGTTTTAGTTAAATTAAGTTAAACAAAAATAACGCATAAAAAATGAGATTTCTTATTAAGATTTCGCTTTTACGACTTTAAGAAACCTTTTTAAACTTTGGGAAATAGAACACGGATAAACGCGGATCAGACGGATTAAAATAGTGATCAGTAAGCAGTGATCAGTTTTCATGAGACGAAATCTTTACTGATTACTGAATAAAATCCGCGAAAATCCGTTTAATCCGCGTCATCCGCGTTCTATTCCTAAAAATTTAACATCATTTATTAAACTTGCTTAGGCACATCATTCTACTATTGAATAGTATAGCGCCTTATGCTATATTGACATAAGTATCATATCAATAGATTACAGAGATGTCAAGTATGTTTGCGGATAAGATTTGGATAAATAAACAATAATTTCTGTAAATAATACGACTTTTTCAGTTATAGAAATAATAAAGAAGTTAAACACGGAGACACGGAGATGAAAGGTGAGGATATAAAGCAAACTGGCAGTTTGCTCTACATCAATTAACTAAAATAATTAATTCGGTTGACCAGTAGAATCATTGGAATTAAATATTCAATTTTTTCCTCTCCGCGTCTCCGTGTTTTTTCATGAATTATGACTATTCATCAACTAACTGAAAAACTCGTATAAATAAGGATAAGCTAATGATAAAAAAACCAACTGCACTTCTAATAGGTGACTCTATCTGTATGGGCTATCGTCCATTAGTAAAACAAAGGCTAGGGGATAGATTCAACATAATCGGCATTGAAGATAACGGCGGAGACAGCAATAATTTACTCAAGAATCTGGACGAATGGATAATCAATCAAAACGCCGATCTAATCCATTTCAACTGCGGTCTGCATGACTTGAAAGTTGATCCAAAGACTGGGAATCATCAACAGCCGTTAGATGTTTATAAAGAGAATCTGATTGAAATTATCCAAAAACTTCAGAATGAAGCAAATGCAAAACTCGTATGGGCAACTTCAACACCCGTTATAGACGAAAGACACAATGCGGTTAAAGAATTCCACCGACACGAACTTGATGTTGAGGCTTATAACGAGGTTGCAACTGCCATAATGAAAGAAGCAGGTATCGTTATTGATGACCTTTTTAACATCATCATGAGTGACGATATTGAAATCTGTCTTATGCCAGACGGCGTACACATGGCAGAACATGGGAACAAATTACTAACCGAAACTGTAAGCAAATGCGTGCTTATTGAAATCTAACACTAAAAGGGCAACCGCAAGGGATTGCCCCTACAGATTTTCATAGATTTTTGTTTTATCCGTGTATATCCGTGTGTATCCGTGTGTATCCGTGTGTATCCGTGGCTAAACTCACTAAAATGATTTATTATAATCTATTCTACGAATATTGCCCTGAAATATTAGGGGAATTATACTTTCGTTTCGGCATAAAGATTATCCCCGAAAACAGGTATCCGCTTGACCCCGAAGGCATAAAGCGAATCTGCATATTCGGAACTTCGGGAATCGGTAATCTGATCATGCTTACACCTATGATCCGAACACTCAAAGCCGGTATTCCCGATAGCAAAATTACTGTTTTTGTATTGCCAAACGGTGCAAAGGACGTTCTCGAAGATAGTCCGTTTGTGGATCAGGTTATCGTTCTGGACAACAAGAGCAAGATCGGAGAGATACGCCATGACTTTCCCGATCTAACCATATCCGCTACTCACAGAGGTTTTATGCGGGCAAAAGAAGCTTTCCGTACAGGAGCGTTCTGGAGAGTTGGGTTCAGGTACGATCACAAAGGCAAAAATAACACCGGCTATTTATACACTCAAGCTGTACCTTATGACGAATCCAAGCACGAAGTTGAACAAGGTCTTGATCTTATTCATCCTTTGGGTTATCCTGAAATAAGAAAGCTTTATATGCACGTAGAAGAATCAGACCGTGAGTTTGCAGATAAACTACTTTTTGAATCAGGGGTAAAAGAAGGTGAGACTATTTTCGGGATTTTTACCGGTCTCGATCCGAATAACCCAAAAGGCAGGTGTATACCGATAGAAAGATTCGCTGGAATTGGCGATAGACTTATCACTGAATATGATGGTAAAGTTATAATTGTCGGTGGTGCTGGGGAGACTCCAACAGCAGAAAAAATCTCTGAGCTAATGAAAAATAAGCCGATAATACTCACAGGCAAAACAACGTTGCGTCAGCTTGCGTCAGTATTAGAAAAATGCCGTTTATTTGTTGGCAGTGACGGCGGACCTATGCACATTGCCTCCGCAATGGAAACACCAGTTGTTGGCGTCTTTGGACCTACTGATTGGATAGCACATGCCCCTTACGGTGAAAAATGCCTTGTGGTGAAAAGTGATCTTCCATGTAGTCCATGCCACAAACCACATGAAGAAGGCGTCAAATGTGAAACTTTTGACTGTTTGAAAGCCATAACCGTTGATATGATAATGGAAGCAGTTTATACGTTGATGAAATAATTTAAGGCACTATTGAAATAAAATAAACACGGAGACACAGAGACACGGAGTTTGGAAAGACAGGAGAGCAATTCTTGGTTTTCTTCTTTTTTCTCTGTGACTCCGTGCCTCTGTGTTTTTTCTATATTTTACAGTGCCATGTTTAACGGAAAGGAAAAAGAAAATGAAAGCTCACGTTTTTTTAACAGTTGCAGAATCAAAGCGTCTTGTAGCCAAAGGTGTTGCGGAAATGGGTATCGTCAAAAAAGCCCTTGCTGATGGCATGGTAGCAATCGGCAGAGGCACGACAAATGGTCGCATAGTTGAGGAGATACTTGGAGAAAAGATTGACAGAGGCGGATATATAGCCGGTAGAGTTCTTCCGCCAAAGAAACCACGAGGATCAATTAATTCTCCCAATATTCCGGATATAGTATTAAAGAACGGTAAAAAAGTTGACGGACTTTCAGTTGTAGACTCAGCCGCTCAGATGAAACAGGGTGACGTCTATATTAAGGGCTGTAACGCATTGAACTATCAGCAGAAGATGTGCGGGATCCTCATCGGTCATCCTATGGGTGGAACTATCAGTGCGATGGGTGCAGTAGTGTCCAGAAAAGTGCATCTTGTCATTCCCGTTGGATTAGAAAAAAACGTCTATGGAGATATAAACGAACTTAGCATGAAGTCACGAGAGGATGATGAATACATAGGCAGTGCGCCTTCATTAATGCCAATAACGGGAAACATAGTAACAGAGATCGAAGCCCTTGAAATTTTAGCAGAAGTCAAAGCTTTTCAAGTTGCATCGGGTGGAATCGCTGGTGCAGAAGGTGCTGTATGGCTTATCATGGAAGGCGAAAAAGCACAGCTTGAAACTGCATTGAAAATTGTAGAAGAATGTCGTGAAATAGAACAAGACGCATTATTTTAGAGTATTTTTAATCCAAAATGTTCCTAAACGTATTGATTTACAGCATTATCGCAGGTATAAGCACCATAGCAGGCACATTGCTCATTTTTTACAAATACAAATGGTCTAGGAATAACTCCGTCCATCTAATGAGCTTTGCCGCTGGTATAATACTCGCACTTGCATTCCTGCATTTGATCCCCGAGTCTATTGAAATAGCAAGTCCTGTGACTGAAAATAACCATATAAATACACTCACGTTTATACTGGTTCTTGTCGGATTCGTAGTCTTTTACGCCATAGAGAGTATCATATCAATGCATCCGCAACATGATGTGGATGCTAAAGATCAAGGCGAACATGGCAAATTAAGCACTTTAGCTATAACAGGCTTAACATTCCACTCAATGCTTGATGGAATAATCATAGCTGTTGGATTCAAAGCAGGATTCCAGATAGGTTTGATGACCACTATGGCAATTCTGCTTCATAAAATGCCTGATGGGATAATTATAACAAGTATCCTACTTCATGATAACATGCAGAAAAAAAGAGTTTTACGGTTCTCATTGATAGTTGCAAGTGCAACGCCTTTCAGTGCTATTGTGTCTCATTTTCTATTTGAAAACATATCAAACACTTTTATCAGTGCTATGCTTGCGATTGCCGCTGGTTCGATGATATACATTTCTGGGTCTGATCTGATACCCGAAACGCATAAAGAAGAGAAATGGATTAATACAATATTTCTGATGCTGGGTATGGCAATATTATATTTCATTGGACGACTTCTGGGTCATGGACATTGATTGGTAATAGTTGACAAATGCCTTATCATTACGATTTTTTCAATTTTGCGTTTTAGAGCAAGGGAGAACAACCGCAAGGGATTGCCCCTACTTGGCTACTAGGGTGATTTTCGTTAGTTCAAGTAGTCATTTGGTTATTAGGGAAACGTTTTTTTGTGATCAATAAAAGGGCATCCGCAAGGGATTGCCTCTACGAGAATTGGGCATTTATAAGCAATAGCTCTTGAGATAGAAACTATATTGTCTGTGATGTTACACCATATCTTAACTAATGATTTTGGTAACTTATTTAACATTTTGAGTAATATCTCCTATTAGTTATTTTTAGTGTGGATATAAGTATATGATTTTCGTACATCTAGCAAATAAGCAATTATGCTTTCATTAGTATATATCGAGTTATACGGTGTAAAATGTGAATAAGGATTTTCATAGGTGTTGAAAATAGGCTAAACAAAAGCTAAGTTTCTGATTGCTAAAAGCTACCAATGTTAAACCAGCAAATTTGCTGGAATAAGGAAAGGGGTTTCCTCCATGAGAAGAAGAATTTTAGTCACTATACTTACCCCCGGAAATTAGACCACAAGTTAAGGTGGATTTTGAGGTATAATATCTTATACCATTACCTTAAGCTTGTGGAGGAAACAAATGTCAGTAAAACGTCGAAATCATAGTCCAGAATTTAAGTTCAGAACAGCCTTGGATGCAGCAAAGGAACAAAAAACTATCAGTCAATTATCCAGTGAATTTAATATTCATCCAAACCAGATAAGCACTTGGAAGAAGAAGCTTCTGGAAGATAGAAAAATTCTGTTTCAGTCCAATGGGAAACATGAGTTACAGACCACCCAAGAATCGGAGTTATTTGAACAGAACTTGCTGCGAAATGTACCCATCACCAGAACCAATCAGGTCTGGAGTGCCGATATTACGTATGTTCCAATGAATCATGGATTCATGTATCTTGTAGCGGTCCTGGACTGGTTCAGTCGCTACGTTTTGTCGTGGCAAATATCCAATACATTGGATAATATTTTCTCTGTATCAAGGCTTTAGAGACAGCCCTCAAACATATCATTAACTACTATCGAGTCCTTAACCGTGCTTGTTGGTCTGGTCTACAAGCTTCTAAAATACTGTTTGGATTGCTCATCATGTTCACTCCTATATCGTTTCCTATCCTCCTTGGTATTGATGATACCATTGAACATCGTAAGGGTAAGAAAATAAAGGCTAAAGGATGCTATCGTGACCCTGTTCGCTCTTCACAGAAGTATGTTGTCAAATGCTTTGGTCTTAAATGGCTTTCTATGATGCTAATTGTGTTGCTACCATGGGGTGACAAATATTGGTCTCTGCCTTTCTTGACATGGTTAAAGTCGAGTGAAAGACTCGAAGCTATTTTTTTCGGGGTAATTATTAGTGAATATTGATAACGTAACGTGGAGAGTTGATCTCGTAAATCTCGACCGTTTAATAGAATTTAACGATGAAGATTTGCAAGAAGATTTTCGACAAGTATTGGAAATGACTGCTAACTTACCTTTTGAGCATTATATTATCTATAATCGTTCTCGTGATCGAGAAATTTCTGGTTATCTTTCTCTATTTTCCATGAAAGAATATGTGATCCCATTTTTTCGGTCAGATGTAGAAATAAGCTCACTTGAGCATATTGAAGATAAAATAAACGCTGAGACAATTTATATCCCAACAAATGCGTCTTTACTTGATGCTGCGCTTGCGAACAAATACCGAGATGCTAAACACGGTAAGAGTTACTCACCTGAACTGGAATCTTTACTTCCAGAAAGTATTAAAGCTTTCTATCAATTTGATGGAAAGCTTGTTGAGAAAGAGCTATTTCATAATACGCTTCTTGAAAAACTTAGGACATACATTTATGTATTTAAAAGAGACCATCTCAAAAGGGTAAGTGAAATTTCTCAATGGTTTCTGCTATTATGCGCAGGCTTTGTTCAGGGAGTAATTATCCCCAATCTTATGGATTATCTGGGAGCTTATAAAGCGGCTGGATTAGCATCGCTTTTTCTGCTTGCTATCCGACCCATAATTTCAGGACTTACCAATCCTAATGCGGCTGAACGAGTAGATCGCATACCAAAAGAGAAATATGTATTTCAGCACTTCAGAAAAACAGCAAAGAAAATAGTTATACTATATTCAGGGGGGGCGGTGGTGTTAATTTTTCTGCAAAAACCCTTGCTTGATTTTCTGCCTATGGAAGCTCGTGTGCCTTTTGCAATTTTTGGAATTTCCACATTCCTTGCTCTTGATACTTGGGCATATATGAATGTGACACAGCAACACTTTGGCATGATCCGACACGTACTATCAGAAACACCTAGATTCAAACAACATTGCGGAAAATACGTTCAGGACAATGCCATATCCCAATCAATTTCCATGCTTTTATTCACTAGCGGTTACCTTATGGGCTTCTTCACAAGGCATACTCCTGAATTATTGCTTTTAATGATAACAAGCATTATAGGAATTCCATTTGCGATGGCAAAGCTAGGAATTGTATTAAGTAAGCCACGTTATGCGCTAGAAGTAAAAAGATACAGTGATGTTATCCATTATCTAATTGATCGAGGTACGGTATCCGAAAGATACCTATATTCTTTCGATATAATCAATGTTGATGCAGTAGAAGACACTATGCCTTATATCACAGTACATGAGGATAAGTATATGATATGGGTAAATGGAGAAACGATTATCACTTTCAAAAAAGGAAATAATATTGAGATTAAACCATACCATAGAAATTTTCCTTTGCCATTTGCAGAAAAAGGCAGGCAGAAAATCCTCTACGCTGATGGTGATGTAATAATTCACTGTTACAGAAAAGTGGTTCCTCTTATTGAGTACAGCGAAAACAAAATTACACTCCGATGAGAAAAATATAATTAGCCATACGAGTTTTTCAGTTAGTTGAGTAATAGTCAAAATTCATGAAAAAACATGTTGAGTTTGATCAATTTCATCCTTCATCCTTTTCTCTCCGTGTCTTCGTGATTATTTTCTTTTTGTTTCTATAAATGAAAAACTCGTATTATATATCATAAAAATCACTCGATTGAACTGCACGAGTTAGCACGTATATGTCAGTATATCGGACTTTACCATCCCTCAAAAGAACTTTCGCACATTCGCTTACAGTAGCACCCGTAGTCATAACATCATCAATCAGTAGAATACGCTTGCCTTCAATTTTTGATCGATCTGGAACTTCAAAGCTATCCTTAATGTTTTTTTGCCTATCCTCTGCATCCAATCCTCGCTGTGGCGGGGTATTAACGATTTTGACAAGGCTTCGTACCTCCAGAGGTATGCCTGTTTTTGTGCTTAACCTTCTGCCGATCAACTCCATCTGGTTATAGCCACGCTTACGCATCTTCTTCTTGTGTATTGGTACAGGTATAATACAATCGTAATCCTGTACGTCCAAAAGTCTTGGCATGACTTCGACCATCAAATCAGCAAGGGGATCAGCCGTGATCACTTTATCTTGATCTTTCAATAGTTTAATAGCCGTACCAACTGCGGTATCATAATAATAAGCAATCGTTCTTGCTTTTCTGAATTTTATATCATCTGGACATTCATCGCATGAAAACACCTTTTCGGGCAAAGACGCAAGGGAATTCAATGGATACCCACACGTCTGGCAAAAAGGTTCCTCTATAAATTTCACCTCTTCCCAGCAGGATTTACATATATAGTGACCATCTGCGGGATCAAGATTTTCCTCACAATGACGACACTGTGCAGGATAAAGGAATTGTATTAGACTTTTGAGTATAGCGTTCATTAATCCACCATAATCCCCGGTATAGCTTTTCCGTCCTCTATCATCACTTCAAGATGAAGTCTAACAGCTTCTTGGATGTTATTAAAGGCTTCCGCTTCAGTATCCCCTGAGGAATGACAACCTCTCAAAATAGGGCAATAAGCATGATATACATCTTCATCTGGTTCGATTATTACATCTACTCTTAATATTTCTGCGACTCTCTTCATTGTTATATTTCCCATAATCATAGCCCCTTTCAATATAATCACTATATTACTGTTTCATCAAAATTATCTGCGCCCTATCTTCTCTTGCCGCTATTTCAAATAAGCTTTTTAGTTCGGCATAATTAGACGACGAGATGATATGGGTGCTAAAGTTCAGCGAGGTGAAATATTTGATTGTAGTATTATTGATCTTTTCGTATTTCCTTGAAAATGCTCCAAAGTCGTGATTAACCGTTACATCTTTCGGCAGAGAAGCGATCTTATATCCCTTTGGTATAGAAAGCGTAAGGTCTTTTTCTACTGCCATATTATATCCAAGATGAAAATCGTAATGCCTCTCAGTTTTTCCTCCGACAAGCCCTGCATAAGATGAAAATTCCTCACTTGGCAGAGGAAATGCCACAGTACCTTCGAGAGCCGAAACGTATTCAGGGCATGAGAATTCTACCTTTACTTCCGTAGGAATATCCAGATTACTGACGTCTGATATAGAAACGTCACTTAATTCCACGCCGGGGTAACGCTGATTGAGGATGTCTTCCAACAATTCTTTACGTTCATCGGGTCTCATTAATCTGTAAACGGATTTCAAGTACATATCAGCCTGTCCATAAGCTGTTGTCTTTTCCCAGCCTTTTATCGTACCATCATCCATAAGCGTAATCTCACTGGTTGAGTGTATTTTATTCATCTCTGATGGATGGACTGGCGTATCAACGAATTCACCGATTTCTTTACCGATAACAAAGACTTGCCGTCCCTGATCGCCTGCGGGAAGGTCGCCATACTTACACGTTGAGGCAGTAGGATCAAGCCAAACATAATTTCCATCACCTAGCGGGATAGCGGTTATTACGTGTGAAAACTGAGCAACTGATGGTAGTGCAAGGTTCACCGATTTGCCAGGGGCAGGGCTGAGTAGTACCTGATAAGCTTCAACGCCTATGTGACGTAGCATAGCGATCAATAGAGTCGTCTTATCTTTACAATCGCCATATTTATATAAAAACACATCAATAGCATTAGTTGGAGCATAAGCGCTCATCCCTAGCTCTATGGCTACGTACCTTATATCAGAAGCCGCGAATTCGTATATGGCTTTTATTTTTTCCTCTTCGGTATTTTTTCCAGCGATTAGCTCCTGAATTTTTTGCTCTATGATCTCATCATAGACAATTAAAGCACTTTCTGATTTTTCAATGGAATATATCTTTTTATCATCATTTATTCGCCAACTGGTATCATTTTCTTCCAACGAAACAGTGGCATTCTGAGAAAGCACAAAATCCTTATCCTTAGCCTTGAATGCATCTCTTAGACTATCGGAAATATTTCCACTATCAAGCTCAGGCTGAAACTCAAGACCAATATTGAATATCTCGTTTGCATCAGTTTTTTCTGCCGGGTCGGCACTGTCTTTGTACCATTTGTAAACCTCATCCCACGATTCATCAGAAGTAAAGAAAAGACTAGGAATGACATCTTCCAATGGAGGCATTGAGTTTTCGAGCAAAATTCTTGGGTTATCCTTTGATATCCATATATAAGTCATACTTTTTTCATCTTCGGTAACAACTGGCTCAATCTGACAGTTATTCTGTTTCCAGTTGACTTTTTTGTCTTTTGGAACTCGAAGAACGCATTTGGCATTTAATATAGGCTCTAAAGCTTGAAAATCCATACCGCCCCATATCCATGCTTTTTCTCCTGTTTCCTGTGCATCTTCAACAGTTGCCTTGTATTCGATTATTGCACCCGGCACCAAAGCTGGCATATTGACTATCTTGAGCATTATGTTAGAGTACATATTATATTCTGCTACACCGGGAAGCGTAATATCGTGATAGGCATCCTCTGCGGCTTTAATTTCTGTCCCATCGGGCAATATTGTCCTTGCTACGTTGACTCCGATATTCTGATATGCAGAATTAAATGGAACTGAGATTTCTCCGAATTCAGCAATACCCCGCTCGTTAAGTATCTTGACGATCCAATGTAGTGTATAACGCATCAAGCCCTTGTCTGAAAGCTCATAACTGAATTTGCTCAGAAGCATAATTGCACCAGCATCAGGGTATTGGCTGGCATCCGGTGCATTGGCGAAGTATTGCTCAACGTCATCTTTCACTATCTCAACAGATTTAACGTAGTAAGTGTTTATACCCGACTGCTGAAGTGCCTCTATTCTCGATTTTGCAAAGGAATCCTGTGGAGAGATTTTTAGCGTCTGATTATATTCGTCAGCCGCTTCAAAATATTTTTCCTGTGCCTCGTATATTTCGCCAATACGATTACGGGCTTTGGTGTCATCGGGGAAATGCTCAAGAGTCTTGCTATATTCAGCTAATGCTTCATCTAAACGTCCTTCGTCTTTATATACCAGACCAAGATAATTGTGTATATTTTTGCTTTCGGAGTCATCAAGGTTCGGATCAAGCTCAGACGCCTTTTGTAAGGTATTCTTTGCATCATCAATCCTGTCAGCCATCTTATAGGCTAAACCAAGATGAGCGAGTGTATAAAGATTATTTGGCTCGATCTTTAAGGCAGACTCAAAATCTTGTATAGCTTCGTTCCATTTGCTCTGACTGCTATAAATGAATCCTCTGTAATTGTAAGCAAGGTTATAATTGGGGTCTATCTGAATAATATTTGAAAACTCTTGCAGTGCAAGGTCATTATTACCAAGCTTGGTATAACTTTCTGCCAGTTTTATTCGTGTTTCTATGGATTTTGGGTCTTTTTTCATGGCGTTGGAATATGAATCCACTGCCATATTGAAGTTATTTTCGTTCAGGTATTTATCTCCCTCCTGAATGTAGAAATTTACATCCTTTGGTGGAAGTTTTGGTGTATGTGTGCCGCCGAAAATGGCGCATCCAGGCAGCAAAAAACTTGCTATTAGTAACAATGTGAACTTTAGAATCAGGATTTTCTTCATGATCTTACTCCTCCTTTATTGATTTTATCGCTAAATGATTGTCGTTATCGGAACAGACATATAGGTATATCCCTACAATGTTTGACGCCATTTATTGTAGAAGCGAACATAAGTGTTCGCTCTGTTTATAACCATAATTATTTAGCGATAAAACCATTTAATATTCTTTTACAGTTCCTTTATACACAGGTTGCGGAATGAGGCTTCTTGTGGAGGACCGCCATGTATTTGTAATCCGAACAAGCCTTTTTTTGCGCCTTCTGGATCATCGAGTTCTACTGTTACAACACCATTCAGAATCTGGATTATGTAATCATTAATTGCAATGATCATGTATTCGTTCCACTCATTTACGTGGAGTATTTGTTTTATAAGCTCAGGTTTAAAATTAACCAGATGTCCACGAAGGAGTTCCTCATATAGCGCCCCCCAGCATCCGTCACCTATATCAGCCTGATAGCCAGCCATGTGTCCATCTTTATCAACAACACTTCGGAACTGAATTCCGCTGTTGTGACCTATCAGACGTACTTCGGAATAGAATATGAAGTTGCTGTATTCTTTTTCCGTCCATAGGAATAGGTTTCGATCAAGTTGTTCGGTAGCCCTTCCGACAATGATTCCATTTTCAGCTTTCCAGAAATTTGGATCACCGATCCAGCCTTTCAAATCTTTACCATTAAAAAGAGAAGTGAATCCGTGTTTTATCTCCATATTTATAGTCTCCTTTAAGCAATTTTAAAAAATGATGTTAAATTTTTAGGAATAGAACGAGGATGACGCGGATTAAACGGATTTTCGCGGATTTTTCTTTATTTATTTCGATCTGCGCAAATCCGCCTGATCAGCTTTTATCCGCGTTCTATTTCCTAAAGTTTACAAAGGTTTCTTAAACTTGCTTAATTATTTTTTTATTATTCAAGACCAATGCACCACAAAGCACCATTGACCATGAGTTTTTGCATTTCAGGATTCGTCAAGACTTCCAGATTATGACCGTTAGCAAGATGACATATACGACCCTTACCATAGGTTCGGATGTAACCGTTTACGGATTTCTGATCTCCATTGACAGCTTCTGTAAGAATGGTTATGTCATTGGCATGAATTATGGGCGTATGTCTCTCATCAACTGCAACGTAGTCTTTAACGCCATCAGTAATAGGATGTTTCTTGTTGACGACTTTAACATCAAACTTCTCATCCCCGGGTCCATGACCATTATAACTACTGCCAAGAACATCACGATAAATAGACCGTATTTCGTCAAGACGTTTAAGAGCAGTACAATTGTGTAAAGCAAGAAACCCGCCGCCATTTTTCACAAAGTCATCAACAGCTTTTTCCTGATTCTCAGTCATCCAAAAAACCATATCTTTGTCATTCTCTGGCCATGTCATGCCGTCTCTAAGTATAACGAGTAAACGAACACCTTTAAGATTCTGAGCATTTAGCTTCGTTACGTCATAGATGAACCGAAATGGCATACCGATCTTATTAAACACAGGTTCCAGCGATGGTGGGATGTAAAATGGCGGATGATGATGATCCCCGATCAGAACGAGTGCATGAGGCGTCAGGCTATCCTTTATCACCGGAGGATTAGAGGTAAGCTGATCGTAAATAGCCTTGACGTGATCTTTGAACTGGTTATCGTCAGGAGTCCATTCCTTCTGTGATGGAACGTTTATTTTTTCCAGAGTCATTTCAAAAGAACGACCCTGAGATACTTGATAACCGACCTCATCGCGCAGGGAGGTCAAATGTTTTGCCAGCCTATCAAATATCTCGCTACCAATCGCTGGTCCATGCCCTGTGCATACGCATTTGAGATTCATCTCTCCAAAAGCCTTTAGTGTCTTGAGCCAGTTCCAGACGTCGCACTCACCCATCCATATCGTGCTGGGCATGCTGACAACGCTGTCACCTGTGTATATTACCCCCTCGTCGGGTAGATAAGTAAAAATATCTGTGGTCGAATGATTTATACCTGACGTAAAAAGCTCGATCGTTCTGCCATTATCCGTTAAAGCGACTCTATCGGTAATGCCAACAAATGAGCCTTTTTTGCCCTGTTCTATATATCGCTTCCTCAGATTTTCGTGGCAAAGCACCGTCACGCCTTCTTTGATGAAGCCATCAATGCCCATATCATGATCCCAATGACCATGAGTAATGACGAGGAATTTTATCGGCTTGTCGGTAATTTTCTTAATCTCGTCAAACATCTCCACAGTAGATTCAACGCTTGGCGCTTCGACAGCGACGACGTAATCATCACAGATGACATATCCGCCATTCGATTGTCCACGCCCAATATCTCCAAAGCGAAAATACACACCCGGAGCTATCTCTGTAATATTAGATAGACTTTCTTTTGACATTATTTATCCTCCATATCTTTCTCACAACTCAAGTATTTGATGCTGAAGTTCCACCAAAGTATATTGATCCCGCATATCTTTTTGGCTTATTCATTATATCACGATCCGATTTTTTATCAAGATGGAAATGCTAAAGATATAGGGCTATTTAGTTTTTTTTATAAATACCTTGACGATATTAACACCTTGTGATAAGCTACGTGTAGTTCATAAAAAACATTAACTAGTCAAAACTACCGCCTACTTTTAACATTAAAAAGGAGAAAGGCAATTCCTCTCCCGCATAAAAAGGTGACGGGTCACGCGTCACTTTCTTAAATGCGAGAGTATCCTTGCCGAAATTATTATGAAAACTGGTATCATCGGTTGTGGTGCTATAAGTGGTACTTATCTTGGTAATTCAAAGAAGTTTGAAGATTTTGACATTGTAGCAGTGGCAGATAAACGCATAGAAGCGGCAGAAGCCAGAGCAAAGGAATTTGATATACCAAAGGCTTGTAGCGTTGAGGAAATGTTAGCTGATCCTGAAATTGAAACCATTATAAATCTGACGTCTCACAAAGCACATGGTCCCGTCGGAATATCAGTTCTCGAAGCTGGCAAAAACGTATATAGTGAAAAGCCGTTTGCAGTATATCGTGAAGAAGGTCAAAAAATGCTTGCCCTTGCTAAGAATAAGGGATTGCGTACAGCCGGCGCACCCGATACGTTTCTTGGAGGCGCATGGCAAACAGCCCGTAAATTAATTGATGAAGGCGCAATCGGTGAACCTGTCGGCGCTTTTATCTGCTTGATGGCTCGCAGAGGTTCTGTCCGTCCAGATCAACAGCGTAACCGAACTGATGAATACGTAAACTTCTACTCGACTGATTTCTATGAATTTGGTGTTACGTGGAGTTTCGATAGAGGTCCTTATTATCTCAATGCTATAATTAATCTGCTTGGACCTGTGCGCCGTGTAACTGCTTCTGCTAGAAAGACTTGGGAAGAAAGAGATGACGTATTCGGTAGAGTCAAAGTCAATGCTCCTACACATATCGCAGGAATAATGGACTTCGCTAATGGCGCAGTTGGCACTTTTATGATGACTTCTGACGCTTATGACACAGGAATGCCCCATATTGAAATCTATGGCAGTGAGGCTTCACTACGTTGCATTGATCCAAATAATTTCGGTGGACAACTCTATTTAAAAAAACCCGGTAGCAATGATATGATACCTGTCGAATGTCCATTTGGTTACAACGGAAATAGTCGTGGAGTGGGTATTGCGGATATGGCGTCTGCAATTCGTAACAAAAGACCCAATCGAGTAAATGGCGAGATGGGTTATCACGTAATTGACATAATTCACGGTTTCCACGATGCTTCAAATGAAGACAGGCATATTGAGCTTCAAAGTACCTGTGAACGTCCTGCACCTCTACCTTTAGGGCTTGCAGAATGGACGATTGACGATTAGTAATCAGTGATGAGTGATCAGTAAAGATTTAGTCATATTAAAACTGATTACTAATACGAGTTTTTCAGTTAGCGTTGTAGAAATTGATCAAAATGGAGTGAAGGGTCTTTCTAGCTAATAACTGAAAAACTCGTATATATTATGTACATAATATATACGAGTTTTTCATTATGAGTAAAAATAGCTTTTCCGTGTTAATCCGTGTGCTATTTCCTAAATAATTACACTTTAGCTTATGGGGGGAGATAGATTTCCATGAATGATGTAAAGGCTTTGTTTGAACCATTGCAGGTGAAGAATAAAATTCTGCGCAATAGGATCGTTATGCCTCCGATGGTGGTTAATCGTGGTGTTATTACGCCAGAATCCTGCGAATGGTATGGTAGTCGTGCTAATGGCGGAGTCGGCATGGTGATTGTCGAGTCAACGAGTGTTGTGCGCTTTGGATTGGACTATAATGCAGATAACCTGAGACCATTGGTAGATGTGATCCACGCTGGCGGGGCATTGGCAGTTATTCAATTATACCCCGGTATGATCGGTCAACCTGATATACCAGTTGAGATGACAATTGAACAAATCGAACAGATGGTATCACAATATCGTATAGCGTCTGAAATCTGTGCTGAAGCGGGTTTTGATGGCGTAGAACCTCATGGAGCGCATGGTTACTTACTCAATCAATTCTTTTCTCCAATACAGAATAAGAGAACTGATAAATATGGCGATACACTTGAAGGATTAATGCGGCTGGCATTGGATATAGTAAAGACGATCAAAGAAATTGCCGACAAGAAAGATATGCTTATTCTCTATCGTCATACGCCAATAGGTGCTGGTTATGATATTGAAGAAAGTCTGATTTTAGCAGAAGAATTGGTTAAGGCAGGACTTGATATTCTGGACGTATCACCTGCAAGTAATTCCGCTCCCGCTGATAATGCGGCGCCTTTTACGAAATTCGGCATACCCATAATTGCAGTAAACGAAATGGACAACATTGATCGTGCCTGTGAAGCACTCCGTGAAAAACGTTCATCACTCATAGCAGTAGGTAGAGGATTGATCGCCGATCCTGATTGGGCTAATAAAGTGCTTGAAGGGCGCATGGATGAGATTGTTGAATGTACACGCTGTAATGAGTGTTTCAGGGATCTAAGCAAAGGGATTCCTGTTGGTTGTACTCAATGGTCAATTGAATAAGTCTTTTGGAAAAAGTGATGGGTGATACGACTTTTTCAGTTATGGGCAAAAATGGCGTAAGTAGGACATGCTTTAGCTTGTTAAATTATCAATTAAATTTACAAAATAGGAATAGAACGCGGATGACGCGGATGACGCGGATGACGCGGATGACGCGGATGACGCGGATGACGCGGATGACGCGGATCAGGCGGATTTTTCTTTCTTTATTTCGATCAGCGCAAATCCGTTTAATCCGCATTCTATTTCCTAATGGTTTATGATATTTTTTATGTTTGTTTTAGAATTCTCAGGATTATATACTACCCCAAAACATCCAGAGATACACCACCCGCAAGACTCAGTTTCGTTGACATAAAAACGTTCTCAATATCCACGAATTCAGGTATATCAGTCTCCGCATGATAATTGGGTTCCATATATGGAAAAGACCCGATATTTGCCACAGCCGAAGTAAATCCAGCGTTCACAAAAGAGCCGTCATCATCACCCGGTGATTGTCGTTTAAACTTACTTTGAGTCAACCCGATCTTATATTTCTTATTGACCTCAACCATCACGTCAGCGATTCTTTCGCCTTCGGGAGTAGTGTAAAGCGTCACGTTAGTTTTCCTTTTCTTATCACTATCCTCCAGTGATTTTCCGCCAAATCCGTCCATATTGATCACAGCGATGATATTATCTCCTCTTTCCTTCGCATTTTTAGCCGCGATAACGCTTGTCCATGGAGCATGCTCTTCATTACAGAATACGAACCAGATAGAGCATTTAGATTGATAATTCTTCAGTACCCTTGCGATCTCCATATTAGCCACAGTACCAACGCAGTTATCATAAGCGCCGGGGGAGTCAATCCAGCTTTGCGAATCCTTATGAGAAATAAAAATAATGATCTTGTCTGGATGAGTAATGCCTTCTTTTTTAGCATAAAGGTTATATAAAGTATACCATGGGTCCTCTGGCGTCGGTGAAGAATACTGACTACTTAGAGGTTTTGACGTATCACGGCGGAAAGCCTGAGCCTGACATCCTTCTTTTTCTACTGAGTAGCCATAAGATTCCAGCTTAGAAGTGATATATTTATCAGCCTCATATAAAGAGTTCCTTATATGTCCGGGATAAGTATAGTTAATCTTTCGATAAGTGATAGGCTCTTTTGACAGATAAAACAGGTTTCTGGATAATTCGTCTTTATCAACATTGTTAATCAGTTCAGGTATCAGATCATTTTTCATCATGCGTCTCCTTCAAAACTCCCCTCTTGAGAGGGATCCGGGGTGTGTTTCTTATTAGGTAAGTTATTTAATCATGAATCCTTATTAAATAAAATTATTAAATTCGCAATCCTAAGCTCCATTAAAAAGCCATCCTTTGCCAGCCCTTGTTATTCTTATCTCTTGGAGGCAATCCTAGTATCTCACGACCGAGATCAACGTAGTAGCGATAGTTTTCTATTGGTGTGCCATTCGGGATACGATGATCTAGACCGAAAACCATGCCACCGTTAAGCATAAGCGGTTGCATTTTATATTCCAGTTCTTTCCTGATTGCTTCTTTGGATGATCGCAGAATGTGCTTGTCAATTCCACCCAGCATGGCAAGACGATTTCCATATTTATGTCTTATTTTGACAATATCCATCTCTGCGGCTGGTTCCATTGGAAATATAACTGTCAATCCACATTCGAGGAAAGCGTCAATTACAGCATTCATATTTCCATCGCTATCCTGCTGGAATATTTTTACATCTTTGGTATTAAGCATATCCCATATTCTACGGTAGTAAGGTTTGATGAATTCAATTACCTGCTTGGGTCCGACAAGTGGACCGGATTTCCCCGCTAAATCTTCATGGACAGAAAGTTGATCAATGATTAGTTTATCGCTGATACGCTCAAGGACTTTATAAGACGTATCGCTAATCGTCTGCAATATGTCGTACATAAGTTCAGGCTGTTCGTAGTATGCTGTGCAGGCAACTACTTCGCCCATCAGTTCTCTTGGCACATCAAATCCTCCGGGGATACCTGCAACAACAAGAACACCATTCGCTTGAGCTTTTTTTGCAGACTCGACAGCATCCCAATTGATACGATCCTCACGAAATTCATACATCGGCTTGAATTCTAACCAATCATCCATATTTTTCACTGGAAAATCAAGAGGCAAAGCGATAGTTGCAACCGATTTGATTCGCTTCACTGTTCGACCAAGATAATCTTTTTGAATGATGTGTTCATCATTTTCTTCAATAGTCTGAGTTTTGAGTCCACCTATCGGACCAGTGTTGCCACCGCAACCTGTTATTGGCACGTAATCCCAATCGAAAGCGATCATGTCAATCTCATCCTGAGTTGCACCTTGAGATCGCCATTCTTCATCTAATCCGATTAGTGGACCAAAAAGTTCCACAAACATCTGTCGCTCAAAGTGACCGAAGGTCATTAAGTCTATGTATTGCTCTCTATTAAACTTCATTTTTGGTTGCCTTATTTTAATTTTTCTTCAAATTCCTCTAATATCTCTAGTAAATCATTAGTCAGTATTTTTCTTACATTTTTATCAATGTCTTTCGGAATTTCTTTGTAGAATGCTTGAGCAATGCCACCTGTTATGCAGGTTAAAGTATCACTATCTCCACCTAAAGAAATAGCTTTCCTGATGGCATTTTCATAACTATCGGATTCCAGAAACGCTATTATAGCTTCGGGAACTGTACCCTGACAGGTTTCGTCGAACCTATATTCTGGTCTTATCTCATCAAGAGTTCTACGCAAATCATAGTTGAAATGACTTTCGATGTATTCTTTTATTTCCTTTTTGCTGTTTCCCTGTCTTGCAAGTAATATAGCTGATGCAGTTGCTTGCGCTCCCTTTATGCCTTCAGGGTGATTGTGGGTCACTTCTGCGCTTCTCTTAGCTTCTTCTAATACAGTATCAAGGGTGTCAAATGCGAATCCTACTGGACTGACTCTCATGGCTGAACCATTTCCAAAGCTATTGTATGGTGCTGAATTACTGGTAAAAAGCCATCTACCGAAATTTCCTCCATAACCCGCATGTGGATACTTCTGTCCCCAATACTTGAAAGCCTGAACATAACTCTTTCCGTGCAATATGCAATCTGCAACGGCTATGGTCATAACTGTGTCATCAGTAAAAGAAGAATTCTGCGAGAACAGAGAGAATTCGGTTGTCTTTATATTTTCCCATTCAAATACGGATCCAATTATATCTCCTGCAATTGCACCAATCATATTATTCCTCATTTCAGTTAAAAGATTAGAACATCCCAAAGTGCCTTATAATATCTCATTACTCTTTCAGGATCAGAACTTTCTGCTATCTCTGCAAGCGTGAAGCCATTATAACCTGAACTTTTTAATAACTGGAACAACTCACGCCACGGATAGGAGCTATACAAATCGGTTATATGTACTAATCCTATTCTGCCAGTGAGATATTCAAAGTTATTTTTTATTGATCCGTTTTCCGACTCTCCCATGTTGGAATTCCAGCAAGCTACGACGTTTTTGCAGTCTGCTATATCCAAAATTTTTCGTATGTACGGAACATGGCTTGTTCCACCGCCGTGAACCTCAAGCCTGATCTCAATACCATAATCTTTAGCAAACTCACCACATTCCTTTAGAGCAAGACCGATCTGCTCAAGTGTTTTCTCTACGGGAATGCCCTGTGGCAATCCGTTTGGTCTAACCTTTACACCCGTTGCGCCAATGTCTCTGGCTAAAACAATATAATCTTTTGTACCATCAATATTCCTCCTAACATCTGCTTGATCTGTTGAGTGATATTCAAATGCGCTACCAAGTCCAGCGATTTCAATTTTTGAGTCTGCAAACTTCTGTTTGACTACTTTACGCTCTCCAGGAGAGAGAATAACCTCTACCTTATGGGCATGAGAAGTTCTTAGCTCAACCCCCTGAAATCCTGTCTTTTCGCACATCTGGATAATGGTATCAACATCCCAATCTTTTGCCATATTGTAAGTTACTAACCCTAATTTCATAACAACCTCCCTTGTTGCAGATTTCTCCTCGTTTAACGTTCATTGGCTATCCTCTTTCATCAATCGTTCTTTATAATCTAACATACCATCTTCGGCAAGTTCACTATCTTCATCGGCAAATTCGGAATAAAGTGCGGCTAATTGTTTTTCATTAAATACCTGTATTGGCTTGAATCGAGTGCGAAATTTTAAAAATGACACATATTCAGCAACTTGACTGATTTCCAATTCATTCAGATCACTAAGTTCTTGGATAACTTGTTCTTTTATTAACATCAGTTTTCACTCTCCAGCTTTATTATTATTTTGCTGTAAATTCTTCCATTCATAAGTTATCTCAGATTTTGGATAGCAGAACTCGACTTTAGGATTTTTTCCAAACTCACGGAATATCTCCCTAACGATGTAGGTTGAAATCTCCTGCCTCATTGATGGTTCAACCTTGTATCTCAATCTCATCAGAACTCCAGATTCAAAAAGCTCTGCCCTTATAAATGGTTCATCATTAGTTTTATCTATTAATTCCTTTGTGACCTTTTTTGCAGATTCGATAAGTATTCTTTCTGCTTCTCCCCAATCGGAATCAAAAGTTATCCTGACAGGAACTTCATCAAGAATATAATCCTGTTGCAGTGTATAGTTCATTATAACCTGACTGAACATAATAGCATTGGGTATCAAAACTGCTCTACCAGAACGTTCTTCACCACCGACTGTCCCGCCAACTTGATTAAGAATTATGTGAGTCAGTGTTACGTCCATCACATCACCGATAATACCAGCGATTATGACTCTATCACCGATCTTAAATGGTCTTTTAAGTATTATCATTAACCATGCCGCTATACCTGTAACAGGAGCCTGAAGTGACCAACCAAGCACCATACCCATAAAACCAGCAGATATACCAACTACTTTCATAGAACCGCTCAGACCGATTATACCGAGTATAAAAATTAATGCAGTCCACACGTATTTCCACGTCATCATAAATTGTATGACGTTCTCCTCTTTATAGGCTTTCCTGTTTATATAGGATTCTATAAGCCTGGTAAGGATACGTCGAACAATTAATAGGGAGATAACTATAACTACACTAAGAAATACACCCTTGTAGCGTGAAGTCATGACAAAATTGAATATTGCTAATATTTTGTTTATTATTGATCTTATATCATCCATGTTTTTGGTTCCTATTATTGAAATTATATTGAGGAGGATACGGTTGACCTTCGGGATAATTTACAATGACGTTAGCTTTATTAAAGCCATAAGAAATACTCTTATTTTCATCTATTCTTTTAGATATGAGTTTGACAATTTCATACCAAACTCTTTGCCTATCAGTTGGACCGACCATGTATCGAATTCTCATAAATACTCCAGATGGGAAGAATTCTGCTCTTATATAAGGTTCCTGCCCTGTCTCTGCAATCACATTTGCTGTGACTTCACTGGTAGAATCTTTAAGTATCTGTTCGGTAATATCCCAGTCAGAATCATAAGTTATCCTTACGAGAACTTCATCTAGCAGATATTTCTTTTCAGTCCCATCAGATGATAGCTTCATTGAGTAGTTATTGATAAGCTGATCAAATAGCCACGATGTAGGAACAAGCACACCTCTACCCGATTTATCCTCACCTACGGTTGTTCCACCGACTTGATCAAGTATTATGTAGTTTATGTTTATATCTAATACATCACCTGTATAACCACCTATTATGATTCTATCACCAACCTTGAAGGGTTTAGTTATAATCAGAAATAGCCATCCCGCCATATTTTTAACGGGGGCAGACAGCATCCAACCCATTATTGACCCGATGAATCCCAACGTTATACCAATAGTTTTCATCTCTCCTGAAAATGCGATTACGACTAAGATTGACGCAACGAAAAGATACCCATACTGCCAATACCTTATGAAAGAGATTGTATGTTCATCCTTAAATGAGTGTTTTTTGGCATAACGACGGAGCGAATTTGTCATAATTTTGAATATTATAATTATGACAATGATGCATAAAATTCCGTATACAAATCCTCGATATTTTTCCCACATTTTAAGCTAACCTCTAAGAAGATGTGGACGATAAACAAGAATAGGCTGTGGAGCACGATGAATAATTCTTTCGGCGACACTACCAAGCATAAGTTCCCTTAATCGGCGACTGTATGCACCGATTACGATCAAGGCATTCCGGTCTTCAGACGTGACATCTAGAATTTGTTTAATTACGTCTCCGCTTTTGCCAATTTTATTGATCTTAATTTTATAAAGCTCGGCTGTATCTTCTGCTTGTTTTAATAGCTTATCCCTCTTGTCTGGAGAGCGATGGACTGTAATAACACTTACATTCCATTTACATTTTGCGCATAATGCCGTCGCAAATCGTAAAGCCCTGATGGAAACAACCGAGCCATCATAAGCAACATATACTGTTTCGATGGAGGCATAGTTTTCCTGCGCCAGAAAAACAGAGCGACCCGATTGACGTAATATAGATTCTGCCGTGGACCCAAGTAAAGGTCCAGACCAATCAGCATTGATGCCATGCTTCCCGATAGCAATTAACTCCGCTTTTGTATCTGTAGCTATACTACAAATAGAACTGGAAACCATCCCTGTTGTCGTAACGGGATAGAAAATTACCTTTGCTAAATCACATTCCTGTTTTAATTTTTCAAGCAGGATATGTCCTTTATCTTGATATATTTTTTCGGCAGTTTCATGATCTACGTGCAGGTCAGTAGCGATCTGACCATCAACTATCTTAACGTCTGTGACGGATAAACCATGTATATCCGCACGAAAAGCTTTCGCCATCTGAATAGCGTGCCGTGCCGCACTCCAACTGTAATCAGAGCCATCTAATGGAACAAGTATTTTCTTTAGCATAAATTATCCACCACCATCTTGTCTTTTAAGCCACTCTATATAAACTAATGCGCTAACCCTTTGGAATTCTGGATCACCGATTAAAACCGGACATTCATTTATGATTGCAGTAGCAACAACAAAAGCATCTGTGTAAGATATTTGATATTTCCCCCTTTAACTTTGCGGCTATCAATGTTAAAGATTTGTTCACATCAATTAATCTTATTGGCATATTTTGAAGCCTGTTCCAAAAAAAAATTCAGCAGCATCTTCATTTTTTAATCGAATAAGGCGATAATATACCTCACCAACATTAACTTGACAATGTTAAATTAGAAAAAAATGCAGTTGTAGCTTTCTAAGCTGTCAATTCTTTATATTATCTTCAAAAACCAAGTTGGAAGCTACTTTTAATGAGTGTGTCCCATATATGAAACATAAAAAATTACCGCAGAGACGCAAAGAACGCAGAGGAAACGATGAGAAAATCAATTCTCAGCTCCGCCGAGTCGGGAAATCAATAAAACCTCTGCGAATTCTCTGTGATCTCTGTGCCTCTGCGGTGAATAATATTGTCATGATGTTTCATAAGTGGGACACACTCCTTTTAATCTAACATTGTCAAGTTAATGAGATTCATTAATAACTCTATTTCTCTATTTTCAGCTAGATTTAGGATATATTGAACTTGATCACAAGCAGTTTTTTCATGAATTATGATTCTTCCTCAGCTAACTGAAAAAGTGGTTAATTTTCTGCGTTACTTTACCGAAACCTCCAACCCTTCTGGATCGAAGATGACGTTTACACTGGCACTCATATTCTTCGAGTCACGTACAAAACTAAAATAATCTTGTAGCCTATCAGCGCAATTGACGCTGTTGTGAGCAAGTACAACACTGCCTTTAGGCATTTTGTCATAAGCGGTTTGTAGAATCTCAAGGTATATGCCCTTACCTCTCCCCTTGTCTCCATCAGCATCAAGATATAAAACGCCAATCTCACCGTCAAAATTTGCGACAGTATCAACAGCATCTTCCGCAATGACACGGGCAATGCCTGTTGGGTCAATTTTCCTGACATTGCGTTCAGCCCTTTCCGCTTCATCTGGCTTTATTTCCACGCCGATAAGGTTCTTCGCTGTATAGTCTGCACCGGGTCCAACACCTGCGCCTGCATTAGATATAAACGTATTTCCACAAAAAACACCTGCGGCGATCATATTAGTTGGCTGTTTAATAGCATTGATAGCGTAGATCAGCCTTTGCATACGGTGAGTAATAGCTGTCCATGGTATCTCAAAAAGTTCAGCAACAGCTTTCCTATGAGCCAACAACTTGTCATTATCATAGTTCGTGTGTGGAATGACGCCGACTTCCTTCAGAACTTTGAGTGCCTCACCCACGACTTTGATCTCATTTTCCAAAGGTTCAAGAGCTTTATGTGGGTCGTGCATATTCATCCTGTAATCATTCCAGTCATCGCTTCTAAATTCTCGTGCCATACTTAATTTAGCATATTAAAAGCAAATCGCCTTTAATATTCTGTCTCCTTTTTATAAATGTCAATTTGACATGTTGTATACTATATCCCTTTACCGGCATGCAATAGAGTTGGTTTTAGTTTTCTGCCAACTATCAATTTATGATCCTGAACAAATCCTTCCTCTCGACCTTCAAGTTCCTGAATAAGCCTTTCACGCCAATAGTCTAACTTCTGTGGATTTTCACGAGAAAGATCGTGCATCTCCTGTGGATCATTGGCAATATCAAATAATAATTCCCTGCCAGTCTGACTATACCAGACATATTTTTCGACGCCATTAGTGATCCAATGATTCGATTGATCCCCGGAAGTGTGTTCACCGTGTATGTATTCGCGCCACGTATCTTTTCCATCACGCAATAACGACAGCAGGCTTGACCCATCCAGAGAAGGTGGAGCATCTATTCCCGCAATCTCACAGAACGTCGGGAAAATATCACGTAACTCAATAGGAGCGGATATACTTTGTCCTCGTTTATATATCGGCGAATAGCCCGATGGAAGCCTTAATATAAAAGGAATTCTTGCCGATCCATCGAATGGTAAAGACTTAGCCACGTGATTATGATCATAAAGCATATCGCCATGATCGGATGTAAAGACTATGGCAGTATTTTCCGATAGCCCATATTCGTAAATAGCCATTATCATACGGTTAATTTGATGATCAATTTGCGTTATTTGAGCATAATAAGCACGTCTGGCATAATCTATCTGTGCCTTATCACGGGGAACTGGACTGTCAATACCTCTACTTGTAACTATACCTTGATTAACCCAGTCACCGATTGGGATAGTCGGAAGTTCCTTTTGTGCGTAAAGATCAAGATAATATTTCAGAGGATCAAGCGGAGGGTGAGGACGATGATACGAAAGCATCAAAAAGAAAGGTTTTGTCGTATCCCTTCGGCGGAGAAAGTCAATGCCTTGAGTAGTCACCCAAGTCGTAGGATGAAGCATATCATCATAAACCCATGGACGAACCACGTAACCGTTACAGCCAACGCCAGTATCAACGTAATCCGCATAAGCAACGCCAAGTTTTTCTCTTAGCCATGGTATATAATCATCAATTAACCCAAACTCACGCTGTGCGCTTCGTGCCGCATGCAGATACCCGTCATGGAGGACAACGTTGTGAAATCCCATTAGATTACGGAATGGATAAACGTGCATTTTACCCACACACTGAGTATGATACCCCGCAGATGCCAGAGTACCGGCAAGCGTAGTGGGATATTGCCAAGTTACCCCATCCCTATATCCAACAAAACCATTTCGTTTTGGAGCAAGCCCTGTAAAAATTGATGCTCGTGCCGCAATACAGGATGGGCAAGCAGTATATGCCTGTGTGAAAATAACTCCCTGTTCTGCTATTGCATCAAGATGAGGCGTTTCAACAACAGGATGACCGGTAATTCCAAGACAATCCCCTCGCCATTGATCCACGCATACAAAGAGAATATTGGGACGCTCATTCAATTCAGCCATTACATACTCCCTTATTATTCGATTTTTATCTTTTTACCTATATCCCTGGTATCGTACCCGCCAAGCAACTGGACACGCTTACGGAAACTAACCTTCGCTATGGTTTCCAGAATTATCTTTATACCTTCAAGACTCAGATACTCCTCTGGAATAGCCAGATCATACTGTTCTTCTGCTATGGGTATAAAATCCAGATTTAGCGCCTTCGCAGACGCAAAGATTCCAAGCCCCGCATCAGCAATTCCTGTTGCAACCGCCGATGCAACTGTCAGATGTGTGTAAACTTCCCTATCATAACCGATTATCTCGTCAGTAGTCAAGCCCAATTTCTTTAGCTCATAATCTAACAATATCCTCGTACCTGATCCTCGTTGGCGATTGCAGTAAGCAAGACCTTTTCCCACAAGGTCAGATAATCCGCTTATGCCTTTGGGATTCCCTTTCGCTACGATAAGCCCCTGTTGCCTATAAACAAGATTTATCAGGGCAATCTTCCTATCAGACAATAGTTTTTTTATGTAAGAAACGTTGTAATCTCCGGTTTCTTCATCCAGCAAGTGCGTGCCTGCTAAATGTGCCTCGTATTTTTTCAATGCCATGAGTCCACCGAGACTCCCAACGTGTGCTGACGATATAGTCATAAGTGGATAATCAGCCTTGATCTCATCTGCAAGAATATCAAGAGTAATATCATGACTGCCGATTATCATGACAGAGTTTATTATCTCCTGCAACGACTTCATAAGTTCCACTTCAGCAAACTCTCCGGGAACAAGTCCCTCCGAATTAGCGGGAACTCTCATTATCCCATCAGCACGAACCAGCGAGTTAAGTACACTTGCGCCTCTAGCCAATGGAACAGCGATAAATGAAGGATGAGGGATGAGGGATGAGGGATGAAGTTCCGCTTTTTCATCCCTCATATTTCCCCATTTAGTAAAGAGGGATAAAGGGGGATTTAAGATGAGCTTAACACGTACAAACTCCTCGTCACCTAATTTAGACGGAAGTTTCCGTGATACTGATGCCTTAACTATCTGCGGAAAAATATTTGATATATTCAGCATTTTACGCAAAAGAGGCTTCAAAAAACTCTCAGATGCAACCGCCATTGATACAGGGTAGCCCGGCAAGCCTATAATCGGCGTACCATTGACAATCCCAAGCGCAGTCGGCTTCCCCGGCGATATAGATATACCGTGAACGAGTAACTCACCAAGTTCCTCTATAGCCGGTGGGATAAAGTCCTCTCTGCCTGCCGATGAGCCTGCACTTGTCAAAACAATATCGCTTTCAGCAGATGCCTTGACGATCTCAGACTTAATCTTCTCGTAATCATCCTCGACTATTGACAATCTTTTGGGTTCACCGCCCCATTCAGATACCATAGCCTCAAGCATATACGAGTTTGAGTCTATTATTTTGCCCTGATCGGGTTCGCCGCACGGCTCTATAATCTCATCACCTGTTGGAATGATAGCAACTATCGGCTTTTTCTTAACAACAACCGATAACACTCCACCCGACAGCATCGCCGCAATATCAATTGGACGTATCCTGTGACTTCTAGTCAGGATAAGTTCAGTAGCAACTATGTCCTCGCCAGCCATGCGTATGTGTTGCCATGGTATAGCGGGTGCAGTTATCTCAATAGTCTCTTCGTTAATCTCCACAACATTCTCGATCATAATGACAGCATTTAATTCTGCGGGTATAGGATCGCCAGTGTCTAATATGCAGAATTGGTCTTTGCCAAGTCGTACAAGATTCGACGTAGATGCCTTAAAAGTATCTTCCGCCCTGACACAAACACCATCCATCGCTGAACAGTGGTAATGTGGAGATGATATACGAGCAAACACAGGTTCAGCAGTTATCCTTCCGAGAGATTCCTGTGTTATCAATTCCTCATTTTCATCAAATTTTCCGATGCCGGGATACTCCAAAAATAATTTTTGAGCATCTTCCAGTGATAATTTTCTAAGATACCGTCTTCTTTGCATTTTTTATTATTTCAATCTCCCTAAATGTTTTTCATTCGCTATTTTTTGGTAAATGGCTAAATTCCAGCCAATATTCATTTGATCCTTCTTTATCTTCTGGCAGGTCTATGGGTCTTCTGTTAATCCTTTCGTCAATGCTATCAAAACCGAAAAAGTCTTTTGATAGTCGTTTTTCTATCATATCAACATAATCAGGATTTAACTCAAACCCTATGCAATTTCTATTTAATACCTGACAAACTCTCAAGGTTGTTCCACTTCCAGCGAATGGGTCTAATATTAAATCTCCTTCATCTGAAGAAGCTAAAATCATTCTTTCAATCAATGCTTCTGGTTTTTGAGTTGGATGATTTTCCCGTTCTGGATTAGAATAATGTATATGTGAGAATTGCCAAACGTCACCGGGATTAGCACCATTCATATTATTCCGTTGCCTATAATATTTTTGTGGAATTCTAATATTATCAAGATTAAACTTAAAATTAGCTGTTTTATTAAAAAATAAAATATCATCATGACGAGGCGAAAAACCTTTTATCTTTCCCATTCCCTGCGTATAATGCCATGTTATCCAGCTATTAAAGAACATTTTGAATTCTCGATCTAAAATATCGTATAAATATGATATAAAGCGTACTCCCATAAAAACATAAATTGATCCTGTTTTTTTCAGAACTCTATGAGTTTCTTTAAACCAATTCCTTGTGAAATCCAGATATTCGTCAAAACCTTTTAGATCATGATTATTTCCATAATCTTTTCCAAGATTATAAGGTGGATCCGCTATAATTAAATCTACAGTCCCTGATTCGATATTCTTAAATAGATTTAAAGCATCTCCTTCTAATATCTGAATTTTACCTTTCTTAATATTTACCATCAATATATTTACGCACAGTTTCAGCAATCAGCCTTATATGTTCCGGAGTAGTTCCACAGCACCCACCGACAACGTTTGCGCCTGCATCTATCATTGCGGGGACGTGTATTGCCATATCCTGCGGAGTATGAGGAAAGACAGTCTTACCGTTGAGCATCTGCGGAATACCAGCATTAGGTTCAACCGCCACAAATCTTGCGCCGACTTCCTTGAAATGTTTTATTAGTTCCGGCATTTGCGGGGCAAAAACGCTTCCACAATTAGAGCCAACGACCTCAGCGCCTGCGGACTGAAGTATCTCAACTGCCTGCTGAGGTGAATTACCCAGAACCGTTCTGAACCCTCTTTTGCCAGGATCAAAAGACATTGAGGCAAATATAGGCAGATCAGATAATGCTTTACTCGCTTTCACCGCACATAACGCTTCGTTTACATCAGTCATCGTCTCGATAAATATAAAGTCCACACCACTATCCACCAATACTTTGACCTGTTGAGAGAAAACGTCCATCGCTTCTGATTCAGTCAATTCGCCATAAGGTTCCATGAGTTTAGTCGTAGGACCAACGTTCCCAGCGACGTAAACGGTCTTTGAAAAGCTTGATGCAACGTCCAAAGCGAGTTCTGCAAGTCCTTTATTCAGCGATTCAATTTCCTTAGCCAGACCATATCTATCTAATTTTATCCTATTACCGCCAAGAGTATTCGTGATGAGAATATCAGCACCCGCTTCAATATAGCTTTTATGCAGATTTCTTAAAATATCGCTGTGTTCCAGACCCCATTTTTCGACAGACTCATCGGGTTCACATCCCATAAGCTGAAGGTTTATACCCACTGCGCCATCACAAATTAAAATTTCACCAGAATCAAGCCTATTAATTATATTCAATTTAATCCCTCCCCGGAGATTATATTCAAAATAAAAGCGAATTTGAAAGCTACTTCTTTCAGATAATCATATCGTCCGGATGCACCGCCATGTCCTGCACCCATATTCGTCTTTAATAATAACAAATTTTTATCAGTTTTTAATACCCTTAATTTCGCAACCCATTTTGCAGGTTCCCAATACTGAACTCTTGGGTCATTCAGACTCGTAGTAACAAGCATATTTGGATAATTCTTTGCAGTAACGTTATCATAAGGCGAATACGACGTCATATAGTCATAATACTTTTTATCGTTAGGATTCCCCCATTCTTCGTACTCTGTGACAGTCAGAGGTAGAGTTGGATCGAGCATGGTATTAATCACATCTACAAAAGGCACATCTGCAACAACAACATCAAACAGATCGGGTCGCATATTTATCACCGCACCCATAAGCAAACCGCCGGCGCTTCCGCCGTTTATGGCTAATTTATCGCTGGACGTATATTTTTCGGCGATCAGGTATTCCGCACAGGCGATAAAGTCCGTAAATGTGCTCTTCTTGTTGAGCAATTTGCCCTGTTCGTACCAGTACCTTCCCATCTCCTCACCGCCACGGATATGAGCAATGGCATAAATGAATCCACGATCTAACAGACTTAATCGGCTTATCGAGAACTCAGGCTCTGAGGTTATGCCATAAGAACCGTAGCCATTTAATAAAAGCGGATTTTGACCTTCTCTGACAATACCTTTTTTGTAAACTAGCGATATTGGAACTAAAGTGCCATCAGAAGCCTTTGCAAATATCCTCTCTGATTGATAAAGCGATGGATCGTATCCGCTTGGTATTTCATACTGTTTTTTCAGTTCACGCTCTTTTGTGTCCATATTGTAATCAAAGACCGAGTTAGGAGTGACGAGGGACGTATAACCGAAACGCAGAATATTTGTATCATAATTGGGATTATCGCTTCCCCAATAGCTATAAGCAGGTTCAGGAAAATCAACGTAATACATCTCATTTTTTGCCATGTTCATTATGCGAATCTTTTTCAGCCCATTTTCACGCTCATATATCACCAGATAGCTATTGAATGCCTCCGCACAGTCAATCCTTACAGAATCGCTATTCGGGATAACATCCACCCAATTCTCTTTTGACGGATTCGACACTGGAGCTTTTACCAGCTTGAAGTTTTTCGCATTATCATTTGTCACGATGAAGAAATTATCGCCCTGATGTTCAACGTAATATTCCATCTCGTGCTGTCTGGGCTGAATCAGTTTAAGTAATTCAGTGGGACGTTCTGCGCTCAGGTAGCGTACTTCAGTTGTAGTATTGCTCCCCGTTGTTATAAATATGTAGTCCTTGCTTTTTGATTTTGAAACATCTACGTAAAAAGCCTCATCTTCTTCGTGGTATATCAGCACATCATCTTTGGGGTCAGTTCCCAAAACGTGCCTAAATACCTTATACGGACGCATTACATCATCCAGAGTAATATAAAAGAACGTTTTGTTGTCGTTAGTCCATTCAAGAGAGCTATAAGTATTTGGAATAACGTCTTTAAGCAAATTGCCAGTGTTTAGGTCTTTGATGTAGATAGTATAGGTTTCAGAACCGTCTGTATCAGTAGAATATGCAAGAAGCCTGTGATCAGTGCCAACCTCTAAGATGCCGATACTGAAATAATCATGACTTTCTGCGAGGGCGTTTTCGTCCAGTATTATCTCCTCTTGAGCATTGGGACTGCCTTTCTTTCGGCAGTGAATCTCATATTGTTTATCTTTCTCAGTTCGGCTGTAATAGTAATAGTCGTCAATCTTCACAGGGACAGATACATCAGTCTCCTTGATTCTGCCTTTCATTTCATTATAGAGCGACTTTTGAAGTTCCTCAGTATTTTTCATCATGGTTTCAGTATATTTATTTTCCGCATCAAGGTACTGAATAACTTCAGGATTATCCCTCTCACGAAGCCAGAAATAGTTATCAATTCCTTCCATGCCGTGTATTTTGTTTACTTTCGGCACAATTTTAGCGATAGGTGGCAATAGAGTCTGATCAAATTTAGATTTCTGATACATAATTTCCTCACATTTTATCGGCATCGAAGCCATAATCAATAAACCCAAGGATAACAAGCATAAAAAGCCCTTCACAACTTCTCCTTTAGGAACCGTGATTAAATAACTTTCACATTTACCAAATTTTGAACAATTTCAAACTGTGTTTGATCAATAATACGAGTTTTTCAGTTAGTTGAGAAATAGTCATAATTCATGAAAAAACACGGAGACACTGAGGCACGGAGAGAACTTAGAAAGTATGAAGGATGAGTGATGAAGGATGAAATTGTAATATTTGTTTCTTCTTTTTCATCCATCATCCTTCCGCCTTCATCTTTTCTCCGTGCCTCTGTGTCTCCGTGTTTAACTTCCTTTTATTTCTATAAGTGAAAAACTCGTATTATTTATTCATTTCTTCATCACTATCGGAAAATCCTGACCACGCACATAAACATTCGGATATTGCGGCTTACCACGATATTTCCTGCTCAATTCAGGTATCTGCGCCTGAACATATCCGCTTAACTCACTGACCGTTATTCTGTTATCTTTTGGAGAACCGTCAGCTTTGCCTTCCATGCCCTGCAACAGAGTATAAGTGAACAATCCGTGCTTGATCTCCTTAAATTCCAGTGCGAACTGAGCTGTTTGTGTCGCAGAGATGACGGTAATTCCTGCGCTGCGTGCCAACTGAGCTATCGCCTTTTCCTCAGATGCGCCTTTCATAGCAAACGTTTCAACCATCTTTCCCGATTGGCAAGAATCTATGATCAGCAGTTGCTTTGTCGCTTTAATCATCTGGCAGGCATCACGCAACAGAGTCGCTGAAAATCCTTTCTCATCAAGTATTGCGTCATTTCCATAAAGTTCCGTCACGTCATAAGGAACGAGATAAAAATCCGCAGGCTTATTTTCGTCACCTACGCTCATAACTCCGTGACCTGAATAGTAAAACACAAAAACATCCTCCGGGCGAGAGTCTTTCTCAACGTGGCTTAGAGCAGATTTTATGCCTGATTTTGTTGCCTGATCATCAAATACAGTTCGCAGATTGACGTTGCGAAAAATGCCTTTTCCTCTCTCACTCATAACCGCAATTATCGCTTGAGCATCTGGCACGCAGTAGTTGAGCGTATAGTTGCTGTTCTTGTATTCATTTATGCCGATAGCGACAATGTAAAGGTCTGACGTGGCTTCCGCTATATCCACTTTCAGCTTTATTTCGTAAGGGTGCGATTCAGTCCGATCTTTGCTGAAGGCTGTCGCTCTGATAGTGTTTATACCGTTGATTAATGAGACTGTAAACTTAGTCTGAGTTTTATCGCTTTTCTTCATGCCACGTTCATCGCCAATGATGCGCTTATCATTATGGTATAGCCTGACGTCCTCGATACCTCCACCCTGATCCACAGATTCAACAACGACTTCAATATCTTTTTCTTTCAGGACTTGCCCTTCAGTTGGAGAAGTTATGCGCACAATGGGAGGCATCAGTATTCCCTGACGAATATCAGGCGTTCCGGGGATTATCTCCTTGCCCGACATAACCTGAGCGACGAGATTCGGCGTATAGAATCTGTCGAACAGCGAATCCAGAGGTATGGACTTATTGTCTTTGGCATAATGCAGGAGTTTGATCCCATCAGGTGATCCGTCAAAGCGTCCATCTGGTGTGGTGACAATCCAGTCGTCTTTGCCTAAGTATACACGAGTAAAGATAGTATTCCCTGTTTCTGTCTCCCATAGTCTGGTTGTTCCATCAGATGATCCTGTAAGTACATATTTACCATCTGGACTAAATGTTGCAGAATTATTCCATAGTTTACATGGAAATTCTCGTAAAGTTTTGCTTGTAGATATTTCCCAGAATCTTAATACAAACTCACCTCTACCTGCTGATATAGCATATTGACTGTCTGGGCTTAATGCAACAGCAGTAACCCAACCCCCGTGTGGAACTTTAGCAATCTCTTTTCCTGAATTTACATCCCATACCTTAGCCATTCCATGCCAAAATCCTGCAATCAGGTAATTACCATTATTGGAAAATGCCAAAGAGATTGGAGGAGACGGTATTTTTTTTTCATTATATTCTTTGAAGCCTTTTACTTTTTTACCGTTTTTTAGTTCCCATATCTCTATTGCATCACCCATATCATCCAAAGCACCCGCTGCGAAATAAAGCCCATTAGGACTAAAAGCAACAGCTGTTCCTCCACCTTTATGCAAAAATGTCTTGACATTTCCTCCACTTTCTACATCCCAAAGTTTCAACGTTTTATCATTAGAACCAGATAGAATGTATTTTCCATCTGGACTAAATGCTATTGAATATATTATGCCTTTATGTCCAGACAGATGACCAGAGAATGAACGTATCTCACTTCCATTAGATACATCCCATAACTTAATTGTCTTATCTTGTGAACCAGAAGCAATATAACGACTGTCAGGACTAAAAGCTACTGACCTGATTATATCCTTATGACCTGAAAATGTATGAATTATACGACCTGTAATAGCATCCCATATTATAAAATCCTTGTTCCCAACGCTAGACCATATATCACCAAAAACTGAAGCAACGAATTTGCCATTAGGGCTAAATACATTTGATGAAATAGCTTCGCCATATCCTTTAAAAGTGCGTATTTCACGACCAGTAGATAAATCCCAAAGTTTCATGGATTTATCTTCAGAACCTGAAAGTATATATTTGTTATCTGGACTAAATGCTACTGCATAAACTTTGCCTTTGTGTTCAAGGGAGCATAATTGTCTTCCAGATGAAACTTCCCATAGTTTTGCCGTATTATCACTACAACCTGCAATAACATAACGACCATCAGGACTAAATTTAACAGAGTAAATCGCTCCTGTATTTCCAGAGAACAATTTAACCTCATTGCCAGTAGATACTGACCACAGCTTTAGTGTTTTATCGCTAACACTAGCAACAACATATTTTCCATCTGGACTAAATGATGCTGACCAGATCGGTGATTTATTGCCAACCGTAGAAAAAGAGCGGATTTCATTGCCTGTGGAAACGTCCCATAGTTTTAGTGTCCTATCATAAGAAGCAGAAAGAGCATAACGACCATTAGGGCTAAATGCTACCGATGTTACTATATGTTTATGACCCAAAAAAGACATTATTTCTTTACCAGTATTAATGTCCCAAAGATTCATAATACGATATGATCCAGATAAAACATATTTGCCATCGGAACTGAAAACTACAGAATAAATACCTTTCTGTCCAGTTAATCGAATTATCTCTTTTCCAGTATTTACATCCCATATTCTTAAATTTTCACCAGTAGGCAAATATGATCCTCTTCCGGCAGCACAACCAGAAACTAAATAACGTCCATCAGAGCTGAAAGCAACAGAATAAACAGGATAACCGTATCCGATGAAAGTACGGACTTCTGATCCTGTATCTGTTTCCCATAGTTTGATAGTTGTATCTTCAGAACCCGAAACAATATATTTCCCATCAGGACTAAAAGCCACAGATGTTACAGGTGCAGTATGCCCAATCGGCAGAACCAACTGCGGTGCGTCATCCTGCGCAAATCCGATTGATGATAATATCAGAAGGACATAAAAACTGAACGAGATAAAGATCAGTTTCTTCATATTATACCTCTTTAGGTTCAATCAAATGAATTGTTCTCCATTTGGCGACAAAACATTGACAATTCTGAAAAACTCAAAAGGATCTGTCCTAAATCATTGGGTTTTAAAAAATCGCTTTCTCTTTTGCAATAGAATTTGCATAATTATTCTTTCCAATTCTTTTTTGCCCTATCGAATATTTCCTCAATTGTTTGTCCATCATATAGTCTTTGTGAGATTTCCACATAATCAGTTGGTTCATTATGCAAAAGACTGAGAAATCGTAACGCATTAGTTATGCCAAGTGACTTGTTTAAGACTTCTATGCCGCTAATTATTATTTCAGTATCATCCATTTCTTTTACTTTTTCCATTATCTACCACCTATCCAATCTAAGATAATCAATTGGGTTCATGATTTTCATATTAAATTCCAATAGTTTAGCTCGATTTATTATCTTATCATCACAAGTCAAGAAAAAATCAGCATTTACAAAAGAAGCACAAGCGATATGAATAGCATCTTTTGATGAGAATTTCACCTTTTCTTGAAATGATTTAGCAAGTTTATATATATCCTCTTTGGGACCTATTCTTACTATGCAAAGTTCCGAAAGACGAAGAACCTCATACTTTCTTTTTGGAAAAGGGCATAGGATAGTTTCATCTTGGTGCATAAAAGACCAAACAAGCTCAATTCTTTCCTTTTCTGCTTTCATAAATATTTCTCGACATGCTAATGCTTCCATTTGAATTCTTATTTGCTTTAGATCATCGAAATCTCTTTGAAAGCAATTATAATCAAGATAGACCAAATCCATATTTTTACCCCATAACATTATCTTAATATAACGCTATCCTGCGCAAATCCGATTGATGATAATATCAGAAGGACATAAAAACTGAACGAGTTAAAGATCAGTTTCTTCATATTATACCTCTTAAGTTCAATTTTAACAATCAAATGAATTGATCTCCATTACAAATACGAGTTTTTCAGTTAGTTAATGAATAGTCATAATTCATTAAAAACACGGAGACACAGAGGCACGGAGAAGAAAGATGAGGTAATTCCAATGATTCTACTGGTCAATAGAATTCCTCACCTTTACCCTCTCCGTGCCTCTGTGTCTCCGTGTTTAAATTCTTTCTCATTTCTATAAGTGTGAAAAAATCGTATAATTCATACTATATCGGTAGAATATGAGTTAAACTTTAATCGGTAAGTTCAGGTTTGATTCTATTATTGACTCATCACCTGAATTATGCTAGATTTATAATGTGATCTGGTGTTTATAAGTGAAAAACTCGTATAATTATTCTTTCCAATTCTTTTTTGCCCTATCGAATATTTCCTCAATTGTTTGTCCATCATATAGTCTTTGTGAGATTTCCACATAATCAGTTGGTTCATTATGCAAAAGACTGAGAAATCGTAACGCATTATACCTATTTCAGTTAGAATAGGACTTACGCACCTAATGACAAAGCCTTATCAATATTGGTCTTTTTTTTACTTTAATAGGCAAGGATCCTTGTCAGCATTAGCTTTTTGCCATGTTTTCCAGAGCAGTTTTATACTTTTTGAGTGTGTCCCACTTATGAAACATCATGACAATATTATTCACCGCAGAGGCACAGAGATCACAGAGAATTCGCAGAGGTTTTATTGATTTCACGACTCGGCGGAGCTGAGAATTGATTTTCTCATCGTTTCCTCTGCGTTCTTTGCGTCTCTGCGGTAATTTTTTATGTTTCATATATGGGACACACTCTACTTTTTTGAGCGAATTCAGTCGAAAATTGCGTTCAAATGAGCTAAAAATGACTCAAAATGAGGAAATTTTCCACAAAACAGGACTTTTCATGCTCTATAAACTCAATGCTGACAAGGATCTCTGATATATCGGTCATAAGAAAACCAATAAACATGAGCTTTTTTCTAAGTTTGCGTAAGTCCTATTCTAACTGAAATAGGTATTATATCATACAGATGGCTTTTTTGTTTACCCATACGACTTTTTCAGTTATAGAAATAAAAAGAAGTTAAACACGGAGAAAAAGATGAAGGCGGAAGGATGATGGATGAAAAAGAAGAAACGAGTATTATAGTTTCATCCCTCATACTTTCTAAGTTCTCTCCGTGCCTCAGTGTCTCCGTGTTTTTTCATGAATTAAGGCTATTCCTCAACTAACTGAAAAACTCGTATTACCCACTAAATTAATACAGTCTCGCCCCTGGATCTCAATTTTGACAAGCCTATGTTTCTATGATATAATAAGGTAATCTCACGGTTAAATATATATTTGTATTCGATTGTTTGATAAATTCCGTGTTTTAAGGGTTTCTGTAAGTGATAAGGAGGAGAATATTATGGCAAAAATATTGGTAGTGGACGACGATCCTGATTTTGTGGAGATCACGAGGATCATTCTGGAGAATAATGGTTATGACGTGGTTAGTGCATCTGATAGCGAAGAGGCTATCGAAAAAATGCGAAGTGAAAAGCCTGACCTTGTGTTGTTGGATATTATGATGTCACAGCCTCTTGATGGAGTTGAAGTTAGCAGAAAAATGCTGGAAGATGGCACTCTAAATAAGGTTCCAATCATAGTCGTATCATCAATTACAGACAGCCCTCATCTGGCGGAATTTCCTAGCAATGAGTATCTTCCTCTGGATGACTGGATAACAAAACCTGCTCAACCAGAAGATCTATTGGCGAAAATCAGTAAATATCTTAAACGCTTCAAAGGCTGATATTAATTATGGAAAAACCTAAAGCAGGCGGAATCATACAGAATATTAATTTGGCAAAAATAGGCGTTATGTCTGTGCCAGACCGACCGGGTATTGCTAGCGCAATACTCGGCGCTCTATTGGAAAAAAACGTGAACGTTCAATTTATAGTTCAAACTATTGATCTTAACGACAGGTCAAATATAATTCTTTGTGTAAACAAAAATGACCTCGAAATGGCAATATCGGCAATTGATAAGGTAAGACCAGACATAAACGCCGAAGCTATAATCTACCAGCCGAACGTTGCTATGGTATCGGTTTATGGTCCTCACTTTCGAGACCATCCGGGCATTGCTGTCATCGCTTTTTCATCTTTAGCAGAAGTTGGGATAAATATTATCGCTATAAGTACGTCTATTTCAACTATTTCATGCGTAATTGAAGGCGATAAAATTGATAAGGCTGTAGAAGTTTTAAGTTCCGCATTTAACTTGCCATCTAGAAGTGTTTTTATTGCCTCAGACGGTCTATCGCTACGCGCTACAAAAGGAGAGGATAAAAAGTGAGCAAAATATTTCATCTAGCGCTGGATAATAATTCAAGTGAGTGGATGGATCGGCTTATTCGCATTCGCTGGATAATAGCCTTTAGCACACTTTTTATCACTACTATTGCTAGTTATCTGCTTCCCAACACCATACATTTTTATCTGCTCCTAATAACGATAATAATACTTGTTGGGTTTAATACTGCTCTTTTTACTTACTCTCGCCTTGTGAAATCCAAATCTGTCTCGTCAGGTTATTATGCTGTTATTGCGCATTTACAGATGCTAGTGGATTTATTGTTTCTGACTATATTTCTGCATTTTTTAGGAGGTCTTGAAACACATTTCTTTTTTTTCTATCTGATTTACGTGATCATCGCTAGTTTTTTGTTCAACAAAAGTATAAGTTTTGCTTATGTTGGTTTGGCTAATATCTTTTTTCTCACTCTTTTGGTGCTGGAATGGCAGGAGCTGATTCCACATTATAACCTTTATGGATTTCGCTTGATTTCGAGGTTTCAACAACCTATCCACATATTCGCTACCAGTTTTACTTTGCTCGTAACGTCATTACTTTCTGTTCATGTTGTCTCGACAATGGTAGGAAGGTTACGAGGTAGGGAACTGGAGCTTGTAGAAATGAACGTAGCCTGTCAATTAAGAACAAGTGAACTTTCTGAAGCGAATCAATCTTGTGAACTAAAAACAAATGAATTGGCAGAGATGGTGCAAAAACTACAAGATAGGGAGCGTGAACTTACTGAGTCGAATCTAGTTTGTGAATTGAAAACTAGAGAATTGGCGGAATCGAATCTAGTTTGTGAATTGAAAACAAATGAATTGGCAGAACTCAACGCCCGTCTTGAAAGGCTTGATAAAGCAAGAACTCAGTTCATCTGGGCTGTTACCCATGAACTACGGGCGCCAGTAGCGGCTATACAAAGCTATATGAAGCTTATACTGGAAGGCTACATACCAGCCGAAAAACTGAATGACGTTATCCATAAAGCTGAAAAGCAGGCGTTAAGACAGTTAGACCTGATAAATGATCTGCTTCAGTTGGCAAGACTTGAAGACCTTGATTTAGAAACAAAAGCAGAATCAGTGGATGTTGTTCAAATATTGGAAGAAGTAAACGAGTCTATGCGCATTCTCGCTGAAGGAAACGAGATTTCATTCAATGTTCATGTTGATAATTATATATCTCTTGCAAAGGCGAATCCTGAACACGTGAAGAGTCTTTGGACTAATCTTATCGGCAATGCTATCAAATATACTGATTGTGGAGGAAGCATAAACGTTTCGCTTACGCAGGATCATGATTATATAATCGGCACTGTGGAAGATTCAGGAATTGGTATATCCCAAGAATGTAAACCGCACATCTTTGAACAATTCTATCGTGCAAAGAATGCCAAAAGTATGAATAGGCACGGAACTGGTCTTGGGCTATCAATAGTGAAGCGTATCGTAGAAACGTATGGCGGAAAAATATCGTTTGAATCCGAACCGGGAAAAGTCACAAAATTTACCTTTACCTTGCCAAAGTTTATGGATGGTGTTCCAAAGTGATAAGTCGTGTTCTTGCAATCCTAATTTTTCTCCCCTTTCTATAATCGTTAAAAAAATTCCTCAACATTATTACTATATCCTGAAAACCCAGATACTCTCGGTGAATTTCTGCTATTGATAAAATCAAAGGACAAAAAACAAATTTTATGTTATACTTAAATCATGAATTACGCAAAAATAGATTTTTAAGAAAAAAGAATGGCAAAAATCTTGAAAGCAATATTATAAGTAATGTAAGATGTATGCAAATCAGATGAGGAAATTAAATAATAAGATTATATGGAACTAAACAAAATTCGTAATTTTTGCATCATAGCCCACGTAGATCATGGCAAATCTACTCTGGCTGACAGGATACTCGAAGCTACTAATTCTATTCCAAAAAGAGATATGAGAGAGCAAGTTCTGGATGACATGGACCTTGAGCGTGAACGAGGTATAACGATAAAAGCCCATGCTATACAGTCTAAATATAAATCTCCAGATGGGAATGAATACACATTCAATCTAATTGATACCCCCGGACACGTAGATTTTACATACGAGGTAGCACGAAGCCTGAAAGCGTGTGAAGGTGCAATACTGGTCGTTGATGCTGTGCAGGGAGTCGAAGCTCAAACTCTAGCAAATGCCTATCTGGCAATTGATAGCGGTCTCGATATTGTCCCTGTAATTAATAAGATTGATCTTCCCAATGCTCGTGTTGAGGAAGTGAAAAAGCAGATTAAAGAGATTATCGGTATTGACAGTGATGATGTTATATTAGCTAGCGCAAAAGAAGGCACAGGCGTTCAAGAAGTCTTAGAAGCAGTCGTGAAAAGGATACGACCACCATCAGGTTCTTCTGAGAGTCCTTTGAGAGCATTAGTATTCGATTCATTCTACGATCATTATCTTGGTGTAGTAACCATCATTCGTGTATTTGATGGAAAGATGCGCAAAAATATGGGTATAACCATGATGTCAAATAAGAGCAATTACGAGGTTTTTGACATTGGTATACTCAAACTTGACATGGTTCCTGTAAATGAGTTGTCCGCCGGTGATGTTGGGTTCATGGTAGCGGGCATCAGAGAAATAAGAGACGTTAAGGGCGGTGATACTATAACCGAAACTAACAATCAAGCATCAGAGCCATTGATAGGGTTTAGAGAATTACAGCCAATGGTCTTTTGTGGTCTTTATCCAACAAATGGCGATGAATATAATTCACTTCGTGAGGCACTGGAAAAACTCAAGCTAAATGACGCCTCGTTTGTATACGAACCCGAATCCTCTCCCGCATTGTCATTCGGTTTTAGGTGCGGATTTCTCGGCACGCTTCACATGGAGATAGTTCAAGAACGTCTGGAGAGAGAATACGGATTGAGTCTTATCACTACAGCGCCAAGTGTTCGATACAAGGCAATTAAGACTGATGGTAAAATCGTTGAAGTGGATAACCCATCAAAATTGCCAAAAACCGCCGAGATCGATCATATCGAGGAACCTTTTATAACCGCCGAGATAATGCTCCCAAGTGAGTACGTCGGATCAATTATGGAGCTTTGTCAGTCTAAGCGTGGTATATTTAAAAGCATACAGTATTTAAGCTCCTCAAAAGTTTTGCTTAATTACGAGATACCATTGGCAGAGATCGTCATGGAATTTTATGATAGGCTAAAATCTCTAACTCGTGGCTATGGTTCAATGGATTATGATGTAGGCGAATACAGGGAATCTAATCTGGTCAAGCTGGATATACTTATACACGGTGATCCTGTGGATGCCCTTTCAACAATAACCCATCGAGAAAAGGCTTATGAGAGAGGGCGGGCATTAGTTGAAAAACTCAGAGAGATTATCCCTAGGCAGTTATTTGAAGTTCCGATACAGGCGGCTATTGGCGGTAAAATTATCGCACGTGAAAGCATAAAACCTCTAAGGAAAGACGTTATAGCCAAACTTTACGGAGGGGATGTGACACGAAAGAACAAGCTACTTGACAAGCAAAAGGCGGGCAAGAAGCGTATGAAACAGATCGGTAAAGTAGAGATTCCACAGGAAGCGTTTATGGCTGTTCTTTCATTGGAATAGATATTTGTAATCTTTATTATAATTATTGCGTTTAAGTGAAAAGTAACGCTTTTTGAATACTTCTCTCGTCATGCGTTACATGTCACTTTTTTTCGGCAGGAGGTATCACAAATGAAAACAAAGGACATTACAGAAGGTTCTTCTAAACCCAAACCCGTTAAAGACATTAAATCATCTAATAAAAAAACGAAGATTCGGGAGGGTGAGAAGGGAACAAATAACAAAAAGAGTATACTATTGGAATACATTCAGGTGATCGCCGTTGCTTTTGTTTTGGTATTCGGATTTATGCGACCGTTCGTAGTAGAGGCTTTCAAAATACCATCTGCATCAATGGAAGATACCTTGCTCATAGGGGATAGGATCCTAGTGGCAAAATTTATGTATGGAATAACTGTTCCTTACGTCAAATTCCATCGTTTCGACATTGGCTCGGAATTTGAAAGCGATTTAAATAGGGGAGCAATATCACCCGAACTAAAAAAGGAATTTGAAAATAAGAGCGTTGTATTATCGAATAACGCCGGGGTTTCGATCAAAAGGACAGGCTCCAGATGGTTGATAGGAGATTCAGATCAAACTTACGTCATAATGAAAAAGGGCAATAAGATAAGTGTTTATAAAAATCTTCACCTTCTGGAATTCAATAAACCAAAGATTGGTGATATATTTGTCTTTGAGCCACCAGAGGCGGCGGGTAAAACTCAGAATTTCATCAAGCGAATCGTTGGCACTCCCGGTGATGTAATAGAGGTAAAAGATGGCAATCTTTACAGGAATAGCGTATTTATCGAGGGTGAAGATTATACAAAACGTTATCCTTTTAACCCGCAAAGCCCGCAATTTATGCCCCCGGTAACGGTTCCTGAAAATCATGTATTTGCTATGGGCGACAATAGGGACAGAAGCAGTGACAGTAGGGTCTGGGGATTTGTGCCTGTGGAGAATATCAAAGGCGAGGCATTTATGATCTATTGGTCATGGGACAAATACGGTGATTTAGCACACAAACTCAGAGTTTCTCGTGTTGGAAAGGTTTTGCGATGAAAAGTAAAGTGGCAATCGTCAAGGGTGATAATAGGCGTGAGAATATACGACAAGCCCTTGAGTTAATAAAACAAGATGTAATCTCAAAAATAAATGGTCACGAAATTCTTATAAAGCCAAATTGCCTACAAAGTGCAGTTCCTTTGTCATGCACTCACGTTGATGCTTTACGAGGTATCCTCGATTTCCTGAAAGAATTATCTACTGAACCAGTGACGATAGCAGAAACCTGTGGAGGGTCTGAGCCTTTTGAATCCTTCAAAAAATTAGACTACACATCACTTGTTGATGAATATGTTGTGTCGTTAAATAATCCACAGGAAGATAATGACTGGGTTGATGCGTATTTACTTAATAGAGACTATCAGGACGTTAAGGTGAAAATATCAAGAAGGATGTTTGAGTGTGGTTGCAGAATCTCTGCCGCTGTTGCAAAAACTCATGACACAGTTATTATCACAGGTTCATGGAAAAACATGATGGGCGCACTTGCATTAGATGATAAAGTTAAAATGCACGGTTGCAATGGTCATGGTGAACGAATCCTGATTTCAGAGGTTGAGATACTGCCTCAGAACCTTATACGCATAGCTAAGATTGTTCCTCCACATATTAGCGTTATTGATGGATTTATAGGCATGGAGGGACAAGGTCCGGTGCAAGGCACAGAAAAGTATCTTGGAATAGCTATTGCCAGCATAGACTTTGTATCTGCTGATGCGGTTTGTGCTAAAGCTATGGGATTTGAACCTCTGGAGATAAGTTATCTAAAATATGGTGATCAGCTAGAGCTTGGTAAAGCGAATCTGGATGACATAGAAATAATAGGTGAACCTATCGAGAACGTTATGACTCGCTTTACACCACATTCACATTATCCGACTCAAAGACAATGGATGGAAATTCTTCCATCTTGCCTATAAGATTAGAAGATTAGAATCTTCCAAGGAGTAATAAAGGTGCTTGAAAAGTTACGTGATGAAGTTTACAAGATGAATATGGAACTTCCCAAGAATAATCTAGTGACGTGGACAAGTGGAAACGTCAGCGGTCGTGATTCTGAAACCGGTTACGTAGTTATAAAACCGAGTGGTATCAGCTATGATTTACTCCGTCCAGAAAATCTGGTAGTAATTGACCTTCAGGGCAATGTTATAGAGGGTGATCTGGCGCCATCGGTTGATACAGATTCACACCTTTACGTCTATCAACACAGGGACGATGTTGGCGGGGTTGTACATACGCATTCCCCTTATGCGACAGCGTTTGCCATTTTGGGGCGCTCAATCCCTGTTTATCTTACTGCTATGGCTGATGAGTTTGGATGTTCTGTACCGGTTTCAAATTATGCTCGTATCGGCGGGGATGAGATCGGAAAAGAGATTGTTGAGAAGATCGGAAAATCGCCGGCAATACTGCTGAAAAATCATGGTGTTTTTACTATCGGCTCGACTCCGTTACACGCAGTCAAAGCGGCAGTGATGCTTGAGGATATTGCAAAAACAGTTCATCTGGCATTGCAATTGGGTCAACCGGACGAGATACCATCAGAAGAAGTTGAGAGAGCGCATCGAAGGTATAAGGAAAAGTACGGACAAAAGCGAAAGTAAGATATAAAAAACCACGGAGACACAGAGACACGGAGAAAAAGAAGAAACGAGTATTACAAATTCATCCTTCATTCCTCATACTTTCTAAGTTCTCTCCGTGCCTCAGTGTCTCCGTGTTTAGCTTCTTTTTTGGTATAATATTAATGCTTTTTGCTGGATGTTTTCTTTTTAGAGGATGATTTTTTTGAGCTTTTACTACTTTTGGATACTTTCTTGTCTGATGTTTCTTTAGTTTTTTTGGCTGGAGGAGAAAGTTTTTCTTGATTCGTATCTGATTCGGAGTCGTCGTTAGAGTCAATTTCTAGTTTGCCGGATTTAAGAAGCTTTTGTGCGTTCAATGGTTTGTCGTCTTTTCTAACCTCGAAGTGGAGATGTGCTCCAGTACTTCTTCCCGTATTACCAACAGCCCCTAACGTTTGTCCTTGCCTGACCGTTGCGCCTTTTCTAACGTTAATCCGTGACAGATGACCATATCTTGTGCTATAACCGTCTTTGTTGGTTACAACAACAAGCTTTCCATAACCGCCCATCCATCCTGAATAAGTGACAGTTCCTTCTATTGCGGCATGAACGTCGGAACCGTAGCCCGGTGTTATGTCAGTTCCAGCGTGGAATGCACGTTTACCACTGAAAGGGTCACGTCTGTATCCAAAGCTGGACGACATTTTCTTTACATCACAGGGGGCTTCAATTTCTAAACCTGATGCTGATGCTACTTGTATTTCTTTATTTGACTTATTTGATTTAACGCTTGATTTAACATTTGCTTTATTACTGACCTTGCGATCATCACGGCTAGAACTTTTACTTACTATTATCTCTCTACGGTTTCTTTTATTTTTGTCTTCACGATCAACACCGCTTTTTGCAAGTTCAACACCGCTTTTTTGCAGAAGCTCTGCCTTATAATCTATTGTTATTTTTGCATCAGGAATGAACAACTCCGTTCCCGACCTTATATCATCAGGATTAAGAACCTGATTAACTCTTATAATTTTCCTTATATTAACGTTGTACATAAGTGCTATATCTTCGATAGATTCCCCTCTGCTTACTCTGTGCATTACACCACGCTGGTTGGGTATTCTTAGCTTTTGCCCGATGGATATATCATTAGATTCTTCAAGACCGTTCACGCTCAGTACCGTAAAGAAGTCCAGATTATTTTGTTTAGCAATTGAAGCTAGATTATCACCTTTTTTTGCATGATATATGTTCATTTGAAGAGATGACGCAACGGTATAAGGTCCGCCTATATTACTGGAGATAGATATTTTTGCTTTTTGTATTTTATTGTTTGGGATTTTTTGTATTGGCTGTGATTCTTGGATTTCTGCTAAAGCAACAGAATTATCACTGGATTGTTCTTCTATTTGAGTTGTGTCAAATTCATAAGCCTGACTGGTATGATGGGCTGAAAGATAAAGGCACAATCCCATTAACAAACTTAGTTCGAGAATGACTGATACGCAGATAAATCTTGTTTTACATCGGCGCGACATTTTACCCTCCTAAAAATAATCACAGGTGCGTAATTTATAATAATTTCTTCAGTATCAAAACTTAGATATTATTCGAGGTTCCTGACGAATTATTGCAAAAATCCTTACCGAATCAAGAAATATTGGTTGCTGATACGCATCTCTATGGCATTACGAGGGCAACAAAAAAGCCAGAGAATGTTCTTTAGTCAAAATCCGAGTTTTTGAGGCAATGCTAACATAGAAAGAGCCGTTACCGCATCGAATCAATACCCAGACCTTCACAATACCAAATGAAGGTTAAATAAATAATCGGGTAATAGCTAGGAATGGATTCCCGTTTTCACGGGAATGACAAACACACGCAAAACGTCATTCCCGTGAAAACGGGAATCCAGAAAACCCGATAATTTTATTACCCATTAATTATTTAATACTCATTTGCTATTTTTGTTCTCTGGAAATAAAAAAACCAGAGAACAGACCCTCTGGCGCCCACTCTCAAAGTATGAGCTTACGAGGTTAGCTGTCGGGCTCGGGTTGAGTTACCCTAATCTTTATCAGATATTCGCCCCTAGGTTCTTTTGGAACCCGTTTTGGATCCCCCGTCTTTCTTATGCTCGTATTGTTGCCAAGCGAGCCAGACAAGTTCAGCTTGTGTTCAACATATTACCACAATTTTAAGTTGTTGTCAAGCAAAAAATTTAATTTTCTAATCATCATGATACAGAGCGTAGCATAGACAATGGTATAATAGCTATACAGCAAGGCATTCATGTGACTTAAAATCTGCCATCTTGACATTTTTCTTGACATTCTCCACCCCCCAAACTGTTCCCAACGGGTCATTTATC
>Ga0247841_10001279_pt1 | contig 58278 bp, 48 predicted proteins | sample LaCruzMarch2015__2_FD_192410 | JGI IMG/M metagenome (GOLD analysis project Ga0247841, IMG submission 192410) | Freshwater microbial communities from meromictic Lake La Cruz, Castile-La Mancha, Spain - LaCruzMarch2015_18m | ecosystem: Environmental > Aquatic > Freshwater > Lake | place: Spain... | reverse complement strand
TTAAATAATTTCAATTCTGGTTGTGGAATGCAATCGGAAGTAAAACAAAAACGTGTGGAGGCGTTGCTAGTAAAAGCAAGTCTTAGAAACACGAAACCCAAACATCTTTAGTGTTTGGGTAGTTCATCAAGAAACTCTGGGATATCATATTTTGCCAGAAGATATCTAGCCAAGGACGAAAAAATCGCTCTGCTCCCGTTGTTAGCAGGTTCCCAAAATTCAGGGTTACGAATCCATGCCCATTTCCATTGAATCAACTGAACCAACCCTGCCAGATATGTTGCCGCTTCAGCCCTTTTGTAATCGGGACAATCAAATAATCTGGATTTCTTTACTATCCCTATTAAATGTGCAAGATTTTTCTTATCAATATCCCCTAGATTAAACTTGTTGACGTAATAGAGCATGTGTCCAACAAGCGTACCTTTTACCCCAACATCATTAGCGCAATAATTATTTTCGGGTGTAGGAAATGAATAGGTTGGATAGCGGATTAAACATGCATTTCTTAAAGCCGTATAGAAAGTCGAGCGATCAAGCATATCAATTTTATGCGCTTCGTAAAAGAGATCGTCATTGGTAAACTTGGGAACAATTCGTTTGGGGACATTGATGTTTTCAACGAGCTTGATCTTTTTTGGCTTACGAGGCTCTTTCATTTTGATCTTTCTATTTGATTAATAACACATTTTTGAAAAACCACAAATTTTTTACATTTAGGGCATTGGAATTTAGTTCCATTTTTAAAAGAAATAAGATGTGGGATTTTCTTTTTGCATTTTTCACATACCATTTGAACATGAAAGATATAACAGTGCGACATTTTTGTTTCTCCTTTTATTGGTGCGCTCGGAGGGATTTGAACCCTCAATGAGTAATTAGCTCAACTGCTTCTGGGGCAGTCCTCTATGCCGTTCGAGTACAAGCGCATAGTACCTCCATGAATTGTCTTTTTTCGATCCATGATTATATTTACCATCAATTTCTTTTATTTCCCGTTCTTGCTGAGTGATAAACGGGACAGAAATACAAGGGAACATAGAAATCACTTGTTTTCTCCATCTAATTTTTTTATTTTTTTTACCCATGGTCAATCCTTACATATTTGCCCCATTGTTAATCCTTAGATATTTGCCTAGTAATTCACTTAGGCAATATTGACAGATATCGCATTCTACTTTTGTCCCATCTCCAAAAATAGAACCGTAACCACCTACAAAACTAATCGAACCCATCTCTTGAATATCTAGTTCGTTTTTCGGCATCTTAAACACCTTTTTACAGACATCGCAAGTTACAAAGTCTAAAACATCAGTTTTTGTTATTTCTACTACATACGTTTTCATGATTTTTTCTCCATTTTGCCAGAATTGTAATCGATTGCTTAATAATGTCAAGAACTATTTTAAATTGGTGGAAAGGATGGGACTCGAACCCATGTCATAACAGCCAACCTTTTTGGGGGAACGCTACAATGCAGCTATATTACTCCCTAGTTCGGCGGTCAGGTTTTTGTCCATAGTCTGTTAAACTACCTCCCCAAATTGGTGGTTCTGGTGGGATTTGAACCCACAAGCCAATAAAGGCGTCACTCTCTCAAAGTGAAGTGTTTGCCAATTACACCACAGAACCATTACTTCTTATATTCGTTGATACACCATTCTATTGCAGACCGATAACTAAAATCTTTCTTATTAGACAAAAATTCTTTTATCTTCTTATATTCTTCATCGTTATCTAATCGTTTATGCGGCTCAATATACCCTATCTTAATAAGATCAATCGAACCGTCTTTTATCATCTTGCCCAAAACTTCCTTTTCCGCTCCTTCTATATCCATCTTTAGAACTATATAATCGTCTTTTGTAAAATTATCCATTAACCATTTACTGAAATCTATACAGGGAACTTTGATAATCTTATCGTCATTCGCTCTTGGGTTTTTGAATAGGCCATTTGCTTGCCCACCTCTTCTTGAACTTACATGAAATTCTACTTCGCCATCATAAATCCAAGCTGCTTTTTTGAAGAATGTAAATTCTTTTTCGTTTACATAATCCCGCATTGGTTCAAACGCAAAGACCTCAAAACCATCTTTATATTCTCTGGTTTTCTGAAATAGATTCAAACCCCTACCGTTAGCATACCCGCAATCGATGTATATGTTTCTCATGAGTTTATCGCTTTGATCAATGGATAACACAATTTGTCATTTCCTACTGTTACTATTCTCAAAGATCTAACGGAAAATTCAACTATTTCAAAAAACATTCCATTAGTATTTTTCCAATTTGCTTTTTTCTTTTCTTCGTCGCTCATACAATAGTACGTTATGTTTAGTTTTGCAACTTCTCCCGCACGACAAACCATAGTGACACTTTCTATGGATCTTCCTTCATATCCCGGATAGTCAGAAACATTAACTGCATCCCAAGTTAATAGTCTGTTTTCTGAACCGCTGTTACCTTCAACTATCGGCATATTATTTCCTTATTGGCGGTGGGAGCGGGGTTCGAACTCGCATGTCTGTTACGACTCTACTTTTCGGGAGTAGTGCAATAGCCTTTCTGCCATCCCACCAAAATTAATTTTCGTTATAAGAGTAGCTTGCCAAAAAAGCTTGCCCTGCTGCCGGACGATCAACTCCAAACTGAATAGTCCAATAACCGCTTACATAGTTTATAGTACCACTCGTTCCAGAAGGGCCTAAAAGATTTCCATCCCCAAATTCTGTAAACCAATATCCGCCAACCGTAATATTCAAAGTAGCAGGATTTGGCGCATGATCAAGTATTCCTTGGTAAAAATCAGTAGCGGTCATAACATCTATAATTTCGTTTTTTACTGCAACAACATTAACCGAAGCATTAGTAGGACTTGGTTCTGGCAATGTAATATCTGGAGTTGGAGATTCCCATTCGCATTCGCATCCTAAAAGAAGTAATAACGTTATTAGGTATAGAAAATATTTCATAATATATTATACAAAAAAACAGACAGTTGTTCTTGCTTAAAAATGGCGGAAGAATGAGGTGCCGATCCCCATACGATTCATCACCGTACCGTGTGATTTCAAGTCACCGCCGAAGGCCGCTCCGGGTATTCTTCCATTACCTCATATGCTTCAAAAAATTGACAATATAATCATAACCACCTTCTTTATGTGGGATTTCGCATTCTGAACAATCCTTATTCCCATTATCTAAAATCTTATAATTGCCCCCACATTCGAAGGTAAAGAGGGGGCAATAACAAAAAAGACAATTGATCCTTTCAAAATTATGGCAAGGATAATATTCGCATTTTTTATTACAGAAGTATTTGTAGTTATTACTCACTTAGATTTTTTATTGAATCCCTCTGTATAGGTATCTTCTTTATCGTTACATGTTGCGTCAATCCACCAGTTTTCAAACAACTCTTCATCGTTTCCTAGGTTTATAGCAATACCTGTTCTTTCTCCTTCGTAAGCATGACAAGTAGCATTATCAGGTAAATCCTTAATCAACTCTTTTAATCTTTTTATTGTTATCATTTTTCTCCTTTGTTTGTCATACCCTGTGATAAACATAATTGATACTAGACTTGTTTCTTCCCATTATTTTAGCAATTTCGCAAACCCCCTTGCCTTGATCCTTTAGTTCTTTCACTAAACCTTTATCCATTCTTTTGATTTGCCTATGAAATTTAACTTTTTTGTATATCAAATTTTTTAGTTTATCAAATTTTTCTCTGCCGGCATGTTTTGACCGATGGCAATTTTTACACATAATATCACACTCACTAATCTCCTCGAATACTTCATCAACTGGAACATTATCCTTCCTACTAAAAACATTAGATAGCCAAAATCTTTTATTCTCTGGGTTTCTGTGGTGAAAACACAAACTCCTAAAATTCTTACCCCGATAACCACAAATTGAACACTTATTTATTTTAAGACAGTTCAAAACTTTTTCTTTGTATATTGACCCCCTACTCTTAGTATAATGCATTTCCGAATGACAATTAGAGCACAAAAGACGACATTTTTGAATTTCTTTTTCTATTTTACACCACTGAATATTTTTGTTAATCCCATCCCCGATTTCATATTCTTTATCTTTTTTATTATGATGGAATTCCAAAATAAAAATATCATCTTTACCACACAATTCGCATTTCCCACCCTTAAACAATATTGCTTTTATTCTTTTCGCCCAACATAAGGCATAAGAATCGTCAAACTTGCTATATTTCATGTTCGAATCCTCCATTTGTATATATTATACAAGATTCGAACGCCATATTCCTTCTTTTATTAAATTGGCGGAAGCGGAGGGACTCGAACCCCCAAGGCTGTTACGCCCACTTCTTTAGCAAAGAAGCCGACTACCAATTATCACACGCTTCCCTTTTCAAATATTATACAGAAATAAAGGGAGAGATGGGAGTCGAACCCATAAGAAGCAGTCATCCATTCGCAGATTTCCTTTTTCAGATTTCCTATAAAATGGATTAAACCGCCATGTATCCCAGTTCCATCACTCTCCCTGATTATTTCATCGGAAGTATTTAATTTTCATTTGTCAAAGACCTAACCATTGCACCTTAATAGCCCCTCGCCACCGCTATTAACCTTGGCTCCCCATAATAGAGCCTTACCCTAACTACAAAAAATGGTGGGAAGCGGAGGAATTGAACCTCTCGTCCGCCACCCCAAATTTTTTTGACCGTGGTTTTACAGACCACTTTGGGGAACACCTCCCTATATTTCCTTCCTTAATTCAAACGGCTATTTACCAGCTTCTGCCGCATTAGCCATAATAACATATTCTCTAGGCTCTTCTATTTCTTTTGCCTGTTCTTCCTGTTTTTCTACCATTCCGTTTTTCAGATTTTGAAGGGCCATGCTCTTTGCCTTATTTGTCATGGTTTTATGAGTACTAGTAACATCCATAACAAATTGAATATCTTCTCTCATTTCTTTGATCATGATACCCTCCTTTATTGGAGCAGGAAGTGAGAGTCGAACTCACCTAGAGAGGTTTGCAATCTCCCATCTAGCCGATTGATTATTCCTGCATATTCATACTTCCTAAAAAACAAAAAACCCCGATCTCATCTCTGAGCGGGGTCTCCTAACCAAATCCGTTTTTACTATACTTACGAGACGGATAGACCCCGGCCCTTCAAGGAGCAATTAATGCTACTTGATAGCGATACTGGGAGTCTATAACTTAAATGTCTCATTTTTTCCTTTCAACTGTATTCTATATTTTCTTAAAATCTCCTGCAAACTTTCTATTTCTAATTGTTTGATGGACATATTATACATGATTTCTGAAAAAAGCAAGAAGAAAATGAAATTATTTTTATCCGTGTTTTATGAAGGCTCAGGAGTTAAGAGAACAATAGCCACAGCCTTATCATCATAAATCTGAGGACTTCCAAATATAAATGTATTTGAAATAGGGGTAACAGTATCGGTAGTTAATGAATTTTTATAGCTTCCAAATGTACTTTCCCATTGAGGAACAGCGGTAGGTCCTAATATCCACCCCGAATCAATAGTGGGATTGTTTTCGGGAGGAGTATCGGCAAATCCAACGCACGTGCAACAAGCCGATATTGCAAAAGTATTAAGAACGCTAGGGGTAACGATAGGAGAAGAAATAACAGTTGGTGCAGTATTCCCTATTATTCCATGTTGGTTTACTGGATTTGTTGTGTCAATATTTGTAACTTCATATATTATTCCACTACAAAATTCTAATGGCATCCCGCTTATGTTAAACGTATAGGATGTTCCATCTCCTATTTCGACTTTATGCCACCAAACATCCATCCCAATATAGCCACCATATTTTATTGTATCAATATTTGTCCATGATGCATCTGGAGGGGTTACATTTCTAGGTATACTTTGATGCGCAAGAGTAAACGCTAAAAGGATATTGTTTTCTTGAGGAGTATTATCGAGATTAAATTGTATAAACCCTTCAGCAGGCCATGGAGATTCATATTTAGATGTTTGAACAATTAATGATATAGGGTGAGAGCTGGAAGAACTGGAGCTGGTCATCGCATATGTTGAAGAGCTGGAAGAACTGCTAACCTCTGTAGAAGAACTTGAAGAAGAGCTATATTCTTCACAAGGCGTATTTTCTACATATGCGGTTCCCATAGACTCTTGGTTATATGGATAATCACCTATTATCGGTTGCAAAACACTCTCGCTATACGATACCCAACCATAGTGCATTTCCAAGTCCGAAATGATTCTATAATAAAATGTCCCCATTATCATTTGGTCATCAAAATTGGTTAAATAATGATCTATTCCGCCAATATTTCGTGTCCAATAATTATATTCATTTTCTACTAGAGATCCAACTATGCCAAACGGATCTCCATAACCCCCATAATAATATTCTCCAGTTACGTCTGGATCAATATCTCCACAAACGTAATAGGTTGCTTCTTCATAGCTGCTCGAACTAGAACTACTCTCGGAAGATAAACTAGAACTACTCTCGGAAGATATAGAAGAACTTGAGCTACTAGAACTACTTGATTGATCGGTAGTGTCTCTAGGTTGTATGGCAACTAATATACCCACATTAGAAACTGAATTGGGGTCATCTATTATTGCCGACCCATAAAAAGAAGTATTCGCATATCTGACTGAGCAAGCCATACTTAAAGTGGCCGTATAAGGAGTATTAAGATCGTATTTTTCTATTAGTCCGGGATCTCCTTCTGATAATGTCCATCCGCTTATGCTATTTCTTGTCCTGCCTTGTCCGTAAAAAACAATCATACAGTTATTGGGGTAATAATTTTCTACAGGCACAGGGAATAGAGAACCTGTTTCAATATTATGAGATGATCTATTTCTTGAGCAGCTATCTCCTATTGGTATTTCCAGATCTTGCCCTGAGAAGGTTGAAATTACGCCTCTATTAGCATAAGACACGCCCTCATCTGAGCTGGAACTTTCAATATCATAGTTTTTTGTAGTAAATATGAAATTAGTTGCGGAAGTATCGTCTGAAGTTGCAACCTTATAGAATACCGCACCTTGGTAGTTATCGCCGGATTGAGAAGGTGCTTGTTCTATTTGAGTCCAAGACAAATCCGGGGGATAAATCGTTGCTGCCATACCCCATACGCAGTGAGCCATCATTAAATTACCAACAACTAAATTGGGCGGTTTGGGAATTATACAATTAGTACCAATTGCTCCGGGACTAGAACTATATTCTATGAAGGAAATAGACATATCGTGAATATTTCAGTTAAAATATACCCAAGTCCTTTACCACATAAAAACAAAAAGGTGCAACTATCATCATTTTCAAAGATCAACGAGTGCGCTCTCACCAACCTTCAATATTGTCCGGACGAGACAACAGTTGCACCTCAAATCTATTTAATTTTACCCTGCATAATTTTTGCTGCAATATTTAAGATATCTTTATCTATAGGGTATTTTGCGCTTTCTTCCTTGGTAATTTTTGGTTGTTTATTATCTTTTTCTGCAACATCAGAATCTTCTTCCTCATCATTTTCATCATTTTCGTCTTTGGGAACCAGCTTACTCAATAATTCATCTGTCACCAAAATCTCCTTTCTTTCCATGGCGGCGAGAAAAACAGCATGAGTAAAGTTAACTTTTATAATACTATCAATACCACCATCATCGCCTGATAGAGCCAACTTAACCATAATAACTTCTTCTTCGGTTTCTGGATCAGTAGCAACATCCATCACAATACCAGAAAGGAATCTATCTCCAGCTCTCCAAGAATCCAACATGGTTTTATAAACACCCAAAACATTAGTATTGATATCAATCTTCTTGTCTTTTTTATCTTCCAATATGTAATTAATCAAGGCCGCATTTTCTTCGGATACAGGGAAAAACAATGCAAAGGACATATTAGAAGCATTAGCCAACGTTACTGCGGGGCCATTATAGCCTTTGTCGTTCTCCTGCTTGATACATGGGAATACTAAAAATTTATTCATAATGTGAGGCGAGAAACTCCTACAAAAACAGAATGTTCTGTTTTTGCTTGGTCTTTAGACTAGGAGAGTCAGAGCCGAACCTTTCTTTTTGTACTTCAAAAAAATATTTTCACTTCTTTGAAGGAATTTTGTATAATGTTTATGAATGCTATTACTATATGAAACTGATTCAAGCGGCTAAACTTGTTATAGATTGTTCTCCAAAAGAATTTCAAACTACTATTTTGTCCTATACTAATGCCTTTAACTATATCTGCAAAACAGGATTTGACTCTAAAGATACTAATGGAGTATCCCTTCACCATAAGACTTACCAAGAATGCAGAAAAACTCTTCCTGCTCAACTTTCTTGTTCTGCTAGAAAGAAAGCTACCGAAACTCTTAAATCTGTTCAGGAAATTCTTAAGAAAGGCAAGAAGGCTACTTGTCCTCAGTCTAAACAAACCTCTATCCGTTATGATGTTAATTCCTACTCTCTTTGGTTGAATAAGAAGATAGTTTCTATTTCTACTTGTGAAGGAAGAAAGAAGTTCAACCTTATTATCCCCCAATACTTTGAACAATATCTTACTTGGAAATACACAACGGCAGACCTTTTCACAAAGAACGGAAAGGTTTTTCTTCATGTTGTTTTTGAAAAAGAAATTGCAGATGTTCCTTCCAACGGTCAATATATTGGTATTGACCGTGGAATTAACAAGATTGCCGTTCTTTCCACCAATAAGTTCTTTGACGGTAAACGAATCAAAACAATTTCTCGTAGGTATGAGAAAATCAGAAGTATGCTTCAATCGAAAAAGCATTCTGGCAAAAGACACCTTAGAAAAATCAAGTCTAAGGAACAACGGTTTCGTCGGGATGCTAATCATTGTATCACTAAACAAATAGTGAATTCGATTGATTCTGGTAACACAATAGTCCTTGAAAAACTTACAGGGATTAGAAATGCTAAAGCAAGAAAAGAACAAAGAAAAGAATTGAACAAATGGAACTTTTTCCAGTTTGAACAGTTCTTGAAATACAAGGCTATGGCTAAAGGAATTAGAATTGAGTATACTCCCGCTAGATACACTAGTCAAAAGTGTAGCAAGTGTGGAACTATTCTCAAGTCCAACCGCAAATCCCAAGCTGTTTACTTGTGTTCTCATTGTTCTCTCTCTTTGAACGCAGACCTAAATGCGTCCAGAAACATACGACAAAATTACTTGGACGCTATAAGCCATCCATGTAGGGCTTCAGTCAATAAGCCCAATGCTCCTAGCACTTCCTTACAGAAGGTGGTTGAGCAAGCCGCTATGTCTTTAGACTAGCGGTAGTTGACAACTCCATTATACAAAAAAATCACAAACTATTTCACATTTAGTGGTGGAATTGGATATAGCTTCATTTTTTGTGCGCTATTGCTATTATCATCTGCCAAAGGGGTGTTCGGTTGATAAAAACTACGACTATTTAGCGGAGGCCCTTGGTAATAGGGTTTTTGCCAATATTCAGGTTGATTATAATAATAAGGATGGGGTTGTACAACATAATAAGCAGGGCCAGTTTCATCTAATTGTAATAAAGGTAACTGATATCCGCTAAACCTATATTGTACTGCTGCTATATCCATAGTATCCTTTTTAAGTAGAAGTATCCACCCAAAGATCACCAACGCTAGGATTTGATGGGGCCGTACTTCCAACGGTTAATCTTACGCCAAATTCAAGTCCAGTTTCGCCAGATTGAACTTTTACTAGTTTATTATTTTGTCCTGTATAAAGACTAGGAACATCTTTAAGATCAGTAAAACTATGAACCACAGTTTGTTTAACAACATCTATGAATTTAGAACTAATGGCCGACTGTATGCTACTAAGGGGATAAAATTTATCATCTACTGTGGTTACTTGGCCCGGAACCATAGTCAAATAAAACGGTATTGCCTCTATGCTATTGGTGTTTTGCAGAGCGGGGTTGTTTTTTAGACTTAGTTTGCCCCTAAACGTATACAATGCTGTAATAATCATATTGTATGTTTCAAATAATAATGTCGGTTTCCCTATCTAAATTTTAGAGATAAACCACCTAGACCCATCCCAATATTTTAATTCCTTTGGCACAAATATCGATCCATTATAAACCTTAATCTTTTTTATAGTCCAGTTAGATCCATCCCAATACTTTATTATCCCAATACGATTTTCGCCCGAACTACTTGAGCTACTGGAAGAACTTGAACTAAAAGAACTACTGGAGGAACTGGAGGAGCTAGAGCTAGAAGAACTACTTGAATAGCTTGAGCTACTGGAAGAACTTTCACTTGATTTGGAAGAACTTGAACTACTTTCGCTTGATTGAGAAGAACTGCTAGAAGAACTAAAGCTAGAAGAACTGGAAGAACTCTCACTTGATTGGGAAGAGCTACTTGAGCTACTTGAGCTACTTGAGCTACTTGAGTAACTGGAAGAACTAGAGCTACTTTCGCTTGATAAAGATGAACTACTTGAACTACTTTCACTTGATAAAGATGAACTACTTGAACTACTTTCACTTGATAAAGATGAACTACTTGAACTACTTTCGCTTGATAAAGATGAACTACTTGAACTACTTTCGCTTGATAAAGATGAACTACTTGAACTACTTTCACTTGATAAAGATGAACTACTTGAACTACTTTCACTTGATAAAGAAGAACTACTTGAACTACTTTCACTTGATAAAGATGAACTACTTGAACTACTTTCGCTTGATAAAGAAGAACTACTTGAGCTATCTGGCGTAATCGATAAACTACTTTCACTTGAATAACTTGAACTACTTGAGCTGGATGAACTATAACTAGAACTACTTGAACTACTTGAAACACTTGAAGAAGAAGTACTTGAGCTACTTGAAGTTGAACCCGCAGCAGCCACATATTCTGCCCAACCCATACACCAATTAGTACCAGCAGGTCTTGTAACACCCAAGCAATCCGTGGAAAATGAACCTATTGTAGTTCCAGCATCAATCGCATCAGAACCAGCCTTTAAGTGCCAATCCGATGTATTATTAACCCACTGATTAGCTATATTTTTATTTGTTAGTGATCCGGTTGCTCCCCACAAAGTTCCTGTAGCATCACTCGACATGTTGTTGCTACCATTGAGCGTTAAGGTTCCAGTTCCAGAAGAAAAACTTGTAAAACAATTGGTTGCACCCATACCAATGTTATTATATCCATTTACAGTTAATGTTGCACTATAAGCTGGACTTCCACCTCTAAATCTAATGGTATGGAAGTTAGCCGTACCTGCATTGGGTGTTGATATACCTACATTGTTAAAGAAGTTTATCGTTAAAACTGGGCTAAAAAATCCGGCAGTCATAACGTTAGCCAAAAAATTATATGTCCCAGTGCTTAGTATGGATAAACAATTTCTTATGGTAACAGTTCGGGTTGATGTAACGGTTAAATTGGTGATACTATAACCAAGATTTGATCCACTTGAAGTACTTATACATAAGCAATTTTCTATCAATCCACTTGTATTTGTAAAGTTAATCCCAATAGAAGTTGTTCCTGCTCCACTAAATAATACTCTAATATTGCTTATGGTAACGTTTTGCCCAACCGTACTAGCTAAAATACCTCTAGCAGAATCAGTAGTAGCTTCAATATAACAACCCGTTCCACTTTGTGCAGTATGAGCCTCTCCAGCAGCAGCATAAATTGTTGGATTCGTTGATGTCCAAGCACCTAAAGATACTGTTCCTAAATTTCCACCGGTATAACATGCAGCCGATTGATCTCCACCCGTAGCTTTAACAGCCGTACTCCAAGCTGCTAAAGTTGTGTAATCACCAGTCCCATCAGGTTTAATTGTTTTTACAGTAGCCATTAAATCTTATCTTCCATTTCTATTACAGTAGTGCCAATAGATACACTTAATTCTTTTCTTGGTTTAAAATAAGTATCTAAATCTGATTTTGTAAACTCTAATATTGGAACACTTATTTTTGGGTCTAAAATATTATCTTGTATTTTTTGGGGCATAGAAGATATATCAATGTATCGTTTGCTAACCCTTGCCATCGTTAATCCGTTGCTATCCTCAATGGTCTGGCTATGCGGATAAGTAATTACGGGATAAGGTTCTCCGTTTTTTTTATCCCTCAAAAGATGATCCTGTAATTTTAAAAAAATTGATTTGATATCTTCTGGAAGTGCGTCTATTGCAGAATCCGAAAGGCGTATAACAAGCAGCCGTTTTAATTCTTCTTTGCCCCAAGGAGATCCGGCCAATTTGACACAGATTATATCTCCACGTCCTTCATAATCATTATCGACTTGATCCTGTTTTGCGTCTACCAATATTTCGAGTGCCATTGATTAACTCCTTATTTTATGTATACAAAACAATAGTGTGGTTTGATTAATAATTCTAGGGAATATCCGAAAAGCCTTGTGTTATCTAGGCGATTTTCGTAATAAAACTAACATTGCGGGTGTAATGGATGGATAAGAATCAGGCTTTGGATAAGCATATGCCCCCGGAATTTCAAGAATTATATCGGAAGGCCCCCAATGAGCAGGCCCTCTTAGACTATATCTATCTCCTTCAAATCTATACTTCAATTTTGCCATTTCTTTTTCGGAAATTCCCATAATACCCTATCTTATACGTTATCCATAGTGTCTTTTGTTAATTTGGCAAAGGTCTGGTTTTTACTACTACCCCTAGTCCCGTAAAAGCGATAGTAATCCTTAATCTTCTTTTGATAATCGGCAGGAAATGATTTGATATCTACTCGCCCCTCATAAACATTGAGAATGTCTATTTCAAGTTGCCATTGGTCGAGTGGTTCGGTAGGTACACCATCTGGATAGGGAACCGTTTTGTAATCATACGGTGGAAGGTTTAATAGTCGTTCCGGATTCGCCATATATTTCCCTTAAAAGTTTTACTAGCTTTTCTCTGTTATCCTTGCTAATATCCTTCTGAGGAAATTCGGGGAAAACCTTTATCACAGCTTTATTATTTGCGGTTGCGCCCTCACTATCTATAACATACTCATAACCGGATGGTTTGGTAGAATCCAGTTTCAAAGATACCTTTTTAAATCCCAAAATATTGATCTTAATTTCATCTTCTGCCAACATTTTATCTATAGGAACTCGAACCGTTATATAGAGATTGCCATTATGAAGAGTTACCCCATCCTCTGTATTAGAATAATTAACAATTACAAAAAGATTTCCTGTTATGGTTTTATTATCTGCCACCATAACAACATTTCCTCCACCTTGAACCCTTAAAGCAGCCATTTGGGGGATAAAAGGCGGCAAAGAAATAATAACCTCTTCTGGTTTGGCAGAATACCCTTCTCCATTACAAAAACTACATTCTTCTGTGACTTTTCCTGTTCCGCCACAATCCGGGCACGATTGTTTAACTATGACATTTTGTTGAACTTGTTGGATAGTACCACCTTTACCGTCACAGGTGGGACATTTTTCTTCTTTAGTATTACTGCCAGCCCCACTACACATATTACAGACTATATGGCGAGTATATCCATAACGAATCTTTCCGCCTTTAATAGCATCTTTCAAAGAAATATTACAACTGGTTCTTATATCAGGGTTAATAGTTCTTCGATTTTGATTCCCAAAAATATCCATATTTCTGCCAAAAAATCTTTCATGAACCTCCCGCATCATTTCTTCCATATCATTAAAACCAGATGATTGTTGGAAATTTTGATAAACATTTCTGGGGTCACGAAATCCACTTCTTCTATCTCTAATTCCAAATTGATCATATTCTGATCTTTTTTGAGGGTCAGACAAAACCTCGTATGCTTCGGATATGGTTTTGAATTTCTCTTCAGCCTCTTTATTATTAGGATTTCTATCGGGGTGAAATTTTAGAGCTTTAGAACGATAGGCCTTCTTAATTTCATCTGGGGTAGATTTTTTTGGCACTCCCAATATTTTGTAATAGTCTTTTTCTTCTTTTTCTTTCATGGCAATTTCTCATGAATTTTTGTTGATTTCTTTGTTTTGTGTTTTTTTGCGGAAAATTCACCGTTGTTAACTTCTAATGAAATAGTATAAGCATCTTGATCTTCTATGGTGAGTAATATGTCCGCCAAACAAGGCTCTATTTTTGAACTAATCATACGATCCAAATTCATTGCATTAACGCCATGTTCGTTTTTGCCTAGTTTAACAATAGCTTCAGGTACATCATCAGCGAAAGTAATAGAACAACATTTTCCAACAATACGCTTAGACAATGCATTTAATTGTAATTTGGCTATACCATTTAATGTTTCATCAGAAAGCGGCATGAACGGGATAAAATCATCTATTCTGTTAATAAATTCAACGCCATATAGTTTCTTACAATAGTCAACCATTCTAGCTTTTTCTTTTTCTAAATCACTCTTGGCAGAATCTTCTTTGAAGCCCAAGCCCGTTTTTGATTTTTCATTCATCCCAAAGTTCCCAGTCATAATCATAATAATATTTTTACAGTTTACCTTATTACCAACAGAGTCCGTAAAAAACCCTTCTCCCATAACCTGCAAAAAGACCTTGACTACATCTGGATGGGCTTTTTCTATCTCGTCTAGAAGCAATACACAATAAGGCTTTCGTCGGATTCTATCTGCAATAACGTTGACTTCGTTAAACCCAATATATCCGGGAGGGCTTCCAATAATTTTACTAACAGAATGAGATTCGGAAAATTCTGTCATGTCTAGCCGAATAAAAGACGATTCGTTATCAAATAGGGCTTTTGCTAATTCTTTTGCCATGTAGGTTTTGCCAGTGCCGCTTTGACCACCGAAAACAAAAATTCCTATGGGTTTCTGGGGGTTTCTCATCCCGCTATAAGAATTTTTTAATACTCGACAAACCGAAGATAGCGCATGATCTTGCCCTATAATGGAATTTTTAAGGGTGGTTTCTGTATTCTTAATTCTTTCATAGCTGCTCCACATTATAATTTCTATGGGTACATTACATTGTTTACTAATAACCATAGCAACATCATGGGCAGTTATTTGGGCGTTTTTGTCTTCTTTCCATGCATATTCAGCACAAGCCGTATCAATAACATCAATAGCTTTATCGGGAAAGTTTTTTGAAGGTTTATATCTAGAGGATAATCGGATAGCGGTATCAATAGCATCATCTGTAATAATACACTTATGATATGCTTCTAATTTAGGTTTTATGCCCATAAGGATTTTTTTTACGTTCTCTTCAGAGGGTTGATCTATGTCAATTTTTTCAAACCGTCTGTCTAAAGCCCCATCCCCAGAGAATATTTTTTTGTGTTCAGCATTGGTGGTTGCTCCTATACAACGAAGGCCTTTAGCTAAAGCAGGTTTAAGCATATCCGCAGCATCTAATGACCCGCTTGCGCTCCCTGCTCCTATTACCGAATGTATTTCATCAATAAACAGGATTATATTCGTATTATCTTTTAGTTCCTTTAAGAGCGTTTGCAATCTTTTTTCAAATTCCCCTCTATATTTTGTTCCTGCTACCATAGCTCCCAAATTAAGCGAATAGATCTTGCTATCGTAAAGTTTCTTGGGAATGGTCTTGGAAATTATTCTCTGACAGATACCCTCAACCACAGCAGTTTTTCCTACGCCCGGTTCCCCCACTAGAATTGGATTGCTTTTGTTTCTACGGCAAAGAACAGTAATGGCTTCTTCTATTTCGTTTTCTCTTGCAATAATAGGGTCGTATTGATCGTCAGCAGCCATTTGTGTCATATTAATACAGAAGGCTTCCAAAGCAGAAGTTGATTTAGTATTTTGCTTAGAGGCAGGTTGATTCTTTGGAACCGCTACCTCTCTAGGCTTAATCTTTTTCATCTCTTCGGTAAACTCATTCATATTAAGATTACAGTCGGTAAAAAACTTTTTGATATCAGGATAGATTTTGAGCAAAGCCAAGAAAACATGTTGAATACCAATTTGTTCCATGTTGTTTTCTATGCTAATTTGATCCGCCAGCTTACACGTTTCTATTACCCCTCTGGAAATTTTGAGAGAGTCATATCCAATATACTCTGAGTTTTTTTTGCTTCCCTTTCTTTCAATAAGCCTAGTTTTAAAAACCTTGAGACATTTTTCTAGGTCTATATTGTTTCGTATTAGAGAAGAAGATACATCATTAACTCCCATGGTCAATAACCCTACAACAAGGGATTCAGGATAAATGCAATCAACATTTGCGTTAATACTTGCCGCCTTGGAGAATATGATCATTAACTGAACATCGTTGTTAAACTTATCATACACTTTTTTTTGTTTATTGGAATCGTTTTCTGGCATATTTTCCCTTTAACTATGAACAAAATTCGGCTTCTTCGCTTTCAAAATCTAAAAATCCCTTTGCTCTAGATACATTCTCGCCAGTCAACTCGGCATATAGCTCTAAAATTGATTTTTTAGTAATATCATCCATGTTTTTGTATCTAGTGATCAATACACGGTCATTCCTTGTTACCAGTAGTACTCGACTTTCCTTGTCCTTAACGACAATTCCGCTCTTCTTTAAAACAACAGTTATGCCTGATTTGGAACGCTTTTTCTTCTGTTTCATAACCCTATTATAAAAGAAAAAAAATCCTTTTCAAGTTATGAATTAGAGATTCTTACGTTCATACTTCTAAAGTACTTATGGAAGGATTAAAGTCAGAGGGTAGAAAGTCTTTTGTCCCCATATCAACAATTTTTTGCAGTTTTTCAACAATAATGTTTTTGTCCCTTTCTCCCTTGAATTTATCTATTTCGGTTTCCAAATCGTTTATAGATTGTTTTATTTCTTGATCGTTATGAAAATTAAGGAGCTTAACCTTGTTAATCATTTTCTTTATTTTGTCTTTTTGCTGTTTGCTTATATCGGTTTTATGGGATTGAGCGGCCATGGATTGAATGACTGAATCACAAAGATCAGCAACATATTTTCTCATGCTATTAACCGTAGCTTGTAAAAAGTTGTCTATCAATTCCTGTTTTCTCTTTATGTATTCGTTGGCAATCTTCTGTTTGGTATCTTTTGCTATATTGACTTCGAATTCCTTCATTTCTCTGTTAATCTGTTCTTGCTTTGCACGTGAAATGTTTTCTTCTATCATAGAGGGCATGGGAATATTGAAATACGTGGTATCGTATTTAAAACTGGCAAGAATATCCGTTTTAGATGGAATCTTACTTATGATTTTATTTACAAAATCTTCTAAAAATAATTCGTTGGCATTTCCCGGATCATTGGGGTGCATTCGGTGCCAAACATCTGCTCCAAGTTTTCGATATTCTTCCTTTACCAGAATAATAATGTCCTTGTATTTCTCGCCAAGTTTTTCAGAGGCAATAAAAAAATCTTTTCTCACTTCTTCGTTTTTTTTGTCCCAAGATTCAAAAGCGGTATAGGGAACAAAGTGACCCCAAACGGTATCAAAACTATGTTCTATTAAAGCCAATCTCGCCATTTTTTCGATAGCATTCAATTCCCTAATAATTTCTGGCGGGAGTAGTTTTTCAGATCCCAAAGAGATATATCTATCCATGAAATCAATTCCTTCTTTACTGGCAAATTGGAGCCCTAATTCTTCATGAGTAAGGGAAGCAGAACCTCGCCATCTAGACATAGTAAGTTTGACAATGACGCCTTGACTCATTAACGCCAGAGCCCAATCGTTTCTATACTGTTTAACATCAATCTCTTTATCGCCTATTTTCATTTTGTACAGTTCACTCTAAAAAGGTCAATTAGTTTATGGGGGCATACTTGGTTGATAGTAGCGGTTAAAGTTTTAGCAGGCTCTCCACCATATGTTTTCATAAAATCGTAGAAAAGTCTATCATCATTATAACTCTTTGTTTCTCTATAAAGACAAGCTGCAGAAACCCCAAACCTTCTACGAAACATCATACAATTATTATCCACCATTTTGTAAGGGGTTTTAGCTTCTTCGCCTACGGATTCAAATTCATCAACCCCAAGATATTCATAAGACCCATCAGAAAGTTTTGTCCAAATCTTTCTTCTGCAATAAACCCAATTTTTGTTTTGAATAGCGGGAAGCATAGTGGCTAGATGGTTATTGTCCCAAACTACATCTTCATCCGCAAAAGTAACAAGTTCGGTTTGTGCTGCCATAAGACCAATGGATCTCAAAGAGCTTCCGCAAGCCAACCCATTAACCGTATTGCCTCTTATTTCTATATTATTAACCATATAATTTGGCTGGTCGGTGCAATCTTTTGGAGTAATTCCACCTTCTTCCCTTACGTTATCCCAAAGTAAAAGATGGCAAACCGGAATATTTTGTTCTAAAATTCCATTGATTAAACTACTTAATTCCTTGCCTCCTTTTGTCGGAGTAATCACTGTCAAAATAGGATCTATAGAAGCTATAGGGTCTTGCTCATTCATTATTTTATCTCCTTATTTAAGTCAAATCCCGCCGGAGGAACATCTGATTTTTGTGGAACATCTAAAGGAATTATTTTAGCTCCGGGTAAAACGTTTAACAATTGTTGTGGTTTGGGAAGCCGTTGAGTTTCTGGTGAAGGAACAGGTTGTTTGTGGGCAACAATTTCTACCTTCCACAACGAATGAGATATCTTACCGATATGTCGAAGAACGATACTGGTATCTGCCCATATTTGACCACCAATTTTTCGCCATCGCTCTGCAAAACTCCAATCTTCGCTAAGATATTTCCTAAATGTCTTGCCCTCGGATTGTCCATCTACTTCAAATATTTGTGGAATATAAAGTCCATGGATTGTTTTCCCGCTTACATTATCGTCTCCAACATAGGTTAATTCGGGATATGCCTTAACCATTTTTTCAACTGCTGATCGTTTCAGGCACCAACATCCGGAACTCAACCATCTCATTTCCAACAAACCTTTATCAAAGGGTATTTTGGTTCTTGATATTGCGTTATCCAACGGCTGAGAAGAGCAAATGGGTTCATTTTCCGTTTGTTTCAGAGCATAAAGACCCCCCACAAATTCTTTATTATGGGCAATGAGTTTAGAAAAGATATTATTAGTAGTAAAAGCATTCACCACTTCTAAATCCGAATCAATCGACATAAAATAATCAAAATCTGGATAATCATTGAGAAAGATACTCATATGAACATTACGAACCCTACTAATAAGTGAATCATTTTCGTTATAGTAGGCTCTAACCTGATGTTCCTTACAAGAAAGAATAGCCTGATATACGCTAAAAATGAACTTTAATTCAGGGTGATCTAATATCGGCATTGATAAAAATATTTTTGCCATGCTTCTCCTTTTTATTTTTTAATACAATTACACTTTTCTATGATATATTCTTGGGACTTAGGACACATTATTTCTTCAAAAACTTTCTTTTTTCTTTCCAGTAAAAGAGTTGCATCCTTATATATAAAGTTATAAAACCTTTTAACCTGTATTCCTCCGCATATTATTAGAGTTGCAATTTTTTTGTTATCCGGGAATCTAAAATACAATTTCGTCTTATTAAATCCCATTTTGTTTGCAAACAAGTCTTGCAAATCTTCTATAAAAAAAACATTGCTAGTTATGGTAATTGCTTCGTTGCCTTTCCTTATCCCCTTAGATATACTTCCATCACCGTCAAAATATCCTCGAACAAAATGCCTTATCAGTTTATTTTTTAGTTTTGGCAATCTTATAGTGTATGTTTTATTGCAAATACATCCTATCTTTGCAAGTATATTCGAAATTTTTCGGCTACCTATAACCATCCTAAATTGATTGCTCCTGTTCATTATGTTATCATATTTTTTTCCTACATATTTTATATATTGCAATGGCTTATCTGGTTGAAGTATTTTGGATATATCGATTAATATTTGTTTATCTTTTTCGTGAAGATTAAGTGAAATTTGCCCACTTTTTTGATCATTATATCCATCTGCAAACAAAAAGCCCAAGATATATGCTTGCTCTTGGTTTTCTATTTTGTCGAAATAATTTTCTTGTAAAAAGTATTTTCTATTTCTACTAGTCCGCATTTTTATCTTTCTACGAATTAGTATGTAGAAAACGTTTTGAGGAGTAACATTAAACCTTTTCCCAATGGTGGTTATACTCTCACCACGCAAATACAAGCTAACCATATCAATTCTGTCTTGATCACTAGTTTTCATATTTAATACTAAATTATTGCTTTAATATATGATTCAAACCTGTTTTTATTTTTCCTTCTTTTCTGTTTATATTTATTTGTCTCATTGTAAGACTAGTCTCGCTAGAAATAATGTCCATGTCTTTACACAATAAGTTAAATCCAATGATACTGGTTTTTACCTTTGCCTTCTTAAACATCCTTTGGGTAGGTTCCCAAATAAACCTATCTGTGTCTCCAATAATTGCAGTTGCCATTATAACTTCAGATATCCCAGATTGAATAATGGCCTTTGAGCATTCACTACATGGGTAGTATCCTTTTTCAGAATACAAAAACATTTTTGCCCCCTTAATATTAGAAGATGAATTCAAAATAGCATTAAGCTCGGCATGAACAACATATGGAGTTTTTGTATTATTTAGTTCTCCGTCTCTATTCCATGGAAATTCATCGTCACTACATCCGATAGGGAATCCGCTATATCCTATTCCGATTATCTTATTGTCTAAATTTACTATGCAAGCACCGTGTCTTGTATTTGGATCTTTACTTCTAAGTGATGAAATAAAAGCTATTCCCATAAAGTAACCATCCCAAGATAAATATTTTTTCCTTTTTTCGTTCATTGCATCCCAATCTCCTGTACTCTTCTCGGCATACTATTCCATCCTGAAATGGCATCTAACGGATGTCCGTCAAACATAGGCCCCGCTACTCCGCAAAATTTACAAACAACCCGATCAAATTGGCTATGTCCTTTTTCGTTTACTCCCGTAATTAACTTTACGTCCTTGTTTTCGCAAGAAGGACATGGTTTTAGGGGAATTGATTTAATTTGTTCAACACTTTCTTTCATGCTTTCTCCTCATGTATTAATTTAGATGCTTCATATCCAATTTTTTCCACCGCCTCATAATCATTCTTATCCATGGCTATATTCAATTTTTTGTAAGATTCTAAAATCCACTTCTTATGTTTCTCGTAATTTGATTTTAGAAGCATACGGCATTGATTACAGGTAAGCATATGAGCGTTTTCTATTTTTCTTCCTGCATCCACCTTGACTTTTATGTTCCGCATCCCTTCAACAATTAAATCTTCTTTATTTTCAATCTTGAATTTTTTACAGAGAAATAAAATGGCTTCCGGGGTATTCCTAAGATTGTAATATTGTTTTGTAAACTGGATAATGGTTCCTTTGAAATTGCAACCAAAGCAATGTGACATCCAAATTCCAGATTCTTGTAAAGTTACGAAAAAAGAAGCATTTCTGTCATTGTGAAGTGGGCAATTACATTTGGCAGCTACCTCTGGCTTTGACCATTTTAATTTGCAACCTGCTTCTGATTCCAAAAAATCAGCTAGATTAATGGTCGCAATTAAATGTTCAACAAGATAATAAAGATCTTTGTTTGCAAATTTCATTACATTTCTAAAGGATCGTTTGGATCGACTTCCTCTTTCTTTTCAACCTTTTTTTGAGCCTTAACCTTTTTGGGGGGCTGTAATATTTCTGCGGCATCAGAAGGCTTTATTTCCTCTACTTTAGGCTTATCTATATCGGGCTTTATTTCTGTAGTTTCGGTATTTTTGGGTGCTTCCGGTTTTGTCTCGTTTAAAACAGCATCAAAGTCAACAGGTTCTTCCTTGTTTTCTGCTCCCCCTGAGAACAAACCATCTTCTGATTCCAATTCTTCTTCCGAAACCTTGTCATTGTAAATTAACTCATCTACTTCTTTTATTTGATCTGGGAAAAATGAAGGATCGGCAACCAATCCTATTTTTCCGTCAAAATCCAATACAATTGTTCTACGAGCCTCATCATCTCTAGCTTTTGTCCCATAGACATACATTTTTGTTGAAGGACTATCCGAATTCAAAAGAGCACTCATCCCATTATCTGCATCTGCGATAATCATCTTAGATCCCGCCAAATCTTCTGTATTAACTTCCACCTTAGAAGGATCATCTGCAGTTGCTTTTTTAGATTTGTTTCTTATTTCCTTGGCCGATGGGGTTTTAAGCTGAGTGGCAGAAAAAGTAGCTACTCGATGAATTTTACCATAAGCTTGCAATCTTTTTGAGACCATAGCTTCGTCTAAATCTGCCCTGCCGACATGGTGCGTCTCAACCCCAATAACGCCAAGATAATCAACAAACAAAGCATCTATTTTATGCTGTGACCGAATTCTCTCCACATCGGCTAAAATTTTAGAAAGTTTAGTTCCCGGAGCCACTTGTATACAATGAAGATTTGGTTTTATATTGGTTATTAAATCTTCTGCTGCATCTTTAAGCTTTTTGTAATAAACATCTCCCAAACCCTTTTCGTCTTTGCCACCATTTTTAATGCGATTGTAGTCAACTAAAGCATGAAGGCAAAGCAAACGCATAAAGAACGGAACAGCCTCTTTTTCCATGCTAACATAAATCACGCCCCTACCATGTCTAGCCATATTAAAGGCTATATTAAACATAAGAGTAGTTTTCCCACCATTAATCATCCCTGAAATAATAGTATAAGATCCGGGGGTTATGTGATAAACATCATCAATGGCAACAATCCATGTTTTTATCACATCGGTTAATTCTGGATGTTCTCTTTGTTGTTCGACAACTTTCATGACCTCTGGAATCCCATCGGTCATATTCATGGTCAAGGAATAAGCGTCGGCATCTAGATTATTTATCGTTAAAAACTGTTCCCGTATGTCTTTAATGATTTCGTCTTGATTCCCGGTTGCCCGAACCAGCGTATCAATTTTTTCCTTCATAATATCATAAGCCTGCCACTGAACAAACCTATTATTAATGTGGTCTCTCAATAGTTCAAAATCTTCTATTGGAGCCGACATATTATGAACTTCATCCCAATACATTCGGGTAGTTACTCTATCGTCATCATCTATACTTTTCCCACCAATAGACCCTAACGAATCCATAACAGAATCCATGGCAGTTCGGGTTAAAACCTCATTATGTTTTGCATAGTATTCATAGATAATGCTATATAGAAAACGAGGTTTAGGCATCCAAAAATGGCCTTCGTTTCCCGGTTTTATACCAAACGCAACGGCTTCCATTAAACATTCTCTATTCTTCAAAAGGATGCTAAGAAAACGTGGCTCTTCTTTTTGGGCCATCTTCTTTAAAGCATCATTATTAACCCTAGTATTATAGGGCTGATCTAGTTCTAGAATATCATCACTCATTTTTCCACTCCCTCATATCTTTTACTCTTATTCTCAACACACTTGAAATAGGATTTTGGTCTACTCCGCTTAACATACAAAGAATTCTCCCATAATCGGCAGTATCGAATTTGTTTTCTGTCATTTGTTTACTGGGCAAAGGCTTAGTAAAAGAAATAATGGTTGGTTTTTTATAATCGTCTCTATATTCCAATATTTCATTAACAAATATGCCACTTTCCCATCCTGCCCTGAATTGATCTTTGCGACATTCCGAAACAAATAGAGAATCGTAACCCTTATGCTCCAGACATACATCGTTTCTATGTTCCTGAAACCCCTCAGAAGAGTAAAGGCTTTGGACTTTATGAACCAAATTGGCACAATCTACATACTTACCATTTTTATCACAGGCAATGAACCGAAAGAGTAGTGCCATCCCTGCTACTTTTCTAGCCACGTTGGTCTCATCTCCCCCATCAATAACTATGAATGAATATTTATACATAACTTCAGAAGGGTTATCATATATGTAATTAGCCAGATTTTTTGCAGGCATAAAATTATCGTTATGGTAATTCACATCTAAAATATTCAAAAATTTCTCTTTTCCTATGCGCAAATAAGCATCGGGAATTTCGGCAACCCTTGCTCTTTTTATGATAGCATTAGCCATAGCATAAGTTCTTCTATTGGCTTTCATCTTTTCCTGATATGTCTCTAATTTATCACTATCTTTTATTGTTTCCATAATCATCCTATATATTTGTTATTAAATTCAGAGAACGTTTCTTTGAAAGCCCTTAGCGATGTTTTCTCCGTCTTATATACGCTATTCCCACGCAAAGTATTGGTTATGTAATATCGAATCCAAGACTTAAGAAACTCTTTATTTCCGCTTCTTCCATGTTCTGTCATCATATCCATAATTTCCAAGGCCGAATTGCGTTCTACATCAAACCCATAAAACCTTGCTCTGCTATTATACATCCGAATAACATCCCTATAAAATTTTAAAAACTGATTACAATTAACAAACGGATCAAGTGATTTAAAAGATAGCCCTTCTGGTTTTAAACGGTTATCGTCAATAAGGCTCTTGGGATTTTTTATCCGTTTTTCCTTAACGATGTTTTCATTTGTTGGAACCAGATCTTTTTCTAGCTGTGATATATCCATGGGTTTACCCCCTTCTTTATTCTTTGAGCTTTCATCCAATATATTAAATTCTTCGGCAGAAATTTTCTTTCTTATATGAGTGGGGAATCTATCTGCAATAAGATGATCATTTTGTAAGCCCTCATATTTGTTCTCTATTTTATCCAGTTGATTGCGAATAAGAGTCAAATATTCGCTGGATTTCATTCCTCCATCCCACATAGGAAAACGTGAAGATATCTTGGGACTCATTTTGGCTATGATACTGGGCAAAAAATCCCTCATAAAAGATCTTTCTATATCTGCAACCGAAGTGGGTCTCCCTCTTGACGCTTCTAACCTTGTCATTGTTTTAATCATTCCATTAGCAGAACGTATTATCTTTTGTAATGTTTTTGGAACCACATAGGCTTCCGGATTGTAATACTTCCATAGGAATATATTGCGCTCTAAAACAAACATGAGCGTAAATGGCGTTCCGTATCTCCACATATAAAAAATGTTCATATCGTGTAAATCCGTTAATTTTACATTCAGATTTGATATGTCTGTCTTTATATCTTTTTTCTCAATACGATACTTTTTCGGGTCATATCTGTCTAAAATGATTTCTGGGGTAATAAGAATATTCGTATATATTCTTCTAGCCTCTTCTTCGCTATAGAATGGGCCTCCGGGTTTATCATATCGCTTGGTATAAAGCAGGCAATTAAAAAGGATCATGCTTATTTTAGATAACGAAGATGGAGAAAGAGCATTATAGCAATCCGTCAAAGTCATATTAAACAACTTAAACTTATCGGAATGTTCAGTTAATTTATCTATTTCACCGTAATTGATCGTATTGGTTTTCATTTTCTAGCCAGAATTAGATATTCGGTTCCTCTTTGCGAAAACTTTTTTTCAAAATCGTTATCTTTGAAATGTTCTAAATCAACTTCCCCCTTATCTTTACGGTATTGATAAGTTATGGGAACTTCTTTTACAACAATATCACTTCTTCCCGCATTTTTTATGGTAGATTTAATGACATCTAAGCTAGCATAAGACGAATCGTTGTAACTTAACAACCATATTGGGAAATTTCCGCATAAAGATAAGAGCTTTTCGAATTGCTCCTGATACCCTTTGGTTTTACAGAATCTCTTTGAGCCCTTTTGGATGTGCTCAAGATTTTCTAACTTATCTTCATATAAAAACTCTTCTAGAAAACGATAAAGCATGGCATAATCACTACTATTCCCACCAAACGGAGGATCTATGTATATTAAATCTGCCGATATAGTTTTTGATTCTAATAGCTCAATTATGTCGGAATTAAAAACGCTACATATGTTATTGTTGTTATCTAAAATATTTTTAAAGTCTTGAATTTTAATAGGTATATTATCAATTTCTTTACCTTTACTTTTATCGTGTTTTAGTCGATGTTCTAGGTTGGCGAGGGTTTGCCCATTATAATATCTACCTCCCAAAAAACAATTTTGGTTGATGTGACTCTCTATGGCAAATAAAGAAAACGCACTCTTATATTTCCCAAAAGTTTCTTGAATAGATTTTTCAAACATTATTTCGTTGTTTGTATCTCGCCTTTTTCTAGTTGTATCTCTCCATTTTTCCGTCCAAAAAGATTTTCCTATTTCATGAGTAGAACGAATATTTTTTAAATCCTTACCATATACCGAAAAATTAGAGTTTGGAATGCTAGACAAAGTAGCTTTGTTAAGTAACTCTAGCCCGCAATAAAATTTACTACCGCAAAGTGTTTCTACGTTTTTTTTATATTTGTCCAAAAAAACACATTCTTTTTCAGTAAAAAATTTATTTTTGTAGTTGTCCAATACAAATGTCCCATGATCTTTTGGTTCATTTTTGCACAAAAAGGCTATATCCTTTTCCAAAATTGGGATCTCTTCTAGTTCAAGCAGGCAAACAGCAGTAATGGCAGAAGATGTTAATAAATCGTTACAATAAACCTTTTTCCCCATTTTTTTAAACATTAAAGAAACAAGTGAGCTTCCAGAAAAGGCATCGAATACAGAATCAAATTTTATTTGATTCTTTTCTAAAACATCCCATATGTGAATCAGTAACCTTCTTTTCCCCCCAATATAGTTACTAGGCAAACTAGAAACCAAATCAACTATTTGTCTTTTTTTTCTGTCCTCTGTAAATACATCGAATAAGTTCATTGTTTTTCTCTTTTAGTTTTCCACTTCGTATTTGTTCTTTTATTGTTTTCAATATATAACTAATTGTACCGGCATTATTATAGTTAATTTTACAATGTTCCGCTATCTCTTTTTGTTTTTTACCCTCCTTGTGTAATTTCCATACCACAAACCTATTTAGCGGTTTTGTTTTTTCTTTTGGGTTAAGAACCTTATAATATATCAGTTTTTTAAAAATATTAAACTTTTCTAAATCAAAATGTTCTAATTTATGACAATTTTTACATATAGCCCTACATTTTTTAATCTCTTTTAAAAGATCGTCTACGCTCTCAATGCCAAAATTTTTAGAAATTGAAAACTTTTTACTTTTTGTAACAATATGGTGAAAATCTAAACTTGCAAAATTCTTTCCATGATACCCGCATTTTTGACATTTATTTATCCCTAAAATGTTTAAAATTTTATTCTTGTTTTTCCACGATCCCCCTTTTTCAGGCTTAGTACAATGTAGTTCGGCATGGCAGTTACTACACAATAATGTACATTTAGAAACTTCTTTTTTAAAATCACTCCATCTGTTATCTAATATCTGACTAATACTATCTTCTTTTGCTCCTTTGTTATGATGAAATTCTAAAAATAATATATTTTTTGCTCCACATATTTTACATTTTCCACCTAATAAATTTATAGCCCGAATCTTATTTGCCTTTCTTAAAGCATAACGCTGATCGTTTTCTGTATATTGCATGTCTAGATCCCCTTTTATATATATGTTTCAAAGGCGGGTCTAACAACTCCTTCTATTGATTAAAATTACCATCTTTCCCCCATTGAGTAAAATATACGGATTATTATACAGTAGAAAAGTAAATGCGGACTATAAATCTAAAATTGTTTTTGAGCGATTGGACAAGCTCATGACCTGAGATATTTCGTCATTGATATAGAGAGGGCCTTTTGATTTGACAATATGAAATTTAGGTTCCGTCCTAATGATAGTTCTTGTTTTAGCAGAGTGATCTCGTAAATATTTAACATCATGATCGTAACAAATTACAACCGATCTATCTCTGGGATGTGCGGCGTTTTTGTCAATTCTCAATGTTCTACCTATGCGTTGATGAACACGTGTAGCAGAAGATCCACCACCAGCCAGTAAAGCCGCATCAAGAGTGGGAATATCGAGTCCCTCATCAGCTAGAGTTGTGGCAATTAAGCATAGAGAGTTTTTGTTTCTAAGCTTGTTAATCGCTTCTAGTCGTTTTTTCTTACTTACATTACTGGTTAAGAAATCTACACCCGGAAGTAATTTCTGAATAAAATTGCCCTGAGAAATTTGTTTAACCAATATCAACGTGCTTAAATTATGCTTCATTAAGAAAGATGCGGTATCGGCAACATGGGTATTAAAAATGTCATTTTTTGCAATACACTGGGAGTATATTGATTTGTAAGATTGAAGCTTACAATCTTGATGAATGGGTTCAAAAATGATATAGGGTTCTATCAAGAATCCTTTTTCGATCAAATAAGATGCGCTTATATCAACAATTTTCTTTCCAAACATAGCCTGAATAAGTATGTCGGCTCCATCATCTCTATAAGGTGTTGCTGATCCCCCAAATCTCCAATAAGCAAATGGAGAAGCTTCCATTACTTCTTTCGCTGTTCTACTGGCAACGTGATGGACCTCATCAAAGTAAACCCCCTTTGTAGAATAAATAACCTTCTTCAGATATTTGAGTCTTTCCACGCTTTCCATGGTCTTATTGTCCCATTCATCTTCTTCATCAAATTGATAATCACTTATTTTGAAGTGTTTATTTTCGTAATTAACAGCCATGATTGCCGTTTGGACAGTACATACATTAATTTTCTTAACATCAAATTCTCCACCACCAATTCTACCGATAGGCTCATTGAGGGTTGAAGATAGTACGCCATAAGCCTGTTCCAAAAGGTCATTTGTCAATACATAAAACATAAAAGGGGACGTTTGGATATGAGAAACCAACTCTGCTGTTATTAAGGTTTTCCCAGCCCCTGTTGCCATTTTTATAATTCCACGAGTTCTTTTAAGGCATCTATCAATCGTGAATTGCTGATAGTCTCTGTTTTCGTAGTTTTCGGGAGGATTAAATTTCAGGTGTTGTAGATTTTTAGGGGGAACAACTCTGTCGTTTACTTTTTGATAAACAATCTTATGCTTATCTAATACCGATAAAACAATTGACAAAAGACCTGTTAGAAAAGATTGTCCGTAATGTTTTTTATAGAGCCTGCTAACGCCATCCCATTTACCTTGTTTTACAGCAGGACTATATTCCGATCCCGACACGCTATAAGATAGTTGTTGATCAAGTTCTTCTTGGGCTTCTTCGGGCAAAAAACCAATAATACGAGACATAATATTACCAATGACAACCTTGACCATTATTTCTCCGTTGTAAATAATTACTTTTGTTTTGGTTTTTTAACTTCGGAATGACTAGAGGCCATAAGCATTTTCGTACTGCAATGTGGGCATGTCTTTTCGCTACAATCATTTTCGAAGGTGCATTGAAATTCGCATTCTGGGCAGATGTAGCTAAAACAAGATATAACATGTAAAGGGTACTTGTCACCCTTTTTCAATATTGCCATTATCTGTATCTCCTCGACTACGGAGAACCATTGTCTCCACTAGATTATTATACTTCGCAAGATACATTTTTTCCTCTGTCAAAGGGACATTTTTTGGAAGCTTTTCGCCTTTCAATAACGCTAAAAAGTCTGAAATATTTTCTATTTCCTGTCTAAAATACAGCGTATTCATTTTTCCACAACTTTCGCAGTGGAATTCAACTATTACGTCCCCAATATTTCTTGCGTTAAGTTTAAACCCTATAGTCCGAATGCCCCTCCACGGTAATGCTTGGTTGCAAAATGGACAATCTAGCTTCATCCATGATGGCAATTCCATTTTTCCCACCAATACTTCGTGACATGTTTTTAATTGTTCGCTCATCTCTTGTTCTTCCCATACGTTACTTATCATGCTTTGCCTCGTCCATTTCTCTCTTCGCATTTTCAACAGCATCACTCTTTGAACGTTCCAGATAGGCTCTTAAACTTCCTATATCTCGATAAGCAATGATAAACTGTCCCGCCAGTACTTTGCTTTCAATTTTATGAACCATTCTTAGCAATATATCTAGTTCCTCTATTTTAAATATAGAATTTGTATTTGCCATTTTGTCTCCTTTTATTCTAGTTCTTTTGCAACTTCATCAACCAATATTTTAAACTGCAAAGCTATAGGATAGTTTTTCAAATAACTATCAACCGTAATAGCTCCACCTACTTTATCTCTGACAATTTCATCAACCGATTTACCGGAAAGCAACTCGTATCTTATTTCTTCCTTATGCGCCAATCTCTCATCGGGATCATTGAGATATAAAAACCAGTACTTATGATGATCAGTTTTCCTTAGATTAGGTTTCTTATTATACAGATGTTCATGTTCTGGATTAACCATACTGAAAAGATTATGACTATATTCATGAATAAGAGTTTCCGTTTGTTCCGCATAAGAAGGCATAGAATTAGAGTTAACAGCCATGATCGGTGGAGTTACATAGAGCCCTTTATCAATTTGATGTGGTATTTTGAGCTTGCTTTTTTTGAATTCCTTTTCCCCCATGAATCCGCCTTGTATTCCGGGGCCAAAAATTCTATCTAACGGCCCTATCACCACCTTAATATCAACGAAAGACAAATTGCGGCTCTGACACATTTTTTTGATATGATCGGTTGCATGATAATAATCCGATATATTCCTAATGTTAGAAAATCTAGAATCCGAAAGACTGGTTGCCCTAGCCCTTTCATCAGTCTTGAATTCCAATGTGGATACATTTTTACCCAGTTCGGAATTAACAAATTGAATAATGAGATTCTTAATTTTTTTAGCCTGTTCTGTCCGAAGCTCCAATTCTTTTAATACGCCCGATGGAACTTTTACATCAATTTTCCCAAGTGTCGTATTATATCGGGCAATAAACGGCCTGCTTTTAGCTTTAAAAACCTTCAAACAAAGCTGACTATCAATAAAGACAGGTGTTTCAATAAGAATAAATCCTGTCTTATCATCATAATCAACAATCTTGAAAAACGGAATTTGATTTTCTTTATTTACCGATTCCAAACGCAACGGGAACGTTTTTGGATCAATCTTAAACGTTAAATAATAAGGAATACGGGCGGGGTTCTCATATCCTTCCTTTGCTAAAGAAGTTGCCGCTGTTAGTAAACTTCCAGTTGCCTTTATAAATTCACCGAAATTAGATACACAGCCAATAAATGTGCTGCAAATTTCTTCAAACGGCCATCCTAAATACATATATCTTTTGGCGGCATAAAGAGGAGCAAATGAAGATACTATATCGTCACTTGCCACATTATCTTTGGAATATAGATAATCACGATATCCAGAAAGAACCGACCATTCTTTCTGAGTAATAGACGGACTTATCTCTGGAGAAATATCAATCAAAATAAAAGGAGGCTTTATGGACAGTAACTTGATTTTTTCTTTTCTTGGGCGACCACGAATATCCATTTCATCATAAAAAACTATCTCTTTATCACCAATATATCCCCCAGCATAGTTTTTATTATTCTTGTATATCTTGGGTAACTGAGAAACTGTGGAAGACATTCGTTTGAGATTGGCTTCTACAACGGGGATATCTTCAAAAGAGCCAAAATATTCTCTGATTGATTTTTCTATATATCCAAAACTACTAATGGAACGTAACCTCAGCGAACTAAAAGGACTTCCTTCAATAATTGGGGTAAGTTTGTAGCTGCCATAATCTTCTGTAATTCTTGCTTTAGCGGCATCCATCAACGGCGCAATTTCCATTTTCGTAAGTTCATTGGCATTGGGAAGATAAATCAATCTAGATTCCACATCAAAACAAACATGAAGCATCTTTTTATATGATAGTTTGTCTTTCGGGCCTAATTCCCTTTGAATAACTTTACGGGCAACTTCTTCCCCCATAGTTATCGGGGACAAAAAGACTCTAGGTTTACCATCAGGATTAGAAGATGGAGAAGCAAAATAACTTACAATTCTGTTTTTTACTTTCATGATTTCCAGTTCATTATGCAATGTCAAACGACAACTTGGCCTTATATTTCTTAACCTTCCAAGAATCAGGATTAATAGGATTATAAGTCTTTCCGTTAATAATACAAGCATAATTATAAATGGAAATCGTAGTGGGCCAGCTCATACCGCCATACTGATTACATAGACCAAATCCATGAATCCATGTTGAGGCATTGGGTTCATTATATTCTTGATCTAATTTGCCACTTAATCCGATGCTATAACCACCAAATCGAATTGATGGATAATGAGTATGCCCAACAAATACATTTTCGCCAAATGTTCTTGAGGCTTTTTCCAACTTATCGCCGGGCTGACCGAACATCTTAATATCACCATGAATAAACTTAGCATCACCTATTTTAAGAACATTTTTAAGATCCGTCATCTTATATCCTAACTCTTCTACCCCGCATAGGAATTTGAAATTAAGAAATTGAGCAAACTGAGGGAATTTGCCAATAAAATCCAAGGCAAATCTCTCATGATTCCCGTGGATAATATGAAGTTCTTTTGCCCACTTAGTCATTTTTTTCATGATATGGTTACTGGTAGCCGCTTCAGCCAGAATATCTTTAAGAATGACAACTCCTTTTTCCATTTCATGATGATTAAGAGAAGCATAATCATCAACATCACCCAGATTTACCAGAATATCAGGGTTGTAATCTTTACATATTTGTTCCTGAACGTCAAGGGCATTGGTATCATGTTCTGGACAATGCGCATCGGCTGTTACAAAGATTTTCTTGGTAGGTTTATGAACACCCAAGTTGGAAATAATCTTGTCAAAATAAGAAGTGGCAAATCCATTATCAATTTTCCGTATGAGACAAGGAATAATGGTATGATTGCCCTTAGCATCTACATTGACTATCAATAAGCCTTGATTCCAATAGTTGTAAAGATGTTGCATCCTTCGATACTTACTAAATCCCCCAGAAAATGCTTGTTTAACCCCTTTTTGATTAAGATAGTCAATTTGTTTTATGGTTTTGACAATATGTGGTTCGCATATGCATCCCGGAGACAGAATATAAGAAGAAGAATTTTCTTCGGAACATTTGGGGATAAATTCTAGGCGATGACAATTCACAATAACTTTGGGATCAAAAACAACCGCATCCAGAGTTTTTAAGGATGTTCTAACATAATCCTGTATCATATCTTGATTCATGACAAAAAGATCTCTGCCCAAGTTAATCCCACCTCTTATAATGTCAAAGCCAAAATCATATTTGTTTCTCTGCTCCTGAACAAAATGCAATTCTTCTTGTTTTGCAACCACCATCAAATTCTTAAAATGCCCCCAATTATAGCTTATATCATTGTCGTCGTCAAGAATATGACCCACATGAATTATTCCATTGGGTTTCAGCGTTTTATTAACCTGAGTAAGAAGATCAAACATTTTGTTTTTTGTCCATTTACCATGAGAATCTCCAACTATAATATACGTTCCTTCCCCTAGACTAATTTCTTCTGGATTTCCAAGACCAATAGAATCTAATTCTTGCTTAACCTTATTTTTTAATTCGTTAAATGAAATAGGAAGTGCGTCGGTTTCAAAATTTATTTTTCTTCTAAATTCTTCTTCGGAAATGGTTTTCAATCGATCAGGATCTCTACGAGAAAGAAGAACTAAAGCTTCAACCAACTGTAAAATTAATGTTGAATTATTAGAGATGGCAGTAGATGGTGAATCAACATTTCCTACCGCCGCTTTCCAAGCTTGCCAGTTTGTAGTTTGAGCTTTCCGTTCAATAGAAATATAACTTCTTCCAAGTTTTTCAGCAATAAATGCATAGGATTGCCCAGATTGCAAGAACGCATAAAGCTGCCCCATGTCTGTCTGAGTCCATTTCTTTTGTACAGAAACATCTTCCTTAATATAGTCGTCGGGATTTTTTTTGAAATCCTCCCAGTCAACACGGAGAAACTTTCTTTGAGTAGCCTGATAAGATTTCTTAAGGTTTTTGGCTATTATGGTAAACGACTTCTCATTTTCCGTTCGCATCTTATAGAGGGATTGTAATTGTTCTTTCGTCCATTTATTTCTAGGCATGAATTCTCCTTCATTGTTGTATTGGCGATATTATACATGAGAAAAGATAGGAATTAGAAGGCAATATACGAAAATTCTACAAAGCCAACTTCTTCAGGTACATTTTCGTATCTCACGGAAAATCCATCTGTTCCTTTGCTATAAACATAAATTCTAGGTTTGTCAAATGGTCCCGGCCAAGCATACGATGTACTGCTACTAGATGAACTACTATAGCTAGACGAAGAACTACTAGAATCTATAGAGCTTGAAGAAGAACTTGAAGAAGAGCTGGAAGAGCTATCCATAGAACTTGAGCTTGAAGAATCAATGCTGCTTGAACTCGAAGATTCACCAAGACTGGATATGGAGCTTGAAGACGAACTCGAATTGCTTTGTAAGTTAAAACTGGAACTCGAAGACGAACTATAACTCGAAGAACTAGAGCTTGAAGAATCCACGCTACTTGAACTACTGCTGGAAAACGAACTTGAAGACATGGAACTACTGCTACTTGAACTCGAATTGTCAGAACTAGAAGAACTACTAGAATCAATCGAACTTGAATTACTAGAAGACGAGCTTGAAGAACTAAAACTAGATTCGTTATAGTAATCAATAGGTAAAGAAGCCCACGTAATAATGGCACTAGTTACCGGAAATCCTGTATAGACATTAATGTATCCACTGCCAGAACAGGTTCTTGATTTTCTTCCTGTAAACGGGTAATTATCCGATCTTCCTAAATCATAACGTCTTATCATTAAATCCTCGTACTAATGGGTGTATGTATAATATTTCCCGTTAAATCCATGGGAATCCTCTTAGCAATATTGTAAATCACCCCAACATGGTGTATCTTGGCTCCTACCGATCCATAGTTTATAACCTTACAAACCAACCTAAAAACAGGATTAAAATATATACAAATAACAAACACATCGGTAGCATCTTGCGAATTGAAGAAGGTAACAGTGCCAATCCTGCTATTTAATATATAGTCTGAGGGGTTTACTAAAATGCCGTTTGGATTTGCACTATTAATTCTGTAAATTTCTACCTCTAATTCTTCGGGCCATCTTCCGTTAATAGCAGTAAAGACTCTGTTATTTTCAGTTATCAATAATTCATTAAAGCGTGTAAGCATGATCGTATGTCTATCTGGCGTTATTTCAAAATAGTCTAAAGGATCTGTTGAATTACTTGGCGTAACCCCGTATAAAACCTGAGATGTGGATGGAATGTCCGCTTCGTGAGTAAGATGAATAGAAGCCAAATATTCATTGTCTCCCATACCGCTACCAGATCCACCAACACTTAAAGGTTCGAAAAATACTGAGGTTTGACCCTTTAGGTAATAATCTACGGCAACATCTTCTGTAAGTTCTGGTGTTTGAAAATATTCGTTCCCATAAAGTTTTGTTCCGTACTGTATGTATTTGGCTCTGTTTTCTGAAACCGATAGATTCCCCGTTGATCTTGTCCAAGGCGTCCATAATTCCCACTGAGATCCGTTTTGACTAAATCTAGCCCGATAGAAAACCCCCGTATTGGATGGCGTAACTACATTTTGAAGAACCACATCGTCTACAATATAAGCATCGTTAAAAGCTACATTGTTAGAGTAAGTTCCGTTATTGAAGTCCATAGCTTGATTGATAAGCATACTATTAATAGAACTATCAATTTCAGATGTTGTCATATCTACACAATACATAATAAAACCACCTGTATCGTTAGCTATTTTTTTAACTACAATCTCATCGTCTTTATAGGTTAACCCCAGCTTGACAGGTATAACTTGAGTTAATTTAGTTCCGTTAACAAACGAAACCATATCTATGCTTTGCTGTATGGAGTATTGTGATTGATTTTCGTCGCCATCGGTTAACAATATAATGGCCTTCTTGTAATTTTTTAAAGAAGCGTTATCGGTTTGATAAGTTATTAGTCTTTGGGCCGCTAAAGTAATGGCATCATATATCGGACTAGCACCTATAGTGTTTATTTGCGAGGCTACATTGTTTAAATAAATAGTATCAAGAGTTGCTTCCGGAAGTAAACCGCTATAATCGGGTATCCATTGCAAATTACTATTTACTTTAACCACCATGTTTTTTGTTGCAAATTGGCCTTCGGCAACAACAGAAGCGGTTACTTTAAGGGTTAAATAATCTCTAACTACGTCTGGGGCTACAACCAAGCTGTTCGTTTCTATCGTCCCACCACCCTCTAACTCAGCCGATTTTTGAGGTTTGTAAATATCTATTTCAAAAGAAATTCTTGAACCATCATCAACGTCTCTTGCGGGTATAGTTACAAAATGACCCGGATAATCCTCAATGGTATAAGAAGAGAAAAAGGCATGGGCGGCAAAATCAAACCCTTTAATAGTTTCTCCCGGTGTTTCGCTAGCATAATATGATGCTACATAAGTCTTGCTCCCCACATTAGATGGAAATGCCGATGATCCCGAAAGATCCCCACCTGTACTTAATTCCAATGTTAAATGAGGTTCCGTAGCTTCTGCCCCATTTAAATCTAGTGTTGTAAACATCATTCGATTCCCTTCTGTAGGTAATGGAGTATATTGAATACCACCACCGCTATATGGATCGCAGTTAGTTGGATCATAAACCACATATGAATTAACAACAAAATTATCATAAGTATTCGTCGTTGGCAAAATATAAGTAACAGCAACAGACCTTAATGCATGCGTATGACCGTCGCTTAATAGAGCAACATAATTCGTAATAGTATGTACGTGATCTGTGGTAATAATTCCATTCAGAGATATAGTTTCCGTTGTAATACCGTTTCCGCTATTATCAACTGTACAAGCATGGGTATGATTTAATGTAATGTCGGTTCTACTTAATGAAACCTGTATAGCGTAAGAAGTTAACCTTGCGTCTGGATGTTCCTGAACAACAAGACAACCGCCTGTTGTATTCCGATCATCTATAGCCGCTGATACGCCGTTCAGTTCAAAAGAATTAACCATAGTACATTTTCCCGATTTAAATGTTACCACAGGGAATACGTTGGGAACAGTCTGCTCGGTTATAGGTTGACCTTTCCAAGTTACTGTAGCTACAACTTTTGGTGATTGTATGCCATTTCTGACAAATGATCCTGTTATGTCTTCTATAGCTGTTGTTATTCCAAGAGGCTCTATAAAAGTAGCTTTGGGTTTAGGTACTATCAAAACAGGGCCAAATTCGCCTTCCTCATAATAAGGTTCTTCTGAAGCCCCAACACCATACATTCCCGTTCCGTCATCCCAAATATACGAAGTATTAAGATTTACGGTTTTCTCCATACCTGCATGCCCTATATTTTTATTGGGGGGAAGGACATCAAAACTAACTTTTCCGTTTGTCCAAGGCATAGGAATCAGAACAGTAGTGTCACCAATAACTGTTCCAGTAACCATTCTAGGATTGTTCCCCGTTTGACCATATCCGTTTAATCTATTAATGCCATTGTCGCCCACCCATAAATTAACTCTCCCGCCTAAAGATTCCCATATAACAAAATCATTTATTCCATCATTAAGATCGCTAGTAATTGTCGAATTTGCAAAACTAGATCCATCGGCCCATCCAGAACCAGCTTCAGAGCATTTAAAGTAAAATCGATTATTCCTAAGGTCCTCATCCGAAGCCATCCACATGATCTTTCTTACCACCGTATTGACATAACCAGAAGGATGAGATATTTGAATGCTAATGGATTCTGTCTCTCCTTCCATTTCAGAGTCCTCTTTAAGAACAATTCGATCATGTGGCCCAAGGAAAACACCACCCGCCCATCCATCATCGGTAACGCTTGTACTGGGATTTGCTGCCGTGGTTGCCGTAAATGAAACAGGAACGCCATCATCAACAATTCCATCAACTCCATCTTTCCAAGTAACTTCTCCTCCAATTTCGTAGAGATCTTGTGGAAGTCCGGTAGGAGTAATATTAGAGGGAGCAATAGGGCCTACGGTTACGGGATTAGCGATAAAGATAAAGTCTCCACAAATAGATTCAAAATTCTCGAAAGAAACGTAAGCCTCAACATATAAAGTTGTTGCAATATCGTTTGCCGGTATTGATAATGTTGCTATACCATTGACAATATTGATCGTCGTTGAATAGACAGAATATTGACTTGCTAATGTCCACTCGTTGGGATTGGTATAAAAAATATTTATTTCAGAAGGAGGGCCACTCGAAGATTGATCAGAACTTGAATTAACTAAAGATTGGGCAAAATTTTCTGGTTCTTCAGCCGAATTAATAATGGCACCATATGGATTTGCCGCCACAGAATTTCTCCATGTATCTATCGAAGAATAAGGCTGGGTCGTAACAACTTGATCGTTTACCAAAGTATTAACCGGATTATATTTCACATTCAAGAAAGATTGGTTTGTTTCACTAGAGTTGCAGGCCATATTCTCCATATCTGCTACCCGGTTGGAATAAATATTAATATTTAGGGTTCCATTCTGTACCAAAATACCTTTGTTTGAAACCACATATTCAATATTAAACGGTCCATCGCCAGCATAAACACCATATCTGTTAGTTTTACTATATCCCGTAAAAGTCTTAAATATTTCATCTGTCCAAGTTTCGCACCAGAATGGAACCGTTTGCGTTTTCTTGCTAACAATATTAATTGGATTAGCAAAATAAACATCAAATTTATCAAAGTATTGACGGGCTTTTATAGAACCCGTATCCGTCTCCGATACAATGGAAGGATAAATAGAATAATTTTTAGCGTATAGCTCTATGTCCGCCCCATTAGTATCAACCCCCGGTATGTTAAATCCGGGGAACGGAGTAAGCGTCAAATCAGTTGCAAATGTCGTCATCGCACTAGTAGCCGAACCGCCCTTAAGGTAAACAGGAGATTCTATCGTGTAATCTATTCCAACCAAAGAAGTAGTAGCAGTAGAAGTTGTATTTTGAGGCACAATAGTTGATTGGACATCCCCAGTATTTTCCTCTAACTGATTGGACAAAGGAGGAGAGGGTTGAGCCCTTAATAAATTCTCTGCCAACATGTCTTTTTCGCCAATAGTTCTAGGAACATCTTCTGTAATAGGCAGGACCCTTATAACACCATATCCGTCTATAGTAGGTGTTTCCAGATCGCCCCTTTGAATATAATCCCGATCATAATTCAAATCCTCATAAGCCGTTGACGGAGGAACGGGAGTTATATCATAATCTTGTAGTTTGCTTGGATCTAATGATGTGCCTGTATATATCGGAGTTATATCAACCACAGGAAGATTAATCGGAATTAAAGAATCTCCTGTCGGACTTTCAAGAAGAGAATCGTTAATGACTATTTTGGCACCTTTCGAAGGATCAAACTCGAATTGAAGCGGAGTATAAATCTTAATGTAATAACGATTTAGAATGTCCTGCCCAACTTCCGATATGGTGACGGTTTGAAGATGCCCAAAACCATCAATCAAATCTACTATCATGTCCTTTGCATATCCCTCAATAGACTCCACATATATGGTAGTTGCTCCAATTAAAGCTATTTCCGATGGCATAACAGAAACCGCAATCGCCTCCGAAGTGAGCAAGGATCTTTCATTAACTTCCAAATATACTTTGGTTCCATCCGGGAATGGATTTCCTTTGTTATCGAAAATACTTACAGGCAATAAAGCTGTTTCATCAAGCCAGAATAAATTATTTGTTATCCATTCCGCAAATGGGGTGAAATCCCATTCCATTGTCAGCCCATTAATATTCTGAATATAAAACACAATATTCCTAGTAACTGCGGCGTCTCTTATATTCAACTGTAAAGTAGTGCCGGTTATTAAAACAGAGTTATTAGACAGAGTAGATTCAACAATACTTCCCACCGTATCATAATCCCCAATTTCAAACGGGCTTACCGGACTAATAGTAAGCTTATTACCGCTTATTTCTGTTATTGAATGTAAAAGAGAAGCTTGATCTCCACTCACTAAGTCAACCGTATCGTCAACAGAAAACACAGAACCATCGCTAACCCAAACCGTATCCGACAACTTACTTACGGTTGCGGTAATATGAGACGAAATCATGGTTGAATTGTAGAAAGGTTTTCTAAGTATCAAATTTGTACTTGAAACCACATCTATAGATTCTGTATCTTTGGGGCCTCCAGTTGGGTTTAGAGAAATAGATGACGTTTCCCCCAATGGATAAAACATCTGCCAATTACTTAGGGTAACAACACCCATAACCGAACCGTCTACAGAAACATCACCAATATTATAAGTATGTCCACTCTCTAGGTTTTTTAACCCATAAGCCACAATTGGGTCATCAATAGATACCGATAATACACTTGAAAATATTATTTCACTATCTCCAACCCCAGATTGTAAAACTAATGTCCCCGATGTTAAGGGTGCTCCGGTTCCCAAACAAATAAGAGTCGTTTCATTATCACATTCATTTGATACTGAATATGTTTGACTATTATGAGAGTAAACGGCTCCAGCAGAAGCATTTACAGAAGCTAGAGTTGTGAATACGTATTGGCTTCTAGTTGGGTTGTTCGTAGACAAATTGATAGTCATTACAGAACCTAGACCTAGTGAAACAGGGCTTCCGTCTGCAATTTTAGCTCCGAATCCAACGGCATCAAACAATACATTTGAAGGATAATAGCTCTTCAACCTATTAACGAGCTTTTGATAAAAGGTTATTCGATTTTCATATCTGTCGTTCCATCCCATACTTCCACTGCAATCAATAACAAAGGATATCAACAAATCTGGATGGTCTAAAATAATTTTATTATTTTCTAATTTGGTTCTTACATAAATAGGATTCCCATCTCCAAAATCATTTTGATATCTTTCTAACTGTCCTGCTTCGGTATCAATATTGAAATTCGTTAAATCAAATGCGTTAAAATTGCTACTAACCCTAAGTGCTCTAGTTACATCGCTCTGTTTAACCCACGTAGTTGCATCATCGCTAATCCATGCTATTGTAACTTCTTTGGGATTATTATCTATGCCCGAAGAACTACTGCTACTGCTCTCGAAAACACTTACCGCATTAATACTGTTATATCCCCATAGAACATAATTGTTTTCATCACCACCATCTTGCCATATAACAAAAGATAAATATCCGTTAGCAGGAGTAATACCCGTAATTCCAAAATTAAAAGTCTGCCATCCGCTAGAATCCATGTCGCTTACAGGCAAAGATTTTGTGGATAACAGAGTTTCAGGTTGTCCATCATCTGAGCATTCAAATACGCTCATATAAATTGTATAACTTCTATCCAGCCCATAAGGTCCAAATAAATAGCAGTAGACATTGCCAATTTCATAAGTAGAACTCAATAACGTTATGGTTTGCGCCAATCTGTTTTGCACCATGCCAACGGATATGGCAGAATTGGATAGAATAAAAGGTTTACCTCTATTCCATATTTGAATTGAACTTGAAGAACTAGAACTGTCGATACTGCTGCTTGAGCTAGAATCAATACTGGAAGAACTGCTGGAACTAGAAAGCGAAGAACTAGAGTTGCTCGTAGAACTCGAAGAACTATGTCCGTAAGACGAAGAGGAAAAGCTCGAACTAGAACTGGAAGATGTGTAAGCCATTTTATATTCAGAAACCTATGATTTTTTTATTTTTTTTGAGGTGAAAAACGTAAAACAGTCTAGACCAAAAAACCATTGGTGGTCTTTTATGATATTATACAACATTTTATGTGGGAAATCCTACAATTAACTGACTGTCTTAAAATATTTAAAAATAAAAAGAAGGATAAAAATATTATTTCTAGAAGTATCTTTGTAAGATGAAACTGATAGCTTACAAGTATAGAATATATCCCAATAAATTACAAAGAATTTTGCTTGAAAAACACTTTGGATGCAATCGTTTTATCTACAACCATTTTCTCCAAAGAAAAATTGAACATTATAAAAAAACCAAGAAAACTATTGGGTGGTGCCAAATAGCAAACGAATTACCCGAATTAAAAATAAAATATAATTGGCTAAATGAAGTTGGGAGCCAATCGTTACAGCAAACAGTTAGGCATCTTGATAATGCTTATACAAATTTCTTTCGTTCCAATATGAGTTTCCCTAAATTTAAATCCAAAAAGAATAATAGGCACTCGTTTACAACACCTGAACCTAAATCTATTAGGGTTGATTTCGAGAAGAAACGTCTGTATATACCAAAATTCATCAATACTAAAAATACAGACAATAGATTAAGGTGTATATTCGATAGAACGTTTAAAGGAGAAATTAAGCAATGTACGATTTCCAGACATGTTGACAAATATTATGTTTCTATATTGATTGAACAAAACATCGAATCGCCATTAAAGCCCAAAATAAAACGAGATAAAGCGATAGGTGTTGATTTTGGGGTTAAAACATTTGCCACATTTGATAATGGTAAAAAAATTGAATCACCTAAATTTTTCAAACAATCTCAAGATAAGTTGGCAAAACATCAACAAGAACTAGAGCTACTAACAAAAGGCTCGACAAACCACATATCCAAGAAGGAGCAAATAAGTAAATTACATGCAAAAATAGCAAGGCAAAGAAAAGATTTCTTAGATAAGCTATCATACAAATTGACTCACGATAATCAAGTGGAGACAATTTGTGTTGAAGACTTATCTATTAAAAACATGCAAAGTCAAAATCAAGCACCAACAAACAGGATCATTGGGGATTTGGGATGGTATAACCTGACCCGGATGATCCAGTACAAATCAGATTGGTATGGTAAAAACTTTCTAAAAATAGGAAGATTTGAACCCTCCAGTAAAACTTGTAATGTTTGTGGCAACGTATATCGTGGGTTAAGAAGAGATGAAAGAGAATGGACTTGCCAAAAATGTAACACTCGTCACGATAGGGACATTAATGCTGCTCAAAACATTAAAGACTTTGCATTTACAAAAATGAATTTTAAAAAGGGTAGGAACTATCCTATAGAAATCGCTACGTCTTAGGACTAGGCGATAGTTCATATTCTCGGTATCTCTAATTTAACTATTGATCCACTTGTAAACTCAGAATAAATAAATCCATTTGACGCTCCCACAACGAGCTTATTATCTTTTGAGGTTATTGCCGATATACTGGAAACCGATTCCCCACCCTCAAGAGCATTGTTCAAATCAGTCGTTTCTTGCCATGATCTCCCATCATTATAACTCGAATAAACTTTTTCACTAGATCCAATTGCAATAATTTCTGAGTTTCTCTTAAATAGTTGAGAAACCGAACTCAATATGGGCAAACACCTGTGAGAATGTGTAGGGAAATAACCTCTTGATACATAATCAGATACATTCAATGTTTCTACCTCATTGCCCCTAACCATGTGCGTATGATTATTCGAGAAACTATCAACTAGAACCTTTAATCTTGAGTTATTCTTCTGATAATAAGATCTCTCTAATGGAGTTGACAATGTAATGAGAGTTGCACTGTCTATGTTCGTTATATAGTTAATTTCTGATGCCGGTATATCGTTTTCAATACTAATCTTGTTTCCAACAGCAAGAGCAGAAGTATCTTCCACTGACAATTGCGTATCATTTGCCAGAGCGTTAGCCGTTAAAGCCAATGTGATACTGGCAAAATCCTTATAAATGGTTTCATCGGTATATCCATATTTACTGGCGTCCAACTGCCACGACCATCCAATAGAAATAAGATCTTTATTGTAAGCCGAAAAATCCCACATAGATAATGTTTGTATGAAAACCTTGATCGTAGTAGCGGTATGACTAATGACCGTTGTTTCAAACGATTTGCTTCTGTCGCTTGAATTATAAAGTCTTATGGTTGCTCCCTTCAACAACTCCCCATTTTGTTGTATTAACGCTGCACTAAATCCGTTGGTGTCGGAAACATCAATAGTTACAAAGGCATTATTGATGTTGGTTAGACCACTTATATTTCCAAAAAGAAGTTTCCCGACAAGATTTAAATCGTGATAATGTCCCTCTTCAATTGAGGTAAATTTAGAATCGAACCCAGTAACTTTTTCAAGAAGACTTCCCCTAATAGATATACGATCATTTAGATTAAAAGCTAATGGCGGTACATCAAATACAAACGGATTCAAAACTATTTTGGATTCTGTATTAGAGTTAATAGATAGTGGTTCTCCGCTAAGAGAACTAGTAGACCCAACCATGTATAAGAAACAACTAATTAAAGAGTTGGTACTTACATCGTTATCAAATAATATTCCCAGTTCAAAAAGACCACTAGTTCCTATCATACTAACGGTTTGACCACTTACCACATCAGTACTAGAAGACGCACTATGGTAAAGAGTTGATTGTGGAATTATGGCGACAGATAAATCTATATATTCAGAAGTATTATTGTCAATTACATAGGTTTTGCCTTGATTTGATTTTTCGTTGGAAACCACATATAGATTCCCGCCATTAAATTCTCCGCCATCAATCGAGTCATTATATGTTACAAACAATCTGGATTTAGCCCCTACAACCGTAATTTTCTTAGTTGAATAGGTTGCCCACGTAGAATTATAAGTAGCATTTACCTCAATGCTAATTTCTCCATCTTCAGAAGCTACAGAGTTTTTAAGAATCTTTACCTTTTGTGGGTAACTTAAATCCGTAACATATAAATCGTTACCTACCAAACTATCTTTTGATATCTTGTCCGTCATTACCACATTAAGTAATACATTGGTGCTGAGATTTGCCATAGTTACTGACATTATTTTGCCCGGAAAATCAACTTGAGTAATAGTAGCAGTTCTTCCTATACTTGTGATACTACCAGCAGCTATTTCTTTACCAGAAATAGATCCTTTATCTGAGAAGATTCCATTATCTGTTCCAAAAATAACGTCTTGGTTCGAGGCCTGAACCATAGAGTTTATCTTGAATGGGATAATTCTAAACCCTATCGCCCCACCACTACTAATAATTACATCTCTTGCCGTAGAACCAAAAACCACAAGTTGCTTTGTTCCCATATTGGTTTGGTTCCATATAACATATCCGGTATAAATTACTGAAGAAACGGATTTGTTGGTTATATATATTACCCTTAAATCCAATGTCCCATTAGATCGAACCAACGCCTCATTGTCATAAGAAACCTGAAGAACGGTATTCCCAAATTCTGATATCGAAGAGCTATTCACAGTACCAGTAATTTCATCAAGTGTCATATAGTTGGCCCAATCTCCACCCAAGTTATTTGTACTCATAATTCGATTAATTACATGACTGCTATTGGTCCCCGCCAATCCCGATAACATAAGGCCGCTATCTATGGGCAAAAATGTATTAGCAATAAAATTGGTTATATCGCTAGGAATATTAGATTGAGTCCATACCTGTTTTTCCGGATTGACGTTGTAGGAAATTCTGTTTTTGCCTCCCGCTATCAACGTATTTTTGATGTTGGGATTTCCTAGGTTGGTTTCTCCATCAAAATTTTCCCACCACGGAGCCATAGTTATAACCACCCCATTTTTTACCGAAGGAACCGTTTGAGTAAATGCGGCTGTTAGGGTTATTTGATTGGATATAACTTCTTTGATAGAATAATTCCCGTTAAAAACACCTGCGTTTTCAACTTTAATGTTACGGTTGGATTCAAGAACATTATAGATATCACTAGAAGAGGTAATAACTCCATAGGTTGCTGTCGAATCATTTGAAAAAGTAGCGGTGTGAGAAGGAACTGTTACCGTTTCCTCTCCCGACCATCTTAGAGCTAAAGAATAAACCGGATAAGTTATAGATGGACTACTTAACAATGACCATCTCTTCATATCTTCGGTTACATATATACCCGATGATGTGGCAGCATACAAAGTATTCCCATTAAAAATCTTGATATCATAAACCGACTCGTTAACACCATTTACATAGAACCAGTTAGCTTCCATGCCATCTTCAATTTTAGCCCAAAAAACACCTAAATCTGTTGCCGCAATGATAAATCCATCAAATGTACCATGCCCAATAAGCAATTGGTTAATGCCTTTTGCTTTGGCTACCACATAATCAATACCATATATTCCCTGATTAGACGCTTCGCTCTGAGGAATATCAATATAATTTCCAATATAATTAGGATCTAGGGGATTGCTCGAATAATGCATGTCATAAAATACAGTGTTATGAAATTCGGAATCAATGGATGGATAAATATATTTAACCGCTTGAGTTAATTGCAATAGATTACTCAAAAACGCATTATCTAATTTACTAGGCCTTCCATCAGTTACATAAGCCAATTCATTTTCTAATTCATCGTGCGAATTTACTCCTATGTTTTTAAGCCCCGACTGATAAATATTGGTATAAATAGTCGATGATCCTTCCATGGGTGCTATTCGATGCACTCTGGCCGGTAATTCAATAATTTTGTCAAATCTTTCAGAAACATAAATGACATTACTAGATAGAGCGGTAATGTCACCATAATAATACATATTGCTTACCTCTTCCATTCTTTGCCCATAGTTTTCTATTTCTTGTTGGAAAGCAACCGCACTATCTCCTTGAACTGGAACTTCCCCCACATCAATATCTGATTTTACCAAGATTCTATCCCCAATAGAAAAACCAACCGTGCTAGAAACATTAATGCCAATATCATAAATATTGATTTCCTCTGTGATATCTGAAGTAGCAGCAAAATCAATAACCCCTTCCAATGGAACCACCAAAAATGTAGGATAAGAACTTGTTCGCTTATCTATTTCTTTCTGAGTCGAAATAATAAGCTGATCGTTAATATAGATATCATAATCTGTCTCGCTATCCCAAGAACCATTTGCCGATATCCATCTGTTAAAATCAACAATACCCGAATTGGACGTATTGGGATCTATGTATTGAACATTATAAAAATGGAAACTGTTGGATTTGTTACTATAAGCATAACCAAAAAGTTGCTTAGACCCTTCTCGGTATAAGTTCGGCAAAGGCATTCCAGTAAATTCTATAACCAAGCTTATAGTGGTTCCGATGACATCATATATGGCGTTATGACAACCAATCATAAATTTAGACCGATCATATGATGTTCGATAAGAATAAGCAGGTTGTTCCAGTATCTTAATCCACTTGTTGCCTCCATCGGTACTCTTATAAAGACCATCTGGAGAACTCCCAAACAAAACCCCGCCAAAGGCATATAAGCTACTTCTATCATTATAAGAAAACGAACCCAAAGATGTCCAACTAATTCCGCTATCTTCTGATTTATAGATACTAGCCGAATCTGTTATAGCATAAAGTGTAGATACAATGGTGTGTGTATGGCTTAAAACAGTAGCAATATCCCATTGATCGACATTATGCGTATGACTTGCCCCTGAACCAATCGACATACTTAAGGTTCCATCCCCATCTTGATTAACATTTAGTGTATGATAGTGGCCCGATACTGTATTTGTTTTATCTTGATTTACGTCTCTAAGAATTTGAGAAAATCCTTCGGGATCAGTCAACCTTGTCGCCCATGTCTTGCCACTATCGTTGGTTTCAAAAATTTCAGTTCCAGCAGCACAAAATACATCTTTATACCCGGCTTCAACTACATCGCTAACATCTAAAGAAGAGGAAGGTAATATAACTCCCGTAGTAACTTTCCCAATTACATTGCTTCTAGAAATCAAAAGTCCATTTCCTGTTGCAATCCACAAGTTGCCTTCTGCATCCAATGTAGATTTTCTCAACGAGCCAGAATAAAAAGGAATGGTTGGGGCCGTCCAATCTCCATAAAGATTAGTAGCCAAATTTCTATGCCCCGCAACCACTTCTGATCCAACGACATATATATTATCTACTTCAACTAAACTTGCAGCATTATTATAGCATTGACTTTCCGATGTTACGGCCATACATTTCTTGGATTCAATAGACCAAATCGGGACATCGCTAAATGATTTTTCAACCAGATAAAGTGTAGTAATATCTGAAGAACTTACATTAGAGGCCGCATTGGAAACTACAGCGTCAGGATTAGCTTCAGCCGCTTTTATTTCATCAACGGTTTCTGGAGCTATTTCAGATCCGTCTATAGCACTAATATATTTTACTCCGGTTACTATTTCTCCACTTCTGATCTCATAAGGCATTTTTTCAGATATATATTTGAAATTAGGAACCTCAAAATAGTCTAATTTCTTTATCATGACAGTATCTTTGCCGAAACTGCCATTGGTGCTTCCATACATTATGAACGAATCGCCAGCAGAAATTAAAGCCGACTCTGCCGCTATAATTTGACTATCATAGATTGCCGCCGTTACTTCCATGGGCAATCCGGTTCTGCTTTCATAAATTTCTTTTGCGTCAAGAAGAAGATCCCATAAATCGCTACCCATAAGATAAATTTGTTCTCCGTTAACCACATATAGGTAACTATCTCCATAAGGGATCATATAAAATCCAGAAGCTGTACCGGCAAACAAATTACCGCTACTATCTTCTAAAATTGAATATACGGTTTTTGGATCTCCCGCATCCTGAACCATAAGCGTATGTGTATGAGAAACGGAATTAGAATTAGTTGATTCCGTAATATCGTTTACCCAGTCGTTTAACCCTGTAGATACCTCCGAAGAAACATTAGCATCGTTTACTCCATGAGCGTGGGCTACCAAATAAGTTGTTCCTGTTTTCCCGTTTTCGTAATAAACCACATCGTTTCCAACCAAAGTATCTTCGGTTACTCCATTATTTGTTTGATCTAAGAAAGTAGAATGGTAATGTTTTTCTGCAATATCGGTATAGGAAGGAGTAATTGACCACTTAATTCCATCGCTGCTAATTAATGAACTCTGAAAAGGTTTAAATTCCTCTCCCATTCTTCCCAAATGGTTAATAAAAGGAATTCTTTCGATATCAAATTTCCCCAAGGTAATTTTTTGTGCATTAATGTAAAGAATATGTTCATTCCCTAAAATTCCTGTTACTTCAGAGTTTCCCAATATTTCTATGGTTACATCATCGCTTAAATACCCGGCGGCAACAATATTAGAAACTATTATGGTTATATTGTTAGCAGCATTAGGTGTAAATGTAAACTTATCCCCTATTTTAATCAATAATTGTTGAGCTACTTGACTCTGAGACTCCAAATCCTCCAATCCTACCAAACCAGTCCCATCTGTGCTTTGGAAAACAAACGGATCATTGGCAACACTTCCATCTTCTGCCGTTAACTGGTCCCCGTATTTTGCATAGAAATCTTTAATCATCGATAACATGAAGTAATATACGCTGTAGGCCCCGGCAGAATATGAATAAGTTATCTTCAAATTGGGGATGCTAAATGCCGTTGAATATGTTTTATAAACCCCACCTATCCCTGAATAAAAAGTTATTAGTTTGTTAACAGAATCTACTTTAATATCGGTAGAAGTTTGATCGGCAAATTGAATACCGTTAATGTAAACCACATAAGGAGATTCTTCTGTCCATGAAAAAGCGTTACTAGGTAAAGTATGAATATGACTTGGAATATTTTCTGAAGAAGCGGGAGGAGTAGAAACAATACCTTCACTAATAGTATGAAAATGAATTACATATCCGCCATAAATACCCACCGTGTATCCATTACCATCGGAATCAATAGTATAAGTGTGTTGATGCCCATCGGTTACAGAAGTCGCTTCGCTTTCCATAACGGTATAAACAGCAACTCCACTTTGTGCATTATAACTTTTCAAAGCGGTATTTCGAATATCGGTTTCCAATTTTACCTTAGGGGGATCGGAAGGTTTTGAACCACCATGATGATGATGAACAATAACGTCTCTAGCCTGACTTTCGATAACGGACTTCATGTTATCTAGGCTATCTATTCCGCTAATGTCAATTTTGTATATTGATCCGCTTCGAGTTACAACCTTCCCCAATAAAACCTTGCTAGAACTTACAAGAACCGTTGTTGAAATGATAAATTCAACTTCTGTAAAATGGTTAGCGGGATCGGTTCTCCACTGGTAGGCATGAACAATGGCAATTTGACTTTGATAATTAGCTAATGCGGCCATATATGCCGTATAATTAGGATAATCAGAAGGGATAGGTCTTTCCATGCTCGGATATGGATAGTCGCTTAATAGAGGATAAGGTGTTATTCCCGCAGGCCTTTGTGCATATATATAGTTATCGGCATTATTATAAAGATCGAGAACCGTAGGAACAACCACTTTTACATTTGAGTTCTCTATAGGCCCAACAGGATTATAGGTTGGATCATAAGCCTGAATAACCGCAACATAAATAGCCCTTTCCGAAGTAGTAAGATTGGGCAATGGAATTTGATTAACATCGGTTTCTATAACCTCAACCTCTCTGTCCCCTATAACCATTTCAGAACGTTTTTCGACAGTATAAGGACTTTCTGCAGCATAGCCATCAATAATTCCTCTTCCCGGATTTATCTGAACTTGCAATCCAGAAATTTCTTCAATATCCCATCCACTTATTATTCCAACTCCCATAATACCAACATAAGAGGTAAGATTATAATCCAAAGTAACGAATCTTCTATAATCGGGGACAGAGGCGTAAGTAGATCCTCGCTTGAAGTATTCAAAATTATAAGTGTCTGTTCTGGTAGTCATAATAGGAAGGATACCTAAAAATTATTCGAGTTTTTGAGCGTTTTCCCCTTCATTTTTAATTGTCTGAACTAGAAGAACTAAATTCGTCTTCATTAACCCGACAAGCAATATCACCAGAAAAAGTTACCGCAAACTCATTCAATACAACTTGAGTCTCGGACGAACCAATAATTTCAGCCATTATCTTCAATTGATCAGAATTATAGGTTAAAGACAACGACTCTATCTTATTCGGTTCTATATATTGATAATTGGACAAATCAACAGAATCAACACCACTAACAGCGAAACGAATGATGGTATCGTCGGTTTCTTGCGCATTATAAGTTAATAAAATGTGTTCGGGCTGAAATCCTATTCTATAAGCTTGAGTGAAAAATTTAACAGAATTTTCCGAAGAGTAATAAGATAAAATAACTTCGTCCACTTTGGGTATTGATGTTGAAGTACTATCGCTTCTCAATACAACCATAAATTGCATATATCCTCCTGTCATATAGGATATATCTGTGGTTGTATTGTAAAATGGGCCTATCCATTCAACGCCATCAAAATTATCACTATCCGATGTTCTCAAAAAGAAATATATCTTTGAAAAAGCGTCTTGGGTTCCATTAATCGTGATGCTTTTCCATTTTAAAAAGTTATCGCTAGCCTGAACCGTATTGGACAAGAATATGCCATAAATACGTTCCAGTTTCTGGGCCGCATAAACCTTATCTCCCAAATAAGTAAAGGCAACATTACTTATCCCCATCAACGTCGCACCCGGAATTATGTTGTTATTAACAGTTATCATTAACTTTCCAATATAACTACACCATTCTTCATTGAACTGATAAAACTTAATCCAAACTCAGAACTTGCTTGCGCTATGGTTTCATTAACCGCAGTAGTTGGCATCGTAGCAATAACCGATGTTGTTTCTTCGCTAGACATTAATATAGACCAATCAGATGTTATGTCGCTACTATCCAAGGTTGTCATAAAAGAAACTTTCGCATCTGAATCATAAATATAATGAGAAAGGCCACTCGTTGTCCAATATGCAAATGAATACGTTGGTCTTTGAATAGAAGCACAATATACAGAATCAATAGCGGAAATAACATTGATATTCTCTCCACCACGATTAGGATCTTCAACGACAATACCACCACCATCCTCAACAAAAGTTTTTAGTTTTTGAGCCACATCGGAATAAACAGAGCTAGGCAACCCCGTAAAATAAATCAAATCGTAAAAAGACAAATCATCTCTGGCTAAATCTTCTATGGTTTTCGAATATACAGATACATATTTTGCATCCTTAATACTTTCATAAGAAGAATATTCTGCGTTTCCAACCCAAGCTATAATAGGAATTTCTTCGGGATATTTTTGCGATGTCCATTCTATAATCTTTCTCCATAAAGGAATATGCCCTTCCCCATGCCCTGTCAAATAGCCACTAATTCTGTCGGCAGATATACAGATCCTACCTTCCCCAAACTGCCTAACTAATATTGCTGCATTTATCATTATTTAACCTCTGAGGGTATATCACTTCCAAACATTAATGCAAATTCTGCTACCTCCGGAACGTGAGTATCATCATAAGTTACAAATCGAACCCCAACCTTAATGTTTTCATATCCCCCTAAACTAAAATACCTATCCGGATTTACTTTCTCATAATTATTCCAATCAACCGACTCAGTATCACATATGCCCAATTGAACTTCCGTATTTTGTGGCTCTGTAATCTTGGCAACTATCAATCCCCTATCGGCATTAGCGTTATTTTCCAAAGAGAATCTATCAGTAAAGAAATAAGAAGCCTGTTTGGTTGAATATAAAACACTAACACTGGTAACAATAGGCGTTGTATTGTATTTATTCGTGGTAACAGACACTTTTAACTGCAAATACTTTCCATTCAAATTAAGATCGTTTAAGGCCCTAATAATCGTTCCCGTTTCCCCATAAACCGATACAAAACTATATTCCCAATCTTTTGACAATAATGCATCCGAAGAAGTGGCACTCTTAATACTAATAACCACTTCTGTATCATCGGGCTTTGTTTCCGTCCATCTCAATTCCTTCCAAAATCCCAAATCTTCCTGAACATATAAAACCGGACTCGTAAATACACCAGTAATCGTTTCAGTTGCAATAGCACTAGGATCTTCCTCAAATACCCATCGAACAATTTCCTTGTCCCTGTTAATTTCAGCAATCTTATGATAAAGCGCATAGGTAAATTGAGTAGAAGAAGAATTAGAATAGCCGAACCCATCTCTGACATCTGCGTAAACCGTTCTATTCCCAGTCATATAGCCATTTAATACTGCTTCATTAGTTTCCAATATCCTCCCCGTTGAAGTAGTCAAAAGAATTGAATTAGAAAGATCGTCGTTAGCCATCGCCGTAATATATTCATATTCGGGAAGCACCAATACCGGAATGCCAGAAGTAATACTAGTGTCAGGAGTTAATGGGTTTCTAGCCGTAGTGGTAGTTGTGGTCGTCGTTGTAGTTACTGTAGCTATCAAGAAAGAAGAATCGCTGATATCATTATCATTTGCCGTTGATCCCCCAGCAGAAAGCCATTCAATATAAATTTTGTAATCGTCACCGGGAGGCAATGATATTGGAACATCCCACGTATAATTTCCACTATTGGCTGTTTGAGAATTAATACTTTGGTAAAAGACTCCGCCCTTATACAAATCCAATTTGATCGATTCATTAACATTTCTTGTGCTACTCCATTGAATAGTTACTTCCTGACCTAATTGGAATTGTTCTCCTCCATTGGGATATGTCATAACCACTGTTTTATTGGCGTTCAAATCTGCAGTAATAACTGAGCTTATAACATTTTGAGCCGTTGTGACAGAAACCGCATTACTAACATTAGAAATTGGCCCCGAATAAACCAAATACAGTTTATTCCCCATTGAAACCAAATTGGCCCCTAAATTCACATTCAATATACAATGGACTCCTCCCCCATCTGTGTCAAACAACAATCTAGCATTTGACGAACTATTAGCGCAACTATAAAGCCTATTCCACTCCATACTTCCCATGACTATCGAAGTTCCATCTTGCTCTATGGAACTTAACCCAGTGGATCTATCTTGCGGGAAAATATCGTATATCGTTTCGTTATCTAAACCATCCGTATTAATAATTGCACTTCGATCAATAAAAGAAAATTGTGTATAAGAAAATGGGTTCTTTGAAACTTTACGCATAGAATAAATATTGTCTGTTCCTAGATCTGCCAAATTCCAAGTCAAACCATCATAAGAAACAACATATCCAACATCAGAAACAATATACATTTTACTATCAATGACTCTCGCAGATTGGACGTTCCCGCTAGGCTCATAAATTTTATTCCACTTATCATAAAAAGAGTCATAAGATAAAACGTAAGAAGGATATCCGGTAATAGCATATACAACATTATTGAATGCTACAAATGTTTTAATAGACGTATAAAATTCGCCATAATCCGAAACCGTATTGTCGCTGAGATTTATTCTGAATATCTTGCCTTTTGGAGATGTTCCTACATAGAGATATCCCCCATAAGCCAATAAAGACGTAACATTAACATCCCCCGTATCATAAAAGCTTTCCCATGTGTAGCGATTGGAACTCCGAATAACCAGTCCGTCTGATCCCGTTCCCACATAAGCATAACTTCCGTAAAATGTTATACACCAAGCTGGATTTATTTGTTCTATTTCAAGAGTAAAGGGCATGACTCTAGCCTCATGATAATCAAGATAAGACGAACTGCTTGACGAAGAACTATCCATAGAACTACTGGAGCTACTCAGGCTAGAGCTTGAACTTGAACTATAATTCCAAGAACTACTACTGCTGCTGGAACTATAATCCCAAGAACTACTGCTTGAGCTATCCATTGAGCTACTAGAACTATTTGAACTTGATGAATTCATTATTTTTTATACAACTCCTTAAAACCTTCTGGTAGTGCCATAGGTCTATAGGGTTTGCTATCCTTATAATCTTCCCATCCTTTATCCTTACCAATATTTCTTAATGTAATATCATCTGGCCCTCTTGCTGCAAGATCTACTTTCTCACGAATAACAACCATAAATTCTTCTTCCTCGATATAGGGAGCATGATGTTTGGCAATTTCAATAGAAAACACCAAAGTTGACTCATCGGAAACAGAGTTATCGTGAACATGTTGGATGACTAAAGATTGGACATTAGAAATAACCATATCTTGATCAGCAACAAAGGTCAACGTATTTTTGTCTAATTTATATATTTTGCTCATATTACTCATTATTTATGTTGCCACAATTGTTCCAGTATCCCCAGCTGCACAAGGATGATACGGTGACCACCATTCCCCAGTATATTCTCCATCTGGTCCTCCGAGAGCGTAGAGGTCAATTAATAGATAATCCCAGTCACCCGACAATACCCATACATTTACATGGCCTTCCCATATAGTGTATGTAGCTCCAATATATATCTTCCATTTTACCACACCCCAATTTGTATCAAAAGTTAAAATTGCTCCATTATTTTTAGAAACGTAAACCGGATAATCGGCCCAACTCTGACCAAGATAAGTATAGTAGCCATTACACTCAGAACAATTAAATCCAACCCCCTTAAAAGGTCCGAATGCACTAGAGCTTGAACTTGAACTAGAGTCAATTGAGCTGGACGAACTGCTTTCACTACTAATAGAAGAACTAGAAGAACTAGAGAAACTAGAACTAGAAGAACTAGAGAAACTAGAACTAGAAGAACTGGAATCAATTGAACTACTGGAACTTGACGAACCACCTCCGGAGCTACTCGAACTAGAGCTAGAGAAAGAAGATGAAGAACTGCTACTAGAACTGCTACTAACACATTCAGGCGGCAAAAGGCTAGCATCTTCCTCTATAATAACATAAACATCTTCCGCTCTAGAATATTGCGAAGCTTCTATCATTCGTGCAAATCCGCTAGAAAACATTCCCGATGTTTGAAATACAACATAAGGCGATATATTAAACTTAGCGATCCAAGAACCCGTAGTAGAGCAACCCACGGCATAAAGAATACCGTTAACCTTCTGTACGCTAATATCGCTTACCGCACCCTCTAACGCAAGATCAACCAAGGGATAAATAACATCAAAAATACTAATAATGCTATTTTCATATTTAATTACATAGATTGCGCTATTAATAAGAATACAAAGACCACTATTCATGGTAGACTCTAAAGAAACAACATCTTCTGCCGTTGTTATACCAATAGACGAATAATCCAAAAAGCTTTCTATCCCAAGATTTTCGGTAAATTTTATTATTTGTTGTGAGCCATCGTCAAATACATAACAACCTTTATCCGAAGTTGTTATAACCCTTGATGGATTACTTAATGTAGTTACTGTTCCAACAATGTTTAAGTTGGCATCTGTTTTAATAAGGGTTTCATCTGTGGTATCTACAATCCAACATCCTAAATCGGTTCCATATTTTATGCTCCATACATCAAAAGATGGTTGAATAACAGAAATGGAAACAGGATTGGTTAATGTAAGACTGGCAATTATTGTGCCATTATATTTTGTTTTATAAACCATATTTCCTGAGATATAGAATAAATCTCCGGTTTCCCAACAAGAATCCACAGTCCATCTATTTGTTGCGGTAACGTCGGTATGAATAGGTGAGCCATAATAGAATTTTCCTTGGGATAGGCTATTAAACTTCTGATATCCCTGATCGGAAAATGCTGTTATTCCCTGATCCGCTAAATATTCTGTTTTTACAATGCTCATAATTTTAAGGTGTTTGTGAAACTACTGCGTCGGCATACCCTTCAAAGGTAGTACAAGTATAAGTCCCTTCCGGTGGGCTTGTTAAAATATTTCTCCATTGAGGCGTGTTTCCTCCTTCAACAACAGGCGATATCATCCATCCAGACGGTGTTGACTGCCACCAAATCCAAAAACCACCTGTATCTCTTTCATATTTTGCCTTGCCATCATTTGTCCCGTTTTGTATATAATGACCAACAGGAACACCGCTACCCCCTGTTACATAAAGTTCATCTTCAGAAGAACTAGAAGAGCTAGACGAGCTAGAATCTATTGAACTACTTGAACTTTGTGGAATACAAGTAAGTTCTCCGAAAACAAAATCCTCCCCTAACGAAGTTCCATCCCAAGTCACAGTTCCAGAAAGTCCACTAGAGTTATATTCTGTTATATTTACAAATCCGGGGGGATCATCGTAAAAGTCACCAGTTCCCTGCGCTACAATATAAGAATAAGAAACGACAGGTTTTGTTAGAAGGTAAACATCTATCATTGTGCCAAAATAGGTATACGCCGCATAATAAAGTTTACAGTTATCGGAATTCGAGGGGTTCATTCCATCAAGCGTCCACGAAGTAAGATAAGGACATGCAACTCCATAGCAAAGCGGATCAGTACACAAACAATCAAAAGATGAAGAGCTACTGGAACTACTCGAAGAAGAATCAATAGATGAACTAGAACTGCTTGAAGAACTACTCGAATCTAAAGAACTAGAGCTACTTTCGGAACTAGAACTACTAGAACTACTGGAAGAACTCGAACTGCTCGAACTACTCGAACTGCTAGATTCACTTGAGTCGCTACTATACTCTAAAGAACTGGTTGAAGTGCTCGAAGAATCAATAGAACTACTACTCGAACTTTCACTTGAATTGCTTGAAGAACTAGAGGAACTAGAACTGCTGAAAGATGAACTGGACAAACTTGACGAACTAGAAGAACTAGACGAAGATGAACTAGAAGAACTAGACGAAGACGAAAGCGAACTCAAAGACGAAGAACTGGAAGAACTGCTATACCATTCCACTGTCTGAGGCACTCCATCTCCTATCACTAATTTCCTAATTGTACATTCTAAGTTGCTGTAAGTAAACGGAGTATCTAAAACATAAAAAGATAGGTCTTTAATGCTATCAGAAGCAATCGGCGCATTACCCAAAACAATATCTTGCCCGTTCATTCTAATACACATGGTTGTTTTATACCCATCCGGATAAGTATACTCCGAAAATCCATTATTATCCCATGTAAATTCTATGAAAAAATTCTGTCCTGATGGTATATTGCTATAACTGTCAAAAATTGAAAATTGACAATAAGAAGACCAAACCTTGAATTCAATCCCCTGTGGAGTCTATGCCGCATAAACAGAGGGAAAAGACTCTTCTGTTTTTCCGATATTAATCCCCCAAAGAATGTTCTCATTAAAACCATCTTCCAAATATAATGGTTGATAAACCCCATTCGTAATATTGGATGGAAGATTAAGAACCATTCCCACATAACCCCTCTCAAGGCCAACAAGTTTTGACGAGTCTGAACAGAAAATTGTTCCTTGGTTGTTCCTCGTTTTTTTCAAACCATATCCGAAATAATCAAAATCAAGAGTATAATCATCCCAAGCGGTGTCAAAAAATCCGCTATAACGCATATGAACGTTATTCCCTATGGATGGACTAACAATAGCATTCATATCCCTGAAATCGCTATAATAGTTAATTACAGGATTTATAATCTCGGCAGATGATGTACTTGTTGAGGAACTAGAAATTGAGGAACCAGAAGTTGATAAACTACTATCACTACTATAATTACTAGAACTAGACTCAAGAATCTCGGCAGATGATGTA
>Ga0247841_10001278_pt1 | contig 58284 bp, 70 predicted proteins | sample LaCruzMarch2015__2_FD_192410 | JGI IMG/M metagenome (GOLD analysis project Ga0247841, IMG submission 192410) | Freshwater microbial communities from meromictic Lake La Cruz, Castile-La Mancha, Spain - LaCruzMarch2015_18m | ecosystem: Environmental > Aquatic > Freshwater > Lake | place: Spain... | reverse complement strand
GCCATTGTAATACTGACCATTCCTGTAATAAGATGCAGTCAAATTATCAGTTGCATCATCGTAGCTGAAGGTGAATGTGTGCATGACCCACTGATTCTCAAGATTTGAGCAGTCACCACTATTCGTTGATAATGTGAATGATGATGAAGCATTCCTGAACCTAAGCCTTAGAACTCCAGATTCCTGAGCAACCCAGACTCCTTTAGCTGTGCTCTGAGCATAAGTACCAGTGTTAACAGCACTGAAAGCAACAGAGGTGTTGAAACTTCCAGTCCCAGAAGTGCAATCAATCATCTTGCCAAAGAAACTTATCGTGCCACTACCATTAAGCTTCAATGGAGTACCACTAGTGGTGTACCTTATGATGCTTGTCAATCCATTGAATAATGCACCATTGCTGACATTAGCAGCTCCATAACTCACATCAGTATCTGTACCATTGCTAAGGCCAAAATAGTCCTTAGAATCGCTATCATAAGTGTAATAATGTAGCAAATCAACAGGTTCATCTGGAGACGAATCAAATCCAAAATAATTGGCAATAGCAACAGAGATGTTTGCACCAGTGTCTATCAGCTCATCAAGAGACCATATCGCATTGCATTCAGATGGCTCAATAGTCAGACCAACAACACCGAGATTACTCCAGAAATAGCTCCTGGCAGTTTCATTATCAGGAGTTCCTTCATAACCTTTCGTGTCCAAATCAGTCAGTGCACTGATATTATTGTACATAGCTATAGTGAGATTATGATTCACAGCTCCTAATATCTCCGTATTGAATGTGGTCATATAACTAGTAGGTTCATTCCCTCCAAGTCCATGGATGTCAAAAAAGAAATCAATTCCATAATCAGAGCTGAGGTTGTTTGCGAATTCCCTGACACTATTGACTTCGCTAGCATTATTCTTGAACCAATAATCATTCAAATCAAGGCCCTGCAAATTCTTATTAACAGTCCCTTCCTTTAAACTGTCTGGATTCATCATCACAGCAACATAAAACACTGAGTTGTCACGAATAACATCAGCAATTTCATCCTCGCTGATTAAATAATCAACCATACCCCTTGCTATGAAATGACCATATATCTCGGCATTTCCATGCTGTTCTGCAATGACAAAAACTATCCTTCGTTCAGACTCACTGATTGGAGAATCATCATTAGTTATCTTCAATATGATGACCCTGTTGCCTGCTGCTGAAACAGTGTCAGAAACTATGCTCGCATAACTTGATTCTTCAGCATCCTCAATGAAACTTATTGCTTCAGTGTAGCTGGTCTTGAACAAATCACCAATCTTAATATCATCGCATTCAGTGACATTCAACCAGAATCTGAATTTTCCATTATAACTCTTGCCATCAACATATTCCCAGTTGATTCCATCGCAAGTATAAACTGGAGTTATAGAACTCGTGGCGTTGTTGAACCCTACCTGAGGATTAGTCACAGTAATGTTCACCAACTTATTCTGAACATTCTCTAATCCAAAATAGAAATGATGACCAGCAACAGTGATATTAGCACTGAAATCTCCAGTTATCACTGATGATGTAAGATTCATATTTTCATCTGGAGTGCTTATTATGAGCGAAGACTCTGGCTCGCTATCAGTGGGCCTTATCCCAGAAGCATAATCATCATACAAGGTACTTATCTCGCTTGCAGACCAAGCCCTGGCACTCACAAGGAGCTCGTCAATGGTTCCATTGTAATAATACACTGTGCTCTGGTCCCTACCAACCCTCATATCTGACAGAATGAAATTCACACTAGGTAGAATTCCAGATGTTCCACCATAATAATTTCCATTTCGGTAATATTTAATTGTGAGATTACTGGTTGCAGGATTATAATCGAAAGTGAATGTGTGAAATAACCATTTATTCTCAAGATTTGAGCAGTCACCACTATTCGTAGAGTACATCACATAGGTTGAACCATTTCTCGCTCTAAATCTTAGAACTCCAGATTCCTGAACAATGAATAATCCTTTAGCTGTGCTCTGAGCATAAGTGCCAGTATTTACCGCAGAGAAATCAACTGTTGTCTTCCAGTCTCCACTGGTGTTTGTGCAATCAATCATCTTGCCAAAGAAACTTATCGTGCCACTGCCATTAAGCTTCAATGGAGTACCACTTGTAGTATATCTTATGTAGTCGTTGGTTCCGTCCATAAAATATCCATTGCTGACATTGGCAGCAACATTAGTCGCACCATAGATAGTGCCGTCGCTAATTCCATAATAGTCATCAGCGTCAGAATCATAAGTATAATAATGAAGATTATCCGTCTGGTCACTATAGCCCGTTGAAAAAACTGCCATCAGAACAATCAGAAAAGCTGTCATTGCTGTTAGAAAAAATGTTTTAGAACAACTCTTAATATCCTTGCCCATTTTGTGTTTTCACCCATTAATTTTTAAAGTTATGTTTTTGCTTTTTATAAGTAAAATAATTTCTGTTATTTAAAAATCTTTCGACACCGTGACACCGTGTTAGGGGGCTCCGTATTTAAGGTATCCAGTGCTAGTTCCAGTGAGCCAAGCACCACTCCCAGCAAGGCTAAAATCAATGCTAGAGGCAATCACCGTGCCAGTGATATTGGCATAATCACCAGTTGTCCCGTTCTCAAAGCTAATTAAAAATCCAGTATTATCACAGCTAGAGATGTTGCAGTGGTCTGCAAGGTTAATTCTCCAATCGGCAGCAGGAACAGGGCAAGAGCAAGTATTGAGTGGAGCTGTCAGAATGGTTATTGTTCGTGATACTGTTCCGTTCCTGTTGCCAGCTATTTCTGTGCAAGTAACATTCCATGAATAATCTCCATCAGATAAGGTGTGATTTGAAGTTATTGTTGTGATTGTATTTCTTAGAGTAGTGCTATTTGTTCCACTCAGACTGGTGTTTATGTAAAGGGTGCAGCTAGCATTGACACTCATGCTATCATTATAATAGAACTGGAAGCTCGGAGTATCATCTGATGTGACGTTTGCATCATCAGGAGATACTGCATTAACTCCTGGGGGAGTTGCATCCTTGTGAATAGTTCTTGGAGTGCTTCCGCCAATATTCCCCGATAAATCTGTGCAAGTAACATTCCAAACATAGTTACCTCCAAGGACTGTGGCGTTGGCCTCAATCACAGTATTCGTATTGTTAAGCGTTGAAGAATTAGTTCCATACATTGTAGAATTGAAAAAGAGAGTACAACTAGCTGTTGAGCTCTCTCCATCAGTAAAATTAAATGTGACTTGAGGAGTGTTGTCATTAGTCCAATTATCATCAGCAGGACTGACAGCATTGACCACTGGAGAGGTTGTGTCAAAGGTCAAAGGGGGAGTTCCATTGATAACATAAAAGCAGTCATCATTCAAACTAGTAAGATAAGTAATCCCAGTAATATTATCAACTTCAACGTGCCTGGTGTAATTCAATATGCAACCACCACTAGTCTGATTATACCAGCCAATACAAACAGGACTCAAAGGATTGCTAACATTGAAAACACTTATCCCACCACCAGTATATCCACTTGCAACAGTACCTTCCACAACAACATAAAGCGTGGTCCCCACAAGAGTAGCATCAAAACCGCTTTGTGTGCTGCAATTTCCCTCGCCAACATTAACACTATAATTCCCCAAAGGAGTCATTGGAAAAACAGTTGCATTAATAATAGTCAATTCGTGGTCAACTGTGCTAGGAACATAAACATAAGGCCTTGAAGGGTCTTGGTCAACAGTGAACCAATTAGGACCATCAACGCTAAAAGGTAGTGATGCGTCAGTGTAATCATCAAGACAAACAGGACTCGCAAGATTAGAAACATTAATTGCGTCAATATTATCATTCCCATTCTCAGCAGTATAAACTATTTTTCTGTTAAAATCCATTGCAGCACCCCTGGTGGCACTGTGAGTGCAACTTCCACTCGTGCTGTTGTGCTGCCCCAGACATGTTGGGGCTGCTGGATTAGTAAAGTTCAAAATAGTCAATCCATTATCATCAGTACTTGTAACATAAATAATTACGCTTCCACTTCTATTCTCAGCAACAACAGCCACACAACCATCAACGCTACAAGGCCAAGCATCATCAGTATAGTTTCCTAAGAAAACTGGACTGCTAGGAGTGGCAATATCCCACGCACTGATGCTGTTATCAGTCTGAGAACAAATGTAAATGTTGCTTCCAACCCTATCGATTCCGTAAGCACCATCTAGACTACGAGCACCATCAGCACTCGTGGTAGTGTTGATTATTCTAGGACTAGTTTTATTGCTCACATTCAATATAGTAAAAGCATCATCAATATTGCTAGCGATTATTGCCATGTTTTGATATATCACAAAATTCCTTGCACCATCAATACTGCCATTACCTGATGAATCAGAATAAGCAGAAAGTAAGCTACCACTCCAACTACTAATCCCGCCGCCAGTGCCAGAAATATTTTGAACAACATAATAACTTAATTCATTAATCTCTAAATAACTAAGGCTCATTCCATTGACTGTCTCTCCCAATTTTATCTCTACCTTATTATCACATGATTCATTAATCATATCAAAATCTGTTGCGTTTGGACAAATATATACTCCAGGAACAGCAATACTCGGAATTGGAATAAGTAAACTGGCACTTAAACCAATCAATTTATAATTATGCAAAAGACTCTTTCCAAGAACTCTACTGCTCAAACTAACCACGCTACTGGCATCAATATTGTTAGAAAGATTAATCATAACTATTGAAGAGAGATTCTCATCACCACCAGATAATTTAACGTATGATTCATAGACCCCAGGAATAGATACTCCCCCAGCCACTAAGTCTAGGCTGTCATTAACTCTTATAAAAGTCATGTCGCTCTTGTTCGTAATAACTTTGAACTTATCATCGTATAATCTTAGACTGTAAAAACAAGAATCAACGCTACTAGCAGCAAATAACCAATTATCTTTAGCATAAAGACTGTAGGTCTGATTAAAAACACAGGTGCCATTTGCTGTATTGAACACACCATAATAAATAGGATTCTTTAAATCAGTGATGTTGATTATCTTAATCCCGAGATGCGAACTATTTGTCGAGCCTATAAAAGCAAATTTTGAATCATCAATAGTTGCTAAAGCAACACTCACAGGCCTGTTCACGTTGGTCGAGCTAGTATAATTTCCTACAGGAATCATTGCTCCACCAAAAGCAATGGTGTTTGTGAGATTAAGAATTGTCAATTCACTATCAATATTTGCTGGAACATACAACAATTTCGTACTATTCTCAAAATAAAAGTCTTGCAATCCATCAATGCTTCTTGGAGGAGCACTGTCAGTATAATTGGTTACGCAACTGATTATTCCAGAGCTACTAATATTGAAAATGCTTACCGTATCATCAGTTGTGCTAGCACCAATTATAAGCGTTGTTCCAGGAATATTATAAAGTTTCCTAAGCTCATCAGTAGTGCAAGGATTAGCAGCAGTAGTCCTATTATAAACTTTCACTGGAGTGGCTCGAGGATTGGTCACATCATAAACGCTCAAAGTATCATCAACACTGGCACTCGCAACAATAAACCTGCTAGTTCCAACATCAACAAAAGCCACATCATAAACTCCATCAAGACTAGAGGGATTAGCACTGACAGTCCCAGAATCATTCAACAAAACAACACCCACAGAAACATTATAAATGGCAAAGCTATCATCAGTAAAACCAGGAGCATAAAAAATCTTATTAACATCATCCAAAGTACCAAACCAGATATTGTCAACGCTTCCAGGAACAGAAGCATCATTAACACTCCCAAAAATACTTAAAGAAGACGGATTGGTGACATTAATCATTGTGAAAGAATCATCAGTAGTGGCACTGACAATAACCAGTCCCCTGCCATCATATTGTAAACCACGAGCCCCCTCAATACTATTTGCTGGAGTGTTATCCTGAAAAACCCCAAAAAGAGTCGTATTAAAGTTATAGGCAAAAACTGATAGTGAACAAAATAATATAATAAGAACTATGCACGACAAAAAAAAAAATGATTTCTTAATCACAATCTCCCACCTTGAAACCGCTAGGATAAACAGTACAAGTAGCAAATAAATAATTAGCAGAAAGATTGCCAACGACAGTGACATTTGAAGGGAATGAATAACTTCCAGCACCGAATGCTCCAGCAGTTATGTTACCAGCACCAAGAGATGTTAAGCTCGCAGTCACATTAGTTCTCCCAGTGATTGCTATTTGCAACGTGTTACCATTAAATCCAGCACTGGAAGTGTAATTATTCTGGTCTGTAGGAAATGATATGCTCGTATTGGTGCAACCAGTAGCCCTACCATAAGCATCAAATGTACACACTGGAACGGCAGTATTATTTCCATAGCTACCAGCAACAATCGCAGTAGTGGCAAGTGATAAGCTTCCACCACTAGTTATATTGCCTCCAACAAGGCCAGTTCCATTGGCAATCCACACTAGCGTGCTGTTGCTAGTCCCGAACCCTACGCAAGTAGCAGCACCAGTGGAGCTGATGGTTTGCAGAGCAGTTTGGCCTGTGCAAGTCCCAGGATAAGCTCTCGTGGTATCATTCATAGTGATTGTGCTTGATAAATTACCCATCCCAGTTCTAGCAATATTTAGTTGCAGAGTGCTTCCACTAGTGTTAAATCCTATGCTTGAAGTATAATTATTTGTGTCAGTGTCAGTATCTAGGTCGGTAAATGTTGCATTAATGGCAGTCCTTCCAGTGATTGCGACATTGATGCTTTTAGTGGTTGTTCCTGTAACGCTGACACTAGAAGTATAATTATTCTGGTCCTGTGAAGAAGTTATCGCTCCAACCACGCAACCACTAACCTCACTGCACTCATCATGAGCACTATCAGTCTCTAGACCAGGAACTTCACTATCCCTCGCTAAGGTGCTTGCTATTCTTGCATCAGCAACAGTCCCACTGGTAACATTTTCTCCAGCAATAGTGACTGTTGAACCAGTATGAAGATGACTATCATCAGCAACAGTAGCTGCTAAACCAGTGCCTCCAAGGTCTCCCCCAGTCCAAGAGCTCGCAGTGGTCAAATCATTTGTAGAATCTACATCAAGATTAGTTGGCTCATTGATTATTGAAGACCAATTAATGCTTGCTAAAACCCAATTCGCCGTGATATTATTCACCACAAATAGACTGGTAAGATTAGCACTGCTAGCATTACCAATCTTTGAGCTGTTCAATGAATCAATCCTTGAACTATCATTATAGACGCTAGCAACAGATAAAACTGTGCTGTTAAGAGCAGTCTCATTCAAGCAAAGAACTCCTGTGCAATTAGCAATATACTCGCTTCCAGAAATATTCCAAACAGTATCAGTATCAGTCACTGTTTCGGCAGCAGTGGCCAAGCTAGTGATGTGACCATAAGTATCCAATGTTATGTCTTGAATATAAGTTCTTGCACCATTATCACTGCTTGCTTGACCGCTAGTATCATTGTGGGTGAATTCTGTCCCAGTAAGAACAAGGCCAGTTCCTGCCGTGTAAGTAGTATCGCTATCAGTGAATGTTGCAGAAAGATTATTCATCCCAACCCTTGCAATATTCAACTGAATAGTATTGCCAGTTTCATTAAAGCCCATGGCTGAAGTATAATTATTTCCATCAGTCGCTGTAGTGTCAACATCGCTTCTGCATTGAAATCCAGAACCGTTATAGTAGCTATAATTTCCAGTTCCACAAGTCTGAGCACTAATATTTAATGTTAAGTTGCCAGAAGTACCCCCTCCGAGTAATCCAGTGCCAGCAGCGACTCCCTCAACATCACCAGATTCGGTTACGCTACCAGTCCCTATAGTTGCAACATGACCAAGGCTATCAAAAGTTATGTCCTGAATAAATGTGTTACCAGAATTATCAGAATTGCTCACGCTGCTGCCATCAGTATGACTGAATGTTGTCCCCGAAAGACTCAAGCCAGTACCGTTGCTATAAGTCGTGTCACTATCAGTGAAAGTAGCAGTCAAATTATTTCTTCCAGAGATTGCTAAATTAATCTGAATTGTGCTTCCAGACTCATTAAATCCCACCCCCGAAGTATAGTTGTTTTGGTCCTGGCTAGCAGTAATAGCACCTTCAACACATCCACTGACTTCAGAGCAAGTCTGGTCATCAGTATCAACAACTGGCTCAACATTACAATCTATCTCTGTGCCTGCAAGGTCATAAACACACCATTTAGTGTCAGATAATGTTCCAAGGTCAGTTCCCTCAATATCTGTAGCACTAGTATTTCTAGTGGCATTAGTGATGAATCCGTAGCTGTTGTCCCATCCCGTGTTCCCATCAGTGATTGCACCAACAACACAACCAGAAACTTCAGAACACTCATCATGAGCACTATCAGTCTCAGCACCAGGAACACCAGAAGCAGTTATATAATTCATATCAGTATCATTGTACAAAAGATTTAGATAGGTTAAATTCAATCCGACAGTCCCAGTCGTGCTGATATTCCCCCCAAGCAAACCACTACCATTAAAACTTATCCAATACAAAGTACTGTTGCTTGTTCCACTAGCATAATTATTCGGGTTGCTTGCAAGATAATAAGTTGAATTAGCATAGGTCTGAGTTATATATAGTGCCCCAGCACTAGTACTGTTCAAAAAGTTAAGAGGATTGTTTGATGAATAAAATTCTGAAGCGTTAGAATCGTAAAGAATTCCAGGGCAGCTTTGGTCAACAGAACAAGTAGTGTCAATGTCTGCGAAAGTAGCATTGATTGGTTCCCTCCCAACGATTGCTAAATTAATGCTCTTTGTGCTCGTGCCAGTCACGCTAACACTAGAAGTATAATTATTTCCATCTGCCGTGGCATTGCTTCCTGGAACTCCTTGAATGCCTTGAGGGCCAGTAAGATTATTGCTTATAAAGCTGCTGCCATTGGTAAGCGTGACGTTGATAATACCAGCTACAATGCTTCCTGAGGCAATCCCAACGCCATTAGAGCCATTTAATCCATTTGTACCATTAGTCCCGCTAGGACCAGTCTCTCCCTGTACGCCTTGAATTCCCTGAGCTCCTTGAGAACCTGTTAAATTGGTGCTTATGAAGCTAGAGCCATTTGTCAATGTAATGTTTATTATACCACTAGATATAGCAGCACTTGCAACACCCACTCCATTCGTCCCATTGATTCCATTAGTACCATTAGTCCCAGATGCTCCAGTTGCTCCAGTCTCACCCTGAATACCTTGAACTCCCTGAGGACCTTGAACCTTTGCAAAAGAGGTTGTAAGATTATTTCTTCCCTCAATAGTCAAGATAATAGTGATGTTATCTGTACTGTTATCAGAAAATATTCCCGTGGTGTAATTATTTCCATCAGTTGTTCCCGCCTCTCCAAGCTGGTCTGTGTAAGTGCAATTTATCTTTTGATTGGCATTATCCCATACGCAAATCTTTGTGTCTGTCTTTGTTCCAGTGAAATTATTCACTGAATTAAAGAATCCGTAGCTGTTGTCCCATCCCGTGTTCCCATCAGTGATTGCACCAACAACACAACCAGAAACCTCACTACACTCATCATGAGCACTATCAGTCTCAGCACCAGGAACACCAGAAGCAGTTATTAATCCAGTAGTGTTTATAGTGCACAAATCACTCACAGCTCCAGTGATATTATTGCAGGCAAGAGCTCCAACAAGATTATTAGCTTTTAATGTAAGCCAAGGATTATCTAATCCACTGCTGAATATTCCTGGCAAACTAGGATTAAAACTTCCATTAACAATAATGTCCTGGACTGTGGCATTAATTCTATTTCCTATCACTGTCAAATCTCCATTGATAATCAAGCTCCCTTGAAGAGTATTATTTCCACTGCTAGTCAAGAAATCAGTGACGTTGCTATCATACAAGATAGAAGGGCAGCTTTGGTCAACAGAACAAGTGGTATCGATGCCAGAAATATCTATTTCATTGCCACCACTTATAGTGATATTTGTTCCAAGAAAGCTGAGTGTTTGAGTATCTGTGTCAGTATCAGTTTCACAAACCACCCCTCCAGTTTCATTAATACTTCTAACACTGGTGCCAACCCCGCAAGTTCCAGTCACTCTAGACTGAATCAAGCTCGTATTGACCCTAAGATTAACATCACCGCTAACATCTCCTCCTTGCAGGCCACTATCAGCAGCAGTGTTAACACTGTCAATATCTCCGCTTCCAGCACCAACAGAGCTTAAACAATTACCGCCAATGATGCAAACATCATTCCCAGCAGTCACATTAATGCTTCCATTAACGCTTAGCTTGCTATTAGGAATCATTCCAATCCCGACATTAACACTCTGATTCTTTAGCCAAGCATTGCTTGTCCCATCCCAGTTCCAGGGATTATTGAGGGCATCCCAACTATTTGCTAAGTGCATTGTTGAAGACTCGCTCTCACCACTTACCTGTATGCTAAAAAAAGCATCCCTGCTATAATTAAGACCCCTCAAGTCACCAAGAACAACATTTAATATTCCGTCATTTATAGTCTTTGTCTCCGTGAGATTATAAACATTTATTCCGCTACTGTCTTTCAACCTGTAAGTAAGTGTTTTACTTCCATCAAATAATTGGCCATCACCATCCTTCATCTGGATTGGGAAAGTAAGATTATAATTCTCAGAAGCAACTAATGATATACATGAAATTATTAAAAATAGGTATAAAAAAATCTTCATCCTCACACCCCGAACCATTTCGTAATCACGTTCAATATCAGCTCATCAGCTACGCTAAGACCAATGAATGATATAAAAAATATCCATACGCTAACAACAACTTTGGTCTCTTTAGACCAGCCAACACCCAACAAGCCAATAATTAGGCTCAAAAGACCTGCTGCCAGAATCCAAACCAACACTTTGGGAATAGGCAATCCAAGATTATATGTTTGAAAGAATCTGCTACCCCAGGCACGTAAAAAGCTGCTTTTGCTGAGAAGAATATTTGTTCTTACAGTATCACTTAAAAGCTCATTATCGCTACCAAGATAACTTAATTCGCTCTCAAAGCTTACAGCCTGCCCATATTCAAAGTCAGCAGGAAGATTAACAGTCATTTTTATCTGAATCATCTCTTTACTTCCAAGACTGAATCTCGAAGGCTCATAAGAAACGAACTCGCAGAAACTGGCACTGCTAGGATTGACGCATTCAATCTTTAAATCATCAAGAGTGCTTGTGTGAGCACTCTCAGCAATCAACACCAAAGTCCTTTTTTCACCTTTATAAAAAGTCAAATCATAAATCTTTCCACCATAACCAGTGCTCAAAACAACAAGACTATCATTAATTCCCTCAATGATTACTGGCGGAGCTCCACCGCCACCACCGCCACCAGGGCCGCCCCCAGTAGGTGATTCTTCAGCAATAAAAGCTAAATCATTGCTGAAATTAGTTGCTAAATTGCTTTGAGAATCCATGCAATAGAATTTGAAACCATTGTAAGTTCCCACTTGACCGAATGCTGTTGAATAACCATATTGGCTTCCACTCACCAAAGTCATAGTGTAATTTCCTTGAGTAACCCCATCTGGGTCAACATAACTCACCTTAGGATAATTGGTTGCTAAGCCGCTTAGTTCATCAAGACAATCAATGTAGATAGAATAAGTGTTCCCTACAAATCCCGATGACGCACTAAGACTCACCGATGAAATCTCTGGAGCAGTAGCATCCCCAAGAGCAACATTTACGCTTGAAGACCAAGAACTGTTAATCAATCCATCACTTACCTTTACGCTGCAACTAACAACATCATAAGCATCAGTATAATTAGCTGCCAGAATTGCAGAATGAACACTCGACAAAACTCCATCAATAGTCCAATTATAATAAGCAGTAATCGCATCCCCATCAACCTCAAATGCCGAATAATTGCAAGTGAGATTAATACTGTCATTAGCAGGAGAAGGATTGATTGAAACATTATTTATGTAAGGAGCAAGATTGCTAATAGTGACTTGACTGCTATTAATCCAACCACTCAATCCGCTTCCATCAGATGATTGACAGCTAAGAGTCCAGTTCTGGCCTCTAACTGGAGTGACATTGTTAATCCAATAGAAAGCATATTCAAAGAAAGACATACTAATCGTACTCTCTTCTTCTATCGTGTCACAGTCAGCAAATGTTTCAGTATAAAGAGCATAACCCCCAGGAGTTCCATCGTCACACCACCAACCATTTACCTCCCCTTCAGCTCCAAGAGCATAGAAATGAATTTTAATGTAATCATCATACTGATTATAACAAGCATCAGGGATTGCTACATTTCCACTGCTCTCTGAGGTTTTATATTTGAAAAGGGCACCATCCTTCCCAGAAATCTTACTCCAATTATGATATTCTTCCACAAGAGAGCTGCCAGCACAAGCAGCAGAAAGCCAAACATAATCAGAAGTGCTCCAAGAACCATCACAAGCATTACTTCCGCAGGCAGTTGAAGCATTCTCTTGATAAGAATAATCAACCAAGGTCAAAGTGCTTGTCGTGGTATATATATTTGATGTGATGATTAGCTTTTCCTCATAAAGAGTGGCCGTATTATATCCTTGTTCTAAAGTGTACCAATCACCACTAGAATTTTTGCATTGATAATAGAATTTTGTCGAGTCATTAGTGATTCTTATCTGAATAACATCAGAATTGTAATCCCAGCATTTATCAAAATTTCCAGGATAATACGACCAGGAACTATCCTCCACCAAATTATAATCATAGTCGGTGTAATTGTCCGTTCTGGTATAGTTGAAATAATAATCTCCAGAAACAGCTACTCCAGAAGAATCATTTCCGTCACAAAGATTATTTGAACATGAAGTTGAGCTACTATTTTCTTGAGTGAACTCATAAATCACCACATTATCAATCAGAGTGCCATTGGCCTCAATGCTACCATTGATGTACAAATTATAATTCCATGTTGATAAAGCATCATTATCCCCATCATAAGCAGAACAAATGCCATAAACATCTGTTGTGTTATGATAAATTGGGCTCGTCAGGTTTGTTGAAATCATCACTGGAACAGTGTTTAATATTGTGACTGAATCATTCTGCTTAGTGGTATTTTCACTGCCGTCGCCACACCAGAAACTTCCTTTCCAAACCTCCCCTTTCGAAGTATAGTATGAATCAAGGGAATAAATATTTGTTAAAACTCCATTAGAAACTGTCTGGCTATCATTGGCGAAGCTTACTCCATTCTTGAAAATGCTAAGATAAGCAGTCAATGTACTGCTAGAATTACCCTTTGAACAAGTAATATTGAAGCTCAAATTATCATTGTCATAACTTGATTCTGGGGTCACATTATAATTCGATAGCAAGACAGATTCGCAGAACTCACTGCTATCAAAAGATGAATTGGCAAGATTATAGAAAAGATATGAAGCATTGCACGCAGTAGTTGTGCAATTATAAAGACTGATATTCAAAGGCTCAATAAGTGCTAGGTCGCAACTGGCATTCACACTAAACGTCACAGATGTATTGCTGATGCTAGTTGTGATTACTGTATCTCCGCCATAATTAACAGCAGATACAATAGTTGATACTATGATGATTAAAAAAGCACAAAAAACTAATTTCATATTCATAAAAAATCAGCCTCTTCAGGTTATAGCTATGCAAGAGCCGCAAACACCAGTGGTAGTATTAATGCTTCCAGAGCAATAACCAATCTTTTTAGCTCCAGTCCAGCAGAGACTGGCATTAGTCACAACACTGATACTCCCAATCTCAAGTCCGCCATTAAAGTCCAATAGTTCAGTGCTATTGCTGGCAGTGGTTACTGCTGGAGCACTGCTCTGCCATGAATATCCAGCAATCATAGCTCCCTGGTCATAAGCACTAATTGCGTATTCAAAAACTGGTATATCAACGTAATGAGTAAGGTTTGTTGCAGCATTTCCTCTCCAAATCCTAAGCATTCCAGGACTATTTCTTGCATTAATAGTCATCTCAATAACGACATTATCAGCAGTAGCAGTTTTGTTGCTGACAGCACTGGTATTGGTCCACATCCCGCATTCATTCCAACTCGCAACTGCATAAAAGTAATTTGTTCCAGTATCAACATTTCCCTGATATGTGCTAGCAGTCTGCTGGCCAATATAGCTGATGCTAGGATTGGTCATGTAAGGACAAACATCAATTTCCCTAACGCCAACACTTGTTACCTTCCATCCATCAGTACCATCATACTTCAATAATCCTTCACCACCAAAAACGTGTTGCCTATTGTCAAGCAATGTTTGAATGGCTGATTCTCCACTAGTGACCTTTAGACCCCAAGGCTCATAAATAGTCAATCCTATAAGATTAACATATCCACGATTATTCTTGAAATAAATTTCTGTGCTAGTCTCAACATTACTTATGTTAATGTCAACAGCTCTTTCTTGAGTCTCATCCTCAGTCATCAAAACAAAATTATTATTCTCTAAATAAACTTTGCTACTTTCAGTTCCAGCAGTATCTTGAATGTTTATCATCTGATTTCCATACCTGTTACCAAACCAATTATTCCTAACGATGACATTATCAGAATCCCTTATGGTAAGAATTGTTGTATTAAACCAGTCAAGATAAGTCTGAATCTCAAAATGAGAATTACTTATCTCACCATTCTGAACCCTCTTAAGATACCAATCACCGCCAATAACAGCATCAATGTGAACTCCATAGGCCTTATCAATATAGGCAGCTCCACCTTCAAAATAACTGCTCTTAATATAGACTCCATCACCATTGTTGCTCTGGTAATAGAAATATCCTCCCCGCCTGGTATATTGACTTGTTATCTCCTCAAACACTTGTCGGTCACTATAAGTATTGCCTGTTTTCAAACCATAATAAAAATATTGGAGCTTAACATTTTTCATCCAAACCCCAGTCTGATAAACATAAGCAAAACTCACATTATCAGTGTTATCTCCTACAGCCCGAAGGTCCCTGAAAACCACTCTTGGGCTGGCAGGATAACTTGAAGGATTACTTCCACCAGCGTTTTCATTAATCATAAAAGTGAAATTATTTCCTGTGCTACTCTCAAAATCGGGCTTTAATAAAGTCCCAAAACCAGCTCCTTGAACAATGAACTGCAAAGTAGCTGAACTGGCATTGATAAAAATTGAATGAGTAAGATTATATGTTCCATTAGGAATATATATCACTCCACCAGTAGTGCTGATAGAATCAACAGCATCCTGGAAAGCATCAGCATCATCAGTGCTCCCATCACCAGTAGCCCCGAATTCAGTCACATCAACAACAACATTATCACCAGTTCCTGTTACCGAGCTCAAACAATCCCCCCCAACTATACAGACATCATCAGTGACATTAACCTCCACAAAAAGCCCAGTGGTAGCATTAACTATCGGAGTATCTGTCCTTGTATCAGTGATGGTGGTTGTTGAAATAACCATCAAAGAGGCACACAAAATCAGCACTAACATCGTCGATAAAAAAGTCTTAACCTTACCCATCATTTTCACCTCGAAATATACCTTTCTTAAATTCTCAATTAAATGCCACTAGCGGCACGATTATCAAAATTATTCTTTAACCCATTTCTTTTCTTAACATAGGATAATACAAAAATAGCAATCAAAGTAGCTTCTATTATCATCACAAAAGCAATGCTAGAATCACTACCAAGAACACCCATATCAAATAATTTAACAACACCATTATTAACGTCATGCAACAAAAGAATTGGAATCACGCTGGCAAACAACAAATAAAGAACGCTAGTCAAAAGACCAAAATTGAAAACTCCCAGCAAGCTAGCATCACTCCCACCATATCTGAACATGTGAATCGCCAAGTGATTTAAAGCACCCAGCAAAGGAATAACAGTCCACTTAAGAAAATTATAAACAATAGCAGAAATGGTTCCCTTGACAACCATCACCCTCAAAACAATCAGCATCAAACAAATGACCAAAGCATCACTGATAGTCTCAACTGGGCTAGCAGGCCAAACAGCAAGACCAAAATCAGCAGTTTCAGCAACCTGTTGCTCAGTAAAAAAATTGCTTCCAGGAAAACCAGTTTGAGGAAAAAAATTCTTCCAGAAGCCCCCCTCAAGAGCAGTTTGCTGCATGAATCCACCAATAAAAGCAAAAGGAATAAAAACAATTAGGCTGAACAGTACAAGCAACCAAACGCTCTTATTTACTTTATAAAAGAATCTTATGAAAGGAATATTCTTTATTTTTGCAAAAACTCCTTTCTCAGGGTCATGAACATAAACATCATAAGTGTCATCCCCCTTAAAGAACAATCTTATGGCCTTGAAAAGAACCATTGCCAAGATAACGGCAACCCCCCAAGCAACATAAAACATGAATTTTGTCAAATTAGTAGTCTCTTCAGCACCTCTACCACCTAACAAAGACCAAATAGGAATGAGAATAATTTCCAAAACCAGAACGAATCCCACAAGATAGAGTACTCCGAACTTGAAATCACGTTTAGAATCATTTATGTTCAATTTTGCAACCGAATAGTCAGCCATTGTTAAAATACTCCTATTAATCACATATTATAAACAAATAGATTTATAAAATTTTCCTTTTTATGCTTTTTCTTAAACATTAACCTCATAGACCAGGTCCTTCATACCAGAATCCTCCTCATATCCCAGCTCCGAATCCCCCATCCTGGCCTTATCAATAATGAAAAAAGTAATGTTTGTGCCTCCAGGCTCCAATCGACGAATATTAACAGGCCACTCACTCCTTCCTCTAAAATCACCCAAGAAATAGCATCTATCAACAAGATTAAAAAGCCTTTCAGGAATAGAGGTTCTGTTAAGACTTTTTATCTCAACACTGACAATGCTTCCCTTCCAAGCAAGACATAGCAAGGCATCATTAACATATCCATTATCAGCATTTAAGAAAAGAGTCCCATTACTATAATGAATTTCCAAGTCTGCAATTCTCTCAGGGTCAATATCACAAACAAAATCATCACTAATGGGCCTGCAAACAACCTCCAAGAAATAATGCTTAGAACCAACCACATTCAATATGTAGCTCGTATTAAACTCAGTCTTCTGAAAACTTTCAATAACCCCAGGACGCAAAACACCAGTATCAACCAACTTACCCCTCCTAAGGCTGATGCTATCAAAATATTTTCCATGCTCTTTATAAAACAAAATCACCCTATCAAACTTCGCCACCATGACATTATTATCATCCTGGCTAACAATAGCCTTCTCATACATCGAAGTTATGTTCTTGAGAGTGAGCTTATCACCAGCACTTCCATCAATAATTTTAGTGCTATAAAGATTGTAATTAACATCAAAATCAGCACTAGTCCTGAAACGAATAGGATAAACAGTATGATTTAAGACCTGCAAATCATCATCTTTTTCTTTCTCACCACCCCTAAAAAACAAGAAAGCACCAATAACCAACGATAGCAAGACAACAAAGATAAGTATGTAACCTAAACCACCCTTCTTATTCAAAAACTTCTTCACATAAGGTCTCCTTAGAACATGCTCACCGCCGCAGCTCAGGCAACGAACAACAACTCCACCATTATCAAAAAATATTTTCTTTAAAGTAGTCCTTCTGCCACAACGATTACAAAGCCTTCTTTGCTTCAGACCTTTAAAACTAGTCATCAAAAACAAGAAATGGAGAAAGAACTTTATAAATCTTACGCTTTCAAACATATATTTCACAATTTATAAGATAAGAAAGATAAATAAAAAAAAAAGTTTGGGGGAGCAAGGCTCAACCCCCGACAAAAGGGGAAAAAAATTCCTCTTCTACCCTCAGCAGTCCAAAGTCTGGCCAATCATATCAGATGAGCTCTCAAGACCAACAAGGTTTATATCAGCAAATGGTTCAGGGCTACTACCTGATGCACAGTCAATCTGAGCATCGTCAGCATCAACTGCCGCATCATAATCCACCTTGACACTGTCAATGTGAATTGGAATAGTTACCGTGGCACCCGCATCAAAAACATTGTCCGAAAGGCAATTTGAACTACTTGCGTAGATTTTCTCATTACCCATAACAACAGCATCAGTGCTACTGTCACTTGTAATGACCTCTCCGCAAGCCTCCATGCCCTGCCAGACTATGCTGGAATTAGCAGCAGTAGCTGAGAAACCAATGTCACCAGTCAGACCTTGTCCACCGTACTCAACCCAAGCATTTGTGCTATTGACACCGTAAGGTTCAATAGATAAGTAAGCCTGTTCGGCATTACTCTGAGCAAGCTCGTTGTACAGGAATAGGCCATAACCGTCCTTGGTAACTTCAACCTCGATGTCGCAATCGACATCAATAGTTGTAGCACTTGTTAAACTGCTATCAACCAAACCGTTAAGAGCTGATGTTAGAGTCGGATTATTATCCTCGCTGTCAGTGCATTCACCACCAATCTTCACTTTACTGGCAGCAGCAGCATCGTTGTAGTACTTAATGTTAAACCTTGTGTTGACATTACCATTCTCGAACTCAGTTGGGTCGAAAATAGTCTTGCCATCAGACTTCATCAAGAAAGCCATAGGAATAACATCATCCTCATCACCATCTGCTACTTCAGCAAAAGTCACCAAGTAAACTTGATTTGCACGCAGAGTAGCACTGGTTGTGCCAGCACTAGCATCAACGTCATCAAGGTCCTTGGCAGCCTGAGATAGCTCCTCACTGAACTTAGTCTCTGTATCACCAGCAGTCCAAGATGCCCACATCTTGTAAACATTCAGCTTACAGAAATTCTCTTCTGCGAGTGTTATCTGATTGCTAGAACCAGAGTGAAGAGCAGGTTTTGCACCACTGCAATCCACATAGTTCTTATCCAACAGGTCACTGTTTTTATCAGCGTCCCATACGAATATGTCAACATCCATATCATCTTCTGAATCTTGACCTCCACCAGATAAGTCTATTCCGTTGAACTCAACATCCCATCTACTGAAAGCCTTAAGCTCCTGACCAGTGGTCTCATCAGTCTTCTTCTCATCAACAGCAGTCTGCTTTAAAGGATTATACACTAATCCCAAAAACAAAGCAGCAACGATAAGAATTCCAAACGTCATGATAGCCCAATTAGGAACTCCTTTCTTAGATTTATTCGCCATAATTGATTCATCCCCTCAAAGAAGGCCCAACATTCAATCCTAAAGCTCTCATAAAAGCTAAAGAACCGAAAGAAAGCCTTTGCATAACCCCGTCAGTGGGAATGTCAGCACAAACCACCCAATGCTGTGGCTTCAAAAAACTCCGACACCGAGAATAAAAACCGTTCATAAGATAAACTAATTAACCCCAACATATATAAATGTGTGTATATTTAAAAGAACACCCACGGGTTAGAGCTCACCCTTCAAATCATACCTTTCAACTCCAAGAAGATAAACCTTGCTCCTACCAACACGGTCCCAATAAAACTCCCTGGCCTTCTTATCATTAAAAACAAAATAATCAAGCAACTGACCATTCATAGGCTTAGTGCTGCTCTTGCGAAGAACACCAAAATCCCTCAATTCAATAAGAAAACGCACAAGAGTGCTAAAACCAACAAAACTTCCCCTAGCAAGCAATAGGCTAGCCAGACCCCTAAGGCTATAATCATTAAAGCTAAAATGCTTCTGCTCATCAAGCTTCTCTAATCTTTCAAGAACTTCAGCCTGCCACTCAGTCAACATTATATATCTCCTCTCCCTAAAAAATAATTAAGCTGTTAAATTACCAGTAACATTTTGAAATGATTGAACACCAACATCAACATAATTTGGAAGACTCAAAAATCCTCCATCAATCATAACCTTAGGAAAGTCCCACAAAATACCTTTCAAAGGAACAACCCAACCCCCACCATTGATAAGGCTGTAAACAACCTCAAAAAATGCCAAGGAAATAATTGTAGTCATAATCACTCCGAAATAAGCCATCACTTTATTCTCATTATTGGCAGCACCATAAACGAACTCCCAACCCTTGAATAGAACAAAGAACATCAGACCAAAAATGAAAAGATTATGCAAAGTATCACTCCTGAGATAATCAAGATAATCCTTATCATACTTATCAGGATAAGCCATCTGAAGAGTCTCATTACCCAGGATGACGCAATTCTTAGCAACAGCAACATCAGCACCGAATATGGGCTCAGCAACACTATTGAACGCTGGCTTGCCATCACCAGTCTTAATCCAATAAAGAACTCCGCTAGCAAGAGCAATCAAGATGTTGATAAAAATAACTGCGTAAGCAAGCAAAACAAGACCTGTTTTTAAAGCCATAATCACATATCATGAACATTGAACCTTATAAAGTTTTCGGAAAATAAACGAAAGATTTATAAGCAAAGATAATTGTATATCTTTGTATGAGCAAGACGAAGTACGAATTAATAATCAAAAACTTCGAAGAAATAATCAGCAGAACAGTAACAAGCAACGGAACAGGAGCACACATCAGCGTGCCAAGAGAACTTCTAGGGAAAAAAGTCAAAATAATAATCACAAAAGAGGAAAAAGAATGAAAAAAACCCAACAAGGAATAACAATCAAAAGAACAAGCAGCACAATAATATTCATTTACCTCCTAATATGCGGAATGATAGCACCAGCATCAATCATAAACCAAGCAATGAAAAAAACATCCCAAGACACATTCAACGACTACGTGAAAAAATACCAAGAAGACCCACTAGCAAAAGAAATAGCAGAAGTATGCAAAGAAGAGAACTACACCCTGAACGAAATATTCTGCGTCAACACGATAATCAGCGAAGAATATAACTTCACAAAACCAGAAAAGGGAGTAAAAAGCCCATCAAAAACACTAAGCGAAGGAGGAGTTTGCAGAGACTGGAGCGTGACAAACGCAGTAATCTTGAAAAAACTAGGATGGAACACACAATTCATAATAATACCAGGCCACACATTCATCGTCGCAGACAAAAAGAATTATTATTGCATAATAGATGGTAAATCAACAGAATGCCAAGAAATGAAGGAATAAAAATGAAAATAAGATGCAGAGCCTGCAACCAAGAAATAGAGTACGAAAACTGGAAGGAGCACGTCAAAGCCCACAAGATAAAATTCTGCCTAAAATACAACCTAGACCCAGAACAATGGTACGAAGTCGAATGGGAAAACGTCATCAGAGCATTCAACCCAGACCAAGCAAAACCCAGACCTGAAGAAGAAAAAAACAAAAATCCTGATATGAAACTTACAAAATTCATAAAAATAATGATGTGAGGGCACAATGGAAGACGTAGAAGAATTATTCAAAGCACTCAACCCGCAAGAAACACTAATGAGAACAATAACAAAAAGCAAAATAGAGGTATCAAAAATAAAACTCCCAAAACTAGACCACCTAAAAAAACACTGCACCTACAATGAAAAAAAGAATATCAGCGAAGCACACTCAATAATACAAAAATACCAGACGCTAAGAAGGAACCTGCAAAGAATATGGCTCTACACAAGAAACAAAGAAGTCCTACTCCCAATGATATTCATGAAACACCTAATACCATTCGACACACTAGTAAATAAAATAGACTCAGAAACAGCAATCAACGGAGAAACAAGACAAGTAATGTGCAGCCTAAGCCAAGAAATAGACAAGCTCCTAGCAACCTATCAGGAACTCCACACAAAGCCAAAAGACGACCTAGACCAATTCCTACAAGCACTAATGAACCCAGAAGAAAGAGAAGAACCATGATGCAAATCATAGAATTATTATTAAAAAAACGCAGGAAAAAGCACTTGAAGATAATATTAATAGAGGAACCACAATGCAATTCATTGTTCAATTAATAAAAAAACAATACGAGAAATTCAGAACTCATGAAATGAACCAAAGATTCATGCAAGAAGAATTCTATTTCGCATACTCACTAGCAATAGCAGCACTGAAAATATTTGCAAAAAAAGAGATAAACCAACCAAGAATCGAAAGAATAAATAAGCTACAACAAATAGCAATAATAACCCCCCTAATGTACGCACAAAAAATCACAAAAAAAAATAAATACAACGACAAAGAAGAGCTCAACAGAGCAATGAACAAAAGCTACACAAACATGAAAGACACAATCAACAGCAAGATAGGAGAAGAAATAAGCAAAGACATGACAATACTAAACGAATTCTTCAGAACCTACAAAGACATAGTAATAACCACAGAAAGACCAGACCTGCCAACAAACCAACCAGGAATAATAAGCATAGGACACCCATACATGACATACGACAAACACACAACACAAAGAGGAATATAAAAAAATGTGCAAACTAAATAAGACAAATAAGGGAAGAAGGATGGACCCATGTATGAAGCCAATAATAAAAATAATATCACAATTAATGGGAAGAGCTAACATCCCAGGAAATATTGTCGCTTGCTGTTGTGGACATAACAAATACCCAATGACAATCATTATCCAAAATATATATAGAACCTACGAATTATTCACAGGAAATACAATTCCTAGAAAAAGAAGATTCTATCTTAAAGACAAGCAAGGATTCTATTACATCCCAGAGGCATTAAAATGATGAACGAAACAAAAGGAAACATGTACGGCTTCATAACTCATACCTGGAATCCGATAAAAGGAAAATGTAGCCATGACTGTTCATACTGCTACATGAAAATATTTCCCATAGGAAAGCTAAGGCTAGATAATAAATCATTGACAGAAGACCTGGGAGAAAATAACTTCATATTTGTAGGGAGCGGAACAGATATGTTCGCAGAAAATGTACCTGATGAATGGATTGCAAAAGTATTAAAATATTGCCGAAAATTCGATAACAAATACTTATTTCAAACAAAAAATCCATTCAAATTCTGGAAATTCATAGAGATGCACCCAAAAAAATGCGTTCTAGGAACAACAATAGAAACCAACAGAGCCTATGAATTCTCAAAAGCACCATCAGTACTAGAAAGAAGCAAATGGTTACAAAACAACATAATTCCAACAATGATTACAATAGAGCCGATAATGGACTTTGACTTACCAGAGCTAATATATTTAATTGAACAGGCAAAACCCGATTGGGTTAATATAGGAGCAGACAGTAAGAGTCATAATCTTCCAGAGCCAAGCAAAGAAAAAATACTAGAGCTCGTCATCGAATTAAAAAAATTTACTGAAGTAAAAATCAAAACCAATCTAAGGAGAATAGTGGGTGATGAATTATGAAAAGATGCGAATGGTGTAAAGGAATAATGTGGCCATGGCAAAAAACCACTGGGAATCACCACAGAATATGTGCAACAATCAACAAAATAGTTGACGAAGAATTCAAGAAAGCAGCAAAAGAACTTGAAGAGCAATTCCCACAACTAAAGCACAAATCAATCACAAATTGCCCAATCATAGAACAAACAGGAGACGGAAAAAGCGTAGGAAGATGCTGGTTCCACTTACCAGACGGAAAAACCTGCCCAAGACACGGAGACGCAACAATAGCAATAAACCACCTAAAAGAAACAGGACACTACATGCTGGAAAAAGAATTCTACCAAAAGAGAGACTGTTAAAATGACTGAAGAAAAAAAAATAGAAGAAGAGAAGCTTTATGAGCCCATGAACATCACAAAGCAAGGATTCAAGCAAAATACAGCAAACTCATTTGTAAGCTTCGGACCAGACAAGATATATGAACTGCTAGTGGCCCTAAAGCTATTAATAGCAGACCCATTAATCCCCTCAAAAAAGATTCTAAAAGAATACTTTGGAGAAAAATATCCAGAATTCATAAGAAGAATCACAATAGCACAAAGCTCACTAGGAAAATGTAAGGCATATTATGACCAACTCAATCCAAAACAAATACTCCAAGGAGACATAAAAAATCCATTCTTCAAAGAATACGTCATAATCCAAAGCACAATACCACTAATAGATATGGAAATAATGGAAGCTTACATGCTACTACTGAGCAAAACAACACTAAAAAATGACATGATAGGAGCAAGATACTGGAGTGAAGCAAGAAAAAGATACAAGAGCTTCGAAATAGAACCAGAAGAACAAAGAATAATAGATAAAAAAACCAAAGAAGAAGAGGAAGAATATGAAGACATCGAAGAATAGACAATACCAAGACTGCCTCGTTTGCAATAAAAAAAAGTGCGATGAAGAATGCTTCAACATGCACCCAGGAAGCATCATTGCTCTTAAAAAAATTAGCAAGAAGACACATATAATAAGGTAAAAAAGATGATTGAATTCTTTCAGCTAGAACCAATCCACGTATATATAGGAGCTGCAATCTTCGGACTAAGCACAGGACTAGGAGCAAGCATAGGACAAACAATATCAAAAATATGGATAGAACCATACATCAAGAGAATGCACAAACACATAATAAAAAACGGAAAAAAAATCTTAGGAAAAATGCAATGAGAGAAGAAATAATCAAAGGATTCCCAGTACTAACTCTTTATGATAGAAGTAAATGGCCAACAAAAACAGTCAGTAACGACCAGGTCTTAATCATCAGTAAAAGTGGTCATGGAAAATCTTTGGCTGCGGAGATGATAATAGAAGCAATGCACGAATTAGGATACCTAATCATCGTAGTCACAGAGAAACCAGGAGCACCACTAGAAATAGGATTCGCCAACTTCAAGCCAACCTATCAATACCACCTAGACCTTCTAAAAGACCAGCAAAAAACTCCAAAAGAAGTGCCAATAAAAATATATCATCCAATGACATTCAACATCCCGACAATGAAAGACATGCCACCAATAGAATTATTCACCATACCAATAAAAAGCATTAACATGCAAGAAATCACAGTCCTATTAGAAGTTGAAGAAAAAAACAGAGCAGCAATAATACTCAACAACGCCATCAGCAAACTAGGACCAGAAGACAATGTTTATGACTTGCTATGGAGAGCCGAAAGAAGCATCAGCAGTGCAGGAAAAAGAATCGAAGGAGGAATAACACTACCTCACTTCGATGAAGACTTCCACGTAAAAGGAAGCGAAGCAGGAAGCAAAACCAACATCGACGAGATTCTAAGCAGCTTCAGACCTTTCCTAAAAGATTACTGCTTAAGCAATGACAAAGGACCATTCAACCTCAACTGGAAAGAATTATTAAGCGACCAAAAACACTATCACATATTCACAAACTGCTTCTTAGAGCAAAGAAAAACAAAATACTTCATAGTCAACTGGTTATTAAACCAAATAGACCGCTACAAAGAGCAAAAGAAGCACCCAATACTGATATACGTTCCAGAAGCAAAAGTATTCCTGCCAGTAAGAAGCAAAGATGTTTATGTACAAAAAACAGCCAACAACTTTGAAGAAAAACTAAGCACAATGAGAAGTAGCGGCATAAGCAGCATCGCAGAAAGCCAAGGATTCTTCGACCTGGCAGAAGGATACAGAGGAAGCGTCACAGAACTATTCTTCGGAGCACTAAACACAGAAGACATGGAAAGGATAAGCAAAGTTTACAGAATACCAATCCACGTCAGAGAAAGACTCAACAAACTACCAAGAAACCATTACTACAGAATAGAAAGCTGGAGAGAATGGCCAATGATATTCCCAAGCCACGCACACAAAGAAGAAGGACAAAACTTCTTCACAGAATACAGAAAAAACCATCCAGAACAAATGAGAAACTACAAAGAGCTAATAAAAACACTCAAGAACTTCAAAAAAGATGAAGAAACAAAAGCCATGGAACGAGCAACCAAAATCACCAAGAGAATGATAGAACTGGCTGAGCAAAGGAAAATGGAAGAAACACAAACAAGACTTGCAGGCAAAGAAGAAAGTAGCAAGAAAGAAGAGCTCAGAGCAGCAGCCGACAACATTAGCGAAGAAAAGAAAGTCTTGATTTACAGGCAAAGCAAACTTAACCAAGACAATGTAAAGGCCCCAAGCTGGAGCAAGCTAGGAAGCCAATATGGAATCAGTGACCACACAGCCAAGAAGTACGCAAACGAAGGCCAGACAATATTACAAAAAAGGCTTCTGGGAACAGGCACACAAGCAAATAATAAACCAGTGAACGGCAGAGGTCGCAAGGAAAGAAAGCACATAGATGCCTTTGAAGAAAACAGCGAAAATGAAGATACCCCGATTCCAGAAAACCAAGAAGAAGAAAATATAAATTAAAAACTATAAATTAAAAGCCTCATATTCGAAACGTCCCGCCAAACCAACCAACATGAGACAAAAACCGAGCTCGAACCAACAAAAAAAACGAAAAACATAAAAACTAGAAAAACCGTCAATAAGACCGTTGAAACTTAGAAAAGCAATTTCCAAAAAAAAATCCGCAAACCAAAGCTCGAGATGCGAGAACAAAAAACGAAAAAAACAGCAAGCCAACAATCAAAAGACAGGCTGAAACCCAATAATATAAAGGAATCAAGCTACCCAAAGCAGTTGCTTATGGGGGGTCATCAGACTACTCGCAATTCAAAACAATCAAAAAAAGACACGCTGTGACCCCTCCACCAACGTAAAACAAAGGGATAAGGCGTATCAAACACCAAAACAAACTCGAAAAGGAAGAGGCGTATATCATGAAGAACAGCATCAAGATACAGCTAATACAGGTAGTACAAAAGACACTGGCAGCCTACAGAAAGTTCCCACCAAAGATGAGAGGCAAGATACATCACGAGAACTTCATTAGCAAGCCAAGCCTTGGAGCAATACCCATCAATGAGCTAAACACAAAGATGAAGATAGCAGAGCTAGTGTGGCGTGAAGGAGGCCCAGGAACCTGGCTAGTATGCGGAACAAGACCCAACAAGCACACCATCACAGGATTCAGCCCAGGAGCAATCGTAAGGATTACGCTAGCAAGCCATCCATTCAAAGAGCAGGAATTTGAGATAATCGAATGGCGACCCATGAGACTCAAAAGGTACAAGAAAATCCTAGGGTGGAAAGATGAAAGCATCTACTGAAGAAGCACCAGGGCAATCACTAAAAGAGCTCCTTGAATCAATACCTAATCTGACAGAGCTCACACAATCATCAATCAAAACTAGAAAGCCAAAGCCACTAAGACCAAAGCTCAGGCCAATAGATAGAATAAATAAGGTAAATCACAAATGGCAGAGGCACACACAATGCAGATAGCAAGAACCTTCAACAGAATCAGTGAAGAAGATAGAGACAAACCAGACACCAGCATAGATAACCAGATAAGCATTAACACCAACAAAGCAGACCAGACAGAAGGGTTACAGCTTGACAAATCAAAACCTCACTATATAGCCATAAACGAAAAGAGCTGGCTCCCCCTAGAAGAAAGAAAAGTCTTATGGCAAGCATATCGGGATGCAATCAAAAAAGAATATCAAGTACTTATAGTCAAGGACCTTGACAGGCTCGCAAGAGGAAGAAATCTTGACCTAATCCTATTCAAATTCGAGAAGGCCGAAATCAAGATAATCAGTTGCTCTGGAGAAACAGACCAAAAAACAGTCTTGGTAAAAAGCTTCATGGGAGGATGGTACGTCCAAGACTTCAGAGACAAAGCCATTCAACTTCAGGAGAAAAAAATCAGGGAAGGACTTCCAATAGGAAAAGCACCATTCGGATACAAGAACAAGAACAAAAAATGGGCTATCAATGAGAAAGACGCAATGAACGTCAGACTATGCTTCGCCAACGCCTTCAAGAACAAGAAGTACACTGACATCATATCAAACCTAAGAATCAGCAAAGACCTCTACTACAAAATCATCAAGAACCCAGCATATATCGGGCAAATCCAATTCACAAAAAAAATCAGAGACCCAGATGGAAAAACAATCGAGAAAAAAATCATTACATACCAAGGAGTCCATGAGCCTATCATTAGCAAAGAATTCTTTTATAAAGTCAATAAACTTCCATGATTTCAAGATAAACTTCTCCATTAAGAACAATCTCCTTCTTAAGAATGGTGGTATCAAGAACAAAAGCAAAACAAAGAATCAATATTACTTCATCACCGTCACCATCAATAAATCTCAGCTCAACCTCTTCAGACCTGACAAAAGTAAGATTTTCCTTCATCACAAATAGCTCTATTCCAGTGATATTTATAAAATCTATGATTTAGCCAGGGTAATCTCTAAAAGATACTCTGATTTCACCATTAGGACCCTCAAATCTTTGACTGCCAATAAAAATGTCTTTCAAATAAACACATTCCCTGAGAAATCTCTTAGTGATAACTTCACTAACATCAACAGCTCTGCTAATGAATTTCCCTCTTGCTTTGATAATGACTTCGTCTTGATTGAGAGAAGTGAATTGAATAACAACGGCAGTAATATAATTCATAAAGGCCTTATTACCGACCCACACAAAGTTATCATCCATAAAAGCGTGTCTCCAATCAAATAGTTATGTCTCTTTCTCGCCCAGCCAACCAAATCCCTTCAATAGCGGGTTACTAAGCCGCCGCACCAGCGAGAGCTTGGTTGTTTTAACTTGAAAAGCTACAGTTAACGACTAATCAAGTGCTGTTTGGCGAAATCATAAATTGGTGGCCTGCTTCTCACAGGCCTCGGCATTTGGAAAACGAATTTGTGCACTTGGTCTTTCGTCTCCTCTCCATCCACCATGCTTGGTTAGGATTATGAAATCTCGTTTAAACCCAAAAAGAAGGCCCTCAACAAGCAGTGAGAGCCTCCTTTTTCGGGAAAAAGAGGTGAGTGAAAATTCTTCATCCTTTCAGTGCAGCCCTAGCTTTGCTTCCTCTTCGGCCATGACTTTATCCAAATCAATGTCAGCATCATCAGGAGAGCTTGTTTTAAGCTCAACAGGAGCAGCAGGCTCTGCATGAGACTCTTTATCATCAACCTTCTTATCAGCCGCCAAAACAGCCCCAGGAACCTTCAACAAAGCTATCTTCTCAGTGTAATAAAGGGCAATCTTATAAACAGCCTCAATACCAGCATTATTCTCCTTAGCCCTAAGCTCCTTAACAGTCTTCTCAACTTCCGCATCAACCATAGTCAAATCAGTCCTCCTCTATCTTTAAAGTGGCATTAAAATCAATATAATTCTCAGCACATCGACGCTGAATATAATCAACCTGACTCTCTCTAGTAAGATAAGCTACCAAGCCACCATTAACAGCTTCTTTTGTCAACAACATGCAAGCAGCAGCAGGAAACTCATTTATCTTAGCATCAATATAATTTGCGGTAAGTATAAAACCCGCCAATCCGCCCAAAAATAGGCATACTGGGATTATCCACAAGAGATTAATAGCTTTCAAGATAAAAGCACCTCCTTAACAAATCCCTCAAGGCCTTCTCCCAGATGATAAACCTTTTCTGGAGTGTAAGTCTTGTTAAACTGAGCAACATCAATCAATATATTGTACCTCACGTCCTTATTGCAATAATATCCTCTCACAGTCTCACTAGTAGAGGGGCATCTTGTAACGCTGCATTTAAATCCTGGAAGATATTTTGAGGCCTTAAGACAAATATTCTCTGACTGAAGATTATATTTTGAGCTAATAATAATCTCACTAATCATCTCTCCGCCATTCAATGCGTGCTGGTCTATAACCATGTCAATATTGCTGATGTTGGTGCTCTTAATCCTGTCTCTGACTTTCTTTGTTTCAAAACAAGAATTCTTATCCCAAAACCTGTTGGTGTTCTGACCAGCAAGATTATTAGCAGAGTCCTTAGCAGCACCATCAGGATTAACCATTGGAACAAAATAAGTCCTGAGCATTTTAGTGTATGATAAATCATTCAAGCTTTTGATAAAGAATCCCTCAGCCATAAAGCTAGCAGCACTCTCACCACCATGCTGACGACTGATAAAAACAACTCTCTTATCAGTCACCCGACCATAAGATAAAAAGAAGATGTTGTTACCTCCAGAAGTGGTTGCTATCTTCTCAATAGATATTTTTGACTTGAAAAGATTAATCAAAGTGATAATCCTCTTAGGAAAATATTCAAAATAATTACCAACCCTCCTAAGATTAATCAAAGGAAGACCAACAACTGGCTTATCCCAAACCATAGCCAGCTCTGTCAAATCAAACCTAGGACAACAATCATCACTTGCCTGATGAATTATCTTCAACCAACCACTAGAAGACATGCAATCAACAGCAGTTCCCCCACTCCAAGACTCATCACCATACATGCCCCTGGTCCTCAAGAAAACCTTGTTAGAATCATAATTCCAACAATCATCGGGAATAACCACCGAGACATTAGAATAATAATCCATGCTGGCAAAACCAGCAATAATCATTGAACCTACATAGCCTGACTGCTTATTAAAAGTCAAATTGATAGGATAAGCAGTAGAAAAGATTCCAGCAGTGAGCCAGTCACCATCAACCATCATACTATAATCTTGGCTTGAATCATAACTAAATCTATCAGCAACACCCTGATAAACTTCTATCGCTGAAACAAAAAATATTGACAACAAAAAAACTGATAAATAAATCACAGCCTTCATCTTAGTTCACCCCACCAACAGCAAGCAAATCAGTACTATTGAGATAAGTTCTCAAAGCCAACTGATAACACATGCAACCATAAACCTCCTTAGGAATACAGGCCCTAGCACAAGCCAATACTGGAGTATGACACTCAACACCAATCAAAAAACGAGCATCATCAACAACATCAGTAGAATAATCATACAAAACCGTTTCTCCATCCCTAATGACAAAAATAGGAGCACTAGCCTCAAGAGCCCTAAGGTCACGAAGGAAAAAATCAGTCTCATACTCCAAACCATCACCAGAAGGATTAATACCATCACAAATATTAGCAGCCTCAACCCTAACATGCTTTTGAAAACAATCATCAGTTCTGCAAACTCTATTTAAAACTCCAAAATAAGCCAGAGCACCAATAGCTATCAGCACAATCAAGATGGCCCAACCATAAGTAACTAAGAACTCTATTGCCGCTTGTCCTTTTCTCATATCAATCACTCCTCCAAACAATTATTTTTCTTTATCTCCTTCAGGAAATAATTTTCTTGATGAACTTCCTTTTTGAGCATCAGCAATACTGCTCAAAAGCATCTGCTTAGCAGCCTCAGTAATCAAAGTATCAAACTTTCCACTGACAATTTTATCCTGAACCTGCTGCTCAGTCCACTGCATCTTCTTCCTAATAGTCTCAACACTAATACGCTGCTGCTCAATGATACGCCACATCTTGAACATAGCACCAAAATCAGTATTCAAAATCCAATCAGGAACATGCTCAGGACTTCTAGGCAAATAAAGAACTGCACGACGAAAATACTTACCAGTACCAGGACGCTCAACCCTAACAGGAACAAGACTCTCAAAACCCTGATTACCAACCAAACGACTATTACAACGACCACGAATATAATCAAGGCCAAAATCATCCTCACAAACAAGAGGCTTAACATTAACAAGCCAATCACCAGTAGGAACACGAACAGCACTAACCTCTTTCAAAACACCATGACCACTAAAGTCAGGACTCCCAGTCAAATCAATAACAATAGGAGGATTCAAAACCTTATCATCAGCCATATCAAATCACCTCGAAACTAATTCTTTTTCTTTGATTCTTTCCATTCATAAAATTCGTAGGGCGGATACGCAAGATTTTAATCTTGCGAGGAAGCCCGTCCGTTCACCTCACATCGTTCAAAATATATATGTTCAACGAGTCTTCTCAACACTTATTTTAGTTGTGTAATTTCTAACAGTCATGCTTCTATGTCCTCTTTTTTCTGTTCTGGATTTTCATCTTTAACACTTGTCTGCAAAGGCTCCCTGCTAGTGGCAATCTCAGTAACACCAGTCAAAGCACTAGTCCTTTCAAGCCTATGCTCACGATAATCCTTAGGACTAATGGCTAAATCCTCACATCCACGCTGAACAAAAGCATCCTCGAGCTCCTTAGTTAAAGGCTGACTGAAACTCTTGTAATTAATACTAATATCGGGGTCAGTAGGCCTCATAAAGAAATAATAAGTCTCATTATGCTCATGAGCAGCATTAATGAACTTCTCAACATAGACCTGAGTGCTTGGACTGCCACAGCTTCTGACACCAGCAATCTTACAATCACCTTCCCAACCACAAAGATTAACATAAGGAGGATTACGACGAGCCCATGCAACAATAAAATTATGACACTCACTATGATTAAGAACAGGAACCTTCTCCTTAACCTCAACAGGCTTATTCCTCTTGAAATAATAAATAAGCCAACCAGCACCCTGACCAAGCCCCAAAACCATAAAAGACAAAGCAACAATATTCCACCAACCAATGAAATCATCAACTATGTATTTCATGGCAACAATAATTGCTGTGAAACCAAACCACATCAAAGCAGGAGCAAGCCAAAACCACAAACTACTAATCCTCTGAACCTCTTCACGCTTCTCATCCATCCTCTTAACTTCAGCATCAACAACCAATTTTATTCAAGCCTCATTCTCATTCTCAAACTTTTCCTTATGATAGCGATGCCATTTGGAATAACCAAAAACCATAGCCCCGCCAATGACAACAAAGAAAATAGTCCAAAAAAAGATGTTCCTGATAAGATTAGACTTGTTGCTCTTCTTAAGGTCATCAGCAACCCTAGCAACAAGACCAGTCAGACCGCTCATATTATTCTTCAGAGCAGTAACATCCTCTTCAACAACATTGAACTTATTACCAATACGGTCAGCGACATCATCAAGATTAGCAACTGCATCCTTATGCTCTTTAATCTCGGCCTCAGTGTACTCATGAGTGGCCTCCTTCTCAGTAATCTTCTCAATGGGCTTCTCAATGATAAGCTTATCACAACCAGGATAAGTAGGATTCTGACTGCACAATGCAATACTCTCCTCAGCACTCAATAGAACGCTGTTAATAGTGTAATTGCCAACAGCAATCTCATAGAAATTGTGATAATTAACAAAGAACTTCAAACCATCTGAATCAGAGTTAGCATTGCTGCTAGTGGCCAAAATCTCCAAGTCATAAGAGATGTTCGTTTGATTAGTCTTGGTAATATTCTCGGGAGTGAGATTGAATTTGAAAATCTTGTTATTACCAGCAGATAAACTAAAATTATTCTCCAAGAAGACAATCCAATCACTTGAAAGATAAATATTATTTACGGTCCTGGTGCCAACATTCTTTACCTCAACAATCCCTTCCTGGACTTTATCAAAATCACCACTCATATCATCAGTGATAGCTCTCACGATGAGCTCATCATTCCTATAGGAGCTCTTAATATGAACAGGAACAAGAACATCAAGGTCATTGCTGTGAGCTAGACTTCCAATGCTAGCATCCTCAACATAAACATTTAGAACAAAACCATGAAGCTGGTGATAAACAACATAATGACCAGGGCTGCCAAAAAGATTGGTTCCAGTACCCCCACTATCAATGTTCAACAAGAAAGTATCATTATAATCCTTGATAACAGCAGCCTCAGAATCATCATTGACAAAACGCAAACTATCACCAACAAATAAACTGATGTTTGAAATGCTAAAGGCAGTACTATCAAAAGTTACATCAATCAAACGAGGATTAGGAATCTCACTAACATAATAAAAATAACTGAACCCAAGAATATAAGACTCATCAAAAACCTCCACAGGACTAACCCTCACAAGATAAACACTAGAAGAATTAGCACCAAGACCACTAATATTAGGAAAATAAGTGCTCCTCAACTGATTGAAAGAAATATTAATCAAAGAAGAATCGCCAATATTGCTCAAGGTCATATTAAAGAAATAATCCTCACCAACAAAAACATCCAAATCAGCAGGCATACTGACAGTGAGATTAGGAAGAGCTAATGCACCCTTGAAAGTAAGGAATACCATCAACAATGCCAGTAAAAATATCAAAATCTTCTTCAAAATCCCACCCTTATGAATCAATAGATTTAACAATCTTCTTCTCCTCCTTAAAAAGAGAATGAACCTTCTTAACAGCATGAAGATATTCTTTTCCCCTATCTGTGAGCTTCAAAAAATTAGTCCTACCAGAATGCTTCTGAATAATCAATCCTTGCTTGTTAAACTCATCAAGGACACTAACAAGATAATCATAAGTTATCCCAGTAATCCTTGAAATCTGCAAAGCATAAATCTCAGAACTAGAATCAATGCTCGACAAAATAAGAAATTGCTTCTCAGTGATAAACCTCAAATCAAGATTCAACAAAGTCATAACTACAAACAATAGATTAACATATATATAAAGTTATCGGTACAATCACAAAAGAGAATAATCAATCATCAAAAACAAGAACATCAGAATCAAGAACACGACCCTTACGACGCAAAACCAAAACCTCCTCAGGCTTCTCCAAAAAATCATCAATAACCATAACAAAAACAAACAATGGAGAAACCAGTTTAAAAAGATTATGAAACTAAAAGATATATATCTAATCCCAACATATTGCGGAATAGAAATCCGACAGGAGCTCCAAACGCACTAGGACATTTCCGCAAACCATAAAATACCTTCAAGAAGGATAAATATATAAACCTATCGAAAAAAACAAGGAAAATCACCCTCTAAAAAACTTTTCCTGATTCTGACTAAGCCAAAGCACGAAAAGGTCATAATCACCAGGACTCAAACTCTGAACCAAAGACCCGCAACCTAGCAAGCCAGCATAATCCACAGCCCGAATCTTAATAAGCTCCAAAACACCACCAGAACCATCAAAAACAGGCATTCTGAAAGACTTATGACCTAAATCAGACACAACACCTCTGAGCTCAGAAACACCAAGAGAAAGAGCCCTAACAGCCTCAACATGACTTCTCATATTCTCAGCAAAAAATTCCTGATTTTTTGTAACTCCAGCAATCATAGAAAGAACATCATTAGGCATAAGCTTTGTATCTCTAAGCTGATTAAGAAAAGGCTTCATAACACCATCCATATCCCTCACAGCAGTCTCAGAATGAGTAGTCTCAAGCTCGGCAATTCCAAGACTATAATCAATAATAAGCCATTCACCATCCCAATCAGCAACACGCAAAACCTTTCCTTCACGATTATATTGCTTAGCTAAAACATTATTAACATCCGCATAATGCTGCTTAGTAAACTTAAACCAAAGCTTCCCACCACGCCCAAAACTAACACCAAGAAGATTCTCCAAACCCTTGACAATCTGAAGCATATCATAAAGAGCATATTTCCTACTTTCCTCAGCAGATTCAGCAAAATATTGCTTATCAGGAGGACAATAAACAACAACGCTCTTGCTAGTCAACCAAGTCTTATGACCACGAAAAACGAAACGCTCACCATCAAAACCATCCCTAATAGGTCGAAAACTAATACCTGCTCGCTCCAAAGCAGACCTTCTACCTTTAGACCAATTATCAAAATGAGGAATCCTCAAAGTAAACTGAAAACCATGACCACGAATCTGCTTAGAAGTAAAATTATTTTCTAGGCAAGGTTTAGTGCCTTGAAGCAATTTTTTTACTTTGAACTTTTCCCAAGCGACATCATCGGCTCTCCAAACACCATACCCTAGTTTACTAATTACTCCGTCTATCTTTAATGCCTTAACATAATAATTCAAAGCCTGCTTAGAACATACCCCCACTGGAAGTTTTCCAGCATTTTTAACATAGGAAAAGATAGTAAAGTAAAAACTCTGATTCCAAGCAACATTTTTAATTGTTCTCAACAACAACCACCCCCTCTAACATATAATTCACAGAATTTTTGCCCTTTTTACTATTACAAGACCTACACAATGGTTGAACATCGGCAATCCTATATATCTGACCCTTCTTAGCCTGACTTAAAGGAATGATGTGGTCTAATGTAAGATTAGTTATACCTACATCTTTTTTGCATGAAGGACAAATACCCTTAGTTTGCTCAAGAAGATTTTTCCATTCATCCCACGAAAATAAATGCCTAACCAAAGAAATATTTGTCTTCCTTTTCCAATGATATTTAAGTTTTATAAATTTACCTTTTTCCGACCTCCAATATCTTAAATGCGTCTTTTTTCTTTTATCAGTCAATCTATATTTCCTCTGACTCTTCTGAAATTCAACTGATTGAGAATGTCTTCTAACACGCAATTTCTCTGCATGGTCAGAACAACACCAACTTTTTCCTTTTTTAGATGTATCTTCTGAAAGTTGCTTTCCACAATAAAGACAACACTTTAATTCTCCTGGAATAAAAGATAACAATAATCTGTTAAGCCAATCTCGATTCATCTCTTCACGCTCCTGCTTTCAATGAGCTCTATGTCAATTTCATTCCTTATGAACTCTTCAACACTTATATCCTTACCAACACTTCGATGGTCAAATAAATCTGTTCCTACACCATGCCGTTTGAAGAGAGATGCTTTGGTAATGCGGGCTTCAAGCCAAGAATAGAAGTCTCTGGCCCACTTAGTGTGAGAATCCCTGAACAAAAGAATAATTTTGCTTTTAACACTGTCAAGACTTTCATCAGAAATAATCATTACGTTACGAAAATCTTTAGGCTTACCAGAGCCTTCAAATTCCTGAATAGCAATTCTAAACTTCGACAAAGTAATCACTCACCTAAAATTAATACTCACTTTTTCTTACTAACTTTATCAATCTTCCGCTTCTTCAATATCTTATCAGCCTCTTTTTGAACCTTCTTCATAACAATCTCCGTCTGACCGCATTCATCAAAAAAAGTATGCGGAGAAGCAACATGCCTCAAAGTTCTCAATGTAACATTAATTTTTATTTCAATCACCTATTTCGCCTCCAAGTCTATTTTTCTCATCTTAGCATAAGCTTGAGAATAAAGATGTCTCAACCTAGAAGAAAGTATGCTAATGCCACTTATTCTCCTACTTTCATCAAGACAGAACTTCTTAGTAGAATCCCAACCAGAATTATCAATACGAGACTTGATTATTCTGACAAAATCAGCAACCAAGTCAATCATTATTCTTTCAGAACCAAGATTAATCCTCTCAAGAGAACTTAACAGCTCCGTAATCTTGTCATCAACCATCTTCTCTCAACTCCCCAGTTTTTTCTCTTTTTCAGATAATTCCATTGCGGAATTAAGCATCAAATCATTTAACTCTGATTGAGACTTTCCAACAATTTCACGCTTTTGCCTAGTCTCGATATTAACAATGCAGACGTGACCATTAAACCAAGAAATATCCTCTCCATCTTTTACTCCTAGCTTATCATACAAAGGCTTCAGCATTAATAAAGTCTTTTTATGTATCTCATTAAGCTCTTTTTGAGATTCAGGACTAAGAACAACATCAACCTCTTTACCATCCAATAGAGCTTTTAAAGGTTTCTGAGGGGGAGAAACAATAGTTTGGGGGATTATTTCAGAAACCCCCCCAGAAACATCCATTAATGAATGACTACAATCAACATTATCAGAGTGAGAAGGCTTCCAACGATTATCAACTTTTTGCCTGCACTTACAATAAAGAACGCTCTCACAACGCTCAACCTTACTTTTACATTTAGTGCATCTTCCAAAAATCCACATCCTAAATTACCTCCATCCTACCAGAGCCACCGCATCTTCCACAAGGAGCTCCACAAATCCTTTCTCCAGTGCCATCACACAAAGTGCAATCAACAAATTTCTTTTTTCTCTTTGTCATCAACATCACCAAACCATCTTTTTAAACTTTTACTCATTGCACTGGCCCTCATAAGCTTTTTTTTCTCAAGATTGGCAACTTTATAAGTTGTGCTGCTGAGCTGACATCTACGCCTGAGCTCTTCATTCCTTAATATCTTTTAAATCATCTTTCATCACACGCCCTTTGCAGGAATCGAACCTACAAGACCACGGGGGTCAAGGATTAGCAATCCTTTGCAATACCATTATGCGAAAAGGGCAAAACAAAAAATCCCTGTGGAAATAGCGAAATCATGATTGACAACTTCCTTTGAATAACTTCGCTATTCCACAGTTCACTGGATAACGTCAAGGGTTATCAACCCCTTAACAATAAAAATCCAACGAGAAGGAAGGATTTTTAGGTCCTCCTTCCCGCCAAGAGGATTTAACTCTTGGATGTCTGTCCGAAAACCTTTCGTGAGGATAATAAAAAAATAGTTTTTAAGCTTCGCAGCCAGTCATGTGACACTCATTAACGACTTTAGTGCAATCCCAGTCAACACAATGTCTGCTATGACCGAAACCATCATAATCATCGCAGAAAAGGTCATAACCGCAATCACAGACCCAATCATGGTCAATGCAATGATGCCACTTATTCCAACTAGTACACTCATACCTGGCATTCTCAAAAACAAGATGAGAATTGCAGACTTCAGTTGGCACGCAAGGCTCGGCTGGCTCAGGAACAACAACTTCCTCAACAACAGAATCACTTGATGAATCCTTATGACTCCTAGAATGACCACTGGGAGCAAAACATCTCAGAACACTGCGATAAACAGTCCTGTTAAGGTCATCATCAAAATGCCAATCAACAAAACGGCCATAAAAGCCAATATCCTTAAAAACAGTCATAGGCCTATAAAGAGTAGCGGGCTGAATAATATCACACCGCTTATCAAAATCAATCTCTTTAATAGCCATGACTGCTGTCGTTGACAAAAGCATCAAAATGATGCCAAAAATACACAACTTATTCTTATTCATACCATCGCCTCCATCAATCCGTTTATTTCTCTTCTTAAATTATAAGTATTACCCATCATCGCATATCCTCGCCATCCCGCTAGACTCAGGTGTACATGTTCATGAGTTAAGCTTCCATCAGCCAGTCCTTCTTTATACTTCCTGACTTTCATCATTATTCTACGAAGATTGCTTTTTTTGAGAATCTTATAATAGTAGAAGACTCTAAATCCAAGTAATTGAACACCTGAGCATAGACGAATTATTTTTGTCTTATCAGGATGCAATGTTAATTTTAAATGGTCTTTCAGAAAACAATCAATGTTGCTTCTCAACGATTCAAGCCGTTGCTTATCATTGCTCAAAATGACAAAATCATCAACATAACGCAAATAAAACCTCACCCCCAAGCTATGCTTTATGTATTGGTCTAACTCATTAAGATAAACATTTGCGAAGAATTGGCTTGTGAGATTGCCAAGAGGCATACCTTTACCTTTACTTTCCGAACTATGATTATCCAAAATTATACTTATAAGATTTATCAATCGCTCATCATGAATCCGCTTCCTAAGAATCAACAAGAGTATTTCATGGTTGACATTATCAAAATAATGCTTAATATCGGCCTTCAAAGCAAAACCATCACCATCACGACTTGATACTTTCTTAATGAAAACATCAAACCTTTTTAGAGCAGCAGAAGTCCCTTTACGCCTCCTATTAGCAAAGTTGTCGTATATGAAACGAGGCTCAAAAATAGGCTCAACCAAATTACAGATTGCATGGTGAACCACTCGGTCACGAAAATTGCTAGCACTAATCTTCCTAGTTTTAGGGTCTCTAACTATGAAAGTCTTGAGAGGACGAGGCTTATAAATTCCAGTCAATAATTCCCATTGAAGCTTACATAATTCTGCACTTAGATTCTGGTTGAATTCCATAACATAATCTTTGCTGAGTTTTCCTTTCTTAGCCTTATCAAAAGCCAGCAAAAGATTTTTATAGCTACAAACCTGGTCGAACAAATGTTTGCAGGTCTTTTTCCTAAATAAATAGTTCGGGGTTTTTCCAGAGTCATTTCGAAACGGTTGTTGTTGTAGTTGTTGCAGTTGACGTTCCGCCTGTTGTTGATGTTGTTGTTGCCACGAGCCACAAGCCCGAACCGTAGCCAATCCACTAATCTGCTCCACCACAACTTCAAGATTTCGACCCTCAAGGTTTACTCTTTGTTGTTGCCGAATTTCATAACCAAGATTACCTGGCACTATGGATTGGCGTGTGGCTCTGGAAGATTCCCCAGAACAAAGAAAAGTTTGCATTATCTAATCCTCCTTTCTGCACCACAAACCTTGCAGACCTTAATCCACTTATGCTTACAATTATTGAAAGTTTTCTCTCCTACGGAGCTACCAAACACCCCGAAACGGCCGCTGCCGTAGTCGTAGCAGATGACGTCCCGCCTGTAGCTGATGACGCCGTAGCCACGAGCCACAAGCCCGACGTAATTACTGTTGTTTCTACGCCAAAGATACCTAGCATCCTTGTTCAGCAAGCTAATCTTAATTCCAGTTGGAATGCCAAAGTCCTTGTCAGTAAGATACCAACCATCATTCACAGGAAATGATAAGCATCTAACTGACTTACCTAGAGTGACCACACCACCCTTTAAGTTATAGTCTGGATGATTGCAAACCAACACAGAATTAACCCTACCCCGAAACTGCTTAGGAACATTCACAACTAAGTCACTGAAGGCAACAATCTTACCGAAAGCCACATCAGGCTTCTCATAAGCAATCAAAGTCCCAGACCAACAAGGATACATTTCCCTGTCGGACTTCCACTGGTCACTGCCAACAAGACGCTTATCAAGCTCAAGATTTGACAAGATTCTAAGCTTACGCTGACCAGCAGCAACGATAGCTGCTTGTATCATCAAACCTCGGTCATTATCATACTCCGCAATCCTAACAACCCCAAACTTATGCTCTTGCTTCATAATTTCACCTTCCTAGATTTCTTTCCTTCTTCTTTTTTTACTGCGAGCACCCCGAAACGGTAGTCGCAGTAGTCGCAGCCGACGCCCCGCCTGCCGCCGAAGCCACGAGCCACAAGCCCGACGTACTTCTTAATTCTCCAAAGAAATCTCGCATCAATATTCCCAGAATTAGACTTCTTTCCGAAAGGCAATCCAAACTCATCCTGCAAAAACCAACCATCTTCTAGACTAATCTTTTTCTTCGCAGTTCGACCATCAAACTCCGTCACAACGCATTCAATTCCATTAATCTTCACCCTAGTGCTTGTCCAGAAAGGCCAGTAATCATAATACTTCTTACGAAGATTATCATCCACCAATATCTGGTCTGCTTCTTTATTGCTAATCAAACGAAGACCCTTAGACTCCGCAAGCTCAAGTGCTTCTTTCTGAGTCAAACCAGGACTGTACCCCGCCAGCCTATATATCTCACCTAAACCTTTATTCACTTCAACCACCTCACCAATTTAATATTCTTACCTATAATCTCAATAGAAATACGGCCTTCCTTTTCCAAAACGCCCAATATAATATTTAGACTAGCATAATTAATCCGATTAGAACTACCACCAAGACGATAAATTTCAGTAATAGTAGCAGAACCACGCTTCTTCAAAAACAAGATTATGCGTTCTCTCGTATCATCACTTGAACAAGACCCCACACCCCTATTTTTTGTAATTATTCTTTTCATCCGTTTATTAAAATGTCTAATGCCCCGATTAGTAGAAGATATGACAATTATACTTACTTTATCAGTCTTTATCTTCTTTATCCTCTCTAGAAATGTTTGATAATCAGTAAAATGATTATAAAAAATGAAAAAACCTTTAATAAATGTTCTTTCACCAGATAAAATAAGTAATTTCTCAATATCTCTCTTAACCAGTTCTAATGAACGATTACAACTTTGTAAATCATATTTTATTTCAAAAGCAGATAATAAATTACGATTATCATCATAAATGGCTATATCATACCTAATATTAGATAGTGATGATGGAGATGATTCCATTTCAATATGAAATCTAAGACTTTTATTAATCACTAAACGAGATACTAATTTACGAAATAAAGCGTTTCTAACCTCATATTCATAGAAGAAAATCTCAGGATTCTTTAAAAAAAACTTATTAAAATCTGAAACAACCTTCTTAATTTCTTTTAATCTAATTAATCTCAGATTTTCCTCTGATTTAAAAGAGTCATTAGTTCGAATACCTAAAAGCACAGGATTCTTTAATTCAGATTTAATCATCTTTTCTTCTCCAAAATCAACTTCTTATCAACAATAGTTCCACTGATTTCATCTCCTTGCTTCCAACCAAGTTTCTCAACAAAATCAGTAAGGTTAACAAACCACTTATAATATATAGTGTTCTTGTACTTAGAAGCAAAAAGCTTTTGAAGTTTCATAAACAAGCCTTATGGAAGCTTACCTTTATAAATACTATTGTACCCGAAACTATGTGTTGGAAGATGGATATTTGGGTACAACAAGATTTATATACTCTTTAATGCATACAAAAGGATATGAGAAAGCATAAGGTTTCAAGAAAAAAGACAAAAAGTCAACAACATAGTAAAAGAATTCAGAGACAAAACAGGAATGACAAAAGCACTACAAAAAGCACTAGACCTAATAGACAAAAACGAGAAAGGTGAATAAAAAATGAGTGAAGATTATGAACGGCAGGCAAAAGATTTCTTAGCAAAGACAGGAACTGAATTCAAGGCAGAATTTGTTGAGTACGGAAAACACTTCGATGATGATAAAGAGAACAGAGACATTTACAACATAACTCTTGCTAGGGGAGAAAGGAAGTTCACTTTCAGATTCAGTCAGAGTACCAACGATAGTGGATTCAAACTAATACTCGACAGCACCAAGAAAGAAGTGAGATACACTTGGCAAGATGAAGTCATCAAAAAAGCAAGGAATGACTTAAAAGAATTCAGAAAGCTGGCCAGTCATAAAATGGGCGGAGAAGGAGCGGTAGGAGTGCTGAAAGGATTTAACATCAAAGAACCAATAACACCAACGCCTTATGACGTGCTAGCCTGCTTAACAAAGAGTGAGCCTGGAAGTTTTGAAGACTTCTGCGGAGACTTTGGCTATGATGTTGATAGTAGGAGAGCAGAGAAGACTTATGAGGCCGTCAAGAAAGAATATGATGAGCTCTGCAAACTATTCAATGAAAGCGAGATGCAAGAACTTGCAGAAATCAACTAAAGGAAAGGGATTAATAATGGGTAATTCAAAACTTGTCAGCATAGAAAAACTCAAAGAAGGCAACCCCAGAATGTGCCTATTAGCAATCAGGGTATTCGGCAGATGCTTCGAATGCCAAAATTACCCTACCTGCGATAGCTGAGTAGAATCAAAAAAAGGTCAAGAATTCCTGAAAAGAAAATCAGAACTACAAGAGGCCATAAAGCAAACTAAAGAAGAGCTAGAAAAACTAGAGAAAGACCTACAAGAAGAGCTAAACCACTCAGGAGACCTATCAGACTGAGTAATGGAGGAAAGTAAAATGTCAGAACAAAAACCTAAAGCAAAAATAAAATTTGTTGGTTATGAAGTCAGCATCGATAACATGGCCTGCAAAGCAAGAACCATAGAAAAGGCCAGAGAACTCGCCAAGGAATGGGAATTATCAGAAATCGCCAAATGGAAAAAAGAAAACAATCAACGAAACAAGACCATCAAGAGAAACGACCTGTTTTGGTACAGAATGCTAGAAGTAATATCATACCTTAAATTAGATGCTATCTATGCAGGGAAAAACCAACAACCAGAAAAAGTAGCCATGCTAAGAGACATAAGAGAAAAAATACAAGGAATAATGCAAGGAGCAGAGAGGGATTCACAATGAGCCTTGAAGAAGAATACAACGAGCACGTAAGAGCCTGCGAGAAAATAGGAATAACGGCAACAAGCTTTGAAGAATGGGTTGACCAAAGAATAAAGATGGGGTGAAAAAAGAAATGTATCAACTATATCAATACAAGAAAACCCTCAAAGAAGTTAACAGCATAAAAGACCTTAATCAAGGAGAATTAATATATGTTTCAAAGATAGAAAGCGGCCATCAAGTAATCTATGAATGCGAATACATAGAATTCAGTAGAGGAATTGTCAGGGCAAAAGTAACAGAAGCCGCACACGAGTATAGAGGAATTAACAAGCCAGGATGCATAATAACAGCAAGAATAACCAACTGCTTCCTATGGAAACAAAGCAAATCAGACAACAGACCATACTGTCACTGGTTCAAAAAAAATGGAGAGGTATAAAGAAAAATGACGGAATACTTATTCGAAGAATGCACATATTATTATCCGAATGATGACGTGATACAAACAGTTCGATGCCCAGAATGCAAAGAACACGGAGAAAACATAGAAACAAGAGGAGACTGCAAAAACCTAATAAAGAAAGAAAACGGAGAAATAATCCAATGCCAATGCTACTCAAAAGAACACAAATGAGGTGATTAAGAACAATGGCCATCGTAATACCAGGAAGTCAGAAGCTAAGATTAGAAGAACAAGAAGCAATGAGAGCCTATGATAAAGACCCAACGCCAGAAGCACAGGAAAGGCTCAAAAGAGCACAGCAAGCCATCAAAAACGCCCTGGAAGGCATAAACCCCCAAGTAATGCAAGAAAGTGCCCTAAAACAGCAGGAAATAAGCCCTAAAGAGCCTGCAACAAGCCCCCTAGAGAAGGTCAAATCACAGATAAAAACGGCAGGAGCACAGCTAAAAAGGCTAAGAGAAGAGAACAAGGAACTACACAGGCAACTAAAGGAGAACGTACTGGCAAAAAGAAACTTGAACGAAAAATTACTGCCAGAGCTCAGAAAACGCAAAAAAGCACTAAAAAAAGGAAGTGATGAACAATGATAATCAGGCAAATAGAAGTTAAGAATTACATCAATCACACACAAAAAGTCATGGAAGTGACAGAGAAACAACACGAAGAGCTCCTAAGGAAAGCAGCAGAACAAAGACAACCAGTAGTAATCAAGATAATCAAAGAAAGAAATCTATAAGGAAAGGAGGACTGAGAATAATGGGATTAGAAAGAAGATTCGTAACAGGAAAAGTAATCATAGACTCAGCACACAGAGTGTTCGTCAATGACCAATGGGTTCAAGGAACAGCATTCATAGGAGACTTCGAAGGAAAAGAAATAGATATAATGATAGAATTACATCAAGAAAAGAAAGGCATGACCCTAGAAGATGCAAAGAAACTTTTCGAAGCAAAACACCCAGAAGAAACACAAGCAATAAAAAACAACACCCCATACAAAACAGAAGCGGGACTAGTATGGAGAGGATTCAAAAGTGCACTAATAGAAACAGCACAAATGGAGGAAAAACAATGAATCTAATAATAAAAACAGTGGTTCTGGAAAAAGCAGTCATCAAACAAGTAAAAGATAGGATGATAAAGCTATCAGAGCTGGCCAGAAGCATCATTGATGAAAGCACAGACAAAGAGCTAAAAGAACATGGAAAAATGAAAAGCACAAGGATAACAATCACCACAACACAACAAAAAAGACTAGAAAAAATCAAACCACACAACCTAAGCAAATTCATCAACGACAGAATAAAAGAAAAGGTGAAATAAAATGGAACTATGCACAAGAAAAAGAAGCCTAGAACTACTACTGGAAAAAAAGCCAGAGCTAGAAGATGACATCAAAGAAATGCTAGAAAACAAACCAACAGAATTCGGAATCCTAGCAACACAATGCTACATCTGCGACGGACACAACTACAACTGCACAGAATACAAAAACAACCAAGAGGCCAAGAAACAAGAGAAGGTGACACCGTGAAAATTAAAGGATGGAAAACACTTGAACAAACAGAAAACTTCCTGAGAATAAGACAAGAAAGGAAAGGAATGCTCGGGTCTATTATTGATTGGCAAGAAGTCCTAAAAATTGCAGAAATAGCAAAGAAAAAAGGATTCAAAACACACTTCGAAAACTACGCATGGGACGCAACAATAATACTAGAAAAAGAGGTGAAACCGTGATTTATCAGAGCCCAGAAACATTCAATAGTTATGATGATTGGGAAGACCAGCTACCATTGACAGAAGAAGTACTTATAGAGCCAAATAAGATGTTGTTCCTGGAAGCTCCTGATGAAGACTTCGAAAACTTCCTAAGCAACATAAACCCCGATGAGTTCATAAATGAAATGCTGGAGCTAGGACAAATAAGCAGAGGCCTAACAGAGTACCATGAGCAAGTAAGCAGCCAATGCAACAACGCAGTAGCATGGGCTATAAAGAGAATAATGTACACACCATTCCTATACCAAATAAGAGTAATAACAGGAAGCTTCGGAGGAATGGACCACACATGGATAATGGCAGGAGACTACTACGTTGACCTGACAATCGTACAATTCATTGAGAACGCACCAAAAATAGGAATAACAAAAATAGAAGAGAACAACAAAAATAGACACTACCACCCAATCAAAGAGTTTGAACCATTGGAATGGGCACAAGAACAAAAAGTGATATAAAAATGAAATCAACACCACTATTTTTTGCTTTGAGTCTTGATTTTGACCCCAGCATTAATCATCAACTAGAGGAGCTTAGCACAATGAAATTCTGGGACACTGGATTAAAAAAATACTTCTACCTGTTCTCTGTGAAAAACATAACCAAGATTTGTGCCCTAATAGACCCCCTAAAGTTCGAAAACACAGAAGTGCTAAGCATCCTCTACCACACAAAAGAAGAATACGAAGACGCAGAAATAAAATCCTGGAAAGGAAAGAGCGGATACCAGGTGACTGAGTTTCCTAATTATTATCGCATCATAAGCTACCAGAAAAAAGATGAGCATAGCAAGCCAAGCAGAAGCATAGCAGAAATACCAAAAGAAAGAGTTCTACAGGTCTGGAATGAGATATTCATGAAAATACCATTAGGAAAATATCATAAGTACAGCTACCTAGCACCAAAAGTATGCAGACTCTTTAAGCTCGAGAGGTACTTCAAGGAGAATGGAGAATTCCAAGGAGACAAATTCCAAGGAAAAAGAACAAGCAGCGACTACGGCAGATACTATTATTTCGTCTGTGTAGTCCTAATAGACCAAGGCCTCATTCAAAGAAAAGGACAACACCTAGCACGAATCAAAAATGAATGGAGCAAACAAATAGAAATCCAAGAGGAAAGAACATGCGAAGATTAACATTCGAGAAGGTTATTAAAGCTAGAAACTTTATGCAGATGAACTTAAATAATAAAGGACCAACAGTCGTGAGCTTGTTCTCGGGATGTGGAGGTATGGACTTAGGATTCATAATGGCAGGTTACAAGGTAATTTGGGCTAATGAATGCTGGAAAGATGCAGCAGACACCTATGAACATAACTTAGGAAAGCACGTTGATAGAAGAAAAATAGAAGACGTTCCCAGTAAAGAAATACCTGACTGCGACGTAGTTGTTGGAGGGCCGCCATGCCAGGCATTTAGCCTAGCAAAAGGGAAAAGATTCTTAACAGACCCAAGAGCAAAACTAGTCTTCGAATTTGTCAGAGTGGTAAAGGACAAGATGCCAAGAGCATTTGTGCTAGAGAACGTGCCAGGACTATGCAGCTTCGGAGGATACGAAACTCCAGCAGATAAGAAAAGACACACAGGAAGACACTTAAAAGAGCTCCTAAAATCTTTTCAGGGAGCAGGCTACGAGGTAAGCTGGGCAATACTCAACGCAGCCAACTACGGAGTCCCCCAACACAGAAGAAGAATATTCATTATAGGAAGAAGAATAGACTTCATGATAATAAGAGGTGTTGCTAATAAAGAAACATTAAAAGCATACGGTTTATCAAGACAAAAAATTGGATTGAAAGTGATAACTGGAGAAATAGAACCACAATGCCTACAACCATAAAAGAGGAAACAATAATGAAACCAGACAATAAATTAACCCCTGAAGAGCTAGAAAGAAAGATAAAGAAAAGAAGAATAAAAATAGGATTATTAAAAATCTTCATGATAGCACTAATGATATTCATAGCCAACATCATAATCAAGACTGACGTTGAATCACACGAAAAAGTCCACAAAATAATCTTCGAAGACTACGGAATAAACGCCACAATAGAACTAGAGGGAATCGGAGGATATACCATTGGAATGATTCCAGACAACATGAGCAAAGAAGACTACCGATTCATGATGCTAGCTCACGAGATGAACGAGATAGAAAGCTACAACTCATTCTCAACAAAGCTACTGATAATAATAACCATATTCTTAATAGTAGCTATGGGCCTTAGAGACATAGAATAAATAATAAAGAATTCGGGCCTTCACATCAAAGAATTAGACGACCATTAGTTGACGTTTCTGAGGAAAAAGGGGGAGGGTATTTTTTTGTGAAGGCCATCAAAAAAACAATTCAATCTCTCCATCTAACTGGCTTTGGAAGAAACCAGAATAGAGCATGAATAATCGTGTCAGAAACAAAAATTGTTAAATACAAAATTCCCATCATCTTCCAATCTATTGGAGCCCCAAACTTGTAAGCAACAATGCTCACAACCAAGGTCAGCAACAGATAATGTACATAATTCTGCCACTCAATGAATCTTTCAAAAAAGCTTTTCAATTCAAATCACCTCATTCATTATTGTATTGGTCCTGTTATGTCAGGAACTCCATCTGTGCAAGCATCATACCCGATTGGTATGCACCTGTAAGTGCTTCTGCTAGTCCAATCCTGATAACTATCTGGAGGGCACTCGCAACCACCAGTGTAAAGGTACTCATAGCAATACTGGCCGCAATAGAATGTTTCTGTGCATCCACACTTATGCTCTTGCTCATTATACCACCAGTAATGACTACAAGTCTTTTCAGTGGTACATCCAGGCTGTTCTTCGCAATAACTTCCCTTATCGCCAACATCACTAGGAATAATTACATCCTCGCAATCAACCTGCGAAAGACCTTCTTCAGAATCATCATCAACCCAAGAACCAGGAACAGTAGCATGGCATAAGCAGCCAACAAACGCCAAGTCATTATCGCAAACCCAATCAGCCATCAGAACATCCTCACAATAATGCTCCGTGGTCTTGCTTCCAGCTCCATCGCAGTCAACACTCACAACAACAGGGTTCCAATAGCAGCTAATCTCATTGCTATTCTCAGTCCAAAATCCCTCTATACTGCCGCATTGAGATTCCCAAGAGTCAATGACACTACTGGTTGCAGCTTTATTGAACATGTCACCAATATCATAATCATCGCAATCACTACCGAGAGCTCCGCTTTCATCAAGTGCCACAAAAGGCAAATCAGCACTCTGATGAAGGGGACTTGGGAACTTACCAGTAGCAATCCCAAAAAAGTACACTATCATAGACATCAGCAACAAAATAACTAAAATAAAAGCCGTGTACTTCAGTCCCTTCATAAAAATTTTTTCCTTAGACATTTTTATTCACTCGGCAGGCTCGATAACCTCCAAATTAATATCGTCATACCAGCCACTCTCTGGGCAAGCATAAGGCCTTGTTTGAAGCCAAAGATTGATTCTTACAGTACCAGCAGGAGCAACTCCGCTAATCTCCCTATAAGTCCAATCATTACCCCACTTGACGAATTCTCCATCAACAACCTTAACAGGAGAGCCTGAAGAATCCTTAAAATCCATGCCAATCCTCAAACCATCAACACAACTTGAAGATTCTGTCTTAATCCATGCACTAGCAACAACCCTCTGACCAGGAGAAACTGCGATGCTATTAGTCCAACTAGCCCTAGCATCACCCTTATTAGGGTCCTCAGTGCTACTATAATAAGTGCCACTAGATTTTAAGCTATGAGTGCCGCCATGAAACACATCACTCACAATGTTAAAACCATGCCTAACAGCCCAACCAGTACTGCCCTGCTCAAAGCCACCATTAGACAAAGTAAAAACTATCACGTCACCAGGCTCAGGCTCAGGAACAACATCATCCTTCAATGGATTAGGAAACTCCCCAATAATAACTCCAGTAACATAAACTATCGCTGACAAAATCACCAGGGCCAAAACAACGAACCCAACATTCTTAACAACCTTTTTAGCTTTCTTTTTCATAGCCATATATATCATCTCCTTCTTTTCTTATGATTATTTCTGAAAACAAAATAAATAATTACACCAACCAATACTACAGCCAGGATTAATCCAATCACCCACAAATAATTATTTGCAGGCTCTGGTCCTGGAGGAATATCGCAAGAAGAATCATCATACTCGCAAACACCATCATCACTGCACTTATCAACAGTGCAACTGGTATCATCATCACAATCAACACTAACACTGCAATCAGGAGGAATAGAACAATCACCACAATCATCATTACAAGAAGTACAATTCTCATCAGAATCACAAGAGTCATCACCACAAAAAGGCTTGTAATCAACCTCAAAATCTTTAAAACTCACTTGAACATTAGAAGAATAGCTACTCATCTGATAGAAACCAGCATTAAAACAAAAAACTAAAGACTCATCAAAATTAAGACCTTCAGTCTCAACAGCAGCCAACTGATTATCCAAACCCTCAAAAACATAAACAAAATCATCAGTGAACACCAAGCGAGGATTAGTCAACTTAAAATAACCAGGACAACTATAACCACTCTCAGGACAAACAGGCTTAGCACACTTGCTGGCCAACAAATAATCCCCAAGATAAAAATTCATACAAGCCTCATAACCACTACTGTGCTTATGACCAGTAGCCAAAGTCACACTACCATGAAAAATTAATTCATCAACAAGAGAAGAATCAACATCAACAAGGCTCATACAAACACCATTAGGAAAACCCCAAACAAGATTAGTATAAGTAGAAGAACTACCAACACTAAAGCTTAAATATCCGTTATCAAGAACATCAGCATTTATGTTACTATAATACTTCCTGGAACTAGTCTCCTGGCGAACCATCTCACTGCCAAAAACATGAGAACTATGAATAGATAAATTATGCTCACCCCACATAAGAGATTTCTCAACAGGAAAACCACCAAAATCGAAAGCAGTCTGCTGAGTAATGAAAAAAATAGAAGTTCCCAAAAGAATCACAACTAGAGCAACAACAAGAAAAATCTTCAAACCATTACCACCCTTTCTCTTAGCCATGAAATCTTCTTCTCCCTTATCTCAAAGTCTATTGTTAAGTTTACGCTTAGTAGCACCCCAACCAAGCAAGGCACCAACCAAAATAATGCCAGAAGCACTGACAATAATCCCAATCCTATTGCTGAAATGCTCCTGAATATAACCATAAAGACTGAAAGCAAAAACAGTCACAAGAATACCCAGGATAATCCCCAGAGTCCAACGAAGCCAACCAGGCATACGATGCTTATGATGACGACGAGCCATAATCAAAAACCTCCAGGGAACTTTTTCATATAAACCTTAGCAAAAGCGAGAGCCTTCTTCTTAGCATAAGCAGAGCTTATCCCAGAGAAATAATGTAAATTAACCCATCCAAGACCGATTTTGTCAATGTATTCTCTGCGAACAACATCCCAACCATCATGCCAGACACGATTACGGCCATCACCCTCGCTTCTGCGAAGAACCATCAACACATCATGAGATTTATCATTCTTGAAATCAACACGATAAGGCAAACTCATGACTCTCTTCCAAGACATAATAAATCATTCCTCCTTTAGACGCTCTTCTCCAATATCTGAATTACTTTCTCCAGAACATATTGTCTTTTATAAGGCATCTCACTCTTAACATTTCTTATTCTTTTGGCAATTTCTTCTGATGTCTTATTCGCCATCATCTTGGCAATTTTATCTAATTCTGGATACTCCATTCTCTCATTCCTCTTTCATGTATCGATAAACAGGATAACCCCTGATAGTGGTCTTTGCACGCTTCTTACCACGCTTATCATGGTCAATAACGTACTTGTCAGTGCTGAAACTCTCCTTCTTCCTAACGTCATAAAAATCCATCATACAACCCATCTTCACATCACCCATATTGATAATATCTGTGACTTATATCGTCGAATAACTGGTAAGCAGTCCTGCCAGCCAGCTCCTTGTTGAAATCATCATCCTCATTATATTCTTGATTCATATTCATCTTGTTCTGCCAATCACCACCAATCTTCTGATGAAGCCAAGCAATCTCATCAGCCCTACTCATATCGCCCTTTTCAAGAGCAACAATAAGCTTCTTGGTAGCAACTTTCAACTTAGGACTGAGATGTCCTTTCTTATGCAACAACTTCAATGAATCAACAACCTTCTTCAATCTGGAGTCCATTTTTCATTCCCTCTTATCTCTGACGATGATTAAGTCAAATTTGTTATCATCATAAGCTTCTTTCAATGTATAAGTCATAATATTCTCTTCTGAGAATAATTTATCTTGGTGCTTAATCTCTTTCAAAGCCTTATCCAAGTTCAATGGTCCTTTTACTTCAGTACTCATAATCATTCACCTTTTTCCTTTCTTTTTCTTGTCAATAGCATAAATTATTATGGCAGCTATGATGCAAATCAAAGCTACGCCTCCAATTATCCACAGCAAATAATTCTTCACTGGAGGCTCTGGACCTGGACCTGGAGGAATATCGCAAGAAGAATCATCATACTCGCAAACACCATCATCACTGCACTTATCAACAGTGCAACTGGTATCATCATCACAATCAACACTAACACTGCAATCAGGAGGTTCATAGCCGCAATCAGCACTGTTAACCTCTGCATTAATGTACTTGCACTCAGGCAATCCACTATCACTATTGACTACGACACTAAGGCCGTAAAGCTTGGTTGTTCCATCACAATCAAATTCATCAATACCTTCGCAAAGCTCAGATTCACTCAAGCAAACACCACTCCTGCAATAGCCATTACCACAGAGCTGACCATCAGTATCCCTGGTCTTCCTGGTCCCATCACTGCATCTAACGCTCTCAATGCAATCACTAGACCAGTCGCAAACAGGACCTCCAATCAAGCAAACACCCAAATCACCAAAGTCGCTATCGTATTCACGACCACTAAGATAATAACCGTCATCACACTCTATCTTGAACACGTTCTTATCACAAACATCATCCCAGTGCTCAACCTCATAAATGATGCCATTATCATCGTTACTGACAGCAGTGAGAGTTTCATGACAAATCCTCGTTGGGTCATCACAATCACGGCAATCAACATCAACACAAGTACCACCACTAGCAAGGCAAGCCTCACCAAGACTCCCACTGCCAAAGCAACCAGCACTATAATAACCAATAGCCCCCCAATCACTATACTTAGTCTCACAACTGGTGCAGTAAACATAAAAAGGCTCTGAAAGCCAAGAATTCCTCTGAACTTCACAAGCAGCTCTGGTACTGAAACTACCAATGCCACTCTGCTGAACAACAAAGAAAACACCAATAATAAGGAGAGCAGAAACTAGAAGAATAATAGAAATCACTTTCAAATTCTTCTTTAACTTCATAATCTCATCATCTCAACTTAAAAAATAATTTAAAAAAATTTATTTTTACTTGTCCTTGGTCAATAAAAGGACCGAAGCCATTATGACCACAAGACCGCTAATGATTGCTCCAGCACTTCCAAAGACCTCCCTAACCCTAGCAGGGAAATCTCCACCAATAGCAGGAATCATGAAAACGCTGTTAACAATAGCAGCTCCAGCCAAGAGCATAGCCAAGAAATTAGCAATGTCCTGGCCATTAAGAGTCTTCCAAGCACTCTTATTGAAGTACTGATTAATGCCCACCTCAGTGAACACCAAAACTCCCATGGTAATACCGAACACTGGAGCAAAGTATCCGCCCAAATCAAAAACTCCAAGGCTGGTAAGTGCATAAAGCAAAGCAGCAATCAACACAAACACATAAATAACCTTCTTGCTAGCACTCCTAGCCTTCAAAAAACCTTCCTTCATCTTATTCACCTCGAAATCTTATTTTTTAGGAGTCAAAGATAATGACTCCATGTCTTTTTCCATCCTTGCTCTTGAAATAATCTATCTTATCACCAGTACTTGCGTACATGTCTTCTCCATCATGCACGAATCCTTTTTGACCAAGAGCCTTTTTTATTATGTTTCTGACAGCATCCATTTTTTTCACCTTTAAACTATTTTGAACCATACCATCATTATAGGAATTAGCCAATAAAATAGCAACAACAAAAGGATAATCAAGGCATCAGTGAGAACGAATCCAATCCAAAAAACCTTCCCCTTAGTCTTGACCTTAACAGCAGCATAAATAATCCTAGCAACCATGATGACAAACAAAATTATCCCGATGAAAATGAAAATCTTACTCAGGCTCGGAGCAATAGTCTTAGCACAATCAAGACTCTTCACACCCTCATCACACAACGAACCCAAATCAACAGTCATTTTCGTTTCACCGATTCAAGTTCATAATCATAAAGACTGAATGGAATATCATTTCCATCTTTATCTACGAAAGAATAAAGAGCTTCGCCCTTCATTCCGTCATCAAAACCAGGATGTTGTTTAGAAGAGGTTGCTTTCTCTGTAATGGTTAAAGTCTTATTTCTGAAGGGGTTATAATTCTCATTATCATTGTTGCTTGCAACTTTGACCTTATCTCCCTTCTTGAAATTTCCGACCATTCTTTAATTCACCTTTTAGCTTTTCCCATAGTATTTTTTATGATTGTGCTGATTACCAGCACTATCATTGTCACGACAACTCCCATCCAGAACAATAATGCGAATGCTCCGAAAACAAGAAGTCCTGCAAGGAATCCTAGAATCCAGGTCAATGCTGGACTGGTCTTTTTCTTCTCAGGAAGAAAATTGAAAGCAACAACTACACCGAGCCAAACAATTAGCCCAATGATTAATCCAAAGATGTGATTGAGCTTTATACCGTATTTGCAGACCCAATCAGGAACCTTAGTGCCAAGGAAATTCTTACCAAGGATAGTCACTCCACCAAGATAGCATTCACCAGGAGCTGGCCCAGGAGGAGCTGGGTCTTCAGAACAATATGGCTTGCCATTAGCAGCAATCTTGCAATCATCATCACAATCATCACTGAGCTCCCATTTAACGCCATCAGCACTACATTTCACTATGTTTCCATCTGCACAGGTAAAACTGTTAGGAGTGCAAGTAACCTGTGGGTCAACGCAAACATCAACTTCCCTGTAAGCAGTGCTCACAGTGCCCTCAGCATAAACAGTACAAGTGCCAGTTTTCTTAACATCAGTATCGGCACTAATCCTGATATATACAGTTCTACTAGCACCAGGCTCAAGAGATACACTCACTTTATCAGCACCAATAAAAATTCCAGCACAAGTAGCATAAACATCAAAAACATCACGCTCACTGCCAACATTCTTAACAACAGCCTTAATGCTACCATCAGATGAGGCCTTGAAACAATCACTATCAGCACTCTCAACACTTGGCTTGCCAACAGGAGTATAAATCCCAATCCAACTGGCCTTGATATAAGCAGTAATCACAGGATACTGCAAAGGACTTTGAGGACTGACCAAAACCTGAGCCTTATCAAGACTGGTCTTCTCAATAAAAGTATCAGCGAAGCTAACACTGCTAAGAGCCTGATTTGCATAAGAATTAACCTGGTCAATGCTAGTCTTAATCAAACTGACAGTCTTGCTATCAGTATTCTCAAGAGCAATGGCCGCACTCCTATAATCTTGGTATGACTGTTCATTGACAATCCTCCAGCTCCCACTAACATAAATTGGCTTGTAAGGGTCCTTGTCTTTACACTGCCTGCCAGTATCAAGATTACCCTGCCAAACAACATAAGTATTATCACCGACAAATCCTTTTTCCTCTCCAAGCAAAGTGCTAAATGATTTAGAGCTAGTCTGACCACGAGCCTTTACATAAACAGTATAATCAGAATTAATATTAGGGCTACCAAAACTTCCCAAAGCACCAATCCTCTTGGTTCCACAAAGAGTATAGCAATTATTCCCTACAAGAGCCCCAGTATAAAGAATCCAAATCTCCTCAGCACCACTCCCGCAACTAGGATGACTATTTTCACACGCATCACCACCAAAGCGATAAACACCATCAGAAAGAGTGTAAGTATATATAGACTGGTCATAAACTTGATTAATGTTATAAACACAATCCTGAGAATCATAAACAACATCCAACTCAAAATCATATTGAGGAAGCTCATCACCACCATACTCAGCAGAAACATCTTCCTTATCAACAATTCCAATGGCCTTTTGAGAAAGACTCCCCTGCTTGAAAGTATAAACCCAAGCCCTACCAGAAAAGAACTCATTAGAGCTAGACAAATCAACCTCAGAAAGACTCAACAAACTGCTACCAGTAAAACCAGACTGCTGAACCAAGAAGAAACCAGAAACAAGCAAGAGAAGAGCCACGACAATGATTCCAACAATCAAACCAACCTTCTTCTTACGACGAGCCATGAACAATCACCTTTTTGTTAGAGTTCCTTTTCCGACCAGATTCCCATTAGAATCATTCAGGATAAAGTTCTTGTTGCCTTGTCTTACCTTCAGTGCTGCATCTTCGAGTATTCTGGCACATTCTTCTTCCATGTCGTTCTCGAATGCCGCATTATTTGTATCAATCTTAATCTTCAGCATCTTCATTTCACCCCAATATGTGGACTTCTCCACCAGAGACATAATACCCAAAGCTAGTATTATCTCCCGTCACTTCATAGTAAGGATAATAATAATTTCCTCTTTCGCTATAAACATCCCTCAGACGGATGCTGGCACCCTTATCATCAAGAATGGCCTGCTCCCTGGCACCGAAAGGATTATTCTTTCTTTCAACACCACGAGGACTCTTCCAAAGATTCCTAAGCCAATCAAGACCCTTCTTGACCTGGGCATCAGACAAACCATATCCTTCACCATCAGTAAAATGAGGAAGTTCGCTAGGCTTTATTCTACCATCATTAATACGCTTCATCAAAAGATGAACTTCTTTTTCACTCAACTCGCTCTTATTGAAAGGCTCTATTAAATCAGACATAATTCATGCACCTCGCTTTTTTCTTGGTTTAAAATAATAAGGACTATGACATTTAGGGCATTGCTCAGGAAACTCAGAACTTCTACGAAACCACCTATGCTTGCAACGATAACAGAATAATCTAGCAGAATTCTCAAACTTCTTTTTGTAACGCTCAAGGGCCTTATTCATTGTTATAATCATATATTATAATCAAACTACTTTATAAATCTTACGATTTTTTGGATTTTTTGGGATTATGCAGGCCTTTTAAAACCTTTATTTGAGCGACCTCGCCTGATAAAGCCAAAGCTCCAAACAAGCAAAAGACCCAATAGCAAGCCAAGCAAACCATAAAGAACAAGCTCTTGCCAATCAAAATCATCAATGAAATGATTAATATCGAACCCAGAAACAACATCAGCCCTCTGAGCAACACTAAAAACCTTCCCTCCATCAATGCGAGTAACCTCAACCTTACACCAATAATCACCCTCTTTAGAAACCTTCAAACTATGAGCAGCAGAATGATAACTTCCAGATTCAACAACCACATCATTCATCAACCCCCCAAGAGTATCATCATAATCATTCATAAGATTATCACTAACCCACCAACGATAATCAAGAACAACATCAGAAGACCTATAATTCTCAAGCCTAACATCACAAACAACAGTAGGAAAATCACTAGTCTCATGAATCATGAACAAGCCAATCTCCTCATCAAGAAAAGTTTCATCAGGCCTCTGACCACCACCGCCACTGCTATCACCACTACCACCACCACCCTGAGAATCACTAGAAAGAAAAGGAGGAAGAGTATAAAAAACAGTACCTTCAGCATTAGGAAGAAAACCCACAGCACCAGCAGTAATCAAAAAATAATTATCTCCATCATCAACAACCAATCCACCAAAATGGTCATCAAGGACAACAAAACTGTAATCACCACTAGAAAGAGAAGCGGCACTAACTAAATCAAGCAACAGAACCACTCCAAACAACAACATCATCAAACACAATAAGTTCTTTGCCATCATCCTAATCACAACACAAAAATTAAAAAAATAATTTTATAAGACGAACTCATTAATCAATAGGTCTTATTCCTGAAGAATAATCTTGATAAACATCTTCTATCTGCTCACCAGTCCACTCTTCATCACTTATTGCCAGCTCGTCAATGGTTCCATTGTAATAATACACTGTGCTCTGGTCCCTACCAACCCTCATATCACCAAGATTAAAGTTCATATTAGATATGATGCTAGAGCCGCCATTGTAATACTGACCATTCCTGTAATAAGATGCAGTCAAATTATCAGTTGCATCATCGTAGCTGAAGGTGAATGTGTGCATGACCCACTGATTCTCAAGATTTGAGCAGTCACCACTATTCGTAGAGTACATCACATAGGTTGAA